>OHAQ01000484.1_pt1 | contig 31510 bp, 34 predicted proteins | sample 1577111 | NCBI WGS metagenome assembly OHAQ01 (sample SAMEA3541549, study PRJEB24748) | human gut metagenome | biome: human gut; feature: human-associated habitat; material: faeces | place: China | collected 2012 | reverse complement strand
TCTGAAGATGCTTTATCAGCAATGTACGAACTTGCCTGTCAATATTAATTTTGTAGCTGGAGCCAATGCTGCGAAGGCCAGTGCATACAAGCCTTTGTTCAGTGTGGAAGATGTGGTGAAGGTGCAAGTCTCAACTGTAAATAATAAAAAGAATAATTATGAAACAGCGTATTCGTGAACTTCTTGAGGGGATTCTTCCTCTTATCGATTTGGATTCTGATTTTTTGTTTAGTGAGCTGGACTCGCTGGGTGTTACCCTCATTTTGATGACATTGTCCCAGGAGTATGACATCGAGTTGGAAGCCCGGGATGCCACTCCCAAAAATCTCAAGAATCTGGATGCAATTGTCAAGATGGTAGAAGATAAACTGGCAGCGAAACAATGAGACGGATTGAGGATTATCTGTTACAGCATGCCACGACGGCTGGCGATCGTCTGGCTGTGGTCTGTGGTAGCGAGCATATCACGTATGCCCGGTTCTGTACGCTGGTTCAGGAGCGTGCCCGGACGTTGGCCGGTGGTGGACAGAAGGGGCTGGTGCTCAGGTCTTCCCAGTCGATTGATTTTCTCGTTACGTATTTTGCGGCTCACATGGCCGACAGGGCGATTGTTCCTTTGGAAAAAGACATTCCGGAAATCCGTTTCTCCGAGATCGAGTCTGTGGTTGCCGGAAATCCCATCCCCGACGACATTGCCGATATCCTGTTCACCACAGGCACTACCGGAAACCAGAAGGGAGTGATGCTGAGCCACACTGCCATCTTGGCCAATGCCGAGAATTTGATAGGTGCCCAGGGTTTTGACCAGGATGTAACGTTTGTCATCAGCGGTCCGCTCAATCATATCGGAAGTCTTTCCAAAATATGGCCCATGATTGTAGTGGGCGGAACCATTCTTATCACCGAAGGCATCAAGGATATCAACGCCTTTTTCTCTTCGCTCGATTATCCGTGTCGTAAGTTTGCTACCTTTTTGGTTCCCGCGAGTCTGCGTATACTGATGCAGTTTGGCAAGAACAAGTTGCATGAGTATGCTTCCAAAATCGATTTTATTGAGACGGGAGCGGCTCCGATGGCACAGAGCGACATGGAGCAGCTGTGCGGCATCCTGCCCTCGACCCGACTTTACAATACCTATGCGTCTACCGAGACAGGCATTATTTCGACGCACGATTATTGCCATGACGGGTGCATACCCGGCTGTTTGGGAAAGCCCATGCGCCATGCATCTGTTGTCATTACGCCGGAGGGGACGATTGCCTGTCGCGGTCCGATGCTGATGAGCGGATACTTGGGCGATCCGTCGCTGACGGGTACCGTCTTGCGCGATCATACGCTCTATACCTCCGATTTAGGGTACGTGGACGAGCAGGGCCGTCTCAGGCTGGAAGGTCGTGCAGACGATGTCATCAATGTGGGCGGCTACAAGATATCGCCGATTGAAGTCGAAAATGTGGCGATGGCCTATCCGGACATTACCGATTGCATTTGTGTCTGTGCCGACCATCCGGTGGTGGGCAATGTATTAAAGCTCATCTATGTCACACAGGCCGGCCGCCCTCTCGATCAGAAAGCCCTGGTCAAGTATCTGAAAACCCGTTTGGAGTCCTATAAAATTCCCTTTTTGTATGCGCAGGCCGACAGTGTAGAGCGCACCTATAACGGAAAATTAAACAGGAAGTTCTACAAAAACAAATAGTTCTCTGGGAACTTCCAGATTTTTTACTACCTTTGTAGTAAGGATATTTTTGTGAAACCTTATTAATACAAGTCATTCTATGAAACGCTTTTTTTTCTTGTGGTTCCTATTCTTCTCAGGGATCGTGCTGGCCGGGAATGTTACCGAAGACCAGGCCCGGCAGATAGCTGTTTCGTTCTGGCAGTCGGCGCCTGTTACCCGTGGCGGCATCCCGTCGTTGCAGATGGTTTTTCATAGCGAAGACCTGGTTACCCGGTCGTCTGTCCAGAGTCCGGCGTACTATGTTTTCGACAATACCGGAGGCCCCGGTTTTGTCATTGTGGCGGGCGACGATGTAGCCATGCCTGTCCTGGGCTATTCTTTCGAACACGAGTTTTCGAAAGACAATCTTCCGGCCAATCTGAAGGCATGGCTGGAGTACATGCGTGACGAGGTGAACGAAGCGCGGCGTAGCGGAGCAAAGGCCGAGTCTGTTGTTACCCGTGCCTGGAGCCAGGTTGAAGTTGGTACTCCGGTAGTCGAATTGGAGACTGCCAAGTGGAATCAGACCGATCCTTACAATATGTTGTGTCCCAAAGTAAATATGCAGTTCGCTTATACCGGATGTACGATAACGGCTCTTGCCATCGTGATGCGCTATCATCAGTGGCCCGAAAAAGGGGTAGGGACTTTGCCCGGATACCAGACCGATACGTATAGAGTAACCGTACCCGATCTGCCGTTGGGCCACACTTACGATTGGAAGAATATGTTGTTGGAATATCCATATTTCGGCTATTCACAGGCTGAAGCCACTGCCGTAGCTACGCTGATGCGCGATTGTGGTGTCATGCTGCAAGCCGATTTTGGCCCTGTCGGCAGTTCCGGGACCGCTGCTTCTACATTTTATATTCCCTCCGGTCTGACAACCTACATGGGCTATGACAAAGAGGTGCGTTCTGTTTCGCGCTACAATTTTAATACATCCGAGTGGAACGACTTGATGCAACGCGAGCTGGACAGCAACCGGCCGGTCATCTATTCGGGATTCAATGCCAACGCCGGACATGCTTTCGTACTGGATGGCTACACCGATCAGAACTACTTCCGTATCAACTGGGGGGGGGGCAGCTATTGCGACGGATATTTTCTTTTGACGGCTCTTGATCCCGATGGACAAGGAGCCGGTGGCTCAGAGGGTGGCTACAACGAGTTTCAGAGTGCTGTGATCGGTATCCAGAAAGATGCCGGTGGAAAGGGGATTGAAGAATTGCGCTATACGGAATGTTTCATGCAAGGACGAAATAATAATGGAATGTCTGTCGATGGCCCCGTCGTTTCTGGAGAACTTTTTATGTTATATATGGGAGGGCTGCTCAATACTGGCTCAGTCACATTTGATGGAGAACTCATGTTTGCAGTTACCGATAAGGAGGGAACGGTTGTGGAAGAATTCTATAGGTCGGAATTGGCAGATTTGCCGGCAAACCATTACGTTTACGGTACTATCAATGTCATCATCAAAAGCCCCATTCTCCCCGGTTACCGCATCCGGGGCTACTATCGTAGTGCGAACACTCCCGAATGGACGCTCATCAAGGGGAACGAAGAAGATGGCTGTACGTGGGATCTGCTGATTGCCGATGAATACTCCATCGAGGAGACCACCCAGCTCACCTATAACAAGAAGAGCCGTCTGTTGAGGCTTCTGGTGAAAGACGGTGTCTCTGTTTCCTTGCGTTCCTCCGGTGGCAGCGACTGTAGCGACAAGTGCCAGATTCAGGGAAATGAAATAACCGTCGACACCTCCTTGCTTCGCGACGGTACCTATTCCCTGACGCTGCAGAAGGGAGACGACCGGAAGACGCTGAATTTCTCTGTTGCCAATGCAGCTGAATAAATCAAAGAAAACGAACATACATAAATCTAAGGAATATGAAACTGAACATACATCTGATTATAGCGATCCTCTGGTCGGCAGTCTTTCTGCTGTCGGCTTGTTCGGACGATCCTGAGAACGGGCAGCCCGAAGTTCCCGTCCTCACCTTCGACAAGGACCAGCAACTTGTGTTCGAAACGGCCGGTGGCCAGGCCGATGTACATTTCACTTCTACGGCGGCATGGACAGCCGAGGTCGATCAGGACTGGTGCAGTGTCACTCCCGCCCGGGGCGATGCCACGTCTTCGGTGGTCACGCTGACCGTCACTGCCAACGAAACGCCGGACGAACGGAATGCCACGCTGATTCTGAAGTCGGGAACGACAACGGCCCGCATGACCTTTGTGCAGAAACAGAAAGACGCTCTGACCGTCACTTCCAACCGTGTGGAAGTGGGTGCGGAAGGTGGAGAAGTGACGGTCGAAGTCAAGGCGAATATCGCTTTCGACTGTGAGGTAGACGAGGCAGCAGCCGAATGGCTGAGCGCTGTCCAGACGCGTTCGATGACGTCCACTCAGCTCCGCTTCACGGCTGCCGCCAACGAGTCGTTCGACAAGCGCGAAGGGAAGATCGTGATCCGCAGTGGCGAGCTGTCCGAAACCGTTACCGTCTATCAGGCCGGCGAGCAACCCGGAGTAATGCTTACGCAAGACGAATATACGGTGGGCAGCGAAGGAGGCATCGTGGCCGTAGAACTTCGCAGCAATGTGCCTTTCCAGATGCGTATGCTCGACGATGTCGCTTGGCTGAACGAGGCGGTTACCCGTTCGTTCTCTACTTATACGCGGCGGTTCGAAGTTGCTCCGAACGAAGACTATGATTATCGTTCGGCACGGGTCGCCTTCTTCAACGAAGAGCTGGGACTGGCCGATACGGTGACCATCACGCAGGTACAGAAAAATGCCATCCTGGTGGCGCAGGAAGAATATACGGTCGACGCCCTGGGAGGCACGCTCGATTTCTCGGTCAATACGAATGTCGATTTCCAGGTTTCGCTTTCTGCCGAATGGATCCGTCAGGCTGCTTCCACCCGTGGACTTGCGGAAGTGCCTTTGCGCTTCGTCATCGATACCAATCCAGGCCTGGAGCCGCGCGAAGCCGTCATTTCGTTTACGGCGGGTGAGCTGTCCCAGTCTGTCAAGGTCATACAGCCCGGACGTCAGGACAAGGGTTGGCTGCGCATTGTCCACACCAACCGGACGTTCAGCATCCCGTCCATCACCGGTCCCTATTTCAACTATGGACACATCTCGTGGGGCGACGGACAGGAAGAGGTCTATCAGGAAGAAGCCGTTCATACCTATCAGACCGAGGGTTCCCACACCGTGTCTGTTGAGCTGTTGGGTGCGGAAGAAGTTTCTTTGCCCAATCTGGTCGGAGTGACCGATCTGGATTTGACGCAGTTCTGATGATGTGTTGCAAACCGGGCGCATATCAAAAGGATAAGCTTGCTTATTTTTTGGGTAATGCGCTCGGTTTGCACTATCTTTCAATAAGATAGGCTGCACCTCGGCTCTGCAAAAAAAATAAGCAAGCTTATTCTTTTGCAGTGCGCTCGGTTTGCACTATCTTTCAATAAGATAGGCTGCACCTCGGCTCTGCAAAAAAATAAGCAAGCTTATTCTTTTGCAGTGCGCTCGGTTTGCACTATCTTTGCATCCCGAAAATCACAACTGTTACTGGAAGATGGCTAAAGCGTTAACTGATCAAGAAGTGACCTTGTTGAGACGAAAGCTCGACTTGTTGCTCCGTACCGGAAAATTATTAGTAGAGAGTGCTGCCGATACCAACCGTATCGTGCGTAACATGAACCGTGTGGCTGCCTACCTGGGCCTCCCCGAAGAGAAGCTCCACATCGATGTGAGCTACACCATGCTGATGGTCAACGTCAGCGACGGCTCCCATTCGTTCTCCAAGTTTCAGAAGTGCGAGAAGCATGGCATCAACATGACTGCCATCTCCGAGATCAGCAAGCTTTCCTGGCGTGCCATCGAGAACGACTATTCGCTTGATCGCTACGAGGAAGAGTTGGAACGCATCCGCACCAAGAAGCGCAATTACCTGCCTTATGTCGTGGCCATCGGCGCCGGCTTTGCCTGCGGCGGTTTCTGCAAGCTGTTCGGTGGCGACTGGATTGCCTTCCTGTTTGCCTCCATCTGTGCCTTTGCCGGTTTCCGCGTGCGTGCCCGTTGCATCGAGTTCGGCATCAATCTGTACATGAGTATCGCCATTGCGGCCTTTATCTCCACCTGTCTGGCCTACGTCACTACGTTCACCGGCCTTTCGCAGACTCCCTATCATCCCTTGCTGGCCTGTGCCCTGTTCATCGTGCCCGGCGTTCCGCTCATCAATTTTGTGGACGACATGATCGACAATTATATCCAGGTCGGCATCGTCCGTGCCGTCAACACCGCCCTGATGGTAGTAGCCATGGCTTTCGGCATCGTGTTGGCCATGCGGCTCCTGGTGATGGAAGACGTGGTCATCGACCGCAAGTTCAGCGAGCTGAGCATCGTGCCCCACGATTCCTATTGGGTCTATGCCGTTACCGCCGCCATTTCGGCCATGGGCTTCTCCATGATCTTCAACATCCAGCGTCGCCTGCTCTGGGTGGTGGCTATCGGTGGTATGCTGGCCGTCTGCACGCGCAATTTCGTCAACTTCGAGCTGGGCTTCGGTCCGGTAGTCGGCTCCTTTATGGGCGCTCTGGTGGTTAGCCTGGTGGCCGTGAAGGCCGTCCACTGGTTCCATGTCCCCAATCACGTGCTCACCATTCCTTCCGTCATCCCCATGATCCCCGGTGTGCTGATGTACCGTTCGCTGGTGGCGCTCATCAATATGAACGGCATCGTGGGCGAAGTCACCACCGTCGTATCCAACGGCATCAACGCTTCGCTCATCATCCTCTGCATCTCCCTGGGTGTAGCCGTCCCCAATATTTTCGCCCGCCGCTACATCGCCAAGGACCGCCAGCGCTTCCTCAAGGCCGAGCTCCAGAAGCGTCGTGAGCGCGGTAAGTTCATTGAGTGGTAAGAAACTGATGGTTTACGTGGAATAAATTAATAATTTAAGCTTCCGTATCTAACTTGAATTATTGATTTATGACAATTGTAAAACTAAAAATCCATCCGTCCTCTCCTCGGATCGGGAAGGGGACGCCTCTTTCCGAAAGCTTCAGGGATTACACGCTGGGCCTGATTGGCCGTCTGCGTCTTTCGGGCCGTTGCCGCACGGCCGAGTCCTACCTCACGTCGTTCAACAGCTTCATGCGTTTCCGCGACGATGTCGACGTGTCTTTGGACAAGATAGACGCCGACCTCATGACGGCCTACGAAGGCTACCTGCGCCGGGAGGGCATCTGTCCCAACACCTCTTCCTACTACATGCGCAACCTGCGCGCCATCTACAACCGTGCCGTCGAAGACGGCCTGACAGTCCAGTGCTATCCCTTCCGCCGTGTCTATACCGGCATCGACCGCACGGTCAAGCGTGCCGTTCCCCTGCAGGTCATCGGCCGCATCCGCAACCTGGACCTCAGTCTCGATCCCCGTCTCGACTATGCCCGCGACCTCTTCATGTTCAGCTTCTACACCCGTGGCATGTCCTTCGTCGACATGGCCTACCTGAAGAAGAAAGACCTGCGCGGCGGTTTCCTTTCCTACTATCGCCACAAGACCCGCCAGTTCCTGTCCGTCCGGTGGGAGCGTCCCATGCAGGACATTGTCGACAAGTACGACACGGCCGACACTCCCTACCTGCTCCCCATCATCCGCGACGTCTCGCGCGACGACCGCAACCAGTATCTCAGCGCCTCCCATCAGGTCAACCTCCGCCTCAAGGAGCTGGGTGCCCGTCTGGGGCTCGACATGCCGCTCACCACCTATGTGGCACGTCACGCCTGGGCCAGCATTGCCTGGGACAAGCGTGTCTCCATGTCTGTCATCAGCCGTGCCCTAGGCCATCATTCCGAGCATACCACCCGCATCTACCTGGCTTCACTGGATACGTCGGCGGTCGACTGTGCCAACCGCGACATCCTTAAAGCACTGGATGTAACTGGATGTAAGCGGTAGGAACCTCTGATTTCCGTCTTTCCGGCCGAGTCTTTGGGTGGTGCGGATTGCACGGTGTTTGGCAGACTCATTCCCGCCGTGCCATTCCGTGCCCCGAAACAGCTTGTCACATTTTTCCTTGTGATAAGAGCGGAATTTTGACAAAATTAATGAGGTGGATTTGTAGAGTAGGGGGTCTTTCTCTTCCTAAGAGAAGGAAGGCATGTTCAGACCTTGGCGCTCCAAGTATCTGTTGCCCCTTTTTCAATCTGTTTCGCTCAACAAATCAGGAAAATGTGTGTAGTAAATTCTGAAAAATTAAAAATTTATATTTCCTTATTTGTTTGGCTGTTTGAGGAATTATCCCCATCTTTGCGCAACGAATCCTTCTCTTAGGAAGAGAAGTGCCTGGAAAAAGGGCGTTGTGCGAGGAAAAAGCGGCGTTGAAAAGCCCTGTCGGTGAATGAAAATCTTTGAATGATAACGAAGAGAACCATTGCCCGGAAATTTTCATTAATGCACGACGGTAAACGTGTAAATTATTGTTTTTTAGCAAGATATAAGTCTTGTTGATATGGCCGAGGAACACCTATGAGCGAAGTGAAGCCCCTGATTGCTACCCCCGAAATGTTGGACGGCATGCGCAACGGACGCCAGGTCCGCTGGTATGTGCTTTCGCTTCCTTCCTGCCACCGCGGGCCGGCCTGCGGACTTCAGGAAGAACTCGACCGCCGTGTGCAGGAAGGCGAACCCGTGTTCGAATTTTTTGCCCCTTCCTACGTGGAAGTGCGCGAGTCTCGTGGCGAGCTGGTCAGCACCGAGCGTCCGCTGCTCTACAATTACGTGTTCATCCATGCTTCCGAAGTCGAGATTTTTCGTCTCAAGCGGCAGCTGCCCCAATACAACTTCCTGCCCCGTGTGCGCGACAGTCGCGGCAGCCACTATCCCTACTTGTCCGATGCCGCCATGGCCAATCTCCGTTGGGTGGCACGTTCCTACAGCGACGTGCTTCCCGTCTACGTGCCCCAGCCGGACAAGCTGCGCAAGGGCGACCGCGTGCGCATCACCGAAGGACGTTTCCAGGGCGCCGAAGCCGAAGTGGTCATCCAGTCCGGTGCCGGCCGCAAGGATGTCGTGGTCTGTGTGGACAACTGGATGTGGGTGCCTCTGCTTCATGTCCGTCCCGGCCAGTACGAAGTCATCAGCCTGAACGCCGACGGCAAGCACGTCTACACCCGCCTGGACAACGACCGCTACAGTGCCGGCCTTCACCAGGCCCTCTGTCGCTATCACAGCCCTCAGGGCGTCACCGATGCCGACCGTGCCCTGGCTGCCGAGGTTCTGCGCCTTTACGCCGGCCTCCGTCTGGACACCGACGTCCTGCGTTGCAAGCTCTACGCCCTTCTGCTGCCGGCCCGTGTCATTCTGGGCCAGGTGGACGAGTGCCGCGAGTTGCTGAGCGTGGCCCGCACCTTTCTGCCCCTCATCAAGGCGGAACAGTCGCGTGCCCTCCTGCTCGTCACCCTCTACGGCTGTACCGACAGCAGCATCTACTACGAACAGGCCCACGAACTCCTGGCTCCCTGGCGTCAGCAGTCCGGCCTCAAGAAAAGCAAACTCCGTCTTCTCCAGTGCCTCGACGACTACGATCGGGTGCTGGGACACTAAATTTAATTGATAATTGAGAATTGAAAATTGATAATGAACATCTGTCATTCCTTCATTCTCCATTCTCCATTTTCCATTAATTAAATGTCTTCCGCCCATCCCCTGGCAGCCCTGCTGACCGGCCATTTCGACGCCATCATGGAGCGCGAGCGTACCAACCGCAGCTCCGTCCACCTCTACGGTGCAGGCGACTATTGGGTCGCTTTCGAACAGTCGGCCTACCAGTTGTGCCAGCTCATGCCTTCGTGCGAGACCACCCTTTTCCGGTTTGCGGTCTATCCCTTCCCGGTGGTCATGGCGTCTGTCACCGATGCCCAGCTGCAATCTTTTGTGCGGCTGCACATCCTGCGTACCGACCAGCCTGCCTACAAGGTGTTCTCCGTCCGGCCCTATTCGGCGGACCGCTACCGGTCGTGGCACCGGACACTGGAGCGTGGTTCTGCCACTTCCTAGATTCGGCAGACCCGAACCGAAAGACTCCTCCGACAAACAAACTGACAAAACAAGATAAATTCATTTAAGAAACCTCGATTAAGATAACTAAACTAAACTGACGTGGATTATTTATTCATTTTTGCAACATTTTTGCTGGCAGCCCTGACAGCGCGGTTCATCATTCCGCGCATTCTCCTGATCTCCATCCGGAAGCGGCTGTTCGATGTTCCCGATGAGCGGAAAATACACACGCAGGCCATTCCGCGCCTGGGCGGTGTGTCGTTCTTTCCGACGATCCTCTTCGCCTACGCCCTGGTGTTTGCCGTCCGCGTGCTGGGCGGTGACACGTTCGCAGCGACGTATGCGCAGCATCTTCTTCCCGAGATGCTCCTCTTCGTTTGCGGCATGACCATGCTCTACCTGGTAGGCATCGCCGACGACCTGGTCGGTGTCCGCTATCGCCAGAAGTTCCTGGTACAGATCTTTTGTGCCTGCCTGTTCCCGCTGGCCGGCCTGTGCATCAACGACCTCTACGGTCTGTTGGGCATCCATCAGCTGCCTGCCTTCGTCGCCGTTCCCTTTACCATCTTCACGGTGGTGTTCATCACCAATGCCATCAACCTCATCGACGGTATCGACGGACTGGCGTCCGGTCTGAGCGGGGTAGCCTTGCTCATTTTCACCGGCCTGTTCATCGAGAAAGGGCTGTGGAGCTATGCCATGCTTTCGGCCGCCACGTTCGGCGTCCTCGTTCCCTTCTTCTATTACAACGTTTTCGGCAATGCCGACCGCGCCCGCAAGATCTTCATGGGCGATACGGGCAGCCTGACGCTGGGCTATACCCTCTGTTTCCTGGCCATCAAGTATTGCCAGTATGCCCCGTCGGTGGTCATCTCTTCGGACGACGCCTTCTTCATCGCCTTCAGCACCCTGCTGCTGCCTGCGTTCGACGTCATCCGGGTGGTGCTCTACCGTCTGCGCAATGGCCGCAACCCCTTCGAGCCCGACAAGAATCACATCCATCATAAGCTGCTAGCCATCGGCCTGACGTCCCGTCGTGCCATGGTCAGCCTGGTGTCTATGGCCTGCCTTTTCTGTCTGGTCAACATCCTGCTGGTGGCCTACGTCAACAGCACTCTGCTGCTCATGGTCGACATCATCGTCTGGGTGGCCCTGCACCTGTGGTGGGACTATTTGATCAAGAAGCGGAAAACAAGTATTCCTTCGCCGCCTCGAAACACGGGCATGCCTTCATCGGATTCAGGTCGCGATGCCCTACGATGAGCGCCTGCGGAAACATCCGCTTCAGCTCACGCAGCAGCGCCACGAGACTTGCCTTCTGTTCCAGTGTCCGCGTATCCTTCGGTTGTCCCTGGCGGTCCAGTCCGCCTTCGTAGCAGACGCCTATGCTGTGCCGGTTGTGGTTCCGGCAGTGGGCTCCCACTTGTTCCAGCGGCCGTCCGCAGTGTATCTCGCCGTCGCGCGTCAGGTAGAAGTGGTAGCCGATGTCGCGGAATCGCCGGTGCCGGATGTGGTCGCGGCGGCACTGTTCAAAGTCAAAGCTCTGCCCCTCGCGGGTGGCAGAGCAATGAACGACGATCAGGGTCACGGTTCTCATCCGCCTATACACGATGAGATTCCGAATACGCCGGCCAGGGCAGTAGCCACGGCCACAATTGCTTTGAGCACAATGCTCCAGACTGATTTCTTTTTGGTAGTTGTTTCGCTCATTTTGTTAATTGATAATTGATAGTTGATAATTGAGAATTCTCCATTCTCCATTCTCCATTATTACAGCGGACTTCCTCCTTCTTCCTCGTCCTCACCTCCGCCGCCGGGGGTGGGAGTCACCGCGGTGCCGTCGCCCAGGTAGTACTCGTTCTGTTCGCGCAGCGTCGCCTCCAGGTTGATTTTCGCGTTGCTCAGTTCGCCGGTGGCACGTGCGCGCAGCTTCAGTCCTGCCACGTGTTCCGACACCTTGAACTCTGCCGCGCTCGCGGCCCCGTGGTCGCTGATGATGCCCACCGAGAAGATAGCCAGGTCGTCCAGCTTCACGTTCTTGCCGTCCAGGATCAGTTCCTTGATGCAGGTCACCATGTCTGCCAGGACGCCTTTGATCACGCCCGGCGAGAACGGCGTGTTGTGTTTCGACATGTGACGGGACAGCAATTCGATGTCCAGTGTCTCGTTAATCACCGGGCGTGCATACCACAGTCCGTTGCACGGATGGTTCTCGCCCACAATTTGAATTTTTCTGTAAGTAATCATTTCTTTAATTGATAATTGAAAGTTGATAATTGAAAGTTGATAATTGATAATTGATAATTGAAAATTGAGAATGAACCCCGTACGCTGGTCATTTTCCATTCTCCATTTTCCATTCTCAATTAACAAGAGCAAAGATAACACCCCCGCCACGCGAAAAATCCATAACTGTAGGTTAGGGTAGGTAAGTGTAGGTAAATGTTGATTTTCGTAGATTATTGTTGATTATTGCCGCTTTTGCGCATGGCGTTTCCACTGATTTTCAGTATCTTTACGTCCGTAAAGACCAACACGAAATCTATGGAAACATTCACCATCCGCGCATACGGCCGCACCGAGCTGGCCCAGTTCTATTTCCCCGGCCTCAATCCGCAGACGGCCTACCGCAAACTGCAGGAGTGGATCGACTTCTATCCCCACCTGCGCGAACGTCTGCAAGCTGCCGGTTGCCATCCCCGCAGCCGTATCTACATGCCCGTGCATGTCCGCATGATTGTCGAGGCGATCGGGGAACCTTAGGGAATTGATAATGGATAATGGAGAATTGAAAATGGAGAATGGATAATGGGGAATGTAAAGTCCCTCTTTAGCTCGCTAACTATGGACTTTAGCGCGCTAAAGAGGGACTTTAGAAAATTGATAATGGATAATAAAAAAATGGATAACTATTCATTCTCAATTATCCATTTTCAATTCTCCATTAGGCAAATCTTCCCATCGCCTGCTGGTTCCGGTAGATCTCGTCGCCCGTCAGCTCGACGACGCGGTAGCCCCGCTTGCCCGCCACGCGGACCTGCTGGAATCCCGCCTGCGACATCACCATTCCGATCTTCACCGTGCTCAGCCCCTGGCGCAGGCCCACGTTGATGCGCGCCAGTATCTGTGCGTTCGTCACGAAGATACACGTCTCGCCCTCCATCGGGCGGCGGTAGTGCGTCAGGATCAGTTCCTGCTCCAGGCAGGGCACTTCGAACTGGCGGTTGTGCCGGTTCAGTGTCTTCACCTCTTCGTCGTCCAGCCAGTAGGCGAAGCCGTTCCGCGTCAGTGCATACGCCTGGGCGAAGATCTCCGCATAGTCCGGCGCATGGCCATAGGGGCTGTCGATGCTCTCCACCTCGAAAGGCATCCAGCGACGGTTTCCGCTCAGGTCGTTCAGGAACTGGCGGTTGTTGCTCGTGCCGCAGAAGCTGGCAATGTGGGGCCGCATCTCCTTGTAGCGGGCATACGCCGCGCGTTCGTTCACGTGGCGCATGGTGGTGAGCGCCTTCAGCTGGTTCAGCTCCTTGCTCTCCATCTCGTCCAGCTCTTCGAGACACACCAGGGCGAATTCCGAGAGCGTCAGCAGGTCGTCGCGCGTGATGTTGCGGCTGTTCGACTTCAGGTAGAAGTAGCGGCGCAGGGCGGGCGGCAGCAGGTTGTTCAGCCAGGTAGTCTTGTAGATGCCCTGGCGGCCGATGAGCACCAGTATCTCGTGGTTCACCGTCTCCTCTTCGAGCAGGGCGGCCAGCATCGCCACGAACCATTTCTTGAAGAAGCGGACAAAGAGCTCGCCATCCTCCTTGACGTGTACCTGCGCGGCCAGCCGTCCGATGTGGTCGGTCGTTCCGTCCCACGGGGGCAGGGCGTCCACGTATTCGCGAAAGGGGTTGTACAGCGGCACGAAGTCCGACTCGATCACCGTCTGCACGTCCGTTTTGCGTGCCGGGCCCGACTCCTTGCACAGGCGTCGCCACATCGAGTTCACCTCGCGGTCCGTCAGGTCCTTGAAATCATCCGTTCCTTCGGGAGCGAACTCATATTTGCCGGTCACCGTGTTCTTGCGGAAGCGTCCCTGCCGGTTCAGGAACACTTCGATGTCGTCCACCGTGACCCGCCCCTGTCCCTGGGCGGCATCCGCGTCCTTCCGCCGCGTGCCGAGGCTGCGCGTTCCGTGCTCCTCCGTGTGCCGGTAACACGAGCGCAGGATGCCCTCTACGTCGCCGTCGTAGTCGGCGAAACGTTCCGTGGCCCATCGGGTCGCCGCCTCGCGGTCCGCCCCGTAGGCGTTCAGCAGGTAGCCCATGCGCATGATGTACTCGTTGTGGTGGTGTTCCGTGTAGGCGATGCCCTCGTCGGCGAGCAGCCTCTCCGCCGTGCGGACGATGCGGGCCAGCTGCCTGTCGGCAGCCTTCCGCTTTGCGGCGGATGCCGTCTGCTTCGGCCGGCTGATAAGGAACGTCGTCGCTTCGGGGTTGAAGAAAACGTCCGGGTCGTGCGCCATCCCGCTCAGGCGCGTCGCGTTCTTGCACTTCTCGTCGTAGGGATGGCCCGTCAGCGCCTCGTAGTGATGGTTTATGCGTCCGAAGGCCAGTACGTGCAGCTCCTGTTCCGAGCGCGGCTCGTAGTCTCTGGCAGCGTCGTAGGCCGCGACGACGCGCAGTCCCGTTCCGCTGATGGTGGTGTACGCCAGTAGCGTGTGCCGGTCCTCCCGCACCCGCCGGATGCACTCCTCCATCTGTTCCGGCGGGATGTGGTCGAAGTCCGCCATGCACAGGTGCGTCCATTCGCGGATATGCTCCTTGCATTTGCCTCCGCCGAAGCGCACCGCCACGGCGAAACACGGGCAGATACTCTTCTCGTGTCCCGCCGCCTCCTTCTGTCCCTGCGACAGGAATTCCCGGTAGCGGCGCGTGTGTTCGGCCGTATCCGCGTCGTGTCGGATCAGTTCGACGATATGTTCCAATGCGATGTCTGTGGGTTTCAGTCCCCTGTAGCCTCTGAACAGGCTGAGCGTTGTTTTTTTCATAATAAAAGAATTTTTTAGGTAAACATTCGTGTCCGTCTCGGTTTGTCCGTCGTGACAGTGTTGCGAAGTAGCAAATTACTCACGAAACCGCCAAATTCCGCGGTACCCACATGTCAGTACCGAAAACGGGCAGATTTAATGGTTTTAACGAAAATTAGTAGAGTTGTTACGCATGATATAGCGATAAATTAAATTCAAATGTTAAAACAAATACTGATAAAATTATGAAAGCATCTTATTTTTTCAGTCCCCATTTAGGGGAATATATCATGCAATTGCAACACGTTGTTCCCGTCGACGGACGTCTGTTGAGTGAAGAAAGCCTGGCCCGTCGGGCCCGCATGTCCAAGACCACTGTCGAGCGGATAAAAAAGGGGTAGAAAAGCATCTGTATGCCTACTACGCCATCCTTCGTATCTATTGGGAAGCCTGTCAGGACAGTCAGGTTCTTCCTCCGGACCGTTTCCTCCGTGAGCTCCACCGCAGTCTGGAAGCCGATCACCGGCTCCGTCACGGCGACTGATGCCAACGTGTTGCAGGACCGGCCCGGTGCCGGTCCCTGCTTTTTCGGCAGTGTGCCACCCTGGCCTCCCGAAAACGCAACTTCTCTCTATATAGATACAAGGTTATTGAATTGTTAATGGTTTTAACGGTCACTCTCCCCTGCGCGCGCGTGAGAAAGGTGTATATAGGGGGTGGAAGGGTGTCACAGAAACGTTAAAAACGCATTTTCAGTTTCTCGTTTATCCGGCTTTGTTTATATTTGCAAGAAACCAAGAAAGATATGGAAACAATTCAAATTAAGTTGGAGAAACAGCTTCTGGATAAAGCTCTTGTATATGCCAAGCAACGTGGGGTGGATTTGTCTGCCATGTTGTCCGATTATCTGTCCCGATTGGTGAAGCAAGAAGAGAAAAAACAGGAGATCCCCGATGTCGTTCAAAGCTTGTTGGGTGCCGGTACTCCGGTAGCGCCGGATGACTTGAACGGCAGGAAGGCGTATCAACAATATTTGGAAGAAAAATATCGATGAGAAAAGTATTTTTGGATACGAATGTCGTGATAGTTCTGCTTGATAAGAGATACATGCTACAATCCCAGTTTTAACCCCAGATGAATTCTTGACAAAACGATAAGATTAACCATTAACCCCATGTCCTACGCCGCTGACATCGAATCCATTTTCAACCCGTGCAATCTCGATGAAGATTGCAGCTATATAGCCCACCTGTTATCGCCCTACGAGAAACTCATCGTAGCGCGTATGGATGCAGGAGACTACACCTGTGCCGTCACCGTGTTTCTTGAAATCCTGGAAACCCTGACGCGTCATTTTGTAGCGGATGAGCACTATACCTATTTCGACGACATGTATAGTCCGGAGTATGTTTGCGATGGCATTATGCAGGCCATGAACCGCAGGATAGAGCAAGGCCTGTTTCCGATAGCGGAACAAGCCCGTCTGAAGGCAGGTCTCGAGCAGGTGAAGCAGTCGGAAGCCTGTCAGGATTATGGGGTGTTGCTGATGATGCTTTGAGAATCTGTGTTCATCCGTGTAATCCGTGGTGAAAAAATATTCTCCCTCTGTGAAACTCTGTGTCCTCTGTGGTGAATTACAAATCATCTTCTGAACATTTACATATACCATTTATCATTTATCATTAACCATTAGCTAACTCCGGTTTTTGAGAACTTCAAGAGGAAGGCCTCCAAAAAGGGCTTTCCCGATGGTGTACGTCGAAATTGGAGGCTTCCCCGATATGAATTCCATGGAAAAATCAATGTTGCTCGACGAGCTTTTTTCCTTACGCAAGGCTGACAAGACAGAAAGGGAGCAGCTGCTGGCGAAGCTCGACCGTATGACCGAGCAGCTGCTGGCTCTGAATGAAAGTTCACGAGCACAAACCAAAATGATTGATGAGTTGAAGCAGATGCTGTCTGATCGTGATGCGCTGATAGAAAAGCTCCGGAAGGAGAATTTCGCTTTGAAGAAACAGAAGAAGCGTTAGCTACTTGGCATATGCACGTGCATAATTCGTGTATGTATTTTATTATCTACTTGCCGGGCCAACGGTATCTCCGCCCTGGCTTATTTAAAGAAATTTTTCCGCGAGGTGGTCAAAGGCCGCAGGGATTATGAGAACTTGCTGCCGATGACCATCGGAATCAATACTAACAAATTTTAAAAATCAAGTCCGGTTTTTGAAAACTTTAAGAGGAAAGCTTCCTAAAGGGGCTTTCCCTATGGGGTACGTCAAAATTGGACGCTTACCCTGCGCGCGCGTGAGAAAGGTGCATATAGGGGTGGAAGGGTGGTAATCGGCGGGAAGTGCTAAGAGAACCAATCTAATTGTTTGTAATTTTGGAAGAATCATTAAAAAACAAGACTGTAAAAGGTATCGTTTGGAGTAGTATTGAACGCTTTTCGGTACAGGGAATTCAGTTTCTGGTTATGATAGTCATGGCCCGGTTGCTCACTCCGAAAGATTATGGTCTGGTGGGCATGGTGGCCATTTTCATAGCTGTGGCTCAGTCACTGGTTGACAGCGGCTTTTCACAGGCATTGATTCGTAAGCAGAACCGTACGGAAACGGATAACTCCACTGTATTCTATTTTAACATTGTCGTAGGTATTCTGCTTTACCTTGTCCTGTTTGCTATAGCTCCTTGGGTAGCTGATTTTTATAATAGCCCGGAGCTGACTGCTTTGATGCGTGTGATTTGCTTGAGTGTGGTATTTAACTCGTTTGTAGTTGTACAGCGAGCATTGCTTACTGTAAATATCGATTTTAAAACGCAGGCTAAAGCAAGTTTAACAGCTGCTGTAGTTTCAGGTGTAATAGGTATTGGTATGGCCTATTCGGGTTTCAGTTATTGGTCTATTGTGGCTCAGCAACTGGTAAATCTGGGGTTGAATACCTTGTTGCTTTGGATATTTACCCGTTGGAGACCTCGGTGGATTTACTCTTGGGGTTCTTTTAGAGAATTGTTTACGTTTGGCTCTAAATTGATGGTTTCGGGATTACTGGATGTGGTATATCGTAACATGTATCTGTTGGTAATCGGTAAGATGTTTACTGCTTCTTCGTTAGGTTATTATACACGGGCTAATCAGTTTGCAGAATTCCCATCTTCCAATTTGACAGGTATTTTGCAACGGGTCACCTATCCGGTTCTTTGCCAGATACAAGATGACGATGAACGGTTGGCACAGATTTATCGTCGTTTCTTGCGTCTGTCGGCTTTCCTGATTTTTCCCTTGTTGGTAGGACTTTCAGCTGTGGCTGAGCCATTTGTCTTGTTGTTGCTGAAAGAACAATGGCTTTTTGCAGCCACTTTATTGCAGATTATTTGTTTTGCCATGATGTGGTATCCTATCCATGCCATCAATTTGAATTTGTTGCAGGTAAAAGGACGTTCCGATTTGTTTTTGAGATTGGAAATCATTAAGAAGGTTATGGCGGTAGTAATTCTGTGTATTACCGTGCCGATGGGCTTGATTGCCATGTGTGTAGGACAAATATTTTCGTCTATTATTTGCTTGGTTATTAATACGAACTATACTGGTAAACTGATACAGGTCGGCTTCCTACGTCAGATGCGAGATTTGCTGCCTACTTTGTTGCTCTCTTTGAGTATGTGGGGAGTGGTCTATATGATAATATCTTGCTTGTCTGGAACAATACTTCAACTGATAGTAGGAATCGTAGCGGGAATGGTTTATTACATAGCATTATCTGCTCTGTTCCATTTCCCGGAATTAAAAGAACTTTATTCTATTATACGTAGAAAATAATTATACTATATTCAATATGGAAGATAAGAAAGTGATTACAGTAACATCTCCGTTGTTGCCCGATTTGGACGAGTTCAACGAACTGTTGAAAGACATTTGGAACCGTAAATGGATTACCAACAACGGTCATTATCATCAGGAACTGGAAAAGGCATTGTGTGAGTATCTGAAAGTGCCATACATCAGCCTGTTTACCAACGGTACATTGCCATTAATCACTGCCTTGCAGGCACTCCGTATTACGGGCGAAGTCATAACCACTCCTTACAGTTTTGTAGCCACCACCCATTCTCTGTGGTGGAATGGGATTAAGCCGGTTTTCGTTGATGTAGATCCCATAACGGGGAATTTGGATCCGGATAAAATAGAAGCAGCTATTACTCCGCGTACTACGGCTATTATGCCTGTACATGTGTATGGTAATCCTTGTAATACAGCACGTATCCAGGAAATTGCTGATAAATATGGTTTGAAGGTCATTTATGATGCTGCTCATGCCTTTGGCGTAGAAGTAAATGGTGAAAGCATTCTGAATGCTGGCGATATGTCTACCATGAGTTTTCATGCGACTAAGGTGTACAATACTATTGAAGGCGGGGCTTTGGTGATGCACGATGAAGCTACTAAGAAACGCATCGACTACTTGAAGAATTTTGGCTTTGCTGGTGAAACCACTGTGGTAGCTCCCGGTATTAATAGTAAGATGGACGAAGTGCGTAGCGCCTACGGTCTGTTGAATCTGAAACAGGTGGATGCTGCCATAGAAGTACGTCATCAAGTAGCTATACGATATCGTGAGGCTTTACGGAACATATCAGGTATCCGTATCATGGAGGACAGACCTAATGTACGCCACAATTATTCTTATTTTCCTATATTTATTGATGCAGATAAATATGGAATGACACGCGATGAACTCTATTTTAAGATGAAAGAGAATAATATACTAGGACGTCGTTATTTCTACCCACTAATTAGTGAGTTTTCTACCTATCGAGGATTAGAGTCCGCACGCTCGGAAAATTTGCCGGTGGCTCATAAGTTGGCGGATAGTGTAATTTGTTTACCGATGTATCATGATTTGGAAAAACAAGAAGTGGAACGAGTGCTGTCGTGTATTATATAATATTTATATCTATATAGTTTAATTGTTATGAAAATCAATTTGATAGAGTATTTTGAAGATACAGTTAAAAACTGTCCTCAAAAAAAGGCTGTGGTTGATCGTGAACGATCTATTACATTTCTCCAGCTCCGAACTAATGCATTGATACTTGCTTCAACTATTGATTGTTTTAAAAAACCTGTGGCTGTTTTCCTAAATAAAAGTATTGAGAGTGTCTATGCAGACTTGGCTATCATTTATTCAGGGAATTTCTATATGAATCTTGATGTGAAGTATCCTGCTGAACGCCTTAAAAATATTATCGATTTGATTGAACCTGGTGCAATTATCACCAATAATCAATATCTGAAGAATATTGCAGAAGTTCTTCCTGCTAATGTACAGGTTCTAAATGTGGATGAATTAGATTTCAAGAAATCGGTTAATGAAACTGAGATTTTCTTTAATCTTTGCGGTTTAATAGACACTGACCCTTTGTGCATTATTAATACTTCTGGCTCAACGGGAACTCCCAAAGGTGTGGTCTTGAATCATAAGAGCTTCATTGATTTTACTGAATGGGCATTGAACTCTTTTAAATTTACTAATGATGAAATGATAGGTTCCTTATCTCCTTTGGTGTTTGATATATATAGTTTTGAATTATGCATGTTGATGGCTAAATCAAGCACTATTGTAGTGATTCCAGAACATCTGTCTGCATTCCCTGCTTCTATCTTGAAACTTCTGGAAGAACATAATGTAACCTTCCTGTTTTGGGTACCTACTATTATGGTAAATATTGCTAATATGGATTTACTATCTTCCATTCACCTGCCTACGTTAAGAACTGTATGGTTCGCAGGCGAGGTATTTCCAACAAAGCAATTTAACTATTGGCACCAAATGCTACCTCAAACGTTGTTTGCTAATCTTTATGGTCCTATTGAGATTACACTCGATTGTACGTACTTCATCGTAAATCGAGAACTTAAGGATGACGAACCGATTCCTATTGGATTTCCTTGTCGTAATACGGATATTCTTATATTGAATGAGGATAATAAACAGATAACAAAGCCTGGTATAGAAGGAGAGTTATGTGTACGAGGGACGTCTCTAGCAATGGGGTATTACAATAATCCGGAAAAAACTGCCGCTGCTTTTGTTCAGAATCCCTTAAATCCTTCTTATCCTGAAATAATTTATCGAACAGGGGATATTGTTACTATCAACGAAAGAGGAGAGATCGTTTTTAAAGGTAGAAAAGATACGTTGATTAAACACATGGGATACCGTACTGAACTGGGTGAGATAGAGCATATCATCATCAATAAACTCAAATTGGTGAAAAATGGCTGTGTGGTTTATAATTTTGCTAAAAAGGAAATAACTTTGTTTTACGAGTCTGTGGAAGAAATCTCTCCGGCAGAGTTCCGTAAAAGAATAGGGCAAGAGTTACCTAAATACATGTTACCTACTGTTTATCATCGTTTAGATGAATTGCAGAGAAATACAAATGGCAAGATTGACCGTTTGTTCTATAATAAGCAAGTCAATGGATAAGATAGATTCTTTTGAGAAGATAAATATCCTTGTTAATGATATTCGTTCTTTGCGTAAAGGATATTTGACTAATTTCTTTTTGGATAAGAAAAGACATTCAATATGGATACAAAAAGGGGAGTTATTCTCTATGTCTTTTTTTGGTTGTCATTTCCTTCTTCATCTTACAGAAAGTGTGAATAATCTATTCTATATTGCTGTAAATCAGAAGCAATTAGCAGAAGGGTTAAAGACATTTCTTCCTATGTTTCCAGAACAGCTTGTAGTAGATATAGTAGGTGATGAAAAAATTGCAAGTATTAAGGAGCTTTTTATAGAACAAAGCTTTTATGAATATGAAACTTTGTATAGGATGAATCATGTAGGAACATTGGAATATAGTGAAATAGGTGATTCGAGAGTCGTTTTTGCAGAAAAGAGCGATTGCCAATCTATATTTGATATACTCCATTCTTTTTTTAATCCATTGTCTGAGCAATTACCATGTTATGAAGAAATAGTGGATTTTATATCCAATCAGTGTGTATTGGTGTTTCGTGAAGCAGGAAAAATCTGTGGTTTCATTATTTTTGAAGTAAATGGTATGACCCTTTATTTACGCTATTGGTTTGTTTTGCCAGAATATCGGGATTTGAAAATAGGTTCCAAACTGTTTAATGAATTTTTACATGCTGGACGTGTTACTAAGCGCCAGTTGTTTTGGGTAATTGCCAATAATCGGAATGCTATCAAACGTTATAAACATTATGGCTTTAATCCAGAGAATTTGTTTGATTATGTATTGCTTAAACCTGCAATAAAGCGTTAGATTTACTATGAAATAAGGTATTTATAATTATAAATAATATCACAGATTATGAAAGAAAAAATCATTGCAATTCTAAATGAATTGCGTCCGGAGTTTGATTTTAATGAACCGGTTAATTTTATTGAAGAAGGTATGCTTGACTCATTTGATGTGATTAATCTCGTCAATGAACTTGATTCTCAGTTCGGCATTTCCATTGATGGCGTAGATGTTTTGCCTGAGAATTTTTCTTCGGTAGATAATATTGTCAGTCTGTTGCAAAAAAATGGAGTGAAATAATGGATTTACTATTTAAAAATAAGAAGATTACTGGTATACTTACGGTGTTGCCTTCCCGAGAAGTCCATTTTGAAGAAGAGATGGGAAATTATAATTTTTCCACGGCTAAATCTTTAAAGTTGAAAATGGCTATGGGATATAACAAACATCGCATTGTTGATGAAGGCGTTTGTGTATCAGATTTGTGTTGCCACGGTTTGGAACATTTGTTTCAGCAAGGAAAATTGAAACGTGAGGATATCGATGCTTTGATTCTGGTGACCCAATCGCCTGATTATTTCATGCCACCGACGAGTAATGTTATTCAAGGTAAGATGGGGTTGAAACAAGATATGATTTGTATGGATATCAACCAAGGTTGTGCTGGTTTTGTGTTGGGTTTGATTCAAGCCTTTATGCTTCTTGAACAACCCTCTGTTCGTAAAGTTGTGTTATTGAATGCCGATGTGTTGAGTCGTAAAGTATCCAAGCGAGATCGTAACAGCAATCCATTGATTGGTGACGGTGCTTCTATTACTATTGTTGAACGCACAGAAGAAAATAATACGATATGGGGGACTATCAAGATGGATGGTAGTCGTGCAGATGCATTGATGATACCTGCCGGAGGTTTTCGGCAACCATCTACATCCGAAACTGCGGAAATGCATGAAGATTTAAATGGAAATTTCCGTAGTTTGGACAATCTCGTTATGAAAGGTGATGAAGTATTTAATTTCGTGCAGGTAGAAGTGCCTCCTATGATAGATGAACTTTTGGAGCGGGCATCTGTAGATAAAAATAGAGTGGATTATTATATGTTCCACCAACCCAATCGGTTTATGTTGCAGAAATTAGCAGATAAATTGGACATTCCTCGGGAAAAAATGCCCAATAATATTGTGGAAAATTTTGGTAATTCTAGTGGAGTAACTATTCCAACCAATATAACATTTAATATAAGAGAAAAACTTGAGAAACAAGAGATACAACTTTGCTTGTCCGGTTTTGGAGTGGGACTTACTTGGGCTGCACTTTTATTGAAAATGGGTAAATTAGATTTTTGTCAAACAATAAACTTTTAAATGATTATGGAATTTTTTTTAGAGCAAATAGCTGAATTGCTGGAAGTAGATGTAGTGAACAAGGCTGATGAACTGAAGTCTTTCGAGGCGTGGGATTCTTTGACAATCTTGTCTATTATTGCAATGGCTAATGAAAACTATGGTGTAGTTCTTAATGCTGCTGAAATCAATGAAGTTAATACCATAGCGGGATTGTGGAGTTTGATTGAATCAAAGAAAGCTTGAAAGGATGAAAGACTATTGGTTGGATTTTACAGGGAAGACTTATCTTGTAACAGGAGCTGCCTCAGGAATGGGGAGAGCTGTATGCAAACTAATCTCTGCAAGAGGAGGTCGGGTAATACTTGTTGATATAGATGCTTTAGGAATGCAAGAAACTCAGCGTATGTGTCAAACTGACACATACGCATTGCAGTTGGATCTCAGTAAGCCTGAAACATTCCGTGATGCAATTATAAAAACAGTCTCTGAATTTGGTAAACTTAACGGTTTGATTCATTGTGCAGGTCTTCCTTATATATCACCTTTGAAAACCGTGTCTGCTTCACAATGTGATAAAGTGTATCGAGTGAATAGTTATGCGGCTGTAGAGTTGGCCAAACTTTTTATCAATAGGAAAGTATATGCAGGTGAAGCAGGTTCTATTGTGTTTCTGTCTTCTGTGTATGGTTTGGTCGGTTCAGCAGCGAATGTAGGTTATGCTCTCTCTAAAGGGGGTATACAAGCTGTTACTAAAGCATTGGCTATAGAATTAGCTCCTAGAAAAATACGTGTAAATTGTATAGCTCCGGGGTTTGTCAAATCTCCTATGATGGATAATGTCTCAACTTCTTTTTCTAATGAATATATAAGTAATCTGGAGAGTTTGCATCCATTAGGTTTGGGCGAACCTGAAGATATAGCCAAAGCTGTATTATTCTTGTTGTCAGATATGTCCTGTTGGATGACTGGTGCTATTATGAGTGTGGACGGCGGCTTTACAGCGCAATAAATTTTGTGGATATGGAAAAATATGTATTGGTTACCGGAGCATCTTCAGGTATAGGAAAATCTGTAGCTATAAGTTTGTCTGAGAGTTATCCTGTCATTCTTCATGGTCGCAATTTAGAACGTCTGAATGAAGTGAAGGATATTTGCTCCCTTCACAATAAATGTTTGGTTTGGCAAGAAGATTTAGTGCAGGTTGAAAAGTTGGAAGAACATTTGCAACATTTTCTTTTAGAAAATGAAGCAATAATAGAAGGGTATGTTCATTGTGCAGGATTGATGAAGATGCTTCCACTTCGGAGTCAGTCTCTTACTAATGTTCTGCAAACATTCAATACCAATGTCGTATCGGCGATGTTGATTACAAAAGTGCTTTCATCTAAAAAATGGAATAAAGGAGGACTTCGTAGTATTGTTTATATTTCCAGCAATATCAGTAACAGGGGAGCGAAAGCATTCAATGTTTATGCATCTTCTAAGGGAGCACTTGATGCGTTTATGCGCAGTATGGCTGTAGAGTTGGCTCCTAATGTACGGGTTAATTCTATTTTGCCTGGTGCTGTTCTTACAGATATGACTACTGATATTTTTGCCAATAAAGAAGTGGAGGAACGTATGAAGGCTACCTATCCTTTAGGATTTGGTTATCCTCAAGATATTGCAGATGGCGTAAAGTTCTTATTGTCAGAACAATCTCGTTGGATAACGGGGCAACAATTGGTGATTGATGGTGGAAGAACTGTGGATATAACAGGTTAATAATGACATTACAACTACATAGATTTATTAATAAACCTATATCTTCGAATTGCTATGTTTTATTTGATAGAACAGGAAGTGATAGATGTATTTTGGTTGATCCAGGAAGTGATGAGTGTTCTGAAATAGCAACCTGGCTGTATAAAGAAAAGTTGTTTCCTGAATATATAATTCTGACGCATGAACATTTTGACCATATTGCTGGCTGTAATTTCATTATCGATAAGTATCACGCTAAGTTGATTTGTTCCTCTCTTTGTTTTGAGTATATTCAAAGTGCTAAACGAAATTTGTCATTGTTTCAAGACCAAAAAGGATTTGTTGTGCATGGAGAATTAGCATTGGAAGTGTCTGCTCCCAATACTGTTTTTTCATGGGGAAAACATAATATTTTATTATTCCCTTCTAATGGACATACGAATGCCGGTATTAGTTTTATTATAGGACAATGGTTGTTTACGGGTGACACATTAATTCGTGACATAAAGACGGTTACTAAATTGTATTCTGGATCAAAAGAGGCATTGATATTATCAATGAATCAATATGAGAAGTTGAAAGGGAAAAAATATATAGTTTGTGCTGGTCATGGAGAAATGTTTGATTTAGATAATTACGATTTAAAGAAAATGATAGGAAAATGAAAAATATTGTATTTTTTGGAACTGGTGCAGTGGCGGCAGAATATACCTCTTATATTGAAGATGGTAATTGGGGGAATAAAGCAGGATTAGAGATAAAGGGATATATTACTACTGACGAGACTGGTATAGAAGGTTGGAATAATTATAAATTTAGGAAGCCTTTTTTAGGAGTGTGGAAAGATTATGTAATAGAAGAAAATGATTATTTTATCTTAGCTTTTAGTAACCCCAAGGCTAAAAAGTTTCTGATACAAGATATTTGTGCGCGAAAAGGTAAATTTTTAAATTTGATACATCCTACAGCTATTATTGCCCGAACAGTGAAATTGGGTATTGGAAATTTGATAGGCCCCTATGTTATGCTAGGGCCAAATGTAATATTAGGTGATTTTAATCTATTAACGTCACAGACTATTATAAGTCATGATTCTATTATTGGTGATTGTAATTTCTTTTCGACGTCAATTCTTTGTGGACATACTAAAGTTGGGAATGATAATTTTTGGGGAGTTAAATCTACAACTGTTCCGAATGTTACAATTGGGAATCGAAACACAATACAGGCTGGTATGATTGTAGATAAAAATATTAGTGATGATACTACGATCTTTTATCGTTTTAAAGAAAAAGTATTAGCTATACCTATTAATCGATAGTAGCCCCTTCCAATAACGTCTTGCCCTAAAGTATAAAAAATGCGTTCATTGTTGCTGTAATCAATAATACAGCAATTTCGAAATATTCTGTTGAACGAACACATGGCAATTTTATTTATTATGCTGAGTATAAGTTGTAATAGTAAACTATAATCGTTAAAAAATAGTTCGGTTTTTTATTGTAAAGTATTCATTAAAATAAGCATTTTTTATTTTATAGTGAGCCCCTTAAAAAGGAACTTCTATTATTTAATGGTGTATAATATTTTTTTAACTTTAACAGTCTCATGCGCTGAGAATGTTGATATAGAATTTATAATATGATAATACATGTATTTAGGTTGGATTTGGAAGCATATCAACTTAATTTTGGTATTGTAAGATCATTTGTTTCATTATACAAAGAAACTAAATCAGATTGGATAAAGCCTTTTTTCCTTTTTTATGGATGCATAAATAGTGAAATAAAGAAAAAGTATTTCATCTTATTGGAAGCCTTATCCTATTCGGAATATAAATGTGTGGAAACCCAAAAAGAACTAAAAGACTTTGTCGCTTCTCATAAAATAGAACCATATTTGTTACATGGAATATCTTATAGAGGAATGTTCTCATTTGTTCGTTTAAATGTTAAGAATCTCAATTGGGTCTGTTGGGGACAAGGGGCAAGTATAAATTATAGAAATTGGAAGTCTATTATTTTTACGCCATTTAAGCGTTGGATTTACCACCATTTTCAAACAACTATTGTGCTATTGAATGGTGATAGATTAACATTGATGGAAGATTTTGCAATGAAAAATGTTATTGTGCTGCCATACTATGCGGAGAGTTGTGAACGGATGCGTGATGTTTATGAGCAGCTAAGAAACTTGAAATATGATAAGGATAAGCCTGTAATATACTTAGGAAATAGTACTAATTGTATAGATTCTTACTTTGAACTTTTGAATACTTTGAGTCGATTTGTAGGCAAAATTGAACTACACTGTATGTTGCAATATGGCTCTACTACTTCACAAAAAAAACTAGAAGATTTGATCAGTTATGGGAACTGTTTATTTGGTAATGATTTTTATCCTGATGTAAATTACATGGATGAAAGGACTTATTTGCAGTATATGAATAAGTGTGATGTATATATTTGTGGCAGGAAAAATCAATCGGGTTTAGGGGCCATTCATACGGCATTAATGCTCGGAAAAAAGATTTATATTACTGGAAAAAACTTTGATCATATTATAAGCAAATCTTATAGAGTTTTTGAGTTGTCATCATTAGATGATACTTTTACACTTCCTTTAAGTGATGAAGATCGAATATTGAATTATAATCTACAATTTTCTCAGCAAGAAACAATTCGGAGTGCTTGGGTTGAATATTTAAGTACATTATAGTAAGCGGTAAGAGTCTAATTTTGACGTCTTGCCCCCAAGCATAGAAAAGTCGATTTTCGCTGCTGTAATCAAAAACTCGGTAAACATGTATAGCAGCAGCGATTTTGAATTATTCGGTTAAGCAAGTGCAGAGCAAATTTATTTGCATAGCCGAGTATGAGAATAATCGCACAGTCAACAATCTGTTTATCCGTTACAAAGCGGAGGCGATGCCGCAAGGTGAGTCCATCCAGGACTTCTATTTGACAAACAAAGTACCCTACAATCTGTTTCACACATGGTACAAGGATACCCGGCATCCCATTGTCCCGGTACAGGTAGAAGGACAACAAGTGGAGCAAGAACCGGAAAAAGGCTCTTTCAGCTTCCGCCCCATTGATGGGAGGTGCCTTGTCATCCCTTCCTGTGAGATTCATGATAAACATCCGTATAACAGGTGGAATGCGCATCCGGCAACGGAACTTAAGCTACAAGGGTTTGAAGGACCTGGTGGGGAAGCTGGAGGAACTATGCTGAAATTACAGGAATGACAGGTTTTATTACCTGAGAAACTTCCATGATATGCGCTGCAAATATGACAAAGGGGAGATGATATGAATTCCATGGAAAATTCGATGTTGCTTGACGAGCTTTTTTCTTACGCATGGCTGAAAAGGCCGAAAGGGAGCAGCTTCTGGCGAAGCTCGACCGCATGATTAATCAGCTGTTGGCTCTGAATGAAAATTCACAAGTATAAATCAAAATGATTGATTAGCTGAAGCTGATGCTGTAGGATTGTGTGCCTTGATAGAAAAGCCTTCCTTGAAGGAACAGAAGAAGCTTTAGCTATCTGATCCATGCGCGCGCCAGATTCATGTATGTACTTTACTATCCACTTGCCGGGCGAACGGTATCTTCACCCTGGCTTATTTGAAGAAATTTTCCGTGAGGTGGTCGAAGGACGCAGGGATTATGAGAATCTGCTGCCGATGACCATCGGAATCAATACTAACAAACTTTAAAAATCAAGTCCGGTTTTTGAAAACTTTAAGAAGAAAGCTTCACAAAGGGGGCTTTTCCTATGGGGTACGTCAAAATTGGACGCTTACACTTAACTTGATTTAGGGCATTGTAAAGCGCCTTAATTAAAGGGGAGCTCTATATTGAGTGTTACTGCTTAAACGTCTAGTTTATGTATTTCGTTTATTTAGTTATTCTTTTTTTAGCTCTGATTACTTTATTTTTGGATGTTACTTGGTCCAATAAACGTTTCCTTGTGCTGTCTTGGTTTGGCCTATTTGTAGTATTAGGAACATTCGGTTATTTTACGGATGATTATGAACCATATGAAGAAGTTGTGGAAACATCTTATTTGAATCCGTTGGCCTATGTTTCAATTGAACCATTGTGGGGGTGGCTTGCTAATTATGTACATGGAGAAATAGATAAATTTCGTTTTATAGCTTTTTCTTTTATAGCAGCTTTACTTTGGTTTATTGTTAGAGCCTTTAAAACAAATGAAAAATATTTTGTCGTATATTATACGTTGTTTTGTTTACAGGCGCATCTGTGTTGGATTCGGCAACCTTTAGCTATGTGTGTGTGCTTATTGGGTATATTATTATTATGTAAAATGCGTTTTATATTTGGTATAGTTTTTATTATTCTTTCCCTCTTTGTGCATAAATCCGCTATAATGTTTATCGCATTGTTACCCTTTTGTATGATGCCTGTTAATAAAAAGAATGTGTTGTTGTATCTAATCTTAATGCCATTCTTGTCTATATTATTTTATGCTATTTTGAATTCATCATCAACATACTCATCAATATTATATTTACAGTGGTATGCGGAAAAAGAAGGGGAGTTTGATAGTCGGCATATTATTTTTCAATTTATATCTTTGTTTAGTGTCCTTTGTCAGTTTTTGTTCCTAATATATACTGTTTATCGATTTTATAATAATAATAATCGGTATATAGTCATCCTCATACGATATTTATTGGGAATTGTATTAATAGCTTTTTTCTTATTTTTATTACCACTTGATACAAATGTTATCTATAATAGATTATTAGCATTCGGAATGTTTATAATGACATTGATATGGAGCAAAAATATGCAAAGAAGTTTGATAAAACGTAGGTATGTTTTTTGGCTTATTTTGCTTTTGTTGTTTGTGAGCGTTAGAGAAATAGGTATGATGGGGAATAATTATACTCGTGTTGAGAGATTACTTAAATTACCTTGATTAAAAAATAATATTTATTAGATGTAAGCGTCCAAAATGGAGTCTTGCCTTAAGGTATAAAAAAGCCGACCTTTGTTGCTGTAATCAAGAACTCAGTAAGTATGTATAGCAGCAGCGATTTTGAATTATTCGATTTAACGAATGCAGAGCAAATTAATTTGCTTTACCAAGTATGAGAATAATCGCGAAGTCAACAATCTGTTTATCCGTTACAAAGTGGAGGTGATGCCGCAAGGTACTTCTGTTTGAAAAACAAAGTACTTTACAATCTGTTTCACAAATGTCATAAGGATACCCGATATCGCATTGTCCCGGGACAACAATTGGGGCAAGAACCGGAAAAGGCTCTTTCAGTTTCCATCCCAACCATGGGAACTGCCTTGTCATCCCCGTCTAGTGAAAGATTATTATATATATAAGTCTAAGCAATGAAATGCATAAACAGTAACGGAACATAAGTTACCAAAGTTTGAAAACTTTGGCAGAGAAGCTGGAGAAGTTATGTTAAATATTGCTGTTATGAACCGTTTCTATTATTGCGTAACTTCCATGATATGCATTGCAAATATGACTGGAAAGAGGTAATATGAGTTTGAACTTTATGAATAACTCACTATTATTTGACGAACTTTGTGTCTTGTACGAGGTTGATAATAAGAAAGAAAGGAAACTGCTGCTGGCGAAATTCGACCGTATAACTAAGTAACTTTTAAATTTGAATGAAAACTTTCAAATGCAAATTAAGCAAAATGAAGAGCAGAAGCAGGAGATAGCCAATTGGATTATTATAGGAAGTGAATGCCTAGAAGATGTTTTAGCTGCCTAACTCATGCGCGCTAAGTTTATGTATGTTTATGAGTAAGGGGCTTGAATGTGATACAGATATTGGAGCATATTGGGGGGGGGGCGTCCAAGAAGGCTGATATCGCCAATTCGACCTTTTCGCGGAGGAGATGCCCCGATAGCGGTACTCCCCTAGGAACAAGAGTGTCATCGGCCGCATGCACAATTTCTTGTATGTGTTGTTTTCGGAGGTACATCCTCTTTGTACTTTATCTATACTTTACTATCCGCCTGCTCAGCTAACGGCATCTCCACCATGGCTTATTTGAAGAAATTTTTCCATGAGATGCTCAAAAGGCGTAGGGATTGTGAAGATTTACTGCCGATAATCATCAGAATCAAGACCAACATACTGTAAAAATCAAGTCAGGTTTTTGAAAACTCTAAGTGGAAAGCTTCCCAAATAGGACCTGTGGAATACGTCAAATTTGGATGCTTATTATTTAGATTAGTATTTAAAACATTCGAAATTAGGTAACTACATAATATGCTGATAAAATGATTGTAAATAAAATTATATTATGAAATTGGAGGTTTTGCTTTCGTGTATGTAT
>OHAQ01000473.1_pt1 | contig 31806 bp, 28 predicted proteins | sample 1577111 | NCBI WGS metagenome assembly OHAQ01 (sample SAMEA3541549, study PRJEB24748) | human gut metagenome | biome: human gut; feature: human-associated habitat; material: faeces | place: China | collected 2012 | reverse complement strand
CCGATGCAGAGATTCCCACCGCGCTGATTCGCCTGATACCGACAGCGGAATAATCCCATTTCATAGCGTTTTTAAGGCCGTTGCAGAAGATGAATCCTGCAACGGCCGTTATGGTGCGCCCGGCTTAGCCGAAGGCAAGGGTGTCCATCGAGAGGCGGAGTCTGAAGGAAGCCGGATGCCAGCGGGCAAACTCCCGAACCGACGAACAGAAATCACATAGTAGACCGTAGAGGGGCGGACGAGTGTGCATAACAACACAAGATCCAATGCTGCCCGAATCCCGTGCGGTAAATGTGGCGGTTATGTGGAAGAAAAAAAGGCGGCTGCCAGGCTTATCCCCTGACAGTCGCCTCACTGTTTACTTCTTTTCTACTTTGCTGCTGCCGCGGATGGTCGCATCCGGCTTGGCGGCCTGCTTCATGAACGCCGACGGGCTGATGCCGACGATGTTCTTGAACTGCTTGGAGAAGTGGTACGGGTCTTGCATCCCGACTTCGATGCCCGCCTGACGAACCGTGTGCCCCTCCTCGCGCAGAAGCTCCTTTGCGCGCTCCATCTTGCAGTGCAGTACATACGACAGCGGCGGCATGCCCACTTCGCTCACGAAGCGCTTGCGGAACGTTTCCATCGGCATACGGGAAATTGCCGCCATCTCCGCCAGAGAGAAGTTGTCCTTGTACTGATTCGCGCGCAGGGTGTCCACGACCTTCGCAATCTCGTGCGAAAGCATCGCGTCCATGGCGACCGGCTGCCCCCAGTGGCTTGCCAGCATCCCGTACATCAGGTGCTGCAGCTGATATGTCGCGTCGCTGGTGTCCGTGTGGCGGACGATGACCTGCACAATCTGCTTCGCCAAGTACATCTGGCTCGGCAGCGCCCCCTGCTTCAGCGGCATATGCAGCAGCGCGCCCATCTTGCGTACGACCATCGGCGCAAGCGGGCCTTCCAGCGCAATCCACACGCAGCGGACGCTCTCGTCAATCTGCAGGGCAGCGTCGCGGTTGCCGGCGGGCAGGAAGCACGTTTCCTGCTGTTTCAGCGTCAGCTCATGCCCCTGCCAAACAAGCGTCGCTTCACCCGCCTCCACCGCGAACCAAATCCACTGGTCATGCGGCTTAATGGGGCGTCTCCCTGCCTCAAACATCGCCGTGCCTGCCGCGTGAATCCACGCACCGCTGGAGCGGGTCAAGCTGCCCGGCTTGTGGTATCCTTCCACCACCATAGTATCCGCCGCAGCCTCTACGTCTGCGAACAGGTAAGACTCCATGCCCTTCATCCTCCTTCAACCAAATGGCACAATTGTCATTATGGCTATTATAATGCCCAAATCGGTTGATTGTCAAGAGGATTACACGATTTTCCCGAAATTTTTCTGAAGGATAGCTGTGCGTGCCCGAATATGGATGAATGCCATTCGATACAGGTTAGCTTTGACAAACTTTTCGCCCGAAAAACAGCAAATGTACAATTCTGCCCTTGACAAGCGCGGGATGAGCGGACTATAATAAATGCGGATATGCGGCAATGATGCCGCCGGACGGAGGAATTTTCTCCATGATGCTGTCTGTGCTGTTTCCGTTTACGTTCCCGGCGTTTTTCGCCGGGCAAATTGACGTACCGTGAAGCAGCAGCCGCAGCGATTGAGGAAAACATCAGGCGCGGAAGCTCTTTTGCGGGCTTCCGTGCTTTTTTTCGTCCATTTGAGCCAATAATGATTTTGAGCCAATAATGATTGACGCAGGAGGTTGAACACCATGATTATCGTCTTGAAGCAGGGCACGACCCAGCAGGAAATCGACACCGTCACCAATGCCGTGGTTGCGCGCGGCGTATCCGTCAGCCCGATTGTAGGCACGGAGATGACCATCCTTGGTCTGACTGGCGACACAAGCCGCATTGACCCCGACCAGCTGGAATCCTTCCACTGCGTCGAGCGCATCATGAAGGTTGCCGAACCGTTCAAGAAGGCAAACCGCGCGTTCCATCCCGCGCCGAGCGAAATCAAAATCGGAAACACGGTTGTCGGCGGCAAGAAACTGGCGATTATGGCTGGCCCCTGCTCCGTGGAGAGCAACGAGCAGATTACCGCCGTGGCGCAGGCGGTGAAGGACGCGGGCGCGACGGTGCTGCGCGGTGGTGCGTTCAAGCCGCGCACGTCCCCGTACTCCTTCCAAGGACTGGCATACGAGGGGCTGGACATGCTCTGCCATGCCCGCGAGCAGACCGGGCTGCCCATCGTGACCGAGCTGATGTCCCCCTACGACATTGACACCTTCGTGGAGAAGGTGGACTGCATTCAGGTCGGCGCGCGCAACATGCAGAATTTCGACCTGCTGAAACAATTGGGTAAGATTCGAAAGCCGATTCTGCTTAAGCGCGGTCTGTCGGCGACCATCGAGGAGTGGCTGATGAGCGCGGAGTACATCATGGCGGGCGGCAATGAGCAGGTGATTCTGTGCGAGCGCGGCATCCGCACGTTCGAGACGTACACGCGCAACACACTCGACCTGTCCGCCATCTGCGCGGTGAAGAAGCTGAGCCATCTGCCGGTGATTGTCGATCCGAGCCACTCGACCGGTAAGAGCTGGATGGTGCAGCCGATTGCGCGCGCGGCGATTGCGGTTGGCGCGGATGGCGTGATGATTGAGGTGCACAACGACCCGGCGCACGCTTTGTGCGACGGTGCGCAGTCGATTACGCCCACCGCGTTTGTGGACGTGATGGCGGATATTCGGAAGATTGCAGAAGCCGTTGGGCGTGAGGTGTGATGATGCAAAAACTCCCCTGCTTATGTTAGGCAGGGGCGTTTTTGGTACTGACTTTTTTGTTTATTGTGTAAGTTTGGAGCAGGGGAATGCGCCTGCGGGCGCACCAAAGGGCATGAAAACAAACGAAGTTTGCGGTCGCCCTTTGGAAACCTTCGGTCGCTACCTTCATACTTTTGGGGTTTTGTTTCTTTTTTGAACCGTAGGTTCGTTGGATAAACACGCGGACACTGTATGCAGAAGCGCTCAACTCAATCGCGAAAAGGGTGTCGAGAGGGTCGAAGACCCTTCGCGGGTGCAGGGCAGAGCCCTGCCGGAGTCCAGAGGCAGAGCCTCTGGCGCCTCCTTTACCCCCGTAAGAATTCAATCACTTCCGGCACATACTTCTCCATCACATCGTTCGTGGACATGTAGATTTCGTGCTTCGCGGGATAAACGGAAAGTTTCGCACTGGGGACTTGCGCGACGAATTGTTTCTGCTCCGGCAGACAGACCGTCTTGTCCAGTGATGCTTGGCAGAGCAGCAGCGGTGTGGTAATCTGCTTGTCCTTTACCGGGTCAAGCAGTACTTGCGTCACGCCAATCGCTTCTTGTACCCAGCCATAAGTGGGTGAACAATTCTGCAAGTGCGCATTGTCGATGCGCTTGCGCTCGTAGTAGTCAAAGCGGACGCGGCTGGTGGAGCAGGATGTCTCGAATGGCTCGTTCTCCGGGCTGAACGGCTTGCCGATGAACGCGCGGTCTTCCCGTTTGCCGATGGCGCACATGAAGTCCGCCGCGAGTTTGCCCGCCCAGCGCGGCAGCGGCGCACTCGACGGCGCAATCATCGGCGCAGTCAGCACCGCCCGCGCGAAATACTCCGGGTGATTCATCAGCGTCATGCCGCCAATCGCGCCGCCCATCGAGTGCGCATACAGCACGCGCGGCAGATGCTCCGTCCTCGGCAGGACGACACCCGACATGAATTCCTCCAAATCGCGCAGATAATCCGAAAACGCATCGACGTGCGTGATGGAGGTGTCAGAAATTTTGCGGACGGATTTGCCGTGCCCGCGGTGGTCGATGGCGTAGACGTTGAACTTCTCGTTCAGAAAATACCACGTCATTTCGCGGAATTTCTCGGCGGATTCCGTGTAGCCGTGCAGGATGACGACGGCGCGGGTCGCATCCGGCTGCTCGTAGACCTCTGCGTGCAGCGTTCCGCCCGTGGAGAGCGGCATGTCCATCTCCTGACGGCGCGAATCCAGATACGGCTCAACCGTCTCAGCCATGACGGCGGCATAGTTGCTTTCGGGCAGAATGGAAATCATAGCGTCCTCCTGTGATCATGATGCTTGACATGTCTATTATATCAGAAAAAGAACGCAAAATGCAAGGGCTGCACCGACTTTTCCGGCACAGCCCTTGATGTTATTTGTTGATTTCCTGCTGAAGCACGTCAAGGAATGCTTGACGGCGGCAGTTCTTGAACGAATAGGTAAATCCATCTGACGTAAAGCGGAACGTGTAGCCCTTGAGGATTTCGCCCATCAGGCTGGTGGTGCTGAAGTCGGTCACGCCCTTGAGCGGAATGGTGTGCATCAGCTTGAGCGGCTCGGACTTCATGTTAGTGTCGTAGATGAGCAGGTCATTGCCCTTCACGCCGAGCAGCACCATGCCGAAGCTCCCGTCCGGCAGCTCCTTCACCGTGGCGCAGAGCGCCGCCCCGCGTGCATCGCAAACGCCCGCGTCCTGCATCTGCTGGGCGTATTTCTCCTGATTTGCCATGTAAAATCAACCTCCTTTTTTGGCCTTGAGCCTACTGACAAGTATAAGCGGGGGGGCTGATTTGTCAAGCAAACGCGGGAAAATTTACAAGTGGACTTAGTTTGGCACATACATCGGTGTCAGCCCCATTTCGAGATACACCGTGTTGACATGCTCCTGACACGCGCGGGCGAACCCTTCCGCGTCAAATGCGCCGTTCAAGTAGCGCTGCATGAGCGTCTTGAGGGCATCGTCGAAGGTGACGGGGGAGTCGCCGGGGATGTAGGCGTACTGGACAAACTCCTGATAGTGGGCAATGTCCTCCGGGGAGACGGAATAGGGGTGTTCGGTGATGTAGGCTAAGCTGCTGCGGGCGCGGTCAAGATTATCTTCATCCTGCGTGGTGCGGTTCTCTTTTGCTTCCAAGCGGGCGATTTCATCCTGATATTGCGCAACCTTTTCATCATAGTCGGAACGGATGATGGGCTGATTCAGGGAAGCATCCCAAAGATAGGATGTTTCGGATTCATAGGTCGCCAGATAATGCATCAGGTCAATCGCACCGTCAATGTTGTTGGAATATGGGTTGATGACGGCGACGACTGTTAGATAATATAAACCAGAAGGTACATCATCGAGTACAGAGGGAATTAGTTCAATGCGCGTGGAAGGAGTGACAGAAGCGGCAGACGAAGTAAAGACTTCGTAGTCTGCGAATAAATTTTCCTTCGATGTTTCAGGCACAGTATTCCTGATTTTTTCGGCAATACGAGCAAATTCGGGACGCAGAAAATTGATTTGCCCATCCACTCGTTCAGAAGCAATCAAGAATTGGCGCAAATAGAACGTGAGCATATCCTGCTGCGTGTACCTGTATTCGAGCATCAGCACATAGTCACGGCTCAAAAGACCGCTGTCGAACAGCACTTTACTAACGTCTAACAACTCATCAAAGGTTGTTGGTTCGGAAAGTGCCAATTCTTCCAGCAAATCAGGGGAAAGAACTTGCCACCCCCACGGCTGTGCATCAACATACCAGCCGACCAGATTGCCATTGTCCATGAGCGCATTCTGAAAGGCAGGATACAAGTCGCCGAGTTTATCCATCAAATCGCTGTCATCGGTCAGCGGATAGTAATAGTGCTGTTTTTTGATTTGGTCAAGCCCAGCGTTCGAGTCAAAAATGAAGATGTCAATATTGGGATCGCGGGATGCGATGGCGGATGCAATGTCCTTCATCGAGCCGTCTCTTCGTTCGACGGAATGTCCTGCCGCGGCATAGGAATCAATGGGCGGGCAATAGGAGGATGCGCCGAGAATTCGGACGGGCTGCGTATTTTCCGCCGCGGCGAACGTGCCTAAGAGTGCAATCATCATCAGCAGAGCAAGCAAGCGTTTCATCTTCAATTCCTCCTTCGGAACGGGAAGCAAGTCAACGTGTGCATAGTGTGATGGTCAAGTTTCCAATATCATCATAACAGACGATGCACGGAATGTCAAGATATTAACACAAAAAATACAAGCGGCGGCGAAAATGCGCAAAACAAATCCCCCGACTGCCTTGCAGCAGCCGGGGGAAATCAGCATCTTATGCGTTGAAATTCAGGTACTCTTCCGCGGGCGGGGGGACAATCTCCGCGCGGGCTTCCTGCAGCATCAGCATCTTTTCGCCCTGCGCGTCCACCGCCTTGCACTGCGCGGTCAGGCGGAAATATGTCTTCGTGCTGGGCTTCTGGATGCCCTGCGTAATCCAGCCGATGGGCTGAATGTCGTTCGCGCAGCACGTCATCGCCATCCGCCCGAACATGTAGTAGCCCTTGGGCAGCGAGCGGTCAGCGAACGCCTGCCCCACCAAGCGCACGGTCTTGCGGTCGTAGCGATCGGCATGGTCAAGCGAATCCAGATAGAAGGTCGGAATGTCCTCGTCCTTGATTTCGATGACGGCGGACTTCATGTCGTAGGGAAGGTCTTCGTCCGCCACGCCGTCTTCGCTCGTGCCGTCGGTGTTCTCGAAGATGATGTTCGTCTTCGGGTTGACCGCTTTGAGCTGGCGACGCCACGGGCTCTTGTTTGCGCCGGGCTGGCAGCGGTTGACCAGAATCAGGTCAGCGACCTTCATCGGGTCGGTCAGCATCTGGCGCATGTTGGTGAAGTAGTTGTCGAAGGTGTTCGCGTCCACCGTCGTGATAATCTGCACGACTTCCCACTTGCGCGGCAGCATACAGCTGCCCAGCCGTTCAATCGTCCAGATGCTGTTGTATTCGATGATGACGCGTTCCGGCTGATACTCCTTGTCCAGCGCCTCCATCTTCTTCGTGTTCATCTCGTCCGCTTCGTCGAGGACGACAACGGTCGTGTTCTTCGCCGTTTCGTATTCCTCAACGCCCTCTTCGCAGCAGATGACCAGCGTCTTCTGCCCGCGCGAGAAGTTGTCGTCCGTCAGCATGGAGTTGATGAGCTGGGTTTTGCCGCTTTCGAGGAAGCCGGTAATCAGGTAGACTGGTGTAAATTCCTGTTCGCTCATGCCTTGAACAGCTCCCGCAGTGCTTTTTCGTCGATGTGCGCACCGATGACGCACAGGCGGCCGGTGTAATCCGGCGTACCCGGACGGAACTGGCTCTCGCCCGGCACATAGTCAAACTGGAACCAGTCGCCCGCCGCGTTCTGCAGCACGCCCTTGGCGCGCAGCACCGTGCCGTACTCTTCTTCGTCGGACAGCTTGTCCAGCATCGCCTTGACCTCGTCCTGCTCGTAACGGTTTGCAGTTTCTACGCCGACAGACACGAACACTTCGTCTGCGTCATGCCCGTGGTGATGATGGTGATGATGTCCGCAGGAGCAGGTTTCGCCGTCCTCGTGGTCGTGATGATGATGTTCGTGCTCATCCTCGTCATGGTCGTCGTGATCATGATGGTGATGATGCTCATGGTCGTGGTCGTCATCATCATCGTCGTCATGGTGACCGCCGCAGCACGGGCACACGCCGTCCTCGTGGTCATGGTCATCATGGTCGTGATGGTGATGATGATGCTCGTGTTCGTCCTCGTCGTCGTCATCGAGGTGGATTTCCATCGGCTTGCCGGATTCAATGACTTCCAGCAGCGTATCAGCGGACAGGTCATCCCACGGCGTCGTCACGATGCGGACGCCCGGATGCTGCTCTTCCACCAGCGCGCGGCTCTTCTCGATGCGCTCCGCGGACAGCAGCTGCGTGCGGCTGAAAATCACCGTTGCGCTCGTCTTAATCTGGTCGAGGAAGAACTCGCCGAAGTTCTTCATATACATGCGGCACTTGCCTGCGTCCACAACGGTCGCGCAGCCGGTCACAACGAGGTCGCTGTGGCGTTCCTTCGCGCGCTCGACGGCGGCGAGGATTTCGCTCAGCTTGCCCACGCCGGACGGCTCAATCAGCAGGCGGTCAGGATGATACTTCGCAATCAGATCATCGACCGCTTTCTGGAAGTCGCCCACCAGCGTGCAGCAGATGCAGCCGGAATTCAGCTCATCAACGATGATGCCCGAATCCTTCATAAAGCTGCCATCCACGCCGACTTCGCCATATTCATTTTCCAGCAGGATGATTTTTTCCTTCGCAACGCTGCCCGTCAGCAGCTTTTTGATGAGCGTCGTTTTGCCCGCGCCCAGAAAACCCGAAATAATGTTGACCTTAACCATAGCTGTTTTTCTCCTATTCCTCAGGGTCTGGCGGCTCATTCCCGCCACGCTGTTAGAAATACCATTCCGGGATTCATCTGCGCCATCTGCTTGCGCCTTTTCCCTTCTGGCGTTCGCTCATTCCATTTGGCGTAGCGATGCTACGCTGCATTTCATTTGCGTTAGCCAGAATGAAAAATTCGCGGCGCATCTTGGCTCATCTTCATCCCGAAATAGTATTATACCACATTCGTCAAGGTCTAACAAGGGGAAAATTCGCAAAAAACGCCAAAAGCAGCGCTGTCCCAAACGCGCCTGCAGGCGCAAGTTCCTTCTGTAACAATAAAAATCAAGAAACATGGGAGTGCGCTGCGAAGGGGTCAAGGGGGCGATCGCAGACTTCGTCTGTTTCTATTGCCCCTTGTCGCGTCCGCAGACGCGAAACCTCCGCGCCGCAGACAAATTCTATTTTATTGAATAAACGCAATTTCAAAAAAGGAGCTGACCACCCTGATGCCGCAGGAATCCACAGCGCACCGTCTTTGGACGCTCTTTTCTTCCATGCTTCTCATCAGCACCTTCACTTTCGGCGGCGGGTTCGTCATCGTATCGCTGATGAAGAAAAAATTCGTTGATGAGCTGCATTACCTGACCGAAGAGGAAATGCTGGACATGACCGCCCTGGCGCAGACCGCACCGGGCGCGATTGCCATCAACGGCGCCATCCTCGTTGGGCGGCGCATCGCCGGGATTTCGGGGCTGATTGTCGCGGTACTGGCGACAATTCTGCCGCCGATTGTCATCATCAGCGTCATCTCCATGATGTACGCCGCGTTCGCCGAGAACGAATGGGTACGCGCGGTGCTGACGGGGATGCAATCGGGCGTGGCGGCGGTCATCTGCGACGTGACGGCAAATCTTGGCGGCAAGGTCGTGCAGTCGAAGGATTGGCTGAATCTGCTGCTGATGGCGGGCGCGTTCGCGGCATCCGCCGTCTTTCACGTCAACGTCATCGTGCTCATCCTCGTTGCGGCGGCGATTGGCGTTATCCGGGCACTGCTGGCGCGAAAGGGGGGCGTATCCGCATGATGGTGCTGTTCCTCGTCTTTTTCCAAATCGGGCTGTTCAGTGTCGGCGGCGGATATGCTGCCATGCCGCTGATTCAGTCGCTGGTGGTGGAGTCGCACGGCTGGCTGACGATGGCAGAATTTACGAACCTAATGACGATTGCCGAGATGACCCCCGGCCCGATTGCGGTCAACTCCGCGACATTCGTCGGGATGCGCTGCGCCGGACTACCGGGGGCGCTCGTCGCGACGTTCGGGTGCATCGCGCCGTCGCTGATTCTCGTCACGCTTCTTTCCTATTTGTATGGGCGATTCCGTTCCGGGCAGACGATGCAGAACGTGCTGGGCGCGCTGCGTCCCGTGGTCGTCGCGCTGATTGCGTCGGCGGCGCTGAGCATCGTGCAGGTTGCGGCAGTGAAATCTGGTGGCGGCGTGTCCATCGTCGGCATTGTGCTGATGGGCGCGGCGTTCCTCGTCCTGCGCTGGAAGAAATGGAACCCAATTCTGGTGATGCTGCTCTGCGGCGTCGGCGGTGCGGCGGCACACGCGTTCGGCTGGCTGTAACGAAAATCTTCCGAAACCATTTGTCCGGCCTTGACAGGGATTGGTGCGTGTGCTATACTCCAAACCGAAGCAGTTAGTTGCAATTAACTAATTGGGAGGCATACGCGCATGAATATCCTGTACATCCTGCTTGCCCTGGGCATCATCGGCCACGCCATCAACATGTACTGCGACCGCATCCTGAGCATCTTCCCCAACGGCACGCTGAAACTTGCCAACTACAGCAAGCTGAAGGATGGCGACTACGCCGCAAAGCTGATGGAGGGCGTTTCGCCAAGTGTGCCGATGCGTTCGGGCGTGCTGGGCGTGTTTGCCATCGTGCTGGAGTTCTGCGGATACGCGGCGCTGGCGGCGTATGCGTACCAGAAAGCCCCGGTGTACGGCGCAATTCTGTTCGCGGGCACGACGTTCGCGTGCATCGTCAGCTCCGCGTATCACTTGAAGTGCGGGCTGGCGGAGTACATGTTCCTCAAATATGGGCGGGACGAGCGTGCCAAGGGCATGATGCTTGACCTGATGGGTAGCGGCGCATCCCTGCGCCTGTGTTCTCTGGGAATGATTACGTTCTACATCACGCTGATGGTTGCTATCATCACCGGCGCGATTGGCTTCCCGATCTGGGCGCTCGTGTTCACGATTCTCCCGATTTTCATCGTTATGTTCCCCCTGCAAATCATCGGCACGCTGCATATTGCCGCGATGGTGTCAATGCTTGGCTGGATGTTCCTGATTTAACCGCAAAAGGACTGCTGCGCGGGCACTTTTCTCCGCTCACAGTCCTTTTTCTGCGTTTGCCCTCACTCGCGCGGATTTTTTGCAAAAATCACGAAAATTCTCTTGACAAACGCCCCGATTCGCGCTATAATAATCAATGTTGCGGATGACCCGCCGCAATGTGAGCTTCATATGGAGAGTTGGCTGAGTGGTCTAAGGCGCACGACTGGAAATCGTGTGTGGGCTTATACCCCACCTAGGGTTCAAATCCCTAACTCTCCGCCAGATTAGCATCGGTTCGATAGAATCGGTGCTTTTCTTTTGCCCTCGCAGCGAATCCTTCCCCAGTCACCCAAAGTGCCTCTCTAATAAAAAGTGCGTACTTGCGCCCATAGCACAAATGGTGTATCCTTTCATCGTGGCCACAAGATAACCCCTTTCCCCGAACGTCCCACCTTGGAGGAACCCATGAAGAAACTGATTTCCCTGCTGGTGATGATTTTGCTGCTGCTGTCCGCTGCGCTGGCGGAAGTGAGCGCCCCGACATGCACCACCGTGACGCTTGCAACCGGCAGCGTTCACGGCGGATTTCACTGCGAAGATGCATGAGCTTTTCCCGGACTACGCGGGCGAAAACCATCTGGAAATGACGGCGGGATTCCTGCTCCCGGCGGAGTAAGTAAGAAAAAACAGGCTGTTCGAGCGTTTTGCCCGGACAGCCTGTTTTTTGTCAGTATCCCGCTTTCTGCAGTTCGTCCAGCAGTGCGCACTTGCGCTTGTAGTCCCTACGCCACTGTTCAGCAAGGTCAGCAATTATCTTTCTTCCCTCGTCGGTGCCTTTCATGCGTTCCAGCTGCCGGATGACCTCGCAGTAGGCGGCGCGCGACGAAGCCGCTTGCATAGCGCGATTCACCATGTCGCGATAGAGTGCCAGCGTGCGGGCGGAATCCCATGCCATCAGTGGGTCGAAATAGGTACACAGTCCCTCAAAATTGCCGTGTTGCTGAATCCGCTGGAGCAGCTGCTCCCACTGCTCAATGGATGCCAGCAGGGGCAGGCGGATAGTGCTTGTCGTCGGCAGTTTCATCAAACGTTCCGCCTCGTCGCGCCACGCATCGACGGGAAGCGTCGCTCGAAGCGCATCAATCTGCTCCATGCCGTACTGATTGTACTGCTCAATGTACTGCCGAATCTCCCGCTGCGCAAGGTCAGGCTGATTCGCGCGCTGATAGAGCAAAATCAGCTGTTCGCGGCGCTGCTTGCATGGCATATATTCCCCGGCGAACGTCTGCAAATCCGCCTTGACCTGCTCGATGGCTTCCGTCCACTTTTCCGCCGCCATCAGCGTTTTCAGTGTCCGGTCATGCGCATACGGCACATCCCAATGCGAATGCCAGAAGCTGATGATGTCCTCCTGCGAAGCGTGCAGCTGCTGCATCGTTTTTTCACGCTGATTCAGCAGGTTCACCATCGCGCCTCCACCGCGTTCCTGCGCATTCGGCTTCCACTCGGCAATTTTCTCGTCCAGCAGCGCAAGATTCCGCGGATGAATCGCTTCGTCCCACGGATACGAAAACAAGAACGCCAGCGGCGCGGTGAAATACGGCAGCGGCTTCCACGTCCGGAATGCAGCGGCGAACCACTCGTACATTGCCGACTGCTGGGCAGGTGCTGCGATGGCAAGAATCCGCATCCATGCATCGCGGCAAGCGTCTTCGATATCCTCCTGTTCAAGAATTCCATCGGCGGATTCAAACATCATTGCCGTGTCACAAACGAGTTCAAACGCCAGCATCACATGTTCCGGCGTCAGCAAATCAGCCAATTCCGCATCCATCAGCTCCAGCAGTTCCTGAACGGGTGATTCCTCTTCTTCGTCATATTCTTCTTCGTCATATTCCGCGTATTCGTCATACTCGTTTTCGGAATAGCGTTCGGCGGCGTGAAGCGTCTGCGTCAGGGTGCGCTGCCAATTGAGGCGGCGTTCATCCGCACGGACAGGTTCGTCTCCCTTGCACAGCATCAGCCGATTTCGGAGTGCTTCGTCCTTTTTCAGCAGCGGACGAAGAAAATCCCGAAGCGTTTCAGCGGACAGGCTGTTCAGCTTCTTCTCCCACTCCGGCGCGGGCAATTCCGCTTCCGGCAGATGGGTCGCCGCAAAGAGAACCGCCGCCATGTGCTTGCAGTTTGCGCCCTCTTTCGCAAAGGGGCAGGTGCAGGACATGGTTGCCACGGCATCGTCTGCCAGCGTAATCTCAACCCGATACAGCCGCGTGCCTTCTACATCAGCAGTGATTTTTTCCTGCGTGCAGTGCAGATCTTTCACTGCCCCAGCACGCCAGTAATTGCGCCCGCGCGTAATCATCTTCGAGATAAAATTCTCTTTCCAGTCAGTGATGTGCATCGGCATTCCACCTTTTGCAAAACAGGCTGCCCGTTTTTCTCGGGCAGCCTGCTTGCTTATTCCTTCGTCTCAATCTCAATGCCGCGTTCTGCCAGCCAGTTCGGCCAGTAGTCGTCGGTGTAGAGCAGTGCCTCGCGGGTGGAGGGCATCGGGGGCAGCGATCCGCCCGTGGCGTAAATCAGCGCGGAAATCGGCAGAACGGTGTAGCCCTGCTCCTCGTAGTAGGTCAGGACGGCATCAAGAATTTCCCAGCTGTGATTCGCGTCGAGATGGCAGAGCAAAATATTGCCGGGCGCGAGCTTGGCGCGCGTCGTACCGTTCTTGATGCACTCCTCCACCGTGTATTTGCCGATGGAGTCCTTCGTGCTCATGTTCCACAGCACGCACTCCATGCCTTCCGCGCGCGAAACGCTGATGACGTTGCTGTTCACGTCGCCATACGGCGGGCGCATCAGGCGCGGCGAGACGCCCATTGTTTCCGCCATGGTCTCCGCCGGGAAAACGATTTGGCGCATCATGCTGTATGGCCGTTCCTTCGTCAGCTGCGGATGCGTGTTCGTGTGGTCGCCGATTTCATTGCCCGCCGCCAGCACGCGCTTGGATTCCTCCGGGAACGTGCGGACGAAATATCCCGTCATGAAGAAGGTGATATTCGTGTTGTGCTTCGCCAGCACTTCCAGCACCTGATCGGTGTTCTTGCCGCCGAAACCGCAGTCCATGCCGATGCCGACAAGTTTCCGCTCCGTCTCCACGTTCTTGACGGCACGCTGTCCCTTCGCAACGACGGTCAGGTAACCGCCATCCGCCACACAGCGATCGCCCAGCCACACGCTCAGGCGGGTGTAGCCCTCCATATCAGCGGTTGGGGTGATAGAGAAGCTCATGTTGCCGCTCGGATTCGACCACTTCGCTTCCGCCAGCACTGTACCCTTGTCATCGCGCAGCTGGAAGGTGTTGTTGCCCTTGACGATGGTGGATGAATTCGTCACCGTCATGCGGACACTCATCTTCTTGCCCACCGTGCCAAAGTTGATGCCCAGATAGAACTGCACGTTCGGCAGGCGCTGGATGGTCAGCGTATGCTTGCCCGTGCCGGTGTAGCCGTCGCCGCTCTGCAGCTCAAAGACGACCTTGCCGCGCTCCTCCACCACCTGCGTCGGAACGGTCAGCATGGTACTCTTCTGCCCTGCCGGGATGACCACGGAATACGCGCCATCCAAGCCGTCGCAGGTCAGGGAAACCGTCAGGTCTTTGTCGCTTGCGGGCGACACGTTCAGCTTCAGCGTATAATCATAGCCGCCGTTGATTTGCCCGTTTTTTTCGGCAAAGGTAACTTTCACGCCGTCCGCCAGCGCGACGGACATCAGCAGCGCCAGCATCATGCCCAGCGCACAGAACCATTTTTTCATGTGCAGCCTCCATTGGTCGTCGATCGTTGATATATCTGCTCGGACATACACGTCCACTTCTATTATACCATTGATTGAAAAGGAACACAAGTGCAAAAAAGCGCCGCTCCGCTTGACCATATTCAATCAGCGGGGCGGCGCGATGTGTCAGGGGATTACTGCTCTGCCAGCTTGTTCAGCATCTCAACGATGCCGCGGCTGTTCTCCAGCTGATTCTCCATGCCTTCGACAATCTGCTCTTCCGCAGTCGTCTCATCCGCATCCGCGTGCAGGACAACCGGCAGCTGCTTGCCGACGAACTGCTCCGCGAAGGCGTCCAGCATTTCCTGCGTCAGACCTTCGATTTCATCTTCCAGCGTCAGCTTCAGCTCCAGCACCGTGTTGTTCGCATCCAGATGCAGTTCAACATCAAGCGTGTATTCGTCCGGCAGCATAGACGTGATGGTGGTGGTAAGACCTCTTCTTTCAGCAGCGGGTTCTTCCGTTGCTTCGGGTTCGGCAGTGGGTTCTTCCGTCGCTTCCGGCTCAGCGGCGGGTTCTTCCGTCACGTCCGGTTCAGCGGTGGGTTCTTCCGTCGCTTCGGGTTCGGCAGTGGGTTCTTCCGTCGCTTCGGGCTCGACAGCGGGCTCGGCGGTGGGTTCTTCCGTCACAGCGGGCTCGACAGCGGGTTCTTCCGTCGCGTCGGGTTCGGCGGTGGGTTCTTCCGTCACAGCGGGCTCGACAGCGGGTTCTTCCGTCGCAGCGGGCTCGACAGCGGGTTCTTCCGTCGCGTCAGGCTCGGCAGTCGCTTCGCCGTTCAGCGCGCTCTGCGCCAAGCCGAGGTTCTGCATCAGCTCGTCCAGCTGCGCGGACACGTTGTCGAGGTAGCCCTGCGCCGCCGCCTGATTCGCCTTTGCGGTGTCCAGTTCAGCGGTCAGCGTTTCCACCTGCGCCTTGTTCGCTTCGTTTTCGTCGTTCAGCACAACCAGCTGGGCTTCCAGTTCCGCCACCTTTGCGGTGGATTCTTCCAGCACCAGCTGCGCTTCGCGGAGGTCATTCTGCGCGGTGGTCAGTTCCGCCTGCGCCGTCTCCTTGTCGGCAATGGTCTGCTGGAGTTCGGTGTTGCTGGCGGCCAGCTGACCGTTGACCTCATCCAGCTGACTGGACAGGTTATTCGACCGCACGAACAGGGCGACCATCACGATGACCGCCACGACCAGCACGACGATGAGTGCAAACAGGGAGACTTTCTTCTTCTCGCTGTTTTCCGGCGTGTTCTGTGCCGGCGTCTGGGACTTGTTTTCGGACATGGGAACTTCCTCCTTGCTTTGTCAGTCGAATCTCAGGCTGTGAATAACTGCGGCTGGTATACTATTCCCAAATGCGAATGCGCAAGCAGATAGCGCAAGTGAATTGGGGAATAGGCTCACTCCTCTGCCTGCCCAAGGAGCTGCCGTGCGGCGTCCACCTGCACCTGAAGGGATGAAAGCGTCTTTTGCAGCGTCTCCACCTCTCCGATCAGTTCACTGTCCGGGGTCTGGCGGATGGAGAGCTGCTGCGTAAGCGTTTCCGCCTGCGCTGCTAATTCCGCATTCTCGCTGCGGAGCGCCTTGCGCTGGGCGCGGAGTTCCTGCTCGCGCGCGGACGCTGCATCCGCTTCGGGCTGCACCGCCTGCAATTGCGCCAGCGTTTCCGGCAGGTCAACGTCGATTTGCGCGCGCTGCGTCTGCTGGAGCTTCAAGCGCGCCAGACTTGCATCCAGCTGCAATTGCGTCAGCCGAAGCTGCTCGCCCTGCTGCGCCAGCCGAACCGCCAGCACACACAGCGCCACACATACCACACACATCACCGCGACAAAAATGGCGCGGAATCCCTTGGAAACTTTCGGCAGCATGCTGCTTCCTCCTCTTCCAGTCTCGCCAACAGGGAGCCTTTCTATTCACTATTGTAGCATATTCCGGTACAAATTGCAAAGCAAAAGCGCTGAAAAATGCCGTTTGTTCGGCAAATTGTTACAAATCATTCATTTTTTGAGCCGCGTCGGCGAGACTTTTGGCGAGATAGTCCAAATTTTCCTGTCGGCAGACGGTATCGCGGGAAGTGTGGATGCGCCCGGTGATGAGTCCCACCCCCGCGCTGTGGTGGTATGCCGATACGCCCACCCCGCACACGAAGCGCCGATAATCGCCCGCGCCTTGCACCCCCGCGCGCCCGAAGAACTGCGTCGACACGCCAGATGCCATTGCGTTTTCTTCGAGGGATTCGCGGACGACGGCGTATTCCGGCTTATCCTGCGCCATTTTCGGGGCGCTGATGACGAAGGTGTCGCCATCCCCAACGCAGTTGAGGTCAACAAGCAGCTTCATCGTCTGCACTTCGACGTGCTGTGCGCCGTAGCTCTTTGCGCCGCGGCTGCCCGTCTCCTGATGATCAAAGAGGATGAACGCCGTCTTTTCGCGCGCTTCAGGGGACAGGCGCTGCATCGTCTCCAGCAGGGCAGCAATGCCGGATGTGTTGTCATTGACGTTATGCTTGTTCGCCGCGCCGAACATCATCAGCAGCATCAGCGCCAGATAGGCGAAAAAGAACGTCAGAATCAGCCAATCGCCGCTCTTCGTCGCCAGCCCGACTGCCGTGCCAATCAGCAGGGAAATCAGCAGCATTCCCAGCAGCACCGCGCCCTGTGATAGAATATATACTGGGAAATTCCGGGGAATGCGCAAATCGGGTATGCCGATGGTCGCCGCCGTATCGTAGTGGGCGCTGATGAGCAGTTCGGCATTTTGAGGGTCGCCGGCGACGATGTTGCGGTGGCGCAGCTTGTCCTTTCGGTTCATGCCGTCCACATAGGGGCGATACCCCATTTCGCGCATTTTCGCCATCACCCACTTCTCGAACGCCCGCTTCTGCGCCGTCGTTTTGCGGATGGGGAACTGCGCGTCGATTTCTTCGCGTATGGTCATGCTTGCTCCTTCCCGACGACCTGCCGGAGGACGGCTTCCACCGTGTCCGCCACGCCCTGCAGGGTGATTTCGTCGTACGTCGTGTCATGTCTGGTATGAATTTTGCTGCAGTACCAGCCTACATGCTTTTTCTTGCGGCAGGCGCAGATGCCCACGCCGATGCAGTCCATGTTCAGCACAAGTGTCTCTTTTGCCGCCTGCTTATGCGCTTTCGCCAGCCCCGACGCGCCGAGCAGCCCCTTTTCCTCCAGCCTCGCCACATAGCCCATTTCCTGCGCCTTTTGCAGCACATACTGGCGGAACTGCGCCTTTTGTACCTTGCTTTTGCGCACCGGAAACCGCGCATTGACCTCCCGCATCCAGCGATTCGTATTCATTTTTTCTGTTCCTTTTCCGTGTACGGCACGACCTCCACCACCGTCAGCGTGTCTCCCTCGACGACAAAGCGAATATCCACCTCGCCATACGGCACGCCGTACACGCGCTTTCCGTCATGCTGATACGCCGGGCGTGGGTCTTGCGCAAGCAAGCCCATCACGGCGGGCAGGTTCTGCTTGGGAACGTACTTTTTGAGCTTCTCCGGAAAATCCACCGTCAGGTGATGGCGTTCGGTCTGCTCGGTGAACCCGCCGACGGCGTCCGGCACGCTGTCCACATACGGCAGGTACGGCTTGATGTCCACAATTGGCGTGCCGTCCATCAAATCCGCGCCGGAGACGACGAGCGTGATGCGCCCGTTCTCCTCCTCCATGCGAATCAAGCGGACAACCGTCAGACCGATGCGGTTCGGGCGGAACGGCGAGCGCGTCGCGAACACGCCCAATCGGGTATTGCCGCCCAGCCGCGGCGGACGCACGGTCGGCCGCCAATCATCCTGCTGCGCGCGGTCGAACTCCCAGAGCAGCCACAGGTGGGAGTAATCCTCAATGCCGCGGAACGCCTCGCGGACGCTGTACTTTTCCGCCATCACGACGCGGGAAATCACCTCCGGCACAAGCCCCGACTGCCGCGGCACGCCGAATTTCTCCCGAAAGCCGTTTTCGATTCGTGCAATGATTTCCATCCAGATTCCTCCCCTTTTCCATACGGGATAAGTATAGCCCACCCGCGCCCTCCCGTCAAGGGGCGGAAGCAGAAAGGAATTTCTGTCAATTTTGCATTTGGCAAGAGGATTTTTCTTGGCTGATGGAGAATTATATTCGCAGGATTTCGCGCCTGCGGGCGCGAGGAGGTGAATCCCCTTGGTAGAAGCCCGCCACATTACGATGGATTTCCGCATCGACCAGAACCGCACCACCAACCTCAAGGAGTTTGTCGTCGACACCCTCCACCGCCAGACGCATACCACCACCTTCCGCGCCCTCGATGATGTATCCTTCACCGCCGAAAAGGGCAGTGTCACTGGGCTGATTGGCCATAACGGCGCGGGAAAATCCACCCTGCTCAAAATCATCAGCGGCATTTACCCGCCCACCAGCGGCAGCGTCGCCCTGCAGGGCACGCTTGTGCCCATGCTCGAACTCGGCAGCGGCTTCGACGCGGAACTCACCGGGCGGGAGAATATCTTCCTCAACGGCGCAATTCTCGGCTACCCGAAGGATTTTCTGCACGACAAAGCGCCGGAAATCATTGCGTACAGCGAACTCGATCGTTTCATCGACCGTCCGCTGAAAACGTACTCGTCCGGAATGCTCGCGCGGCTGGCTTTCTCCATCGCCACCGTCGTTCAGCCTGATATTCTGATTGTGGATGAAATTCTTGCCGTCGGCGACGAGCGTTTCCAGCGCAAGAGCCGTGCGCGGATGCTTGAGCTCATGTCCGGCGGCGCGACGGTGCTGTTCGTCAGCCATAATTTAAACCAGATTCGCGAACTCTGTGACCGCGTGATTTGGCTGGAGCACGGCAGAATCCGCGCGCAGGGCGACGCAAAGTCCCTGTGCGACGCATACGAAAGGGAGGCAGCCCCATGAGTGAGCAGACGCCGCGCCGGCGCCGGGCTAACCGGGCGTATACGCCGGAGGAAAACGAAGCCGCGCCCTGCCGCCGCCGCATGAATGCGGACGAACCCCCGCGCCGACGCCGAACGCGCGAGTATTATTCGCCCGAGGAGTTCATCCCGTACCCTGCGGCGGATTCGTTCGACACCATGCCGCCAGACATCCCGTTCGATGTGCCTCCGGATACGCCGTCCGCGTCCCCGAAACGGAAATTCCGTCTGCCGCCGCTGGGCGAATCGCTGCGCAGGACGATGCAATTGCTCCGTTCTGCACGCCCGGATTTCCCCTTCCGCCGTCCGCATGGGGTCGGCGACTTGCTGAACATGCTGCTGGATGTGCTGCTGTGGCTGCCAAAACTGACGGTGCATTTGACGCTGTATGCCTGCCGTTACCTGCGCGCATCCGTCCGCTATGCCGTGGAGGGCGCAACGCCGCTCTGGCAGGCGGTTCTGCTCCGCCCGTACAGCTGGGCGGGGTTCTATCTGCTGCTTGGTGGGCTGGCATTCGGCGGTGTTCATCTGATGTCGTGCGGGTCAACGGGCGCATCGTTCGCCGGGTTCGTGCTGCTGCTCGCGCCGCTGGCATGGGGCATCGTGCTGAGCTGGGCGGCGGCGAACGCGCTGCACCGGCACTGCTTCTTCTCCCGGTGGACGTTCGTCGCGCTGGAAGTGCTGTGCGCCATCGGCATTGCGGGCGCTGCGCTGGGCTATCCCATTGCACTGCTTGCGTCGGTGCCGCTGCCGCTGTGGATGCTCGCGGGCGCTCTGCTCCTGCGCCGCACGACGCTGCAATCCTTCTCCCCTGCCGCCATCGTCGATTTCTTCCAGCGCCTGAAGCCGCGCTGGGAACTGCGGCGAATCGGGCTGCACACGGCGGCGACCGTCAGCTACACTGCACCTGTCAAACACAATCGCTTCTTTATCGAGCTGCAATGTACGCATCCGAGCACGGGGAATGCGCTGATTTTGTTTCATACTTCCACCATTGAACCGGCGCTGGGGCAGAAGGTGCATGTGATTCTGCATCCGACGGAGGAAGACATATATGAGGTAGACTTGACGACGAGCATTCCGCGGGTAAAGATTCGCAAGAATGACTTGTGGCGGAATCGGGAATAGGATAGCATCGGAGGTATCACCATGGAATCATCCCTCAACATTCAAAAAATCGTCAAGCCCTCCTTTGCCGTCATCGGCATCGAAGGCTCGACAGACGACGGCGAAGGCTTCATCCCCATGCTCTGGTCGGACGCGAACGCCCACTTCGACGAAGTCTCCCCCGTCGCCAACCGTGACGAAAACGGCGCGCTGCTCGGCATCTGGGGCGCGATGAGCGACGAAACCCGTTCGTTCCTGCCGTGGACAGACGGCTTCTCGCGCGGGTTGTACCTCGCGGGCGTGGAATGTCCCATCGACGCGGATGTGCCGGATGGGTGGACGAAGTGGGTCGTGCCGGGGTATGAGTACCTTGCCATAGAGAATCGCCGCGCGGACACGTTCAGCCGCATGGTCGATTACTTCCGCGAAAATGGCTTGAAGCTCGTCGGCGCGGTGCAGGAATTCACTGACCCGAAAACGCAGCAGGAGTATCTGTACTTCCCGATTCGGGCATTATGACAGCTTGACGCATTCCCAAACGGATGCTATAATACCCCATGAATCTGATGCAGAGGTGAACATGATGGCAGAAGAATGTACGCATGACTGCTCCTCGTGCGGGAGCGCGTGCGCATCGCGGCAGAAGCCGCAGAGTTTGCTTGCCCCGGCAAACGCGGGCAGCCGGGTGAAGAAGGTCATCGGCGTTGTCAGCGGCAAAGGCGGCGTGGGAAAATCACTGGTGACGGGTCTGCTCGCGTGCGAAACGGCGCGGCGCGGGAAAATCGCCGGGGTGCTGGATGCGGACATCACCGGGCCGAGTATGCCGCGCATTCTGGGCATCCGCGACAAGGCGGTCGGCAATGAACAGGGCATCCTGCCGCAGGAAGCCGAAAACGGCGTGAAGGTTATGTCCATCAACCTGCTGCTGGAGCACGACACCGACCCCGTTATCTGGCGCGGCAGCCTGATTGCGGGCACGGTGAAGCAGTTCTGGACGGATGTGTGCTGGGGGGATGTGGACTGCCTGTATGTGGATATGCCGCCGGGAACGGGCGACGTGCCGCTGACAGTGTTCCAGTCGCTGCCGGTGGATGGCATCGTGATTGTCTTAAGCCCGCAGGAGCTGGTCGGCATGATTGTGGAGAAAGCCGTCAAAATGGCACAGATGATGAACATCCCCGTGCTGGGCTTGGTGGAAAACATGGCGTACATGACCTGCCCGGACTGCGGCAAGCGCCTGTATCCCTTCGGCGAAGGGCGCACGGCGGATGTCGCAAAGCAGTATGGACTGCCGATGCTGGCGCAATTGCCGATTCAGCCCGAACTTGCCAAGAAGTGCGACGAAGGCCGCTTGATGGACATTCAGCTGCCGGAAATGGGCAAAGCAGTGGATGCCGTGCTGAAATGCAAGGTTCGCAAGCATGAATAAGCCAATCCCGTCGGAATCCTCCGGCGGGGTTTTTCATATCGAAACGGTTCTCGCAGCAGGAAAATCAGGCACACATGTCGAATAATAATTGATTCAGCGGAACAAATCCGCGTTTTTCTCCGTCTAATCCAGCGGAAAGGGAGGAAAAGCGCCGCTTGTTTCGTTATATCATTGGAAGGCGTGGGCTTTTCGCCACTTTCCGGCAGGGGAAGTGCAATTTAGCCCTTGCACACTGCCCGATAAATGTGTACAATATAGATGGGCGATTGCCCATACGCCTCTTTCCGGCAAATCCGGCGGGAGGATAACGCTTGCTCCGCTCGCCCTGAGTGTGAAGGAAGGGAATTATCATCATGAAGAATCATGCCGCTGCAACTGTTCGCAACCGCATTCTCAAGGGCGCTGCCCTGTGCGGTGTTTTGGCGCTGTCCATGACGCTGACGGGCTGCTTTGTGCCGCCGGACGACCTGTCGGGCGACCTGTCCAATCAGGGTGTTGTTTACAATACGGTTGCTGTCTCAGCGCCCCCGCGCACCGCCACGCCCACTCCTTCGCCCACGCCGACGGTTGAATCCGTTTTTAATTTCGGCACGAACACCGCTACGCCGACGACACAGCCGGGCGTGATTACGTCCAACGGCATTGTCACCGTGGTGACCACGCCGCCCGGCAGCGTCGCCACCACCGCGCGGCCGACCGCAACACCCACGCCGACTGCGGCGGCCGTTCTCAAAAAAGGCTCGTCCGGCGCTGATGTCAAAACACTCCAGCGCCGTTTGAAGCAGCTGGGCTACTACACCGGCAGCGTTGACGGCGATTTCGGCGACGCGACGGAGAAGGCGCTGCGCGCGTTCCAAGACCGCAACAATCTGCTGGTGGACGGCATCGCGGGCAAATCGACGATGGCAAAGCTGAACAGCTCCAACGCTGTCAAGGCAGCCGCCGCAACCGCTACTCCGCGCAAGACCGCAACCCCCAAGCCGAAAACCACCGCAACCCCGAACCTCTCCACTGAGTATTATCTCCAGAGTGGTTCGTCCGGCACACGCGTCCGCACGCTGCAGGCGCGCTTGATTGAACTGGGCTGGATGGCGGGTTCTCCGGACGGCAACTACGAGGGTGCGACAGAATATGCCGTCAAGGCGTTCCAGAAAAAGTACAAGAGCCTGTATACGGACGGTGTCGCCGGGCCTTCGACGCTGCAAACGCTGTATTCTTCCTCCGCGGCGAAATCCTCCACGCCCGTGTCCTCCATCGGCACGACGCTGGAGTCCGGCATGAAGAACAGCGGTGCCGTCAAGGCGATGCAGACGCGCCTGAAATCCTTGGGCTACCTGACCGGCACGGCGGACGGCTCTTTCGGCGACGCGACAAAGGCGGCAGTGATCGCCTTCCAGACGGCGAACGGCCTGAAGGCGGACGGCAAGGCGGGCACATCCACCCTGAACCGCCTCTATTCCGACGCGGCGATTGCTGCCAGCTCCATGCCGACGGCGACTGCTTCCACCTCTGTGGACGGCTACACGACGCTCTCCGAGGGCGACACCGGCACGGCGGTTCGCAATCTCCAGCAGGCGCTGAAAAACAAGGGCTACTATTCCGGCAGCGTGGACGGCAAATACGGCGCGGCAACGACGGCGGCAGTCGTCGCGTTCCAGTCAGCGCAGGGCTTGCGTGTGGACGGCAAGGCAGGCCCCGCGACCCAGCGTGCGCTGTTCACCACCTCCAGCAGCACGGATACATCCAAGTACACCACGCTCCGACCGGGTGACAGCGGCGCAGCGATTCGCCAGCTGCAGACGACGCTGAAGCAGAAGGGCTATTATACCGGCACGATTGACGGCGATTACGGCTCCGGCACAACGGCGGCGGTCAAGGCGTTCCAGAAGAAGATGAACATCACGCCGGTGGATGGCATTGCGGGCGACAAGACGCTGACGCTTCTGTACTCCTCTGACGCGGTGGACAGCGACGAATACGCGACGCTGCGCCCCGGCGACACGGGCGCGGCAGTGCGCACCATGCAGGCGACGCTGTACGAACTGGGCTACTACGACGGTTCGCGCGACGGCGTGTACGGCGCAACGACGCAGGATGCTGTCCGCGCATTCCAGATTCGCAACAAGGTGACACCGGTGGACGGCATCGCGGGCAACAAGACGCTGACAAAACTGTACAGCGGCACAGCGGTTGCGGCAGCGGCGAAAACGACGGAGTACAAAACGCTCCGCAAGGGCGACCGCGGCGACGAAGTGGTGCAGATGCAGGACAGCTTGCAGCAGCTTGGCTATCTGGCAACCGTCACGGGCTATTACGATGATGCGACCGTCGCGGCGGTTCGCTCCTTCCAGTCCCGCAACGGGCTTTCCGTGGACGGCTCCGCGGGTCAGGAGACCCTCGCGGTGCTCTACGGCAGCAATCCCCGTGCGGCATATTAAGGGAGAACCCAAGGGGCGCTGCCCCTTGACCCTGTCAAAGGGTCTTCGACCCTCTCGACACCCTTCTCGCGATTGAGTTGAGCACACTTTCATACAGTGTCCGCGTGTTTATTTCTAAGAATACAGTCCAGCTTGGCGCGTTTGCACGGCTGGACTGTTCTCTTATCCACAGCTTTTCCCCGTCTTCCACCGAAAGGAGGGATTTCTGTGCAGAAAATCCGCTTTCTCCCCCTGCTGTGCGTTGTGCTGATGCTCTTCACCGCCCCGACCCTGCTCGCTCAGCAGGAGCCGGATACGCCCTATCCGGCGGAAACCATGCTCTCTGTCCGCATGATGCCGCCCGGCGAACGTAGCCTGCGCAATTTCCTGTATCCAAAACTCATGGCGCAGGAAGGCAGCATTCAACTTCCCGCCGGAACGTCCTACAATCTGCTGGTACAGACCTTGGATAACATGCGCAACGACTATCCGGAGCTGTTTCACATCGACTCCTACCGTGTCCATTATCAGCGCAATCAGCCGGATGTCGCCCAAAGCATTTCACCGCGCTACCTTTGTTCCGCCGAAGAGGCATCAGCCTTGCGCAAACAGCTGCTGGAAACAGCTCAGTCATGGGTGGACGAAAATCCCGACCCGCTGGCGCTGTACGAGCGGCTTGTACAGAATACAACCTATTCACCCGACAGCATGTGGCAGCACGCAGCCGTGGGCGCTTTGCTGTATGGCGAAGCCACCTGCGCAGGATATGCGCAGGCGATTTCACTTCTCTATCGACTTGCGGGCATTCCATGCGCGACCATCATCGGCGAAGCGTCAGACACAAGCGGCGAAACCGGTTTGCACGCATGGAATGTGACCAATTTCGGCTTTCTTGACGCAACATGGGGGGCCGCTTTCGACGGGCATGTGTTCCACAGCAACTACGCCATGGGTGAAGCGGATATGTCCATCGACCACACGCCCAATCGCGGGTACACTTTCCCCGACCTGAGCGGCGTTCCGAACTACTATCAGGCGCACGGGCTGTACGTCTCCACCGAGCAGGAACTGCTGACCCAGCTGATGCGTCTTGTGGACGGTGAAACCGTGGAGATTCAGCTTTCGCCCGACCTGTACGCACGGTATACAGCGGCTATGAAGGACAAGCAATCCGATATTGTCACCTTTTGCGCCGAAGCAGCCGGGGCGGAAATTCCCTTCTACGACCCATGCCGCATCCTGTCCGACAAGGCGCATCGCGTTTTGCTGCTGATTCCCCACCCTGAATTGGCGGAGCAGTAACAGCAGTTTGCACGAGCGTAAAGGCAGATTATTGCCCCTGAGCACTTGCATGTTCGGGGGCTTTCATGTTATAATGAAAGAGTAGTGTGTCTATTCGGGAATAGGTGCGCTCATATGATTATGATTTTCCAAATATTATCAGAAATTGTTTCTATATTGAAAGGAGAACTTTATGTTCGATTGGGTCAAAAAACTGCTGGGCAGCAGCAATGACGCGGAGGTCAAAAAGCTGCAAAAGACGGTCAACGCCGTGGAAGCCCTCGAAGATGAATACAAAGCGCTGACGGATGAGCAGCTGCGCGCCAAGACGGATGAATTCCGCGCGCGCCTGCAAAACGGTGAAACGGAGGACGACATCCTGCCTGAGGCGTTCGCCGCCATCCGCGAAGCCGACGCCCGCGTGCTGGGAATGCGCCCGTACCGTGTGCAGGTGATGGGCGGTCTGGTGCTGCATCAGGGGCGCATCGCCGAGATGAAGACCGGCGAGGGCAAAACGCTGGTGTCTACCCTGCCCGCGTACCTGAACGCGCTGTCCGGCAAGGGCGTGCACGTCGTGACCGTCAACGACTATCTGGCGCGCCGCGACAGCGAGTGGATGGGCAAAGTCCACCGCTTCATGGGGCTGAGCGTCGGTCTGATTGTCCACGATCTGGACAGCGCCGAACGTCGCGCCGCCTATGCCTGCGACATCACCTACGGCACGAACAACGAGCTGGGCTTTGACTACCTGCGCGACAACATGGTCATCCGCCAAAGCGAGCTGGTGCAGCGCGGCCACAACTTCGCCATCGTCGACGAAGTGGACTCCATCCTGATTGACGAAGCGCGTACCCCGCTGATTATCTCCGGCGCGGGCGACAAATCCACCGACCTCTACGCGAAGGTGGATGCGGTCGTCCGCACGCTCAAGCGTGACGTTCACTTCGAGATTGAAGAGAAGAAAAAGGCCATCAGCCTGACCGACGAGGGTGCCCAGCGCGTCGAAGCCGCGTTCGGCATCACCAACATCAACGACGCGGAAAATGCCGAGCTGAACCACCACGTCAGCTGCGCCCTGCGCGCCAACTTCCTGATGAAGCGCGACGTGGACTACGTCGTCAAGGACGATCAGGTCATCATCGTTGACGAATTCACGGGCCGCCTGATGATTGGCCGCCGCTACTCTGAGGGTCTGCATCAGGCGATTGAAGCCAAGGAGCATGTGACCATTGAGCGCGAAAGCCGCACACTGGCGACCATCACCTTCCAGAACTATTTCCGCATGTACCACAAGCTCTCCGGCATGACGGGTACGGCAAAGACCGAAGAGGACGAGTTCCAGAACATTTACTCGCTGGACGTCGTGCAGATTCCCACCAACAAGCCCAACATCCGCAAGGACTTGGACGACATGGTCTACAAGACGAAGAAGGCGAAGTTCAACGCCGTTGTGGACGCGATTGCGCAGGTGCACGCCAACGGTCAGCCCGTGCTGGTCGGCACGGTCACGGTTGAAACGAGCGAAATGCTCTCCGCCATGCTTCAGCGCCGCGGCATCCAACATGAGGTGCTGAACGCGAAGAACCACGCCAAGGAAGCCGAAATCGTCGCGCAGGCAGGCCACTGGGGTGCCGTCACCATTGCCACCAACATGGCTGGCCGCGGCACGGATATTCTGCTGGGCGGCAACCCGGAGTTCCTCGCCCGCCGCGCCATGCGTCAGGACGGCTATGACGAGGAAATCATTGAAGCCGCGACGGGGCACGCGGAAGATGTGTCCGACGAAATCCTTGCCGCGCGCGAAAAGTACCAGTCCCTCTACAAGGACTTCAAGCGCACCACCGACGAAGCGCATGACCGCGTGCTGCAAACCGGCGGTCTGCACATCATCGGCACGGAACGCCATGAATCCCGCCGCATTGACAATCAGCTGCGCGGCCGTGCGGGTCGTCAGGGCGACCCCGGTTCGACCCAGTTCTTCATTTCGCTGGAGGACGACCTGATGCGTCTCTTCGGCGGCGACCGCATCATGCCGATGGTCGAGCGTCTGGGGCTCAAGGACGACGAGCCGCTTCAGGCGGGAATGCTCACCAAGCAGATTGAATCCGCGCAGAAGCGCATCGAGGGCCGCAACTTCGAGATCCGCAAGCACGTTCTGGAATACGACAACGTGATGAACCGCCAGCGCGAGATTATCTACGGTCAGCGCCGCCGCGTGCTGATGGGCGAGAACGTTCGCGACAACATCATCGGCATGGCGTACAAGCTGATTGACGCCGCGCTCTCCCGCCACTGCGCGTCTGACGACGGCACGGATTGGGATATTCCGCAGCTGACGAATTATCTGGAAAACCTGTGCATCCACCACGGCAAGATTGCCGAATTGGAGGATGTCGTCCGCTCCGGTGACCGCGACGCGCTGGCGCAGGCGCTCAAGGACGACGCGAAGGCGTTCTACGAAGAGCGCGAGACGGCGCTGGCGGAAATCGGGCTGGACATGCGCGAAGTGGAGCGCGTTGTGCTGCTGCGCGCGGTGGATGTGCGCTGGATGGATCACATTGACGCAATGGATCGTCTGCGCGATGGCATCGGCTTCCGCGCGTACAGCGGCAAGAACCCCGTCACCGAGTATCAGATTGAAGCGGGCTACATGTTCGACGAGCTGAATCACCTGATTCGCGAGGACACGGTGCGCCGCATGTATCAGCTGCGCATTGAGCGCACGCCGGAACGTGTGCAGGCAGCGGTTCGCCCCGTCGAGGGCAAGCCGATTGTGCCCGGCAACGGTCAGCCGCGCCAGCCCAAGCGGGTAAAGCCGTCGGAGCGCGTTGGCCGCAACGATCCCTGCCCCTGCGGTTCGGGCTTGAAGTACAAGAACTGCTGCGGGAAGGACAAAGAAACAAGGGAGTAACTCCCTTGACCCATTTTCGCGATTGAGTAGGTGGCAATTCCAATGTAATTTTCGCGTGTTAAGCAGGGATTTCGCGTCTGCGGACGCGACAAGGGGGCTTTGCGGTCGCCCCCTTGACCCCTTCGCCTTCGCCACCCAAGCGGCAATTTTGTATTGCTGATTGGAAGAACGAGAAGTACACAAACTAAAAAACTTCCAATAAAGCTCAACTAACATGGGAGGCGCCGAAGGTTTCCAAAGGGCGATCGCAGACTTCGTCTGTTCTCACTGCCCTTTGGTCGCCTCCGCAGGAGCGAAACCCTCTGCCGCAAGAAGATCAAGCAGCAATAAAACCAGCAATCCACAACCAAAATAGAAAAAAGCCTTTCCTGACGATTGAAGGAGATTAAACATGGCGCTCATAGATATTCCCCAGTATCGCAGCGAACTGGCAGAGATTCGCAAATCCCTGCTCGCCGCGGGCGATGCCCTCCACATTGACCATATCCGCGAACAGCTGGATGAGCTGACCGAGGAAATGAATCAGCCCGAATTCTGGAATGACCCGGATCACTCCGCGAAGGTCAACCAGAAGGTTTCCAACCTCAAAGGCAAACTCGAGCACTACGAAAAACTGCTTTCTTCCGCCGATGATATCGAGGTCATGCTCGAAATGGCGGAAGAAGAGAAGGACGAAGATACCGTCACCGAAGCGGTGGATGAGCTGGCGACGCTCAAAGAGCATACCGACGCGCTGGAGCTGGAAACCCTCATGCGCGGCGACTATGACGACAATGACGCGGTGCTGTCCCTCCACGCGGGCGCGGGCGGAACAGAAGCGCAGGACTGGACGTCCATGCTCTACCGCATGTATACCCGCTACTGCGAGAAGATGGGCTTCACCGTCAAGCTGCTGGATTTGCTTGACGGCGACGAAGCGGGCATCAAGTCCGTCACCTTCGAGGTCAGCGGCGACCACGCCTATGGCTACCTCCGCGGCGAAAAGGGTGTGCACCGCCTCGTCCGCATCTCCCCGTTCGACGCAAACGCCCGCCGCCACACATCCTTCGCTTCGCTGGACGTCGCCCCCATGCTGGAGGACGATGATTCCGACATCGAAATCAACATGAAGGACGTGCGCGTGGACACCTACCACTCCAGCGGCGCAGGCGGTCAGAACGTCAACAAAACTTCTTCCGCCGTCCGCATGACGCACTACCCGACCGGCATCGTCGTCTCCTGCCAGACCGAGCGCGATCAGGTACAGAACCGCGCGACGTGTATTAAGATGCTGAAGGCGAAGCTGCTGGAGCTGCGCGAGCGCGCCAAGGAAGAGGAAATGGCGAACATCAAGGGCGAAATGAAGAAGATTGAATGGGGCAGCCAGATTCGCTCCTACGTCTTCCAGCCCTACACGATGGTCAAGGATCACCGCACGAACTACGAATCCGGCAACATTGACGACGTGATGGACGGCAACCTTGAGGGCTTCATCACCGCCTATTTGAAGATGCAGTAATGCCGAAACCCTCTCAGTGTCTGCTGGGAGGGTTCTCGCCGTTATATTGCTTTCCCCGGAAAGGAGATTTTCCGGTGCGCTATCAACTCGTTTCCATCCTGTCGGCGCTTCTGCTTTGCCTGACCATGCTGGCAGCCATCGTTTACGGGGTCGGTACGCAGCCTGCCCTGATGCAAACGCTCATGCTGCGCACCGCTCCGCCTGAAGCAACCGGCTTTCCGGCGGAGCAATACGGTGCCGCCGCCAAGCTGATTACCGATTACCTCAAGGGCGAGGGCGACTTCCAGCTCGTATTTTCCATGAACGGCATAGCATACAACGCTTTTAACGAGCGTGAGCAAACGCATATGGCGGACGTGCGGACGCTGTTCAGCCTTTGCCGTCGTTTTTCGCTGGGCAGCATCCTCCTGACGCTGGTCGGTTGGCTCTATTCCCGGAAACAGCGGTTCTTCTGGCGAATCGTCCGGCGAACCGCCTGCTGTATGCTGGCGTTTGTCGCCATCCTTGCGCTGCTGGCGGCGATGGATTTTGACCGGCTGTTCATCCTCTTCCATCAAATCGCCTTCACAAACAACCTATGGCTGCTCAATCCGCAAACGGATTTGCTCATCCGTTTAATGCCGACGCAATTGTTCATTGACTATGCGCAAATCATCGGCATTGTCTGGGCGGCACTGATGGGGATTCTGCTCATCATTGCCACCGTGAAGCTACGAAATCAACAATAAGGGGCGTATTCCCATGACCTACACTGAATCTGCCCGTGCGCAGCTTGATGCCTTGCAGGTGAAAGACCACGTTCGCATTCTGGCGCTGGAAACGTCCTGCGACGAAACCGCCGCCGCCATCATCGAGGATGGGCGCACCATCGTCTCCAACATCGTTTTCAGCCAGATTGACCTCCATGCGCTCTATGGCGGCGTCGTCCCGGAAATCGCCAGCCGCGCGCACGTCGAAGCCTGCGACCGCGTGATTGACGAGGCGCTCCGGGCAGCGAACATGCGCTTGCAGGATATTGATGCCCTCGCCGTCACCTACGGGCCGGGGCTTGTCGGCGCGCTGCTCACCGGCGTCAGCTGCATGAAGGGCTTGAGCTACGCCGCAAACAAGCCGCTCATCCCCGTCAACCACATCGAAGGGCATGTGTCCGCGAACTACATCTCCAATCCGGATTTGAAGCCGCCATTCCTGTGCCTTGTCGTATCGGGCGGACACAGCCACATCGTCCGCGTGAACGACTACGGCGATTACACCTTGCTTGGTCAGACGATGGACGACGCGGCGGGCGAAGCGTTCGACAAAGCGGCGCGCGTGCTGACGCTCCCTTACCCCGGCGGCCCACGCATCGACGCACTGGCGGAGGAGGGCGACCCGCATTTCCTCTCGCTCCCGCATCCGCACACCCCCGGCAAGTACGACTATTCCTTCTCCGGCATGAAAACGGCGTTCCTGAACGCGGCGAACAAGATGGAGATGAAGGGCGAACCGCTCCCGAAGGCGGATATGGCGGCGTCGTTCCGCTACGCCGTCGTTTCGGCACTGGTGGAAAAGGCGATGCTGGCGGCGAAGGATACTCACGCCCCCGCGCTTGCAATGGCGGGCGGCGTTTCCGCGAATCGTCTGCTGCGCCGGATGATGCAGGAGGCCGCCGACAAGGCGCACCTGCCGCTGTACATGCCGCGCCTTGATCTGTGCACCGACAACGCGGCGATGATTGGCTCTGCGGCATACTATCGGATGAAAAAGGGCGAGCTTGCGCCCCTGACGCTCAACGCCACGCCGTCGCTCCGTCTGGTGTAATACTATTTCCTGCATTCGTCTGCGCCATCTGCTTGCGCCTTTTCCGCTCTGGCGTCCGGTCGTTCCATTTAGCGTAGCGCTGCTACGCTGCATTTCACTCCCGTTAGCCAG
>OHAQ01000469.1_pt1 | contig 31884 bp, 24 predicted proteins | sample 1577111 | NCBI WGS metagenome assembly OHAQ01 (sample SAMEA3541549, study PRJEB24748) | human gut metagenome | biome: human gut; feature: human-associated habitat; material: faeces | place: China | collected 2012 | reverse complement strand
GAAGGTGTCGAGCGGCGTAGGCGGCACAGATTTCTTCTCCATCGTAGCCACGCCCCACCCGATGCCTATCAGCACCAGGAACGTGGCTGCCACGCCAGCTGCCCAACGCCAGTTGCGGTGCGTGGGGTTGGGACGGAGGAAGTGAGGCAGCTCCTCGTCCTTGTGGTCTATCAGGCGCGACAGCTTTTCTTCCAGTCCGGCAGGCACGGATACTTCTTGCTGACCCTCCTCCTCCAGGGCCGCCAACAACCTGCGGTCGGCCTCCAGATGTTCGGGCACGTCCTGCGTGCGCAAGGCTTCCTTCAGCCTGTTTTCTTCGTGCTCGTCCGTTGTCCCTTCGTAGTAGGCAGCGAGCAACCGTTCCATTTCATCGACTTTCATAGTTGTTCCATTTTGTAAATTCTTCACGTATCTTCTTTCTCGCCCTCGACAGGAGCACACGTACATTCACCGCATTCAGTCCCGTCAGCCGCTCCACCTCTTCGTAGGAGCATCCCTTCACATCGCGCAGCATCATCACCATCCGCTGCTGCCGGGGCAGACGGGCTATCAGCATCCTCACCAGCTGTACGTCGTCCTTTGCGTCCCGGCCGTCGGCAGGCAGTGCGTTCTGTGCTTCGGTCAGGGGCAGGTGCTGCCTGTCGGAAAGGTATTTGCCTGATCGCAGTAGGTCGAAGCACATGTTCTTCACCAACGTAACGGCAAAGGCTTCGGGATTGCTGATGAGCGTCAGCTCCTCGCGCTTGCTCCACAGCTTCAGGTAAGCTTCCTGAATGAGGTCCTCGGCGTCTTCGGCGTTATCCAGCAACCTGCAGGCCACTCCGTACAGCTTGGCGTGGCAGGGCAGAAACATTCGTTTGAAACTCTCGGCATCCATGTGCTCTTTCTTCTATTCTTCTTTTATCAGTCCTATACCCATCAGACGTCGGGGCGAAGTGTTTTGTTACAAAGACAACCTGTTTTTTTATGCTTCCCCTGCATTTAGACACAGGACATAATGATTGTTTAAGCCGGGCAAACAGACATTGTAGTTGGGATCTATAAAGTCCGTAGTTACGGCGCTAATGTTCATAGTTACGGTGCTGAAGTTGCATTCTATCCAAACGCAGATGCAACAGTAAAAAAACAAATGGGCTGCCCCGAAAGACAGCCCATTCATATAACGGTTCGCGCGGAAGCTCGAATTACTTATACTCCGCCCACGACTTGATGCGCAGGTCGTCCACCGACATCGTGCAGAAGGCATTGATGAAGGCACTGGCCAGACGGGCGTTGGTGATGAGCGGGATGTTGAGGTCGATGGCCGCACGGCGTATCTTGTAGCCGTTGCTCAGCTCGCCCGCCGTCAGGTTCTTGGGAATGTTGACCACCATGTCGATTTCCTTCTTGTGGAGCATGTCGAGTGCCTGGGGCTGGCCGTCCTCGCTGGGCCAGTAGACGCGGGTGTTCTCCACGCCGTTCTCGGTGAGGAACTTCGACGTACCGCCCGTGGCAAAGAGCTTGTAGCCCTTGCGCTGCAGCTGACGGGCTGCCTGAAGCATGTCCACCTTCTGCTTTGTGGAACCGGTGGACAGCAGGATGTTCTGCTTCGGGATGCGGTAGCCCACGGAGAGCATGGCCTTGAGCACGGCACACGAGGTGTCGTCGCCGATGCAGCCCACCTCGCCCGTAGAGGCCATGTCGACGCCCAGCACGGGGTCGGCCTTCTGCAGACGGTTGAAGGAGAACTGCGAGGCCTTGATGCCCACGTAGTCCAGGTCGAAGAGGTTCTTGTCCGGCTTCTCCACGGGGATGCCCAGCATAATCTTCGTGGCCAGCTCGATGAAGTTCAGCTTCAGCACCTTGCTGACAAAGGGGAACGAGCGGGAGGCGCGGAGGTTGCACTCGATGACCTTGATGTCGTTGTCGCGTGCCAGGAACTGGATGTTGAAGGGTCCGGAGATGTTCAGCTCCTTGGCTATCTCGCGGCTGATGCGCTTGATGCGGCGCACGGTCTCTACGTAGAGCTTCTGCGGCGGGAACTGAATGGTGGCATCGCCCGAGTGCACACCGGCAAACTCGATGTGCTCGGAGATGGCGTAGGCGATGATTTCGCCGTTCTGTGCCACGGCATCCATCTCGACTTCCTTGGCGTGTTCGATGAACTGACTCACTACTACGGGATGTTTTTTCGATACATTGGCGGCCAGCTGCAGGAAGCGTTCCAACTCTTCCTGATTGGAGCAGACGTTCATGGCGGCGCCGCTCAGCACGTAGCTGGGACGGACGAGCACGGGGAAACCTACCTTCTGGATGAAAGCGTTGATGTCTTCCATCGAAGTCAGCGCACTCCATTCGGGCTGGTCCACGCCGATGCGGTCGAGCATGGCCGAGAACTTGTCGCGGTCTTCGGCATTGTCGATGCTCTGAGCCGAAGTGCCGAGGATGCGGACGTGCTGTGCGTCGAGGCGCAAAGCCAGGTTGTTCGGTATCTGTCCGCCGGTAGAGACGATGACGCCGTGCGGGTTCTCCAGGTCGAGGATGTCCATGACGCGCTCGAAGGTGAGCTCGTCGAAGTAGAGGCGGTCGCACATGTCGTAGTCGGTGGAGACGGTCTCGGGATTATAGTTAATCATCACACTGCGATAACCTTCTTTGCGGATGGTGTTCAGGGCCTGCACGCCGCACCAGTCGAACTCTACGCTGGAGCCGATGCGGTAGGCGCCCGAACCGAGGACGACGATGCTGCGGTGGTCGCCCAGGTAGCGGACGTCGTTGGCCGTGCCGCTGTACGTCAGGTACAGGTAGTTGGTCTGCGCCGGATATTCGGCGGCCAGCGTGTCTATCTGCTTCACCACGGGCACGATGCCGCGCTCCTTGCGGTGGCGGCGCAGGGCCACGGTGGTGTCTTCCATCTCGCCCTCCATGCCGATGGCGCGGGCCACCTGGAAGTCGGAGAAGCCCTGACGCTTGGCCTTGCGCAGCAGGTCGTCGGGCAGGTCAGCGAGCAGCTTGTGGTTGCCAGCCCATTCGTGCAGTTCCTTCGAGGTGCGCATGATGCTCATCAGCTTCTCCAGGAACCAACGGTCTATCTTGGTCAGTTCGTGTATCTGGTCAACAGTATAGCCGGCGCGGAAGGCCTTCGAGATGACGAAGATGCGCTTGTCCGTCGGCTCACGCAGGGCCTTGTCTATATCAGGAATCACGAGTTCCTTGTTCTCCACGAAACCGTGCATGCCCTGCCCTATCATGCGCAGGCCCTTCTGGATGGCTTCCTCGAAGGTGCGGCCGATGGCCATGACCTCGCCCACGGACTTCATCGAGGAGCCCAGCTCCTTGTCCACACCGTGGAACTTGCCGAGGTCCCAGCGCGGTATCTTGCACACTACGTAGTCCAGCGCAGGCTCGAAGAAAGCCGAAGTAGTCTTGGTCACGGAGTTCTTCAGGTCGAACAGTCCGTAGCCCAAGCCCAGCTTGGCGGCCACGAAGGCCAGCGGATAGCCCGTGGCTTTCGAGGCCAAGGCCGACGAGCGGCTGAGGCGGGCGTTGACCTCGATGACGCGGTAGTCTTCGGACTGGGGGTCGTAGGCATACTGCACGTTGCACTCGCCCACGATGCCAATGTGGCGGATGATGCGAATGGCCAGCTCGCGCAGCTTATGGTAGTCGGTGTTCGACAGTGTCTGGCTGGGAGCGATAACGATACTTTCGCCCGTGTGGATGCCCAGCGGGTCGAAGTTCTCCATGTTGCAGACGGTGATACAGTTGTCGAAGCGGTCGCGTACCACCTCGTACTCCACTTCCTTCCAACCGCGGAGGCTCTTCTCGACGAGCACCTGGGGCGAGAAGGAGAAGGCCTTCTCTACCAGCACGTTCAGCTCCTGCTCGTTGTCGCAGAAGCCCGAGCCCAGTCCGCCCAGCGCATAGGCGGCGCGGACGATGACGGGATAGCCCAGCGCGGCGGCGGCGCGGCGGGCGTCTTCGGCGTTCTCCACGGCCTCGCTGCGGATGGTCTTCACGCCGATTTCGTTCAGCTTCCCGACGAACAGCTCGCGGTCTTCCGTGTCGATGATGGCCTGCACGGGGGTGCCCAGCACCTGGACGTTGTACTTCTCGAGCACGCCTTCCTTGTAGAGGGCCACGCCGCAGTTCAGCGCCGTCTGTCCGCCGAAGGCCAGCATGATGCCGTCCGGACGCTCCTTCTCGATGACCTTCTCGACGAAGTACGGGGTGACGGGCAGGAAGTAAATCTGGTCGGCCACGCCCTCCGAGGTCTGCACGGTGGCGATGTTGGGGTTGATGAGGACGGTCCGGATGCCCTCTTCCTTGAGGGCCTTGAGTGCCTGCGAACCGGAGTAATCGAACTCGCCGGCCTCGCCGATCTTCAGCGCGCCCGAACCGAGCAGCAGGACTTTACGTATGTTGTTCTCTTTCATTGTGTTTACACTATATATAAGAAGGATTACTTAAGCAGGTTTACAAACTCGTCGAAGAGGAACTCCGTATCCGTGGGGCCCGAAGCGGCTTCGGGGTGGAACTGGGCGGAGAACCAGGGATTGCGCTTGTGACGGATGCCCTCGTTGGAGCCATCGTTCATGTTGACGAACAGCGGTTCCCAGTCGGCGCCCAGCGTGTTGTTGTCCACCGCGTAGCCGTGGTTCTGGCTGGTGATGAAACAGCGGTCCGTGCCCACCATGCGCACGGGCTGGTTGTGGCTGCGGTGTCCGTACTTCAGCTTGTATATCCGTGCGCCTCCGGCCTTCGAGAGAAGCTGGTTGCCCATGCAGATGCCGAAGATGGGGAGCTTTTCGTTCTGCATGACGCGACGGATGTTCTGCACGGCGGCATCGCACGTGTCGGGGTCGCCCGGTCCGTTGGAGATGAAGAGGCCGTCAAACTCCAACCCGTTGAAGTCGTAGTCCCAGGGCACGCGGACAACTTCCACGCCGCGGCGCAGGAGGCAGCGCAGGATGTTGGTCTTGACGCCGCAGTCAACTAAAACAACTTTCTTTCCGGCTCCTTCGTTGTAACGGATGACTTCCTTGCACGATACCTTGTCCACATAGTTCACTCCGGCATACGTGGCTTCGGGGATGTTGTCCGGCTCGTCGTCGAAGACAATCTTGCCCATCATGACACCATGCTTGCGCAGCACCTTGGTCAGCTCGCGGGTGTCGATGCCCGTGATGCCGGGCACGTGTTCGCGCTTCAGCCAGTCGGCCAGGCTTTCCACGGCGTTCCAGTGACTGTAGTTTTCGGAATAGTCGCTCACGATGATGGCCTCGGCGTGTATCTTCTCACTCTCCATGAAGGTGGCCAATCCGTTGCCTTCGATGGTGAAGGGCGGCACGCCGTAATTGCCCACCAGCGGGTAGGTCAGAGTCATCAACTGGCCGGCATACGAGGGGTCCGTCAGGCTCTCGGGATATCCCGTCATGGCCGTATTGAACACCACCTCGCCTGCTACCGACTTTTCATAACCGAACGACTGGCCGCGGAAGCGGGTACCGTCGTCGAGGATAAGGGTTACGTTTCTCATTGTTTGTTCGTATCGTTATTGTTACTGTTGTTGTCTTTGTTCTTTCTCTTCTTCATCACACTCAGAGAAAAGGCCATGGCTATACCCATGGGCAACCAGAGGGCCAGGTTGTCGAGAATGATACCCAAGGCCGTACCTAATGACAGGCCGATGGCTAACGAGGAACCGTCGATATTTCCTTTGTCCTTCTGCTTCTGTTCTTCTTCCATATACTTAGAATTGATAGACTTGTTCGATGTAGTCGATGAAGGCCCTATTGAGCAGCTTCACGCCGCCGGGCGTGGGATAGTTGCCGCTGAAGTACCAGTCGCCCGGATGGTGGGGGCAGGCCTCGTGCAGCCCCTGGAGAGGCTGATAGACTATTTGCACCTTGGCACGGACGCTCTCGGGCTTGAGCAGTTCCACCATCTTGGCCGCTATCTCGTTGTCGGTGAAGGGGGCATAGATGTCCTTCACGTAGTTCACCATCTGCTCCTTGGGCAGGTCGGCCTGCGCCTTGGCCTTGCGGTAGGCGGCGGCGATGACGTCCTTCATGTCGCGGTCGCGCAGCAGCTCGATGGCGGCACGGAAGGCGATGAACTCGCTCATGCGCGACATGTCGATGCCGTAGTAGTCGGGGTAGCGCACCTGCGGCGACGAGCTGACGATGACAATCTTCTTCGGGTTCAGGCGGTCCAGAATGCCGATGATGCTCTGCCGCAAGGTGGTGCCTCGCACGATGGAGTCGTCGATGATGACGAGGTTGTCCACGCCCGCCTCCAGGCTGCCGTAGGTGATGTCATAGACGTGGGCGGCCAGGTCGTTGCGCGTGTTGCCCTCGGCAATGAACGTGCGTAGCTTGATGTCCTTGATGGCCACCTTCTCGCTGCGGATGCGGCGCGAGAGGATGTGCTCCAGCTCGTCGTGGCTGGGGTTGTGGCCCAGGGCGGCTATCTGTTTCACCTTCTCCTCGTTGAGGTACTCGTCCAACCCCTGAAGCATGCCGTAGAAGGCCACTTCGGCCGTGTTGGGGATGAAGGAGAAGACGGTGTGGTCGATGTCGTAGTTGACGGCCTTCAGGATACTGGGCACCAGCTTCTCGCCCAGCAGCTTGCGTTCGCGGTAGATGTCCATGTCGCTGCCGCGGCTGAAGTAGATGCGTTCGAAGGAGCAGGGACGCAGCTCACGCGGCTTGTTGATCTGCACCGTGCGCAGGCGTCCGGCCTTGCTGATGAAGACGGCCTGTCCCGGCTGCAGTTCGCGGATGCTGGCGGCAGGCACGTTGAGCACGGTCTGTATCACCGGACGCTCGCTGGCCAGCACGGCTATCTCGTCGTCCTGATACCAGAAGGCGGTGCGGATGCCCCACGGGTCGCGCACAGCGAAGCTCTCGCCGCTGCCCGTCAGGCCGCACATTACGTAGCCTCCGTCCCAGTCCTTACTCGACGTGCGCAACACGTTGGCCAAATCGACATGTTCTTCGATATAATGGGTGATGTCCATGCCCGTCAGTCCTTCGGCCTCGGCCAGGTTGAAGAGGCGTTCCACCTCGCGGTCCAGGCGGTGGCCTACCTGCTCGAGCATGATATAGGTATCGGCATACTTGCGGGGATGTTGCCCCATGGCGGTGATGCGGGCAAAGATTTCGTCCACATTGGTCAGGTTGAAGTTGCCGCAGAGAGCCAGGTTCTTGGCCCGCCAGTTGTTGCGGCGCAGGAAGGGGTGCACATACGTCAGGCCGGACTTGCCGGTAGTGGAGTAGCGCAGGTGGCCCATATAGACCTCACCGGCAAAGGGTAGGCATTTCTCGGCATATCTGGCATCGGCCAGCTGCTCGGGCGTCAGGTCCTTGAAGTGGCTCTGTACGGTGGAAAAAATCTCGGTAATGGCTCCCGAACCCAAGGCACGTTCGCGGAACATGTATTCCTCGCCGGGATTGGCGGCCAGCTTGACACAGGCCAGTCCGGCTCCCTCCTGTCCGCGGTTGTGCTGCTTCTCCATCAACAAATAGAGTTTGTTGAGCCCGTACATCCACGTGCCATACTTCTTTTGATAATAGTCGAGCGGCTTGAGAAGGCGTATCATCGCCACGCCGCATTCATGTTTCAGTGGTTCCATATCGCTATCTGGATTGTTTGTTGTCTTTTCCTGAATTCGGATGCAAATATCGGTAATTTTACTGAGACCTGTATCATTTTAAGTCGCCAATGCTATAACTTTTTTCCCTTGCAAGCTCCATAGTTCAGTACGCTCCTTATTTCAGCCGCAAATTTAGGAATAAAAATATCATTATGTCATTATTTATATAATTTATTTATCACAATAACATAAAACAACGAATTTAGCGTCATAATGCTTCATTTGGATAAATTTTACAAGAAGGGAGCAAAATAACAATCTAGCAGATATAAAGACTTATATATTACAATCTAAAATAAAAATAGACTATTTAGATTTTATTCTATCACCCCACATGAATATATCTAAAAATTCCTATCAGAAAATGAAAGATAGAAAGAACAAACAGAAAGATAATTCATACCTTTGCATTACACTTTAACACAAAAACATCAATAAAAGAAGAAATATGAAAGATGAAATGAGTATTAAAAAGCAGAGAGGAAAATTATCAAGCCAAATTTGCGACAAAACGGACAGGCGAAAGGAAGGACTCTATGACCCCGCGCACGAGCACGATGCCTGCGGTGTGGGAATGATTGTGAACCTGAACGGAAGCAAGTCGCACGAACTGGTGGATTCTGCCTTGCGGGTGCTGGAGAACATGAAGCACCGCGGAGCGGAAGGTGCCGATAACAAGACGGGCGACGGCGCAGGTATCATGGTACAGATACCCCACGAATTCATCCTGCTGCAAGGCATCCCAGTACCCGAAAAAGGCAAGTATGGCACAGGTCTCATCTTCCTGCCCAAGGACCCGAAGGAACAGGAACACATCCTGAGCATCGTCATCGAAGAGGTGGAGCGCGAAGGCCTCACCCTGATGCACCTGCGCGCCGTGCCGGTGAACACGGATGTCCTGGGACAAAGCGCACGAGAAACGGAACCGGACATCAAGCAGGTATTCATCACCGGAGCCGGACACACGGAGAACCTGGAACGCACACTCTACATCATCCGCAAGAAGATAGAGCAGCGCGTACACCAAAAGGATTTCTACATCGTGTCCCTGTCCAGCCGTACCATTATATATAAAGGTATGCTGTCGTCCACCCAGGTGAGGACATACTTCAGCGACCTGACACAGCCCTACTTCACCAGCGGACTGGCCATCGTCCACTCGCGTTTCAGCACGAACACCTTCCCTACATGGAGTCTGGCACAGCCCTTCCGCCTGCTGGCGCACAACGGCGAAATAAACACCATCCGCGGCAACCGCGGCTGGATGGAAGCGCGCGAAAGCGTACTTTCTACCCCTACACTGGGCAACGTGAAAGATATCCGCCCCATTGTCCAGCCGGACATGAGCGACTCGGCCTCGCTGGACAACGTACTGGAATTCTTCGTCATGTCCGGCCTGAGCCTGCCGCATGCCATGGCGATGCTGGTACCCGAATCGTTCAACGACAAGAATCCCATCAGTGAAGACCTGAAGGCCTTCTACGAATACCACTCCATCCTGATGGAGCCATGGGACGGTCCGGCCGCCCTGCTCTTCAGCGACGGACGTTATGCAGGCGGTATGCTGGACCGCAACGGTCTGCGCCCCGCCCGTTACCTCATCACGCACGACGGCATGATGGTAGTGGCCAGCGAAGCAGGTGTCATCAGCTTCGAAGCCGAAAAAATCAAAGAAAAAGGACGGCTGCAACCGGGCAAAATTCTGATGGTGGACACCGAGGAGGGACGCATCTATTACGACGGCGAGCTGAAGGAACAGCTGGCAGCCGCCAAGCCCTATCGCCAATGGCTTTCAGCCAACCGCATCGAGCTGGACACCCTGAAGAGCGGACGCAAGGTGGCCAATACCGTGGACGACTACGACCGTCGACTACGTGCCTTCGGCTATACCCGCGAAGACGTGGAGCGCATCCTCATGCCCATGTGCAGCAACGGCGTGGAACCTACGGCTTCCATGGGTAACGACACCCCCCTAGCCGTGCTGAGCGACCAGCCACAACTGCTGTTCAACTACTTCCGCCAGCAGTTTGCCCAAGTGACAAACCCGCCCATCGACCCCATCCGTGAGGAATTGGTGATGTCGCTGACCGAATACATCGGTGCCGTAGGCATGAACATCCTGCTGCCCAACGAAACACACTGCAAGATGGTGCGCCTGCCCCATCCCATCCTGAACAATACGCAGCTGGACATCCTCTGCAACATCCGCTACAAGGGGTTCAACACCGTAAAGCTGCCCATGCTTTTCGAGGCCGCACGTGGCAAGGTGGGCCTGCAGGAAGCTCTCGACCGCCTGTGCAAGGCTGCCGAACAAGCCGTGACAGACGGAGCCAACTATATCATCCTGTCCGACCGCGGCATCGACGCCCGGCAGGCGTCCATCCCCTCGTTGCTGGCAATCAGCGCCGTACACCATCACCTCATCAGTGTACAGAAGCGCGTACAGACAGCTCTTATCGTGGAGAGCGGCGAAATTCGCGAAGTGATGCACGCCGCCCTGCTGCTGGGCTACGGCGCCAGCGCCATCTGCCCCTACATGGCCTACGCCGTGCTGGACGGCCTGGTGAAGAAGGGCGAAGTGCAGATGAACTACGAAACGGCGGAGAAGAACTACATCAAGGCCATCTGCAAAGGGCTCTACAAAATCATGAGCAAGATGGGTATCAGCACTATCCGCTCTTACCGCGGCGCCAAGATATTCGAAGCGGTGGGTCTGAGCGAGGAACTGCTCAAGGGCTACTTCGGTACCTCCACCTCTACCATCGGTGGCATCCGTCTGGAAGAGATTGCCAAAGACTACATCACCTTCCACGACAACGGCTTCGTGCCCGAAACAACAGACCCGCTCCTGCCCTACATCGGACAGATGTCCTACCGCAAGGACGGCGAGCGCCACGCCTGGAACCCGGAGACCATCAGCACCCTGCAACTGGCCACCCGCACAGGCAGCTACAAGAAATTCAAGGAATTTACCCGTGCGGTGGACGAAAAGCAGAGTCCCATCTTCCTGCGCGACTTCTTCGGCTTCCGCCGCAACCCGATAGACATCAGCCAGGTGGAGCCGGTAGAGAGCATCGTAAAGCATTTCGTCACGGGTGCCATCTCGTTCGGCGCCATCAGCAAGGAGGCACACGAAGCACTGGCACTGGCCATGAACGAACTGGGCACGCGCAGCAACACGGGCGAAGGTGGTGAAGACAACGCACGCTTCCACGACACGGTGGACGGTATCAGCCTCTCCAGCAAGACGAAGCAGGTAGCTTCGGGACGTTTCGGCGTAACGGCAGAGTATCTGGTGAACGCCGAGGAGATACAGATCAAGGTGGCCCAGGGTGCCAAGCCGGGCGAAGGCGGACAGCTGCCGGGCTTCAAGGTGGACGAGGTCATTGCCCGCACGCGCCACTCCATCCCGGGCATCTCGCTTATCTCGCCTCCACCTCATCACGATATCTACTCCATCGAAGACCTGGCACAGCTCATCTTCGACCTGAAGAACGTGAACCCGCGCGCTGCCATCAGTGTGAAACTGGTAGCCGAAAGTGGTGTAGGCACCATCGCCGCCGGTGTGGCCAAGGCGAAGGCCGACCTCATCGTCATCTCGGGTGCCGAGGGAGGTACGGGCGCATCGCCGGCCTCGTCCATCCGCTATGCGGGAATCTCGCCGGAAATAGGCCTGAGCGAAACACAGCAGACACTGGTACTGAACGGCCTGCGCGGACAGGTACGCCTGCAGACCGACGGCCAGTTGAAGACCGGCCGCGACATCATCAGCATGGCCCTGCTGGGTGCCGAGGAATTTGCTTTCGGCACCACAGCCCTCATCGTACTGGGCTGCGTAATGATGCGCAAATGTCACTCAAACACCTGCCCCGTGGGCGTAGCGACCCAAGACCCCAAACTGCGGGCCCACTTCCGCGGACACTATAAATACGTGGTAAATTACTTCCGCTTCCTGGCACAGGAAGTACGCGAGTATCTGGCTGATATGGGTTTCACCCGTCTGGAGGATATCGTGGGCCGTACCGACCTCATCGAACTGCATCCCGTTGCCAAAGGCACGAAAGCCAGCCTGCTGGATTTCAGCCGCATGCTATGCCGTATGGATAGCAACGCCGCCCTGCACCATTGTACCGAACAGCAGCACGACATCGCCCACGTGAAGGACGTGGAGATGCTGGCAGCTGCCGCACCCGCCCTGGAAAGCCGCCGCGAAGTGTCGCTGGAATATGCCATCGGTAATACTGACCGCGCTGTAGGTGCCATGCTTTCGGGAGCCGTAGCCACCCGATATGGAAATGACGGCCTGCCCGACGGTACCATCAGCGTGAAGTTCAAGGGTTCGGCCGGACAGAGCTTCGGAGCATTTCTGGCTCGCGGCATCAGCTTCAAGCTGGAGGGCGAGGCCAACGACTACTTGGGCAAGGGCCTGAGCGGCGGACACATCGCCGTGCTGCCGCCCGTACGCAGCAACTTTGCCGCCGAACAGAATACCATCGTGGGCAACACCCTGCTCTATGGTGCCACCAGCGGCGAGGTCTACATCAACGGACGGGCGGGCGAACGCTTCGCCGTGCGCAACTCGGGCGCCATTGCCGTCGTCGAGGGCGTGGGCGATCACTGCTGCGAGTACATGACCGGAGGCCGTGTCGTTGTACTGGGACAGACGGGCCGCAACTTTGCCGCGGGCATGAGCGGCGGCGTGGCCTACGTCTGGGACCCGAAAGGAACTTTCGACTACTTCTGCAACATGGACATGGTGGAACTCTCGCTGCTCGAAGACTCCACCGCCCGCAAGGAGCTGCACGAACTTATCCGCCAGCACTACCTCTACACCGGCTCCACACTGGCTCGCACCATGCTCGACAACTGGCCGCGCTACGTCGAAGAATTCATCCAGGTGACACCTATCGAATACAAGAAGGTGCTGGCCGAGGAACAGATGCGCAAGCTGCAACAGAAGATTGCGGAGGTGCAGAGAGATTATTAAAATTCTCAATTCTTAATTATCAATTATCATATGGGAACCCCCAAAGCATTTCTTACCATCCCGCGCCAGGAAGCGGGATACAGACCGATACACGAACGTATAAACGATTATAGCGAAGTAGAACAGACACTGAATACCAGTGAACGCAAGCTGCAGGCCGGCCGCTGCATGGACTGCGGCGTGCCCTTCTGCCACTGGGCCTGCCCGCTGGGCAACCGCCCGCCCGAATTCCAGGATGCCCTGTGCAAGGGCGAATGGCAGAAGGCCTACGATATCCTGAGCCGAACGAACGACTTCCCCGAATTCACGGGCCGCATCTGCCCCGCCCTGTGCGAGAAGTCGTGCGTGCTGAAGCTGTCGTTCGACGCCCCCGTCACCATCCGCGAGGACGAGGCCGCCATCATCGAAGCCGCCTTCCGCGAAGGATACATCCGGCCGCAGCAATACGAACGCAACGGGCGCCGCGTGGCCGTCATCGGTTCTGGCCCCGCCGGACTGGCCGCCGCCAACCAACTGAACCGCCGCGGCTACGAAGTGACCGTCTTCGAACGCGACGAGCAGCCGGGCGGACTGCTGCGCTACGGCATACCGAACTTCAAGCTGGGCAAGAACATCATCGACCGCCGCCTGCGCATCATGGAGGCCGAGGGCATCGCCTTCCAGACCGGCAGCGAGATAGACCTCGCCCGCCTGCCCGAAGGCTTCGACGCCTACGCCGTCTGCACCGGCACGCCGCAGGCACGCGACCTCGCCATCCCCGGACGCGACCTCGCGGGCATCCACTTCGCCATGGAGATGCTGGCGCAGCAGAACCGCATCCTGGCCGGACAGACGTTCGACGCGAAAGAGCGCATCACCGCCCGCGGCAAGCACGTCCTGGTCATCGGCGGCGGCGACACGGGCAGCGACTGCATCGGCACCGCCCACCGACAGGGCGCCCTGAGCGTGACACAGATAGAAATCATGCCCCAGCCGCCCGTGGGCCACAACCCCGCCACCCCCTGGCCGCAGTGGCCCGTGGTGCTGAAGACCAGCTCCAGCCACGAAGAAGGCTGCACGCGCCGCTGGAGCCTGAACTCCAACCGGTTTATCGGACGGAACGGCCGCGTCACCGGCGTCGAGGTGGAAGAAGTGGAGTGGCTGCCCGCGCCCGACGGCGGACGCCCCGTGATGAAGTCCACCGGCCGGAAGGAGGTCATCCAGGCCGACCTCGTGCTGCTCGCCATGGGCTTCCTCCGCCCCCAGCTTCCCGAGCTGCCGCAGAACGCTGTCGTGGCGGGCGACGCTGCCACCGGCCCCAGCCTCGTGGTGAAGTGCATCGCCGCCGGCCGTCGCGCCGCCGCAGACATCGACCGGATGCTGAACGCGAAATGAGCCGCCCGCAGCGGGCCGCACCGGCGAGGCTCGTCGCCGAAGCCCTGCGAAACCCCGCCAACGATCGTTGGGAGACCGCCGAAGCCCTACGGAACCCTGCCAACGATCGTTGGGAGCTCGCCGAAGCCCTACGGAACCTTGCCAACGATCGTTGGCAGGACAACGAAGCCCTGCGGAGACTCGCCAACGATCGTTGGCAAACTTGAAAACCAATAAGTTACACCCGAAGCTCGCTCTCCTCATCCCCGGAAAGGAAATCGGAGCAGGAGCTTCCTTATAAACCATCAAGACATTATGTGTGGAATAGCCTGCATCTTCAACATCAAAGAGCAAACCCCTGAACTGAGGCAGAAAGCCCTCACCATGGCCAAACGCATCCGCCACCGCGGCCCCGACTGGAGCGGCATCTACTGTGGCGGCTCCGCCATCCTGGCCCACGAACGCCTGTCCATCGTCGACCCGCAAAGCGGCGGCCAGCCCCTCTACTCGCCCGACCGCCGGCAGGTGCTGGCCGTCAACGGCGAAATCTACAACCACCGCGACCTGCGCGCCGACTTCGCCGGCGAATACCAGTTCCAGACGGGCAGCGACTGCGAGGTCATCCTCGCCCTCTACCGTCGCTACGGCACGGACTTCATCGAGCGCCTGAGCGGCATCTTCGCCTTCGCCCTCTACGACGAGGAGCGCGACGAGTTCCTCATCGCCCGCGACCCCATCGGCGTCATCCCTCTCTATATAGGACGCGACGCCGACGGCACCCTCTACTGCGCCAGCGAGCTGAAAGCCCTCGAAGGCCTGTGCGACGAGTACGAGCCCTTCCTGCCCGGCCACTACTACTGGAGCCGCGAAGGCGAGATGCGCCGCTGGTACCGCCGCGACTGGACGGACTACGACGCCGTGCGCGACCGCTACGCCTCGCTGCCCGCCGACGAAGCCTGGCAGGCACAGGTAGCCGACGTGCGCACCGCCCTCGAAGCCGCCGTGCGCCGCCAGCTGATGAGCGACGTGCCCTACGGCGTGCTGCTCTCCGGCGGGCTGGACTCGTCCGTCATCTCCGCCGTGGCCCGTCTCTATGCCGACCGCCGCATCGAGACCGACGGACAGCAGGCCGCCTGGTGGCCCCAGCTCCACTCCTTCGCCGTGGGCCTGAAGGGCGCGCCCGACCTAGAAAAAGCCCGCCTCGTTGCCGAGCACATCGGCACCGTCCACCACGAAATCCACTACACCATCCAGGAGGGGCTGGACGCCATCCGCGACGTCATCTACTACATCGAGACCTACGACGTCACCACCGTGCGCGCCTCCACGCCGATGTACCTGCTGGCCCGCGTCATCAAGTCGATGGGCATCAAGATGGTGCTCAGCGGCGAAGGGGCGGACGAGGTGTTCGGCGGCTACCTCTATTTCCATAAAGCCCCCAATGCACAGGCTTTCCACGAAGAGACCGTCCGCAAGCTCTCCAAGCTCCACCTCTACGACTGCCTGCGCGCCAACAAGAGCCTCTCGGCCTGGGGCGTCGAAGGCCGCGTCCCCTTCCTCGACAAGGAATTCCTCGATGTCGCCATGCGCCTGAACCCGGCGGCCAAGATGTGTCCCGGACATACCATCGAAAAGAAAATCGTCCGCGAAGCCTTCGCGCAGCTGCTGCCCGAGGCCGTGGCGTGGCGCCAGAAGGAACAGTTCTCCGACGGCGTGGGCTACTCGTGGATCGACACGCTGAAGGCCGTCACCGCTGCCGCCGTCACCGACGAGCAGATGGCCCATGCCGCCGAGCGCTTCCCCATCAACCCGCCGCAGAACAAGGAAGAATACTACTACCGCAGCATCTTCGAGGAGCACTTCCCCAGCGCGTCGGCCGCCCGGAGCGTTCCCAGCGTTCCCAGCGTGGCCTGCTCCACCGCCGAAGCCCTGGCCTGGGACGCCTCGTTCCGCAACCTGAACGACCCCAGCGGCCGCGCCGTGGCGGGCGTGCACGAACAAGCCTATTGAACAGGGCCGAAAGGGAGGTTTCCATCGCCGGAGCCTCCCTTTCTTTTGAAGCCATTTCTGACAAAACCGTCCTGCTGTTTCCAAAATACGTTACAGATTGAAAGATTTACAGCCTCAGTAATTTCAAATCGTAAGTTATGCACACTATTTATACATAAAGCCATCCAAAACAATACAACATATTACATAAATTCATATTTTTGCATCAAACAAAAGCAAATAGAAAAGGCAAACAGATTAAAGATAAACAAAATGACACAAAAGATACACTTCACGAAGATGCACGGAGCCGGCAACGACTACATCTATGTAGACACCGCCCGCAACCCGCTCCAAAACCCCGGCGAACTCTCCGTGGCATGGAGCCGCCCCCACACGGGCATCGGCAGCGACGGGCTGGTGCTGATAGGCCGCTCGGACGTGGCCGACTTCAGTATGCGCATCTTCAACGCCGACGGCTCCGAGGCCCGCATGTGCGGCAACGCCTCCCGCTGCATCGGCAAGTACGTCTACGACGAGGGCCTGACGGACCGGACCACCGTCACCCTGGACACTCTCTCCGGCATCAAGACCCTCGTCCTCCATCCGGGCCCCGACGGACGCATCGCCACGGTGACCGTAGACATGGGCGCTCCCCGCGACCTGCGGACGGTAGACTTGGGCGACGGCTACGGTTTCCGCCACGGACAGTTCGTGTCGATGGGCAATCCGCACCTGGTGCTCTTCGTGCCCGACGTGGAGGCCGTCGACCTGGCAGCCATCGGCCCCCGCCTCGAACGGCATCCCCAGTTTCCCGGCGGCATCAACGTGGAGTTTGCTCAAATCCTCTCCGGTGGACGCATACGGATGCGCGTCTGGGAGCGCGGTTCGGGCATCACGCAGGCCTGCGGCACGGGAGCCTGCGCCACCGCCGTAGCCGCCTCGCTCGTCCGCCTGACGGAACGCACCGCGACCGTCGTCATGGACGGCGGCGAGGTGACCATCGAATGGCGCGAGTCCGACGGCCACGTCTACATGACCGGTGGCGCCGTAAAAGTCTTCGATGGCGAAATAGAACTGACCACCGAATAAGAAACAACAGACAACCCAAGAACAACCCAATAAAAGAACAACGATATGGCATTAGTAAACGAACATTTCCTGAAGCTGCCCGGCAGCTACCTCTTCTCCGACATCGCCAAGAAGGTGAACTCGTTCAAGATCACCCATCCCAAACAGGACGTCATCCGCCTGGGCATCGGCGACGTCACCCGCCCCTTGCCACCCGCCTGCATCGAAGCCATGCACAAGGCCGTGAACGAGATGGCAGACGCGAAGACCTTCCGCGGCTACGGCCCCGAACAGGGCTACGACTTCCTCATCGAAGCCATCCTGAAGAACGACTTCGCCCCACGCGGCGTCCACCTCTCGTCCGCCGAAATCTTCATCAACGACGGCGCCAAGAGCGACACGGGAAGCATCGGCGAACTGCTGCGCTGGGACAATAGCATGGCCATCACCGACCCCGTCTATCCGGTCTACGTGGACAGCAACATCATGTGCGGACGAGCCGGCGTGCTGGAGGAAGGCGGTACGTGGAGCAACGTCACCTACCTGCCCTGTACGGAAGAGAACGGCTTTGTGCCTGAACTGCCCAAGCACCGCGTAGACCTCATCTACCTGTGCTACCCCAACAACCCCACCGGCACCACCCTGACGCACGAACAGTTGAAGAAATGGGTGGACTACGCCCTGGCCAACGATACGCTCATCGTCTTCGACGCCGCCTACGAGGCCTATATCCACGAAGACAATGTGCCCCACTCCATCTACGAGATACGTGGCGCCAAAAAAGTGGCCATCGAAATCCGCAGTTTCTCGAAGACGGCAGGCTTCACCGGTGTCCGCTGCGGCTACACCGTGGTGCCCAAAGAACTGACCGCCGCCACGCTAGAAGGCGAACGCATCCCGCTGAACCAACTGTGGAATCGCCGCCAGTGTACCAAATTCAACGGTACAAGCTACATCACCCAACGTGCCGCCGAAGCCATCTACACGCCCGAAGGCAAGCAGCAGGTGAAAGCCAACATCGACTATTATATGCAGAACGCCGCCACCATGCGGAAGAGTCTGGAGGCCGCCGGCCTGAAAGTGTACGGAGGTGTCAACGCCCCTTACCTCTGGCTAAAGACGCCGAATGGTATCGGTTCCTGGCGCTTCTTCGAACAAATGCTCTACGAAGCCAACGTGGTGGGCACGCCCGGCGTAGGCTTCGGCCCCAGTGGCGAAGGATTTCTCCGTCTGACCGCCTTTGGCACCCACGAAGACTGTGAAGAAGCCATGCGGCGTATCCGCAAATGGCTGGCATGAAAAAGAAGACAAGAAAATAAAAAGGGAAATAAGGTAAAAAAGGAAACAGGAAAGTGCACTGACTTGAGACAATAGCCGCCGGCCTGATCACCCGGCCCATCAGTTATCATCTTTAATAGGTATAAGCAAATGAAAACAAGGATCAATGCAAAAAGAGTGCTTATCATGGCACTTGTCACGACAAGTACGTCTTGTGGAGGAGTCAGCATCCAGCCCAACCTTTCGGCAAGCGTTCCTACTCCACCTACATCGCTCTGACGGCCCCCTTCAAGCTGGGAGGTCTGGACTGGACAGCCGAAGTGGGACTCACTCCATGGGAAGGACTCTATGCCGACAAGTTCAACGTGATGAACCTCACACTGGCCGCAGCCAAGGAAATTCCGATTACATCGAAGTTCTCACTTCCGCTGTTTGCCCAGGTGACGTTCAACCCCTACACACAAGGTGCCTACTTCGTATTCGGACTGAGCTTATAGAACACAAACAGGTAAAAAGATAAAAATAAGAAAGGTATGAAAAAGATTGAAGCAATTATCCGCAAAACCAAGTTCGAGGACGTGAAGGAAGCCCTCCTCGAAGCGGACATCGAATGGTTCTCCTACTACGACGTAAGAGGAATCGGCAAATCCAGACAGGCCCGCATCTATCGCGGCGTGATGTACGACACCAGTTCCATCGAACGTATCCTCGTCTCCATCGTAGTACGCGACAAGAACGTGGAAAAGACCGTAAAGGCCATCCAGAATGCCGCATGGACAGGCGAAATAGGCGACGGACGTATCTTCATCGTTCCCATCGAGGACGCCATCCGCATCCGCACCGCCGAACGTGGCGACATCGCATTATTTAACGCAGAACAAGAAAAATAAAACTCACAGACGTATGAAAACTCTCATTACCCGCAGCCTTCCAAGACTGCGTACAGCCCTCCTTATATCCTTACTGTTGACGGGTACAACAGCTTTTGCCGAGGAAGCGAACGCAACCTCTACAGCAAACACGCTGGCCGAAATGGCCACTGGTATAGACACTGTCTGGATGCTGCTGGCCGCCATGCTTGTATTCTTCATGCAGCCGGGTTTCGCCCTGGTCGAAGCCGGCTTCACCCGCACCAAAAACACAGGTAACATCTTGATGAAAAACTTCGTCGATTTCATGTTAGGCTCCCTACTCTTCTGGTTCATCGGCTTTGGTCTGATGTTTGGAGCCGGAGGTTTCGTGGGTGTGCCTCACTTCTTCGATATCTCGTTCCTCGACACCCAGTTGCCACGCGAAGGTTTCCTGATCTTTCAGACTGTGTTCTGTGCCACATCGGCCACCATTGTGTCGGGTGCCATGGCCGAACGCACTAAATTCTCTATGTACGTGGTCTATACCATCGCCATCAGCGTACTGATCTATCCCATCTCAGGCCACTGGACCTGGGGAGGAGGCTGGCTGACAAACGGTGAAATCGATTCTTTCATGATGGACGTTTTCGGTACCACATTCCATGACTTTGCAGGTTCTACAGTGGTTCACTCTGTAGGAGGTTGGATAGCTCTCGTAGGCGCCGCTATCCTCGGACCACGCATCGGAAAGTATGGCAAGGACGGCAATTCCAAAGCTATCCCCGGCCACAACCTCACCATAGCTGCCCTAGGTGTTTTTATCCTGTGGTTCGGATGGTTCGGCTTTAATCCCGGTTCCCAACTGGCCGCCTCTACAACCGCTGATCAAATCGCGATCTCACACGTCTTCCTGACAACCAACCTGGCTGCCTGCGCCGGAGGTTTTGCCGCCCTCGTCACCAGCTGGATCAAATATCGCAAACCATCACTCTCACTCACACTGAACGGTATCTTGGCAGGTCTTGTAGGAGTTACAGCCGGTTGTGACTGTGTATCAGCAGGAGGTGCAGCTATCATCGGACTTATTTGTGGCGTACTGATGATTTATGCTGTAGAGTTTATCGACAAAGTCCTGAAGATTGACGACCCCGTCGGTGCCAGTTCCGTACACGGCGTCTGCGGATTTACGGGCACCGTACTGACCGGTCTGTTCTCCACCAGCGAAGGAGTCTTTTATGAAGCAGGCTGGGGTTTCTTCGGAGCCCAGCTGTTCGGAGCTTTGGTCGTAGGAGCATGGGCAGCCTTGATGGGATACATCATCTTCACCGTACTCAACAAGATACACGGCCTACGCGTTCCGGCACGTGTCGAAGAAGAAGGACTCGACATCTACGAACACGGAGAATCGGCCTACAACTAAAGTCAACAAGCCCCACTGATCAACAAACACTGATAATCAATGAAAGTTGTCAGCGGAACTAACAAAAGATAAAACAATACTCATATTCAAACCAATAAAGAAAAAAGATTATGTCAAAACTGAGATTCAGAGTAGTGGAAACGGCCTTCAAGAAGAAGCCCGTTCCTGTAGAAATCCCTAAGGAACGTCCGTCGGAATACTTCGGCAAATATGTGTTCAACAAGGAAAAAATGTTCCGTTATTTACCCAGTAAAGTATATGCCAAACTGGTGGACGTCATCGACAATGGTGCGCCACTGGACCGTAGCATTGCTGACGAAGTGGCCGCAGGAATGAAGAAATGGGCCATCGAAATGGGAGCCACTCACTACACCCACTGGTTCCACCCACTGACCGAAGGTACGGCCGAGAAGCACGATGCCTTCGTAGAACACGACGGTAAGGGCGGCATGATGGAGGAATTCACCGGTAAGCTGCTCGTACAGCAGGAGCCTGACGCCTCCAGTTTCCCCAACGGCGGTATCCGCAATACCTTCGAGGCACGCGGCTACTCGGCCTGGGACCCCTCTTCACCCGCTTTCATCGTGGACGATACCCTGTGTATCCCTACCATCTTCATTGCTTACACAGGCGAATCTCTCGACTACAAGGCACCGCTTTTGAAAGCCCTGCGTGCCGTCAATAAAGCAGCTACCGACGTCTGCCATTACTTCGACCCCGAAGTAAAGAAAGTAAATGCCTATTTGGGTTGGGAACAAGAATACTTCCTCGTGGATGAAGGTCTCTACGCCGCCCGCCCCGACCTGCTGATGACCGGACGTACGCTGACTGGCCACGACTCAGCAAAGAACCAACAGTTGGAAGATCATTACTTCGGTGCCATTCCACCGCGTGTGGCTGCCTTCATGAAAGAACTCGAAATAGAAGCCTTAAAGCTGGGTATTCCCGTCAAGACACGTCACAACGAAGTGGCTCCCAACCAATTTGAGTTGGCACCCATTTACGAGGAATGTAATCTGGCCGTAGACCACAATATGCTCATCATGGCTTTGATGCGTAAGATTGCGCGCAACCATGGTTTCCGTGTCCTGCTTCACGAAAAACCCTTCAAGGGCGTTAACGGTAGCGGAAAGCACAACAACTGGTCATTGGGTACCGATACGGGTGTATTACTCATGGCTCCAGGCAAGACAGCCGAAGAGAACCTGCGCTTCATCACCTTCATCGTGAATACGCTGATGGCTGTCTACCGCCACAACGGCCTGCTGAAAGCCAGCATCTCCAGTGCTACTAATGCACACCGTCTGGGCGCTAACGAGGCACCTCCTGCAATCATTTCTTCCTTCCTCGGCAAACAACTTTCACAAGTACTGGCCCACATCGAAGAAAGCGACAAGGACGAACTCATCAGCCTGAGCGGCAAACAGGGGATGAAACTGGATATTCCACAAATTCCCGAACTGCTCATCGACAACACCGACCGCAACCGCACCAGTCCTTTCGCCTTTACTGGCAACCGCTTCGAGTTCCGTGCTGTCGGTTCAGAGGCTAACTGTGCCAGTGCCATGATAGCTCTCAACGCCGCCCTGGCCGAGCAGCTGACTGACTTCAAGCGCGACGTAGACGCCCTCATCGAGCAGGGCGAAGACAAAGTATCGGCCATTCTCGACGTCATCCGCCGAGATCTCAAGATCTGCAAGCCCATCCATTTTGATGGCAATGGATACAGTGATGAATGGAAAGCCGAAGCCGCCCGCCGCGGACTGGATTGCGAAACGAGTGTGCCTGTCATTTTCGACAATTATCTGAAGGAAGACAGCATCGCCATGTTCGAAAAGACAGGCGTCATGACACGCAAGGAACTGGAAGCTCGCAATGAAGTAAAGTGGGAAATGTATACCAAGAAAATTCAGATTGAGGCACGTGTACTGGGCGACCTGGCCATGAACCACATCATCCCCGTTGCCACCCAGTACCAAACAGAACTGGTAGACAATGTCTACAAGATGAACGGACTCTTCCCTAAGGAGAAGGCAACCAAACTATCGGCTAAGAACCTGGAACTCATCGAAGAGATTGCCGATCGCACCGCCTTTATCAAAGAACACGTTGACGCCATGATTGAAGCACGCAAAGTAGCTAATAAACTAGATAACGAGCGTGCCAAAGCAGTGGCCTACCACGACTACATCGTACCAATGATGGAAGAGATACGCTACCACATCGACAAGCTCGAATTGATTGTCGACAACCAGATGTGGACATTACCCAAATACAGAGAGCTGCTGTTTATCCGATAAGAAAGAAAATAAATTTCTTTTATTGGTTGTTTTAAATAAGCAAGGGGAAGACGGCCGTGAGGCTACCTTCCCCTTTTTAGTTATATCAATAACTATCATTTAAACTTCGAAACACTTCTATTCGCCTTACAAATCAAAATATCTGAATATAATAAAACTGTGATTAGAAATCTTACTCATCCCATCGTATGAAAAAGAAGAAAGCCTCGATTTTGTTAAAAATCGAGGCTTTCTTTAATTGTTTTTTCTTTCGGAGAGCGGTGCGGACGGGACTCGAACCCGCGACCCCATGCGTGACAGGCATGTATTCTAACCAGCTGAACTACCGCACCATTTCATTGTTTCGTTGCTATCTCTCTCGATTGCGGTTGCAAAGGTACGACTATTTTTGAAACCTGCAATAGGTTGGCCAAAAAAAATTTCTTTTTTTTCGTTCGGGACGTCAATATACCGCTTTTATATTACCTTTGCCATATACAATTTATACCAAAAACGAAAAACATGAAAGCTACTCCTATCGAACGAGATATCATCGACCGGACGATCGATGAGTTCCAGGTGGCCGATTTCGGCAGAGCCACCATCCGAGAAGTGAAGGCCATTGCAGCCAAAGCTGAAGCCCAGTCGGGCGTCGAGTTTATCAAAATGGAAATGGGCGTGCCCGGACTACCGCCGTCGGCCGTCGGCGTGGAAGCCGAAATCGAGGCCCTGCGCAACGGTATCGCCAGTCTGTATCCCGACATCAACGGTCTGGACGAGCTGAAGCGGGAGGCGTCGCGCTTCGTCAAGGCGTTTGTCGACGTGGATATCGCGCCCGAAGGCTGCGTGCCGGTGACGGGCTCGATGCAGGGGACGTTCGCCTCGTTCCTGACGTGCAGCCAGTGCGACCCGCGCAAGGACACCATCCTCTTCATCGACCCGGGATTCCCCGTGCAGAAACAGCAACTGGTGGTGATGGAGCAGAAATATGAGACGTTCGACGTCTACAACTTCCGCGGCGAACGCCTGGAGGAGAAACTGGAGAGCTACCTGAGCCGCGGAAACATCTCTGCCATCATCTACTCCAACCCGAACAACCCCAGCTGGGTGTGCCTCAAGGACGAAGAGCTGCGCATCATCGGCCGACTGGCTACAAAGTACGACGTCATCGTGCTGGAAGACCTCGCCTACTTCGCGATGGACTTCCGCCAGGACCTGAGCCGCCCGTTCCAGCCGCCATTCCAGCCTTCCGTAGCACACTACACGGACCACTACATCCTGCTCATCTCCGGCTCGAAGGCGTTCAGCTACGCCGGACAGCGCATCGGCGTGAGCTGCATCTCGGACAAGCTCTACCACCGCGCCTATCCGGGCCTGATGCAGCGCTATGGCGGCGCGGGCACGTTCGGCACGGTCTTCATCCACCGCGTGCTCTACGCCCTGTCGTCGGGTACGAGCCACTCGGCCCAGTATGCCCTGGCCGCCATGTTGAAGGCCGCCAGTGACGGACGCTACAATTTCCTCGATGAGGTGCGCGTCTACGGCGAGCGCGCCCGCCGTCTGAAGGAAATCTTCCTGCGCCACGGCTTCCGGCTGGTCTACGACAACGACCTGGGCGAGCCCGTGGCCGACGGCTTCTACTTCACCATCGGCTATCCGGGCATGACGAGCGGCGAGCTGGCCCGCGAATTGATGTACTATGGAGTCAGTGCCATATCGCTGGTGACCACCGGCAGCTCGCAGGAGGGCTTGCGCGCCTGCACGTCGTTCATCCAGGACCACCAATATGCCTTGCTGGACGAGCGGATGGCCATCTTTGCCGAAAACCATCCCCTCAGATAGCCGCCGATCCCTGTCGGTACAGTCGGAAATAGCTCCGCCGGAGTCATTATGCGCCTTGACGAGTCGAAATATCCGTATTTCAAAGCGTCAAGGCGTATTTTCATTCCAAAATACTAATATTTCAGTGTAAAAATATACTGTATTTAAAGAATTATCTGTAACTTAGGGGCATGTCAACCTACACGGATATATTCAAGATCGAAACCAACCACGTAGTGCCTGTCCGCGGGAAGGTGCTTATCTCCGAACCTTTCCTCTGCGACAAGATGTTCGGACGGTCGGTTGTCCTGCTCATCGACCACACGAGCGAGGGCACGATGGGCCTGGTGCTGAACAAGCCTTTCCCCCTGTCGCTGTCCGACATCTTCCACGACATCGCGGGCGGCAGAAACATCCCCATCTATTGGGGCGGACCGCTCGGGGCAGACACCATCTTCTACCTGCACACCATCGAGGGCATCCCCGGCGCTTTCCCCGTGGGGAAGGGGCTGTACGTGAACGGCGACTTCAACGCCGTGCGCGACTACATCAACCGCACACCCTCGGTCGAAGGCACCATCCGTTTCTTCATGGGATATTCGGGCTGGGAAAGCGGACAGCTGGAACAGGAAATCGAAGAAAATACCTGGATCGTCGGACGCGAGACCACCGCCTCGCTGATGGACGAGAAAGCCTCCGTCGGCCTTTGGCAAAAATCGCTGAGCAAGCTGGGAGGGAAGTACGCCGTCTGGTCGCGCTTCCCGCAGATTCCCACCCTGAACTAAACCTCGTGCAGGCGTTGCAGCAGCACCACGTCGCGATAGCGCCCACCGGCAAACCACCACTCCTTCAACACGCCGCACTCCACAAAACCCGCTCCAGCAAACAGCCGCCGGCTGGCCTCGTTGTCCACCGCCACGTGGGCCGTCAGCTGGTGGACGAAAAGGAAGCGGAACAGGTAATCGCACATCAGCGTCAGGGCCTCACCAGCATAGCCGTTTCCGCGGAACTCCTTCCGCACGGCGATACCTACTTCGCCGCGACGGTGCATCGGGGCAAAGTCCGTCACGTCCACTGTTCCCACCACCACGTCGTCCGTCCGGCGGACAATCATCAGGCGGAGCTGCCTGTCGGCAAACATGTCGCACTGCGAATCCTCGATATACTGCTTCAGCACATAGCGCGAATAGGGCACGGAGAAGTTGGACACGTCCCACGTTTCCGGGTCATTCTCCATGCGGTAGAGCAGGTCGAGGTCTTCCGGCTCCATCGGCCTGAGGCGCACCAGCGTCCCCTCGAAATAGCTCCGACTCATAAGCCGCCCTCCTCCCGCTCGATGTGCAACTCGCGACGCAGGCGCTCCTCACCCGGCAGGCAGAAGAGCGAAGCCGTCAGGGCAATCAGGGCGCAAAGCAGGCCCGTCGTGCTCAGCATCCCGTAGTAGGTCAGGAAACCCGCCATCAGCGGCAGGGCCAGCAGCACCAGCCGGATGCCGCTCCAGAAGACATAGAGCTGCAAGGCGCGGGCAATGCCGGCACGGTCGATGCGGCGGTAGAGCACCCAGGCAAACAGCTTCAGCGACAACGGCACGCAGGCCGCCGCCAGCAGGATGGACAGCGTCTCGGCATAGTACGTGGTGCGTACGTCGTCGGCATACGCTCCCACCCAACTGTCCGTCGTTTCGCCCACGAGTACGAACACGACCGGCACCATCCAAAACAGGAGATAAGACATCCGCACAAAGCGGACAGCCTTCTTGATTTGTTCTTCCATATATCCTATATATATAAATGTATTCACATCATCGCCCGGCGGGCGGAACAGGGCCTCACAGGGTGCCGTTGAACGGCGTGCGGTTCACGATGCTCCGCCCCAGCGTCACTTCGTCGGCATACTCCAGCTCGTCGCCCACGGAAATGCCGCGCGCGATGACCGACAGCTTGACGCCGAACTTCTCCAGCTTGCGGTAGATGTAGAAGTTGGTCGTGTCGCCCTCCATTGTCGTGCTCAGCGCCAGAATCACCTCTTTGACGTTTCCTGCCTGGACGCGCTCCACGAGGCTGTCTATCTGTAAGTCGCTCGGCCCGATGCCGTCCATCGGCGAGATGACCCCACCCAGCACGTGGTACAGGCCTCGGAACTGCTGCGTGGCCTCGACCGCCATCACGTCGCGTATGTTCTCCACCACGCATACTACCGAAGCGTCGCGCTGCGGATTGGAACAAATGCGGCAGACGTCCGTATCGGAAATGTTGTGGCACACCTTGCAATACTTCACCTCGCGCTTCAGCGTAATGATGGCGTTGCCGAACGCCTCGACTGCCGCCACGTCCTGACGCAGCAGGTGAAGCACCAGGCGCATGGCCGTCTTGCGTCCCACACCCGGCAGCTTGGCAAACTCGCTCACCGCCTTCTCCAGCAAAACCGAAGGATATTGTCCGTTCATATAACCCTAAACTTTCATAATGCGGACGCAAAGATACGCAAATAAGTGCTACCTTTGCAAAGGCAATAAAACTAAATTTTCAGATAGAACCCATGGAGATAACAAGCGCAGAATTCGTCATCAGCAACACCGACGTCCGCAAGTGCCCCGCTGGCAACCTGCCCGAATACGCCTTCATCGGCCGCTCCAACGTCGGCAAGTCGAGCCTGATCAACATGCTGACCGGCCGTAAAGGCCTGGCCATGACCTCGGCCACCCCCGGAAAGACCATGCTGATCAACCACTTCCTCGTCAACAAAAACTGGTACATCGTCGACCTCCCCGGCTACGGCTATGCCAAACGCGGCTTCAAGGGGCAGGAACAGATCAGGAACATCATCGAAAGCTACATCCTGCAACGTCCGCAGATGACCTGCCTCTTCGTCCTCATCGACAGCCGTCTGGAACCGCAGCCCATCGACTTGCAATTCATCGAATGGCTGGGCGAGAACGGCATCCCCTTCTCCATCGTCTTCACCAAAGCCGACAAGCTGAAGAGCGGACGGCTGGGCGCCAACGTCGAAGCCTACCTCAGAAAGCTGAAAGAACAGTGGGAAGAACTCCCGCCCTACTTCGTCACCTCTTCCGAGAACCGACTGGGACGGAAAGAACTGCTGGACTACATCGAAAGCATCAACAAAGAACTTAAACCCTAAAAGAGAACAGAATATGAACAGAAACATCTGGAAATACGTCTTCGTCATTGCGCTGATCCTGCCTTCCGGCATCCATGCGCAGTCCCTGAAAGACCTGCTGAACAAGGAAAATATCGAAAAGGTAGTCAATGCTGTCACCAACAACAGCAACATCGACATGACTGGTACCTGGACTTTCACCGGCTCGGCCCTGGAACTTGAATCAGACAACCTGCTGCAACAGGCAGGTGGCACCTTGGCCTCCTCGGCTCTCGAGAAGAAACTGGACGAGCAACTGAACAAGATCGGCATCAAGCCGGGCCAACTGTCGTTCACCTTCAATGCCGACAGCACTTTTACGGCCAATGCCGGCAGCAAACCCGTGAACGGTTCCTATTCTTACGACGCCTCTACACAGAAAGTGAACCTGAAAATTGCCAAAATCGTCGGACTGAACGCCAAGGTGAACTGCACCTCCGGCAACATGGATCTGCTCTTCGATGCCGACAAGCTGCTGCAACTGCTCACCTACCTCTCCAGCAAAAGCAGCAACTCCACCCTGCAAACCCTCGGCAACCTGGCCGGCACCTATGACGGCATGCTCCTCGGCCTCGGATTGAAAAAAGCGAATAACTGACTCCAGTATTAATTTGGAACACGAACTGGCTACCTGTGTCATAGGACAGCCAGTTTGTAAACAATTTTCCCATTCTCACTTCACCGTAATCCACACCCCTTCGCCCCGCTCCTTGGCTTCGACGATGAGCTGCTTCAGCAGGCGGACGTAGAGCGTGGAGCACTCCAGCTGGCGCGTTTCTTCGTTGTATTCGCCCACGAGGATACACCCCTCCGTGTCCGCAGGCAGGTTGCCCGCATGGATGCGGATGCCCTCGAAGAAGGGCACATTCAGCAGCAGGGGCAGCCACTTGCCGAACTTGGGGCTAAGGGTGATTACCACGGGGTAGCGCCCTTCGGGGATGGCCGTGCAGCCCTTCACCTTGCGTTCTTTCTTCAGGTCGCGCCACGTGGGTTCCATCGTGTCGCACATCTCTTTTCCTTCCACGGCCAGCACGCCCAGCGTGCAGCCTTTCCTTTTAGTAGTTCTTGTCAGTGTCAGTTCCATCGTTTCTGAATTTTAGTTTACTGTAATTGTAATTCGTAATTCTCGCAATATAGTTTCGGTAGCCCCACTGGTTCAGCATATTTTGCGTACCTTTCTCGTCCATACCCGCCTGCAGACGTACCTCCACGGCCTCCCTATAAGAAAAATTGTCGGGCAGCAGCTCCAGCAGGTTGCGCGGCCCCTTCTGTTTGTTGGGGTTAGCCGCCTGCGCTTCTTCAATAGCGGCTCCGAAGAACTCCATCTTGCAAGCCAGGTCGTACTGCAACGACCAGCGGATGAAGTCCTCGAACGTCTTGTCCCATTGGCAGCCATTGGCCACGAAGAGCACGCAGGCCTTCAGCCAGGCGATGACGTTGGCGCGAAACGAAAGGTTCTCGTACACGCGGCTCTGCGAGAGGCGGGCGAAGTCGGCGCACTCTTCCTTGAGCTTCTGCGCGAGCTTGTAGGCCTGCGGACAATCTATCAACCCTTGCGCTTTGACGAGGTTCTCGATATAGGGACGGAGCTCCTCGTCGAAAGCGGCGTCGTAGGTGCCATAGACAGGCATGTCCGCGCCGATTTCGCGCTCGGGGATGGTGCAGAAGTTAATGCGCGAGATGGGGCCGTCTGTCAAAACTTTTGAGAAGTACCGCCGCCCTTTCCGGATGGTGGTCGAGGCGTTCCAATTGAAGCGGATGGTCACCTTCTCCGTCACGCTTTGCGCTCCCACACGCGTCTGTCCGTAGCGGTTGCCGGGGTCGAAGGCGAGGCACATGATTTGGAATTGCTGGCCGCCCCGTCCGCTTCCACGAAGCGCGTCGAACTGGTCGATTTCGTTCAGTTTTGTGTAGAGGAAGTGTCCGTCCGCCTCGGCCATGCGCATCACGAAAGCGGGATTGGTCATGTCCGCGTCAATTTCCTGAATGATAAGTCCTTCAGGTCGCTGGCGCTTGTCCTTGTTGGCGCCCTTCGAGGTGACTTCGTTCTTCCATTCCCGTTCGCGGCGGAGGTTGTCCTCGTCGCGGCGGCGGATGTCCGCCATGATGCGGTTGATGGGTTCCGAAATGCAATCCTTTCCTGCGCCCGTGCCGGCCATGAGTACGTTCATCAAGGTGGCTTCGTGCTCTACGTTGTCGATGTATTTAAACCTTACGCGATGCAGGTGCGCACCTAGCGCGGGAAAGACGGCATGTGCCACGGCTGGTTTATAAACATCGGGCGTACGGCTCACGAGGAGCTTTATCAGGGCGGGAAGCCGCTTGGGTAATGAAGAATGAAGAATGTCGGCTTCGCCTCCGAATGAAGAATTTTCATCTTCCGCGGTCGATTCTTCATTCTTCATTCTTCGTTCTTCATTTTCAAGGGCCTCCCGCATCATCTTCGGCATCGAGTACCACTTGGCCGAGCAGGCGGAGTGTATCAGTCCCTTCATCTCCTCTTCGGAGAGGCCGTAGCGGGGCATCACTTGCAGGAGCAGCGCCTCGTCGTTGTCGACGATGTAGCGCAGGTGCGAGGCCAGGCGATGGAGCTTGTCGTTGCGCTCGCCCTGCACGGGTTCGCCACCTGCCAACTTGAACCATTGTCCGATAATTTCCGAATAGGGAATGCCCTTAAATGTAGGGACGCACCGCGGTGCGTCCGTGTGGGGCGTTTCGGCGGCATGGACGTTGTCGTCGGACGCACCATGGTGCGTCCCTACGGAAGGATTGGTGGAAGCAGGCAATTCTCCATTTTCAATTTTCAAATCTCCATTAAACAGCCTCTCCTCGTCAAGGTAGAGCACATACCCCTCGGGCACTACGAACGACGAGCGCGCATAGTCCTTCACGCTGACGTCATAGTTTCCGTCGCCCATCTGCTGGGACATCCACCGCTGCGCCTCGGCCAGGTCCATCCCCGCGGGGATGATGAAGAACAGCCGCAGCCCCTCCGTGCTGGGCGTGATGTGGGCCAGCACCACGTAGCGCATCACACCCCTGGCCTCCAGCTCCTGCCGCTTCTCCTCCCAGTAGCCGCGGGGGTCGTTGATGTGGTCCACGTCGTACATCGACAGGCCGCTGGGGATGGCGTCGGCGTTCAGTCGCCGCCCGTTGCGGAACGTGGCGTGCGGCGTGAAGATGTATTCCTATGAGGAAGCGGAAACACGCGGTGCAGATCTGCTGCGGGAACTCAGGTACGGGGACGGCGGATACTTCTGGGCAGATACCTATGATGGAGAGAATGTGGTTCTGCTTGGAAGCGCGACGGAAGGGACGAACCGCATGGAGACGAAGGATGCGGATGGTTACCAGATGGTAAAAGAGATTATCCGCGTCGGGCAGGAACCGGACGGCGGATATACGGATTATGTATTCCCGAAAGAAGGTGAGACGGAATCTTCTCCGAAGAGATCCTACAGCAGGGCATTTGAGCCGTTTGGCTGGGTTGTCGGAACGGGAAACTATATTGACTATATCGATGAGACTGTCGAGAAAGAAACGCAGGCAATGCGGGAGAATGTAAAAACGGCACTGATCGCGATTATCGGAACGGGCAGTCTGCTGATTGTGATTGTCATGGCGGTCTGTCTGTATATGGCGTTTTCACTGAGCAGATCTTTTCAGGTTGCCCAGATACAGAAGGTGACGGAGGAAGTTACGACTTCTGTCGCACAGCTTTCTTCCGATGCGGAGCAGCTGCTTGCATTTGTGGGAAATGATGTCGTGGCAAGCTATGACATGTTCGATGCGGTGGCTGATGCATACAACCAGGATGCAGGAAAGATTGATGCACTGATCAGCGATTTCAGCGCGACATCCGAGGAGCTTCTGGCATCGATTGATGGCGTGCTGGATGCGATGGAGGGAATTGCAACGGCAACCAACGAAGGTGCAAAAGGAACGACAGATATTGCACAAAAGACCGTGGAAGTCAAATCCGAGGCGGATACGGTCACAGATGAAGTTGGCAGATGCGATCAGACGGCACAGCGTCTGAC
>OHAQ01000446.1_pt1 | contig 32655 bp, 48 predicted proteins | sample 1577111 | NCBI WGS metagenome assembly OHAQ01 (sample SAMEA3541549, study PRJEB24748) | human gut metagenome | biome: human gut; feature: human-associated habitat; material: faeces | place: China | collected 2012 | reverse complement strand
AGTTGAATTCTTTTTCCCTTCTTCAATTTTCTTTTCCATAATCTTTAATTTTTAATTGTTATTACTTTTTGTTATGACCGACTATTTGGTGTCGGGTCGTATATAAGTGCCTAAATTTAATATTATCTCGTTTTTACTTCATTATCTTTTTAAGTTTCCGATACATTGCAGCAGCACGAACTGAATTATATTCCATTCCTGTAGCTGTCTTTTGATTCAGATTATTTAATTTTTGTGCAACATCTCCCCAAATTTCGTAGTTTCTAGGCTCTCCCTTATCTTTTATCCAATCAGTAATGAAAGCCCAAAAAAACACATTACTTTCATTAACACGTGCATTTTCTCGCCTTTTGTTTGCGGACTCATCGTGCATCTTATTTATTGAAACTATTCTATCTGTAGAACTATTCTTTCCCCACAATTCTTTTGTTCCTCCTGTTTGCTCATTACGTTTTTTCTTTGCTGCTAAAGCCGCTTTTGTACGTATGCTAACCAACAATGCTTCTCTTTCAGCCAAACTGAAGAATAATGTCAAAGTAAATTTGTCACTATTAGGTAAATCACAAAAAACAATATTGTTTTCACCAATTTCCGCTAATACTTGTAGTGCCTCTAATGTATTACGGAAACGATCACACTTAGCAATAATCAATTTAGCATTTTCTTTCTTTGCGTGTTCAATCGCTTTCCGTAATTCCGTACATTTAGACAATTCCGTTCCAGTATAAATTTCTTCATAGTCCGCCAACAACAAACCGTTATCTTTTTCTATGAAGTAATTTATAATGTCTTTTTGTGCCTCAAGTCCTAAACCAGATCGACCTTGTTTTTGCGTTGACACCCTACGCCAAGAAATATACTTATTCATATTACTATTTTTTAGTTAGCCCTTCAAATACAGTACATCCACCCCAAATAATCAAACATATTATAAACAACATTTTTTACTCCTTTCTTTATTTAAAGACCATTATCAATAACCTTGTCGACACTCATAAATGAGAATATTTTTGAATTTATTTCATGTAAACTCATTCTATTTTTTAGCTTTTTTCATTTCGTAATAACTTTTAAAACCTTTCGTTATTTCCGGCTTATTGGCAAAATTAGTAATTTCAACCAATACATGTGTATATCCATTATCTTTGTAAACTTTTGCTTTCATATTATCACTTTTTATTAATATATTTATTACTTTTCTTTAAAAATAATCCCTTTTGAATTTCATTAGCTGCAAGTTCTTTTTCAAAAGATTCATTTAAAATACTTCTTTGATATTTTGACTGATTAGGAATGAAATTTATTGGATCAAACTTTTTCTTTTTCATAGTATTTCTTTCAATTCATTTAAAATATCCTCTTTTGTAGCATAATCCCGTAGCTCTAATAGCTTTATCATTGATTTACGGTTTATTTCCATTTTGGGGAAATATTCTTTATATTCTTCTGATAAATATTTCATTAATCTTTCTTTTTCTCTTTCTGATTCATTTTCTATTATTTTATTTAATAAGTCCCAACTTTCTCCCCTTTCTTCCCAATGATTTACAACTTCGTTTGTAGAAATATTTTCAAAAGTAAAATACCCTTCTTCGATTTCGTTAATATCATGTACAATCTTTCTACATAGTTGCGGGTATCCATCTATTTGAGATATTATACCGTTATTAATCATTTCTTTAAATGACTCTATTTGCTTTTCTGTATACTTTTTCATAATTTATTACTCCATTATTATTAAATTGTTCTATCAACTTTGGCGATTATTACAATGTCGTATTTTTCGCGCATTAAATTTGCATATTGTTTTATATATCGCTTAGTTACCGCTACTTTAAAATCGTAATACGGTGAAGTTGTATTAATGTTATGACACCGGATCAAATAATTATTTAGCTTTTCCATACCTATATTATTTTAAGCTGTTTAATACAAACATTCTTCTTTCTATTCTTTTGCGCTCTTTCTCTGAATAATATACTTTGTTATTCATTACCGTACAAACGAATTCTATTCTTTTATTTATAATTGTTCTTGTTTTCATTTTCATTCTATTTAAATAAAATATCATTTAATATATCATCTATTTCTTTTGTCTATCATAGTTCTATAATTTTAATTCCTTTTCCCTCTACCTTATCACAATAATAGCCACCGGAACACCAATCAGTTTTAGAAAGATTATAGAAACTTTGAGGTATTTCTTTTAACTCTATTAGAGTACAAAATACTTCGCTTATTGCTTGTTTACAGCTTCCAGTACTAAAACGTGCTACGCCTACATATATAGGCTTATTGTTTTTAACTCTGTAAATATTGCAAATAACATTTTGGTAGTTTCTTGATCTTCTGTATTCCTTTGTAAAAATATAAGTTCTCATATCTGTTATTATTTAATGGAATATTAAACATAAAAAATAACTAACTAAAAGTATTCCACATAAAGCGGAAAAACCTTTTATTATCTCTTTAAATTCTTTCGTTTCCATAAAATTAAAATTTCATTCTTGATAATATTTCTATATTTTCATAGCCTCTATTTTTTAAATAGGCAAGTAGTTCACTAGTATTATATCCTTTTGCGGGTTTACATTCTCTTATAAAATCGCTATCAGCATCAAAGTGCATGTTATCATACAAAGAATAGGCTAAAAACTTCCCGTTCATTAGCTTTTCTATAAACACGGCAATAATTTCACCGTCTTTCGTTATTCTGAAATTTACTTTTGTTTTCATTTTTCCTTATTTATTAAAACGTCTTATACAGTAATCAAAAGCTTCACCGGATAAACTATTATTAAAGCCCTTTTTATCAATGTAAAAACATTGAAACAAAGAAGAATCACCGTAATTATTGATAAGATTAAAAAATAGTTTATTTTGAGCTTTCTTTGATGAAAAACAATATTTAGAAAAACGTTCTAAAACTATTTCGTAACAATATCCTTCTAGCTCAAAGTTTATCCATCCTTTCGTGTTATGATAGAAACGTCTATTTAAAAATTGTTCTACAGTCATTTGTCTAGTTTGGTTTAACAAACCGTTTAAAGTCTTATACTTAATTGTTCTCATACTCTTATTTCTTTTATATTATACTTATCTAATAACTCATACATAAGCCATTCAACGGGAATACCCTTTGCGCTGCAAAGGGCATTAATATCATTTGCAGATATTGAGACACGATTTTTTATTTGATATTGTTTCCCCCTTAGTGCATTGTCTGAATATACACTATATTTGTCTTTATAGTCGTTCATGGTTTACTTATTTAATTTCTCTTTTAACTGAATCAATCTCCAAGCAATAACGTTAAACCAATTATTTTGAAAATCATATCTTTGCTTTTCCGTTTTGCAATATCCCCAAGATTTGCCGATATTAATAATATCGTAATCAGTGAAAGCGATACTAATACAAGTAGGCAAACCTTGTATGTACTGGGATATTCTTTCCTGTAAATTAGGGTACAACCGTTTATTATAGTTGTTGTTGTATTCTTTATTGAAACACTCAAAGAAGTAGTTAATAGCTTCTTTATCACTCATATTATCTTTTTCATCGTTATAAATGCATTCCAAAACGTATGCAAATTGTGCGCCTACATTTTTATGTTCTCTTACATTCTTTTTCATAACTATATGATTTTAATATATTGCACATTATTTAATTAATATATAAACCTTATTCTAAAGGTAAATTTAAATATTCTTTTTTATTTAAACCGCAAAAACTTGCTATATGTCTCCCAGTCGTAGCACTCCAGCCGTTCCATAGTCTTATAACATTTCCGTTTGCATCTATTTTTGCAACGTCCGTGTTATAAGATTGAAGTACTTTTGTATTATCGCTATATATTTTTACTTTCGCTTTCCCATAAAAAGACTTATGGCTATCGTTTGGATATAAATCGCAAATATTTACTAAATTTTTCATAATTTTATGTTTTAATGATCTATTTTCTTATTCAATATAGTGTGAATAATAACGTTTGCAAAAATGTTCATAACTTTCATTTTTACGGCTGTATTTTTTAAAATCTCTTTTTTGACTATTTCTTTGAAAATAGTTAATTAATAACGGTATAATAACCATCAAAAAAATAAATAGTATCATAACTTATTGTTTAAAAAATTATATTTTGCTACTCTGTATTTAACGGGCTTGTAACCGTCTATATATTACGAAAATATATAGGCTACATTAACAAAAATAGCAAGCCAAATATAACAGAACTTGAGTAATAACTAATTATTGTTAGTTGTTACTAGATTTACCCGTTATATTGGATACTTGCTATTATTAGATGTTTTTTAGAATTTAATTGTTATTGTATTGGTTTATTCACTATATTATAACTACTAGGGTCGGTCTCCTTTCGTCTCACCCGTATAACTCACTATTACGGTCTCATAACTAATTACTAGTTTGTAGGTACTGATATAACCAATGTTTGAGTAATACCTACTTAATAGTCTTATGCTTGTTAGGTTGCTACGATGCAACAAATAAGCCGCTATTTTCAATACGTGAATGAACGAAAACCAATTAACCAACAGCAGAACGGAACGCAAAAAAGAAAAGGGATATTATAATATAGCTCTATTTCCTGTAAATCGAAAACCTGCTGTATACAGGTGTATAATATAATATCTTTGCGGTCTGCATAAGATAGGATTAATCAGAACTTTCAAAGAACGATTAGGAATCTATTTCCCTTTCTTTGTATTGCAAATATACGCACATTATCCGAATGCGCAAAATATGCACTAATATATTAACCTTTGTTAGGTTATGCGCACTATGTGCATTATTGAATTAACACAAATAAGTACGAAAAAATCGTAGTTAAGTTAATTTCGTGTTAAATGTAAACAATAACGAAAAACACACTGAAACACACACACAACGCAAATAAAGCGGGGAAAAGGGATAAAGGGAAAAGGGGAAAAGCAAGCAAAACGCTACGGAAAGCAAACAGGCAAGCACTATTAACGAATATACTATAATATCGAAGATATTATAGTATATGAGTAAATAATATATATATACTACTATATTATATATATATACTATATAGAGAAAAAATACACATGTAAAAAAAACAGAATAGATAAAACATATAGAAAAGATAAACATCATAGAAAAAATCTATAAGAAGAAAACAAAAAGCGAAAAAGGTTATATATAAAAAGTTGCGGCTTTCTCACACGCCAAACTTTTTGCGTGTGCTTGTTTAATACAGCCTATTTTTGCACATTGCAGGGAAAAACAATGTTTTTAAAACACGAAACGAGTGTTTAAGACGTGTTTTAAGGCTGAATGCAATACTTTAATACAAAATGCTATGTTTATATCGTCTTATTATTGATCTTTTAAAAATAAGCCTAAAAATACGTTCATTCCTGTATTTTGCCCTCTGTTTTCCGGTGGCTTTCCCCGTGCCTACCCACCCCCCCCTGTTTTGAGTCCACGGTTGAGGGCTGCCTTTGCCCATAAATTTTTCATTTTTCAATTTTTTTTTTACTTTTTTTCTTACCCTTAATCCTTAATTTTCTTTTTATTTTATATTTTTGCATACCTTCTTTCTTTCTTAATCCCCTTCCTGTTTTTTTCGTGTTTTTCAGGTTGGGGATTTTATATTTTAGGTGTGTCATAAAGTAGCATTTAATAGCCATAATTGATTTTGTCTATTTTCTGCTATTTTTTGTTGTGTCTATTGGCTTAATTTATTATTTTTGTGCTTAGCTATAAAACTAAGATTTTACAATTTGTACTTTCCCCGGTCTGTGAAGATAGGGGTTTCTTTTTTTTGATTTAACTATTACTGTATTTTTCCTATTTTAGCCATTAAGACGATAAGTTCTTCATTTTTGGTATGAAAATCGTTATTTATGCCACTTATTAAACCTTATTTGGTGTCTATTTAGTTAAAGTCGGTGTTATATTTTGTATATTTCTTGTTTTTTGCTTTAAATGGGTGTATATTTGCGACATGTTTAACTAAAAAAGATAGAAATCATGTTTATGAAGAAGAAAGAAGAGAAGGATTTGTCTTGGTATCAGGACAAGTTGGCGCAATTGGATGAGGAGCTTTATGTTGTTAGGAAGGAATATGAAAATTACCTTGCTAAAAGGTATTATCCTGAATTTAAGGATAAGATAGGTCGTTATTATAAATCCGAACATCGCTATAGTTCCCGTTCTCCTTTTTACGAATATCATGTATTGTTAGATGTTCAGCCGGAAGATTTGTATGCTGGTTCAGATGGTAAAGTGTTAGCAGAATGTATGGTATCTTCTGTTAGTCGTGATGATAATGGCTGTATTAGGATTAACTTATCAGAGAAGGCTTATGTTCATTATTTGGGCGATGAGATAAGCGAGAGGGAGTATAAAGATGCTGTTTCTAGTATTTTGTTTGATGCTGCCGGTGTTTTACCTAGTTTGAAGATTTCTGAATGAGGGTATTTTCAGACGCTCAAATCTACAAAATGATTGGTAACGGATGGACAATAGCTGTTATAAAACATATATTTTCGTTTATAAAAATAAGAAATATGAAAGAATTGGATAATGTAATAAAGGGTCGTGGTGAGACTAAGGGTTTCACTTTTACTTTGGTGAACAAGTCTCCTTATGCTTATATGTATAGAAGCGTTGACGATTGTGGCGGTAATGTTGTTTATGAAGTTTTCCGTCGTGTTGAGAACAAGATGTTTGATTGTGTGAGTTATCCCAGTAGCAACGGGTTTGGCGATTCGCTGTACATGGGTAAAACGTATAGGTCTGCCGACCTTGCTGTTCGTTGGTTTAACCATTTGACAGAGATGGGGCAAAAAAAACAAGGAATTTCTTTGTAGTATTGAAAATGTTCTCTATATTTGCAGTACTGGTACAGTAGAATTTACTTATAAGTGTTTGACAAAAAAATGTAGGGGTGATAGTGATATTACCCCTACATATTATCTCTAATTTTTTATTCATAAAAAGGTGTTTGATTACTTTTTTTCTTTCAGTTGAACATGGGGACAGGGATGGCTTAGTGAAGCTGTCCCTTGTTTTTGTATATGCTAAACGTTAATGTATTGTTAAAGCCTCGATTACATTTGGCAATTGCCAATCGCCAACTTATATTTGCAGAACATTAATTTAAAAACAAAAAATATGGAACGTATTAAAGTAAGTTGTTATGTTGATGCTTCTAATTTGAGAAGCATTTTGAATCTACCGGAAATGAAAGGTAATGGTGTGTCCGGTTCTGATTTGGATGGTGTTTCGGAGATTATACTTGACCCTCCAACTCTTCCTCTTGAAGATGATAATCAGAGAACCCAGTTCGTAAACAGTATTTTCGGTGCTGCTATCATGACTATAATTCAATGGAAAAGTCAGCAAAAGGGAAATACTATGAACGTTGAACCTAAAAAAAGAGGGAGGACAGGACGATGAAAGTAGATAATAGTACTCGTGTACCGTTTAATGTTAATGTTTTGAAAAAGGTTATAAGTAAGGAATTGAATGGTTATATTTTCACAAGAGGAGGGCATATTGTGACCCAAATTATAAGTGAAGGGGTGAAATTGTCAGGCATTGGGGAAGTACTTGTATTAGCTGTTGACATATTAGGAGTTGAGAATGTAATCACAGTTAGTAGACAAGGCGAAATTATAAGCAATAGAATTTCTGTAGGAGAATATTTGGAAATTTATTTAGAAAAAGAGCCGGATATTTACTCTTTATCTCCCTTTCAAAAGGTATTAGTTCGTAATTCAGAAGCACTTAATTGGAAGATTAGCTTTTTCAGTCATTACGATCCACTTTATGAATATCCATATATCTGTCTTGAAGGGTCATTTAAAAAATGTATTCCCTTTAATGAAAAAAACAAACATCTTGTAGGTACTAATAAATTTGTATGAAAAAAATCATGTTTAATGATAAATACGGCTTAACCCAAGCCGTATTGGATGGTCGAAAGACTATGACGAGAAGGATAATTAAACCACAACCCCAAGATTGTAGTTCTAAACATAAAGACTATATCGGAGCATCTTGGAAGGATGAGCCAATGCGTTTGATTATAGATGAGGACAATTATGCTTTTTGTAAATATTGTGGGTATGGCGTTGATTATTTTAAAGATAAGGGGCTTTTTAATGCGCCATATAAACTTGGCGAAGTCGTTGCCATTGCGCAAAGTTATATGGATATTGACCGATTTCATAGAAAAGGGAAAAATGCGGCTTACTTAGAATACTTGGATTCTATATTGCCTGAACTGAAATTATATCCCGGTTGGGGAAATAAGATGTTTGCGAAAGCCGACCTAATGCCACACCATATCGAAATTACCGGAATCAAGGTTGAACGCTTACAGGATATATCAGATGAAGATTGCCTAAAAGAAGGAATTTATAGGCTTGATTCTGCAAATGGAAATGGCGGTATTGCCTATTCTTTCGTCGGTGCTTCCGATAAAAAACATATCGGACTATATAATACTCCTCGTGATGCTTTTGAAGTTTTGATAGACAAAGTTTCCGGCAAAGGAGTTTTTCAATCCAATCCTTATGTATTTGTATATGAATTTAAACTAATAGATTAATGAGTAAATTTAAAGATTTAGTAGTCAAAGATTCAATCATACTTTCTGTTAGCGACCCTATTACAATGAACAAAGCTGATAATATTAGTTCTCATGTAAATGTAGGGGTAAATATGAAAGTCTTTTATTATCCTGACTCCTATCCATGTATTGATAAAAAACTAAAGGAGATACTTGATTGTATTGAAGACAATCAAGTGTATGATAACTTAGTAACCATCCGTCATTATGCAGAGATGAACAATCTTGCTAAGGAAACGGTTAGACAGCGAATAAAGAAAGGTCTTATACCTTATGTGTTGATTGATGGTGTTTATTTTGTAAAAATGGAATGATATGAAACCGGAAAATTTAAAGAAGTTGGAAGAAACCATTAATAAAATGGACGAAATGTATGAGAACCAGCTAAAGACTTATATCTCAATATCACAGCAGGTAGGAGAGGCAGCAAGCTTCTTGGTAGACAGGATGAATGAATTAATAGCAATTTACAATGATGAGGGAGGACCAGTGTAGTATTATGTGCGATGGTATGAATTGTAAAATCAGAGATACTTGTAAAAAATATCAAGAATATCTTGATTACTATATCTTTGACCCATTAAATGGGGAGGATTATCTTTATTACGGTTTTTTAGAACCTGCATATAATGGAACTTTTTGTGATAATTATGTAAAAGCGAACAAATGAAAGCAGAATTATATGATAAAATTAGAACGGCTGAAAAAATAGTGGATCAGACAGATCAAGCTGTTCGTGCATTGAAGGATTTGAAGATCTTTTTACAGCTTCGTCGTGAAGAGTGCCCCGAAGTCATAAAATGCCTGAATACTATGGTGGATTTTAGAATAAAAAAAAGAGATGAATATTATAACAATTTATTATTGCTAAACGATGAGGATTAAGTTTAATAAGAAAGATTTTTTAAACGCAATAAAGACAGGTGGTAGTTTCTCTTCCAAAAGAACTCCATTGCCAATTTTGCAATCTGTTAAAGTTCAAATAGTCGATAATACATGTTGGTTGTTATCTTACAATGACAAGAATGCGATAAAGACCCATTTCAAGTTGGAAGAGTCTTATAAGAATATCGAGTTTTGCATAGACAAGGACGATATTGAGAACTATGTTTCTCTTCTGATGGAGGATTACTTTGATATAGATGTAGATAATGAGAAACTGAATGCTATTGTCTCCACACCAAACAGTACGATGAATTTTCCTTTGCATGATGTAAGAGTATACCCTACATTGGCACAGGAGGTTAATTGCGATACATTTACATTGGATGCTAATTTGCTTGGCTATTGGATTCAAAAAGGTATGCCATTATTGGAATATGATGAATTTCAGCCTAATAACCAGCATATTCATTTGTTTATAAAAGACAATAAGGTTGATGTATTTGCTTTCAATTTTGATAAGATGTACCATGATAGCGCATATATTGACTACGAGGGAGAACTGAAAGTATCTATAGACCTGTCGGCTTTTGCGGCTCTGCGTAAGGCGTTATCAAACGAACAAAAGGTCACTATAAAAAATGGAGAAAAGAATATCATTGTAATAGGAGACAATTCAATGTTGCTTATCCGCAAATATGACTTCAAACCATTGGACTTTTATATGTTGCTCAAATATCAGCCATTGTTTGAAGTGGAAATAGACAAAAAAATATTTCATTCTATTGTATCAAGAGCAATATATGTACAAGATGATACCAAGACAGGGACAATGACTCTTAATTTTGATGAAACTGGAATCACATTTGTCTCGGAGAATATGGAGTTAAATAAAAAATTAGAGGAAAGAGTTGAAGTTGTAGGAGGAAAAGAATTTAAGCAGACGTTTATCCTGCAAAAGTTATTGCTAGTCCTAAACTCTATATCTTCTGACAAAGTAGTCCTTCGCCCATGCGGACAGAATGCGCTATTTGAGATAGGAAATACTGAATATACGACCGAAGGAGGATATGTGTCTCCTTGTAGAGATTAAAATTTCGTTGTTATCCGATGTAATATAGGAGATTAATTGTATATTTGCAAAGTGGGATGGGCTAATCCTCCCACTATTTTAGAAATAAGCGGATAGTTCGGAGTCATGACCGAATGATAAGAGGTTTGTTCCATTAACTCTTCCGCTTATTTATTATTAACTAATGGAACATAAAAATTATTTATATGGAACATCAATTCAATGTAAACTTTGCTAAAAAGTATGGGATAGAAGAAGCTATACTCATTCATAACATGTATTTTTGGATAAATAAGAATGCCGTTAATAACAAACACCTCTATCATGAACATTATTGGACTTATAACACCCAAAAAGCTTTATCTGATTTGTTCCCATATATTCATGAGACTAAAATACAGAGAAGTTTGAAGCATCTTTATGAATGTGGCTTTATAATTAAAGGAAATTTCAATAAAAACAAACTTGATAGAACTTGTTGGTATGCATTTAGTGATGAAGCACTTTCGATTCTTCAAAATGAAGGTTACGATATTAGCAAAATGAAGAATGCAAATTTGCAAAATGAAGTGACAATACCATATAGTAAACATACAGATAGTAATACAGATGAAAAAGAAGATACTAACGTATCTAATAAAGAAAGTTCGTTGGAAGGTGGAAGATTTTCTTTGGAAGAATACAACAATAGCATAGCTGCTGATATTGATTCACAAAATGAGACTAGGGGGAGATGTGTTAAAAAAACAAAAAGGGGAAATTCATTTGATGTAAGATGTGATTTAAGCTATGTTTCTGACGAGTACCGTTCGATGTGGAATGAATGGCTTGATTATAAAGACGAGATTAAAAAACAATATAAGACACAGACTGGAGCTAAAAAAGCATATACTACATGGATTAATGCTTCTGATAATAATCCTGTATTAGCAAATGCTATTCTACAACGAAGTATCGAGATGTCATGGGAAGGATTAAGCACATTGAGCGAGAAACAGAAATCTTTTTTCCTTTCAGACAAATCTCCATATAGAGATAAATCTATAACACAAGAAATATATAACCCGATTGTACCAAGTAAATACAGGTAGTTATGAATGAGCAAGCTATAAGACAATGGTATGGTATTATGAAAGAACCAAACCAGTTAGTTGAAATACGTATTTTGGATGGGAAAAAAACTTATTCCGGGTATTTTAAAGACGTAGAGTCTATTATATCTGCCATTCGTCCATACGAGCATTGTGGAATTTATGCAGTTTTGAATTCAATAGATGAAGCTTGTTATAGTAGAGCGCAAAGAGATAGATTAGTCCTTAATCCCAAATCAACAACAAATGATAATAATATTATTGGGCGTGATATTATTATGATTGATTTTGATCCTAAAAGAGCATCAGATACTAATTCAAGTGACGAAGAGAAGGAGTATGCCAAGCAGGTTGTGAACAAGGTGTACAAGTTTTTAAGGGACATGGGATTTTCTTCACCCATCATCGCTGACAGTTGTAACGGATGGCACGCATATTATCGTATTGCCATGAAAAATTCAGAAGAGAATACTCAACTGATTAAGGATTTTCTGAATGTCCTTAATATGATGTTTGGAGATGATAAGGTTGATATAGACTGTTCTACATATAATGCCAGTAGAATAGCTAAACTAATAGGGACTTCATCTTCCAAAGGGAGTGATACAGTCGAAAGACCTAGACGGGAAAGTATGTTTATTAAAATCCCTGATGAATTCAAAATAACGGAGAATGAGTATATCCAAAAGGTAGCGGATATGCTTCCTAAACCAGAAACACCTAATAGGGCGAACAATTTCTCGTCTGAAAAATTTGATATTGATGCATTTATTGAAAAGCATCATATCAAAGTTCACTCTAAAAATAAAATTAACGGAGTTACAAAATATGTATTAGAAGAATGTGCATTCGATTCCAATCATAAGCATCCCGATGCTGCAATTTTTGTATTGGATAATGGAGCAATAGGGTATAAATGTTTACATAATTCATGTCAACAATATACATTTAAGGATTTTAGATTACTTTTTGATCCTAACGCATATAATAAAACATATAGTTCTAATTTATATAGAGATTTTAGGAAAAATCCTATAAAAGAATTTACCCCTATTGTTGAAACCAAAGAAAAAGGAGAAACATGGATAAAAATGTCTCAAATAGAAAAGTATAAAATTGATCCTAATAATTTTATACCTAGCGGCATTGAACAATTGGATAAGCTTATTATCGGTTTTAAACGTAAACATGTTTCTGTATGGTCAGGATATAGAGGTTGTGCGAAATCGACTTTATTAAATGAATTAATATTAAATGCGGCTAATAAAGGATATAAAACGGCATTATGGACAGGGGAACTTGACAATACAGAAGTAAAGACATGGCTTTATTTACAAGCCGCAGGAAAACAATTTAATAAACAGAGTCAATTTAATAATTTCTATTATACTCCTGATAATATATGTAAAAAGATAGATAGTTGGATTGATAAATATTTTTGCTTATTCAATAATGAATATGGAGACAATTTTTATCAGATTGAATATGAAGTAAAAAAGCTAAAAGAACAATTAGATATAGATGTACTTATTTTAGATAATTTAATGTGTCTTGATATAGGTGATATAGACGGAGATAAATATGATAAGCAAAAGCAACTTATGAAAAAACTTACTAAGTTAGCTAAAGAACTAAATATACATATTCATTTAGTTGCTCATCCAAATAAATCAGGAACTTTTTTAAGACCTAATAATATTAGTGGTTCTGGACACATCCCAGATTTAGCTCAAAATGTATTTATTATACATCGTATAGGACAAGATTTCGCTAATGATTCAAAAGATTTTCTATCGCCTATAACAAGAAGTGATATAATAAATTCAGGCTGTACTAATATTGTAGAGATATGCAAATGCAGGGAAAAAGGTGTTGCTGTAGATCATTTTATAAAACTTTGGTTTGAAAAAGAAAGCAATAGATTAAAAGATAATATTGGAGAACATATAGTTTATGGTTGGGAAGAATCTCCAAAACCAGTTCCTCTTATGCAAGAAAAAGAACTGCGGCAGGATAATATGAGTGATTATCAACAATATTATTATGACGATGATAATGTGTTCAAGGAAAGAGATTATTGTCCATTTTAAAAAGAATTAATATGAATGAAAAAGCTAAAAAGTATATCGAGGATAATACTTTAGATTTGAATAAAAATGAGCGAATGGACACAACTGGATATGTATCTTTAGCGGTGTCTATTAGCAAAGCGTATGGAGCATTAGCCATAGTGGAAGATGATCTTATAGCAAAGGTCGCAGATGCATGGAATTACATGTCAGAAATGACTAGATTTGATATACCGACTGATATTATGATTAAGGCAAAAGATATATTTATTTCTAAATTGTTAGAAGATGAAGAATAAAGCACATTGTTTTGTAAATCACATATATCCGAGAAAGTTATATGTAGTTATAACGGATTCAGCTTTATTTTTAAATCAGCATTTTACAAATAGGGAATGTGATAAAGGAATTTCACAAGAAGAATTTGACAATAATAAAGCAATAACTTTCAGATGTACTTATTATGTAAATGGAGATTATGGAGTATGTGTTGCCTTTCATAAAAAGGAATATATGACTGTAAGAGAAATAGCACACGAAGCATTGCATGTAGCTACCGCCATACACAAGGATTTAGGAATGTCTATGGGTTTTGATATAGGAGAGGATGAGACTTGTGCATATATTGTAGGTTGGGCTGCCGATTGTATTAATAGAGTTAAAACTAATAATTTTGATTATGAAAAGATTTAAATACCTAGTAAAAGAATATTATTTAGATAATTTTCCTTCCTATGAACTAAATAATTATGGGGCAGATGGTTGGGAATTAGTAGAAACAGTAAAGGGAATTAAAAAAGTAGCTTTCATTTTTAAAAAGGAATATGATGAATAAGATCGTTTTTCTTGATTTTGACGGTGTTATAACCACACTGAAAAGTAATTGGACTATTGATAATGAAAAGGTTGAGCTAGTCAAACAGATTTGCGATGCGACCGGAGCTAAAATTGTTATATCCTCTTCTTGGAGAAGATATACATTGGAACAGACTATTGAAGCTATTACAACGCAAGAAACAGTTTGTGGTCATAATCCTTTTCCATATCCTGAATATATCGTAGGTATTACTTCAAGAATGTACGGCTTCAAACATGGAAATAGAGAAAAACATTATGGTCTATGTCGTGGTATAGAAATAGACCGCTGGTTATGGGAACATGAAGATGTAATTAATTATGTAATCCTTGATGATGATTCAGATATGTTACTTTCTCAAAAGAAACATTTCATAAAAACTCATGCTCTTCGTGGTATATCTAAACGTGATGTTGAAAAAGCTATAAAAATTTTGAATAGTTGATATTTATATTTATATTTGTCCCAAATATGAGGCAGTAATGATAGATTTAAAGCAATTTAAAAATAATGCAATCGCAAAAGGTTTGTGTGACAATTACACAAATCTATGGGATGATAATAAAAGCAAAAAGCAATTATTTGAGCTTGCTTGCGATGTAAACTCTATAAAGTACATGGCTAAGTCTCTTTCCGAAGGATGGGGGCTTAGTCCTGTTTTTATTAGTGACAAATTCAAAGCTTACATAAATGGTAAATATATATGTGAGTATGAGAATAAAAAAAGAGGTTGCTATACAAGTACAATGCTTTGTAATTATGACAAAGATGAGTTTTATGTAGACACAACATTGCTTTGTATCTTAGAATCTAAAACAACCTTAGATATTAAACCTAATCATATATGCGAGATATACGTTGCTGGAAATACCTATTTGGATATTAAAGTAGGCGAAAACAGCAAGGTATATCTTTTTGTTTATGGAGGAGAACCATTCATAACAGGTGATATAGATAAAGATAAAGTGATAATTAAAAGATATATAGACGAAAAGGAGGTAGCCAATGTCTGATTATAAATGCTATATGCGTAGAGTCGATATTCTCGGTGAGCCGGAAAAAGATTTGGAAGTAGATTTCCCCGGTTTGATTTACAAAGAATTTTCTGGTCTTGATTCTTATGGAAAAATAAAATCTGTATATACCGAAGAATTTGCAGAGACAGATGAACTTCAAGTATATCAGAACTCTACTCCTATTAGAGAAAATACTGATTTGACTTTTACATGCATATTTATAGGGAACGATAGAAGAAAGACATATCACTCATTTGTTGATTTTCTAAGCAAAGGAAAAATACAGTATTGGGACAACATTAGAAAACGTAAAGTCACATTTATTTTAATTGAAGCTATTGAACCGTCAGATGACAAATTGTATGGTGGAACTCCATACATTATGGCTTCTTTCAAATTGAAAAATATCAAAGGTCAAACAGATGCATTAGAAATTTAAAACATAAAAAAATGAAAACATTAGAAGAAATTAAAGCTCATTTAAGCATGACTGTTTATGATGAATATTCTAAACAAAAGATCGCAGGTTTTATTATTGGTAAGGAAGTAAAAAAAGGAAGAAATTCTCTTAGTTTAGATTTTGCAACACCTAAGAATTTTGATTATTTTAAAGAATGGTTTGATGACCCATCTAATAATTATTTTCAAAGAAAAGACAGTATTATAAATGATGGGAAAGACGTTTTTGAAGATGAGTTTAAAAATGAGAAGCCCAAATTAAAAGCCAAAGCTTATCAAAATGGAGAATGGGAAGAAGTCAATTTTGATGAAATGATAAAGAGTCTAAAGGATTTCAAGCCTGTAATTTGCGAAAAAGTTCTTTCAGATAGTATGCTTGAAAAAATAATGAAAGAATTAGGCATTGGAGATAATGATAACTCGAAAAAATCTAATAAATATAAAAAAAGAGAATTGTCTATTTTGGACTCTATGGGATTAGATAAAATAAATCCTTTGGCTCTATCAACCGAAGCATTGAAGGCTGTAAACAAGCTTTTACAGAGAAGGAATGATTTAGCACGAGAAATTGATGAGGCAGTGGATTAAAACATATAGTCCATATATTATAATCGGTATCTGTTTAGTATGGATTGTTACCTCTTTTTTAGCTAATAGGAAACCTCATATTGAAACAGTTCATACAACAGATACCTTTTATATTACTAAATGGGACACATTGACAATAGAGAAACCGATATATAAATATAAAAAAGTAATAGATACTTTGATTGTTTATGTCAATGACTCAACCAATGTGAATCTTCCTATTGAGGAGAAATATTATTCCGAGACAGGAAAATATGAAGCTTGGATTTCTGGTGTTAATCCAAGTTTGGATAAAATAAACGTATTCAATAAAACAGAATATAAAACCGTAACGAATACTACAACTAACACCGTTTATAAAGATGCTTGGAAAGGATATATCGGAGCTGACATTACAACATTTGATGGGAATGTAATCCCAAGCGTTAATCTCCTGTTTGTTACTCCTAAAAATATAGCTTTTGGAGGAGGCGTAGGAATTTATAAAAATAGTGCTGTATATAAAATAAATTTCAACTATTTAATATTTAAAAAATAATGAGAACTAAAAGCAGAACAGAAGAATCATTGTTGGAGATGCTAATGTATAGTGGCGTTTCATCTCTTCCTGAACCCAACGATAAAGAACAGGTATGGGCTAGGGCGATTGTTAAGATTTTAAGAAAAAATGGACACATGGACTATGCTCTTGCATATCATGATTTTTTCGCATGGAATGAGGTAAATGTAACAAAAACATTGCCGGGATTAGGTATAGCACATGAACTTGTGGAGATATATCCCTATGAATATTTGAAAGATGAATTTATCCCTGCCGTGGAAAATAAAAAGGATATTATAGATTTCATCTCTTCCAGAACATCTGATGATGAAGAATACCTTAATGGCATGACGAATGATGATCTTAAAAAATATTTCTTCAATGTTTGCATTAAGGAACAAATTAGCAGAAATGAATTTAAGAACAACATGAAAAATTATAAGCGTCAGCCTATAACCTTTGAAGAAGATTTAAAAGAAGAAACAAATAAAGAGGAGGAAAATGGACATGAAGAAATTGGAAATGATGGAGAATCAGAAAGAAGAAGTAGTCAAGAAAACAGACAAACAAATAATAGAGGAAGAAAAAGCAAAACTGAAAAGTAAGCTTGACGAAAAGATAGCATTACTTAAATCCCAATGCAAGGATGCGCATTTCTTCGACTCTATAATGGACGAAATCATATCTTTAAAAGGACAATATGATGTAGTTCCAACTAGAATATTTGTACGTGAGGAGGATTTACTCGAAGAGTATGATTATGGGGCATTTAAACTTTCTAGGTTTACAACAGGTATTGCATTTCACATGATTGGATATGATTTCTTCGTTAAACCGTCCTGTCAAACACTTTACAAACAATTAGATTCTCTTTTTGAAAGTAAGGGGGAATATAATGCATTGACACAAGAACAGAAGGATTTTTACGATGTGTTATTTAACGCAACAATGGATATTATTATGACTCCACCTATGTGTTTCTGTAACGAAACATATTATATTGATATTGCCACATATATATGCAAAAGAAGAAATCAGTTGTTTAAAGAACTTGAAGAAAGAGATCTTTCTCCTGAAACCCTAGCTGATGAACAGTTTATGGATAAAATTGATTTGGGAGAACAGTTGAAAGAATCAATAACTAAAGCTGTAGAGCATGAAGATGGAAGATGATGCAAGACCACATGGGTTAGAAGCTATTCCGATTGAAATAAATAAGGCAATTAGCGCATTAAATACCCAAGAGGGAGGTTCGCATTACAAAAAACTAGCAATAGAACCTGTTGAGTTTATATATGCAAATGATATACCTTTTATGGAGGGTAATTGCATAAAGTATCTATGTCGGCATAAGAACAAGAATGGGGCAGAAGATATAAAGAAAGTTATTCATTATTGTCAACTAATACTTGAATTAGAATATGGCGAAGAAGGCGATTCGTGTCAAAACAAACACGAAGGTTGTACGTGCGCAAAAGGGCAATGCACCTGTAAAGATAAAGAGTAGTTCCGGGAAAGGTGGATTTCTAACAGAAAGAATAGCATTAACTGTACAATCTAAGAAGAAATGAACAAATTTATATTTAGGTTTACTATATTATTCTGTGCAGCATATTTCTTGTATGTTATGTATTATGCATGGAACGGAATTTCAGTATTCAATGATTCATATAAAGTGCTTCTTGAATATTGTTTGTATGTCCAAGCTAATTCTGATAAGAAATATAATTGTAGATATATGCGTTTCCTTGCTTTATCTCTTTTTATTTCTGAACTTATTAGTGTTCTTGATATGCAATATGATTTCATGCCACAAGGATATTTCTCATTGGTTGTATTGGCAGCGATATGGACAATCGGAATTATTACAACTATTGTATTGGGTATTCGCCATTTTAGAAAAGTACGTAGAATTAAAAAACAAAAGGGTAAAATGTAGAATTATTAAATTTATCACATTATATTTTTATTATATGAAAATAAATATTATATTTGCGTATAATTTAAATAATAAGAGTATGAAAACAAATGTGACAATGGAGTCTAAAGATCGAGAGTTATTTGGAGTTACGATTAGGCAAGATACAAAAAATCAGTTCTTGTCTGTAACTGATTTACAAGAAGCTTATACTCGTGCTAGGATTCAAAAAGGATGGAATGAAAAAAGAATAGAAAATATTCTATCCAATATGGAATCGTCAGAGCGAATATATTATATTCTTGAAAAACAGGGCATTATAAAAACAGGATTTCCTGCTTTTATGAAAGAGGTAAAAAACACGTCTCTTGTCAAAGTAATGAAGAAGTACGGTGTATATAAGAATGTTGGTGCAAGAAGTAATAGACATGTTTCATGTAATCCTTATATATGGGTGCTTTTGGCTTTGGAATTGAATCCTGAAATTTATGCTACTGTCGTAATGTGGTTAACGGATAATCTTATTATTAATCGCATTGAAGCTGGTGACAAATATAATGATTTATGTCGGTCAGCGTCTAAATTTAATGATGTTGATTATAGAACTATTGCAAAAGGTTTAAACTATATAGTGTTTAATATCCATGAAACAATGATTAGAAACAAAGCTAACCAAGAGCAATTGAAAGAACTAGACGATTTACAGAAATCTTTAGCTTTTGCGATAGATATGGGTTATATAGCCTCATTCCCTTCTTTAGTTTCTGAAATGAGAAAATTATATTGTAAAAAATGGGGAAAGTAATATATTTCTTTTTCTATAAAAACAATTATATTTGATGAAATATGTTATATTTTTCAAAAAAAATAATATAAAACTATGGTAACGAAGAATAACAACAAAATTAGTAAACTAAAAGCAGACGCATACGATCTTTTAAAAGAAGAGGTAAGTAAACTTAGTGGATTGAAGAAGATATTGTTTGATACAGTATTTTCACGTCTGTTAGATATACTTTCAGAGGATTGCAGCGAGAATGATGTGGCGCAAGCAATTAATAGTATTGAAAAAGTAAATAGTGAATATGTTCGAGAAGATGATTTTCTTAATTACGATGGCGCAATGCGACTATTGGGTTATTCTTCTAATAGAGTTGGTTTCTCTAATTTGATGAAAAGACACAATATCAAGCAGCAAGTATTTAGGAATCAAAAAGTAGGATTTAAGAAGTCCGAAATCCTAGCCTTAAAATCAGAGCTAGAAGCGGAACAAAAAGCTAAGAAAGCAAAGGAGAAACCTTATAAGCAAAATAAGGCAGTGAATAAGAAACCAAGGCTATCCAATATGGAGAAGATGTACTAAATGAAAGGGAGCTTAATTGCTCCCTTTGTTGTCACCCTAACCATTTTAATTCAAAAGCAAAATCACCATCATTAACAGTTGAATCATCTGATAGCCATACATCAAAGCCGTTAGTAATCCATCCTTTAAAAGTTGCTTTAATTGGTGCATCTGTGACTCCAGTACCTATACTAAAACCTATTCCCGTCAACATAACGTATGCATTTGTAGCACTTATATTAAGACTTCTCCATGAAGTAGGAAAGTTAATTCTATAAACACCTTCTCCTATTCGAGTAGCAGCAGGAAAGGAACTTCCATCAAAAGTTTTTATAGCTTTATAAGTAGGGGTATTTCCACCCCACACAACGCCATAGGCAATTAATGAAGGTAAAAGTCCCCAATGACCATTTATTTTAGAGTAAGTCCCATCTGTGTCTATTTTTAATCCTGAAAAATTATTAATAACTCCAAAAAATAGATTTTTAATATTAAGCAATGGATTTGGTTGTTTATTTATTGCATAAAAAAGATTGTTTGTAGAAGAACCTAATACAATACCATTAGCAAATAAACTAGCTAAATAAGAATCAATAACAAATTCCGCATTTAAAGAACTAATTGAAAAACTAGTGACAGATCTATCTTTTAATATAAGGAATCTAAGAGTATGATAACCTTTTTCTATAGTAGTAGTATTTCTTACAACAAAAGATCCTGTTCCCTTAACATCTACATTAAATGATGCTATAACACTGCTATTCTGATAGTTGTTGTAAGAAGAATCTGAAAAATTATCAAGATATAAAGTTCCTGAAATGTTACCCGAAGCTGAACTTTCTGAATATTGTGAATAATTATAATTAAATTCTACGGAAAGATTCATCAATGTATTAGTATAAAATCCTTCTGTAACAGTCATTTCCGCTCTTGTAACTGTTGCTACAATAGAAAATGGGATATTCTTGATAGTTATAGTTGGAGGAGTACCACCAAAAAAATCGCTTATATCATTTCTATTAGAACCTTCGATAGAAAGGACATTATTATTACTATCATCAAAAACTTTAATATCTTGACTAACAGGACTTATTACTATTCTTTTCCCATCTTTGTTCCCAATAATATTTTCGCCAGCTTCGGTAACTTCCCAAACATTATTTTCATCTATCTGCAACAAAATAGTCCCTGAAAATTTAGGAGAACCATCTTTAGTCCATGAGAATTTTCCTCTAGCGAAATATCCTGAACCATCAGGATTAATCTCATATACTATATCATTGTTTTCATCAACAGATATTATTTTCCCATTTACGCTGTAAAATCCTCTATCACCGTCAGTACCGGGTAAATTCCCTCCTATACGAACTTTTATAGCATTAGACCAATCTTTAGAATACATATTGGTCATAAGATCTATAGCAGGTTCATCCTCATCTACATGGAGATAAAGGGCAGAATGTCTGTTTTTATATTTATCTTGGTGTGATGCATTCCCAAATTGAACAATTTCATCTCCTGCTTGTGGAGCATTTAATACTTCACCCGTTTCTGCATCTGAATCAAACTCGGTTATAGGAATATTAATATAGTATTGAAAGACACTTCCAACTTGAACCAAGTATTGTCTATTGCCTTTTAAACATTGTACAAAATCATATTCTACAATAGAATTTGATTCATCGTCTATTTCCAAGCGGTAACATTGTTCTTGGGTGATAAATTCCTCTCCATCATTTTCCCTATATACGTCTGCTTCAATTGTCGTTACAGCCTTTATTTTAGCGTGACCTTGACTTATTGTTTGTCCTCCTCTAATGGAAGTTATTTGTGATATGATATGTTCAAAGGTCGTGAATGATTTGCGAACAAGAAGCTCATCTATTTCAAGTCTCCAAAGATTACTTTTCTTCCACAATTTCCATCCGTACCCATTGAATCCGGAAAGAAAATCTTCAACCATAATGGCTGCACCGTCTTTTAGTTTTTTACCTGTGTCCCTTATGGAACACAGGAATCCTGAAAATTTACCATTTGATAGAATTGCCATATTATTTTCTAGTTTTGATTATAAACTTCATCCATGCATAATAATGGCTGTTTTCAAGATAATTGTTATCTTTTTCAGCCAATCGAGCTTCTTGTTCAAATGACACCTCACGATATGCAGTATGTTGTTTGTTGTCACCCGAAACAAATAATCCCATAATTCTTCTTATGCAATATTCTAAACCATACCATAAATAGAATACAATCGGAGAAATAGCAAGATACCATGTAGAATAATCAAATATTAGCATTCCAAGCCATATAAATAATCCTCCTGCTACAGTAAGTTCAATCCACTGTCTGGCATGAGTACATTCATGGTTTATAGTCTCTTGCATCAATGTTTTGTATTTTGTAAATACCCAAGCAAGAAGTGTAATAGTTGAATATCCATTAAATAAAATAGTCTTAGCTATTTTGGAATCATAAAATATTTTTTTCATTGTAATTAAATTTTAATTTATTTGGATAATTTAAAGTATAATCGTAATTATCAATTTCATCTATATCTGTCATAGCCTTAACATTAGCTATATGTTTTTGTGTTACACTATTACAAGTATCTGCGTATATCTCAATATCATCAAGCATATTTAAGATAAAATCAACAGGTAATACATACTCTTTCTGATTATACCAAATACTTGATGTCTTAATATTTCTGCTCTTTTTAATCGCAACTGCATTCATTATAGAGGTTCGTAAATCTTTGCTTAACCAAATACTATCTCCATTGAGCAAGAAACTATTTACATATTCAGATTTATCGTACCTCTGAATATTGTATAATGTATGCTCTTTTACTTCTTCTAAAGTAAGTACGTGTTCTTGAAGGATAGGACGACCATTTACATCTTCTACTATCTCCTTTCCATCGCTTTGCCCATCAAGTAATGATTGCCAATATTCGTCTGTTATTTCTACCGAACCCTCTATTGGTTCATCGTAAAATCCTTGCTTCCAGTATTTCATGTCTTTTTTTTTGTAAATTTAATAATTAATTTTCAAATCTATCTCAAAACGGTTATCAAAAGTTATAATGAAATTTGTAAAATCAGCGTGGTGTAACTTTAGTGATTACTGCCTTTATTATAAAATCTATACAGTATGGGACTATTGCCGGAGAAGCTTATAATTGGATTGCAATAGGTCGTTGGAAATAGCTACTTCCATCTGCCAATAGCAAACCAATCCCATGATTCTTGTGATAAACCAGTAGTACCCCCACTTGCATAATTTCTATTTAGGTAGAATCTACTAACGGTCTTATTTGTTGCTATAGGAGAAGCTGAATATATCGCAGAGTCACTACTAGGTTTGTATACAGTTGCAAATATTTTATATTCAGTATTATAAAAAGATGTAGGCATAGTCACACTATACCAAGCTGTAGATGAACCTCCAACTCTCCCCCACTGAATCATCAGCCCATTATTGAACTTTTGATAACCGTTTTGAGAGAAATTATGCGCTGAATCCCAATCTAAGCCGCTTCCACCACCGCCAGCACTTCCTATTCCTGCATCCTCAAATGTATTGCTAGAATTTAACCTATAATATTTATCATCTTTTACATATACTAGCATTCCTTCTTTTCTTCTTGCAGCAGGAATAGCATTCATCTCGCTTACACTATCTACTGTTCTATATCCTCCTACACCATATTTTTCGTCATGAGTAGCATATTCGTCTGAATCAGTATAGGGAACTATTTTAGATGCAACATTTGTACCTTTGATTTCTGCCATAAGATTATATTTTGGAGAGAGAGCGATTTTGCCCCCCCCCCATTTGTAAATAATTATTTAAATTCTACAGAGAGGACTCCTGTCTGAATATTCGCTAGTCGCATAATTGAGTATGTAGCACTTCCTCCTGATGCATTGGTTACAGTAGCACTTGTAGTAACGACATCTGTATTTTTTAGTCCTCCTACCCAAAATTCGGGAGTTCCTAATGAAGATGGTATTACATAATAGACATACTTTCCGCCCGTACAGTCAAAAGTAGTTGCGCCCATAGCTTTTGAATTAGCCCATGTACTTCCTGCTAATGCAATAACTTGGGAAGAAGTTAGAGAAGCACTAGTTGATACTCCCCAATACTTCTTGTATTTGAAGTAAATATTATAAACCTTAGAAACACTTTGCCCATTATAAGTTGCTGTAATTGTTAGTTTCTGATTTACACTAACTGCCTTTGATGGAACCCATTGTTGATGATCTGATGACAATGTTCCAGATAAAGAAGGATTCCCTACAACCGAAATAGATGCGCTTTGTGTTATATTTGTACCTTTACGTTTAACAAGAAGACTAATTGTAGGAGTATAATCACTGCCTACTTCAAATGTTTGGTCGCTACTTGGTACAACGCTTAATTCCAATTGAAAAACAGCCTTTTCTATCTCTTGCAGGGTCTTGTACATATCTGCTGTCATAACACCTGCTTTTGTAGTTGTAGCGGCAGGTATATCATATCCATCGCCAGTATTAACCTCTCCAATCAAATATACTATATCATTTTGTAATCTAACAAAATTGGCTTCCGGCTGAACAACCAAATCCTTTAATATGCTTGTGTTCGCTAATGAATTAAACAACGACATATTATAAAAGAAATTTCTTGCGTCCTTAGTCCCTTGCAGATTAGTGCCACTACCAAAATTTGTGTAAAGTGTATTACCATAATCACCTCTGAAAGCTGTAGAAGAGGTAGTGCCAAGAGCTACGCCTGAACCGTCTCCTACAGCAACCATTTTGGCTCCCGTCCAACGATAGGATTTATTCTCTGTGATATTAATATATATTTTATCACCGCCTTCTACCGCAGTTTCGACACCAGTTGTTGCACTTGTTGCAGTAAAAATTTTCTTAGTTGTCGTATTGTAAAACTTTTGTCCGATTTGCATATTGGAACTCGGATTTGTTGTTACAAAAGACTGCAACATATCAACATTGTCATATCCTGCCGGAAGTTGAGATGCTGGAATTTTACCACCAGAATCAAGACTTGCAACGCCATTTGCCGCACCCTTAGTACCTATTGTATCTTTCCAAGATTCGATTGTATTAAGCCTTCCAGTAACAGTATTCAAACTAATGTCTATTGCCGTTCTTTGCGTTTTAACATAATCAACGATAGCTTTACTTCCCGGAACACTGTTATTTGATGTTTCAGTACCGTCAATACTAGAGTCAATCCACGATTTAGGTATAGCTGCATTGGCAACTGAACCAGCAGAGTTAGCGGCTGTCATAGCTGAATCTGCCGTTGATTTTGCGGTATTCGCTACAGCAGATACAGTACCTAATAATTTAGTCGATGGAACTCTTGTAGCCACCGGATTTTCAGGCATCGTATCATCAATATAAGACTTAGGTATAGCCGCTTCTGCTTTAGCATTAGCGGAGTTAGCTGTAGTTCTTATAGGAGATATTGTACTCTCAATGGCTTTTGATGAAGCCGGATTGTTACTTGTTGCGTTCCATACTGTATCAACAGTAATAATAGGAATATTTTCTATTTTACTATAAATATCATCAAATTTTGCCGCATGTTCATTTATTCTTGTAGTAATAACCTTGTTCTGTACGGGGTTAGTACTATTAATATCAAACATTGCGTCTACTAACATTGTACCTTTCGGCAACCATTCAGTCCATGCACTCCCATTCCAATAATAATGTAGTCCTGTTTCATTTACACGAACAACCATACCTTTGGTTTTTCTCTCCGTAGGTATTGCGTCCCGTAAAGCTATAGTCTCTACACTCCTAAAACCACCTTTCCCATATTCAGCGTCATGCGTTGCATACGTATCAAGGTCAGTAAACGGTACTATTGCCGCAGCGACCTGCGTTCCTTTTAATTCTGCCATTTGTTTTATTATTTAAAATTATATGCAAATATAACAATTATTTGTATATTTGCGATATGAAAATAGTTAATCGTACATATCGCTTTAGAATATACCCAAATTCCTTCCAAATAGAATTATTGGCAAAGCATTTTGGCTGTACTCGTTTTGTGTATAATTATTTTCTCAATCAGCGACAAGAGCAATATAGAGAGAAAGGAACAAGTGATAACTACTATGCACAGGCAAAGGTTCTCACAGAACTCAAAAAGCAAGAGAAAACATCTTGGCTAAAGGAAGTTAATTCCCAAACTCTACAATTTGCTCTACGAAATCTTGAAACTGCATATACAAACTTTTTCCAAAAGAGAAAATCATTTCCTCGTTTTCATTCAAAGAAAGGCAAGAATACTTTTACTGTTCCTCAATCTGCAACTATTGAAGATGGTAAGTTGTGGCTACCTAAATTCAAGAGTGGAATAACAATTCGTTTACATAGAGAAATAAAAGGAAGGATGGGCAAGGTTAGTTTAACCAAAACTCCTACAGGTAAGTATTTTGTATCAATATTCACAACAGAAGAATATCAAGAAATTGCGCCTACCACTAAGGCTATTGGTGTGGATTTGGGATTGAAAGACCTATTGATAACTTCTGATGGAGAAGTATTCAAGAATAATAGATATACCAAGAAATATGAACGCAAACTTGCAATAGCACAAAGCCATCTTTCAAGAAAGAAGAAAGGTAGCAATGAGTACGAAAAACAAAGACTCAAAGTTGCTAAACTTCACGAGAAAGTTTCTAATTGCAGACAAGACTATTTGCATAAGTGTTCGTATTCTATAATCAAGAACTATGATGTAATTTGTATCGAAGACCTAAATGTGAAAGGTATGATGAGAAATCATAAACTTGCCAAATCCATTGCAGATGCAAGTTGGGGCTCTTTTGTAACTATGCTTACATATAAGGCTGCTTGGAATAACAAACAAGTAGTTAAGATTGATAGGTTCTTCCCATCCTCTCAAACTTGCAATGTTTGTGGCTATCGTAATAGCGAAACAAAAAACTTAAAGGTAAGAGAATGGGATTGCCCTTCTTGTGGAACACATCATAACAGAGATGTAAATGCTGCTATCAATATCCTTAAATTAGGATTAAATAATATATCGGCAGGAGCTGTCGATTACACCGATGGAGAAGATGTTAGACCTAATCTTTTGAAAAGGCAGTCCTCTGTGAAGTCGGAAGCTCACAAGTAAAAAAAGTGAGCAGCTCACTTAAATTCAACTTCTAAAATTCCCGTCTGAATATTATTTAAACGCATAACCTTATAAGTCGCGGTAACATTGAATGAATTTGTAATCTGCATATCAGTCACAACAACATCATTGTTTTTAAAACCGTTTACCCAAAAGTCAACGCCTTCTCCATAAATATCAAACGGTATAATGTAATAAATATATTTCCCACCTGTACAATCAAAAGTCGTTTTCCCCATAGTACGACTAGCCCATCCGTTATTCATTAACATCACATCACCATTGGTCAATTCAGTTACAGAAGATGCGCCCCAATACTTTTTCAAAGAAAAAATATAGTTTGCTGTTTTTTCAATAGATTGGCTTCCGTAAGTACAAATCACTTTATAATTTTTATCTGTAGTAATTGTAGTAGGAGACGAATATTTGGATTTCTCCTCATTAACTCCTTCCGTGCTCCCATTTACGGTTGCAGTTGTTGGCACAACTTCTTCATCTTTATATAAAATAGACCAAAAAATATACGGAGTAACAACTGATCCCTTTTCAAAAGTTCCTCCGCCAACAAAAGTATCGAACGAAATTTTAAACACCTCGTCCATTAATTCATTTATATTCATAGTTACAACTTTATTTTGCACTGCATTTGTTGAATTTAAATCCAAGTGGTCGTCTATTGTTATGCTACCACCGCCACCTGTCGGTATGTTAACTGTAATTGGTGCAGAACCATCATATATAGCTTGTATTGCACCTGTAAAAGAAAGAGCATTAGGATTAGGAAGTTTTGTCGGAGTGTCAGGAACTTTAATCCACTCTTTGTTTTTACGACCATATAAGATGTTATTGCTTGGGGCATCAGTTATGCCTTCTGTCATACTCTTTCTTTCCTGCGTCCATTCCGTAGAACCAACTTTTTTTACAAGTACGACATCTTCTGTAGCAATTTCATCTACAATAGGATTGACATTATATAAACTACCAAGAGTTTGAGGAATTTCTACAGCTTTGATAATCCCGGAATCTTCCTGTATGAAATCTCCGTTACCCTCTTGAATATTATCTATGCCACCTTCACGCAGGAAATCGGTAGCTCCTTCCTCGCTATTCCCAGTAACATAAATCCCGTCTTTAAATATTATATGTCCGTTAGCTGTATCATCAACATCTTTTCTAATAAAGTATTTCAGTCCCATCTTTAAAAAGTCGATAGAACCGATAGACGACATAATATCCTGTTTTACAGCATCAATAGATTTTTGGACATTACCTTTACGTATCGTTATGGTATCGGATAATTCTACCGTAATTTCAGGAAGAGGGTCTGTCTCATTTACCTTATAAGTGTATTGACTGATATACAGTTCATGCAGCTTGTTGTTATACTCTATCTGCAATCGTGCATTAGCATCAATCTGTGAAAGCATTTCAGGATATTCAGCAAAGAATATACGCTTAAAGTTAATAGAGAAGTTGAATTTTTCACTATTATTGGCAGCCATATACTTAATGATAGCTTCTTTAAGCTCATTCTCTGCATTAAGAATATATTGTTTAGGCAAATCAATATGTAATAGAACAAACGAATCTCCTGATTTAGGCTTATAGTTGCGGTTGTTAGATGGCATTACAACTCCGAATGTGTCATCATCTTTGATTACCCTAATCCAGACCTCATTTGTTGTTGTATCTTGTTGTTGAGGCTGAATATTTGTCTCTTTCCATTTATCATCCTCACTACCTGTTACAATATTGCCACTAGAATCCACTTGTACAGGATTCTTGAATATTGTGATATTATTGTCTTTATCTTCTACTTCTAATACGGATATGACAAAATTACAAGCTGCACAATTACCACTCGTCATTGAGATTGTCATATCATTACCTACGATAGCTTGGTCAAAGAGATTAAAGCCATAATCCCCATCAAACTTTCTTAGCTTTATGTAGAAATATTTATGTTCGTATTCATTTGTGTTAGGGTCTATTTCATCGTTATCATCATCATCAAAAGCTACATCTAATATTTCTCCTATTTTATATCCTGCTGCATTTTCAATACCTTTAATAGTTGGCTTGATATAGTCAAAGGAAACAATCATTTCCTTAGGATTACCTTCCGTATAAGGGTTCTCGAAGTCGTAGTAGCTTTCTGTATCAGGATTTATATAGGTTTGGTTTTTTGCGTCATAGAATCGTTCAGCACCAAACGTATCTCTGTATATAGATGGCAATAGATTAGGAGAAGTAATCATATAATCCTTCTCAATCTTAATTTGCTTGAATTTATCTCCTACAGTTGGTTGTTTAGTGATAGATATACCTATTCGGCTTAGAGGAACAGGGAAATCCCTTAAAAACCAATCATTATATTCTCCTGTTAAATAACAATAAGGTACAAAGGTATATATACTCCACTTATCAGAAGCAACGCTAAGTGTATAATTAAGTCTATATTCTACTGCGTACTTTTTCCCTTTATCCAATGTACCTGCGTTATAATATTTGTAAGTTCCATTTGGATTTACTAAAGGGATTTCCGTTCCTCCACCTTGATTAGTATATTCTCGGATAAAAACTTTTCTTTCAACCTCAAAATCAGAATTAGGAGGAAATGTTGTGTTGCGCACAGGACAATCCATATATAAATTATATGTTCCTGTAGTATATATATCTAAAACAACATATATAGATTGTGTTATATTAGTAGGGGTATATGTTCCATATTTACAAGCGTAAGCAGCTCTGTAATAATCTCCTGCGGATGGATTTCCTGTAGTAATTTCAAAAGGTATACTATGTTTCTCATCAAGGAATAATTTTACAACAGCATCACTTGCAATCCCGTTTTTATATTCAATAATTTCATTAATAGAAACTTCTTGTTTGAACTTATCTTCATTAACAATGGTAATATCTCCCTGTTTGATAGAAATGTTATCAGGGTCAGCTTCTACCCCAACTTCCGTCTTTCTCGTGTCATTTGGATAGTAATAAGGGATATTTTCAGTACTACCGATACCTGTACAGCGATTAACTATTTTATAGTTGGCGTTTGTTTTGGTTATTGTCAGTAGTTCCCTATCATAACCGTATTTAAATGTATGAGTAATAGCATTATTAGTAAATCCGATATGGATTACCTTACCGACAAAATAATAAGGTAGTTCATAAATATTAAATACTTCTTGTAGAACTTCACTAAAATACTTGTCCTCAAACGACATTAGTTTAGCTTCGGAGGATATACCTTCGTCAATTACAACAGAATAACCTACTCCACTGTATTGTAAAGAGTAATTCAATCTTGTTGCAAACTCTGCAATATCTCCAAAGAAGGTGAACTTTGTACTATTGCTGACAAATTGGTCTACATCACCTGCATCAGGAGATACTACATCAAAAAAATAAGTATTATCCAGTTTAGTTCTATCGGATTTAAATACAAGCTCATGTTTATATCTTAGATCTGTATTTGACTTAGATGAAGTAGGTGTATCTAAAATCCAATATCTTTCTCCCCTAAATTCCACAAACTCCCTCTGCGTCCATTCATCATCCAAGCACTTAGGATACATGAGACTGCTACTTATATTTACGCTACCCATTCTTCCCTCGGTGAATGTATAACTACTAAGGGCAGCTTGCGTTCCATCTTTAGGGAAAGATATAACGCCTAATTCCTCATCATCAGTATATATAAGTAACTTTTCTACCATTATATTTGCTATTTTAAAATAAAGCCGTATATTTGTATGTGTTTATTATATGGCTTTGGATAAGGACATTTTTTCCCACTACGTTTATCGACATTTGCGTAGTGGGGTTCTTTATTCTTTATTATTTTCTTTCATGGATTGGTGCAACGCTTCTACCTTTTTAGTTATTAGCTCTTCGGCTCGGTCTACGAAATCAGATACGGGACACACTGCATCTTTTGGTAAATGGGAACATTTAACCCATTGTTGAATAGCTTTCTGTAATACAGAATTGGTTATTTCTATTTCACCGAATCTTCGTTCCAATTTTTGCCTTTCTTGTGCAGCCTCTAGCTTGTCCTCTTCTCTCTCTTTCTTTATAGTTTCTATTATTTCACGAAGAGTTTTTACCTCGTAGGATATTTTTTCAGGACGTGCTTTATAGAAAGCTATCAATACTGTCAATATTCCCCCACTTCCCCCTATAGCTAATGCTAATTGTATAATATTTGACCAATCCATTATTTCTATATTTCTTTGTTAATCTTTATACAAAGATAATAATATTTTTTATAACACGGTATTTTTTGTACTCTTTCTTGTTTTAGAAGAAGTAGTTTTCACCGTTGGAGATTCAAGAATAGATTCGCCTAAAACAGAATTATCTTGACTAGTCCATTCGCTACTTTGCAATAAAGTATTTAGGGCATCTCCTTCATAAGTAGGATATGGATATATTGGTTCAACAGGAGTATCTTCTCCTAGTTCAGGAAGAGTTACAGCAAGAGGAAAAAGTAATTCGTAATTTGCGACTTTCATTAATACAGATTCCCCATCTGTGCTTACTCTAGGTACTAAATGCAACTCATTTAACGTCTCTTGTGGAACTTCGTCTAAAACGGATTTTGGTAATACAATATATTTCATCTTATTTTATAATTAAGTAAATAATTAAACAAACAATATCAATCAGTATAGGATATGTCATACCCGCAAGAATATCTAGCCAATCAAACAAAGAGCCATGTTCCTTGTCTTTATATTCAGCTGACATCATAGAAGCTACTGTAGCTCCTGTAGCGATAACAGCATTAGGAATAAGTTCTATCCCTAATGCAAAACCTACTACAAAAAAAGTACAATAGATGATAGCACCCACGTATGAGTGCTTATCTCTATTGCTTTCTTTATACCAAGCTTTTATTTTTTCAATTAACTTTTTCATTTTATTGTATAAATATTGGGTTATTTAAATCAATTATCTCGTTCAAATTCGCTGTGGGGAATGTAATGTATTTCATAATCAAATCTAAACAGA
>OHAQ01000444.1_pt1 | contig 32763 bp, 29 predicted proteins | sample 1577111 | NCBI WGS metagenome assembly OHAQ01 (sample SAMEA3541549, study PRJEB24748) | human gut metagenome | biome: human gut; feature: human-associated habitat; material: faeces | place: China | collected 2012 | reverse complement strand
CAGATCCTAAGGAATGTAAAATGGTTGCTGACCTCGGCGTAACAATGCTCGCAGCAGGTATCGGTAACATTCATGGTAAGTATCCTGCAAACTGGAAGGGCCTTAGCTTTGAAACTCTTGACGCTATTCAGCAGCTCACAGGCGATATGCCACTCGTACTCCACGGCGGTACAGGTATCCCTGCTGATATGATCAAGAAGGCTATTTCACTCGGCGTTTCAAAGATCAATGTAAACACAGAGTGCCAGCTCGCATTTGCTGATGCTACAAGAAAGTATGTTGAGGCAGGCAAGGACTTAGAGGGCAAGGGCTTTGACCCAAGAAAGCTCCTCGCTCCGGGCGCAGAGGCTATCAAGGCTACTGTTAAAGAGAAAATGGAACTCTTCGGTTCAGTTGGTAAGGCTTAATTTTATATATTATCTTACAATATTTTCGCAAATTCAAACCTCCGTCTTATGGCGGAGGTTTTTTGTGTGCAGACAATATTACACATAACCACCACTTTATCTATTGAAAAAATAAGCAATTTGATGTATAATATAATATTAGTACGAAAGAATGTAGTACGCATTATTAATTAAAAAGGAAGTAATTTTATGGCTAAGAAAGAATTTAAATCAGAGTCAAAAAGACTTCTCGACCTGATGATTAATTCAATTTATACTCATAAGGAGATTTTCCTCAGAGAGCTTATTTCAAACGCAAGCGACGCTATCGACAAGCTTTGCTTTATTGCGCTTACAGATGATAAGCTGAATATGAGCAGAGAAGATTTTAAAATTTTTATAAAGCCCGACAAGGAAAACCGTACACTTACAATTACCGATAACGGTATCGGTATGGATAAAGACGACCTTGAAAACAACCTTGGCACAATCGCATCTTCGGGTTCATACAAGTTTAAGCAGGAAATGAGCGAAAAGCAGGACGATATTGACATTATCGGTCAGTTCGGCGTTGGCTTTTACTCAGCTTTTATGGTAGCAAAGAAGATTACCGTTGTTACTAAGAAATACGGCTGTGACACAGCTTACAAGTGGGAATCGGACGGCGCAGACGGTTACGAAATCACCGAAACAGAGAGGGACGAAATCGGTACAACAATTGCGCTTGAGATTAAAGACAATACCGATGAAGAAAACTATGACGAGTTCCTTGAGCAGTACAGAATTCAGGGACTTATTAAGAAATATTCCGACTATATCCGCTATCCTATTATGATGGATATGACTCACAGCAGAGTTAAGGAAGAAACCAAGGACAGCGACAAGCCTGAGTATGAGGACTACACAGAAACCGAAACTCTTAACAGTATGCTCCCGATTTGGCAGAGAGCCAAGAAAGATGTTAAGCAGGAAGAGTACGATAATTTTTATCGTGAAAAGTTTATGGCAATGGAAAAGCCTTTGCGTACAATAGTTACCTCTGTTGAGGGTGTTGTTACATACAAGGCATTGCTTTTCATTCCGTCACAAGCTCCTTATGATTACTATACAAAGGAGTACAAAAAGGGACTTCAGCTCTACTCAAGCGGTGTTCTTATTATGGATAACTGCGAGGAGCTTTTGCCTGAGCATTTCAGATTTGTAAAGGGTATTGTAGACAGTGCAGACCTCTCGCTTAATATTTCAAGAGAAATGCTCCAGCATGACCGCCACCTTATAACCATTGCTCAGAACATTGAAAAGAAGATTAAAAACGAGCTTACCTCAATGCTCGCAAATGACAGAGAAAATTACGAAAAATTCTTCAATGCCTTTGGCAGACAGCTCAAGTACGGTGTTGCATCCGATTACGGTATGCACAAAGAGGAATTGCAGGATTTGCTTATGTACTACTCTTCAACAGAGAAAAAGCTCGTAACCCTCTCTGAGTATGTTGACAGAATGAAAGAGGATCAGAAGTTTATTTACTTTGCTGTCGGCGAGAACATTTCATCAATCGACAATCTCCCGCAAACAGAGCTTTTGCGCTCAAAGGGCTACGAAATTCTCTACTGCACAGAGGAAATTGACGAGTTCTCACTCCAAACACTTATGCAGTATAAGGATAAGAAATTCTGCTCGGCAACAAACGATGACCTCGGCATTGAGAATGACGAGAACAAAGAGGAAGAAAAGGACAGCAGTGCAATCCTTACATTTGTAAAAGAAACTCTCGGCGATAAGGTCAGCGAAGTTGTTGCATCTAAAAAGCTCGTTTCTCACCCTGTTTGCCTTACCGCAAAGGGCGGAATTTCATTTGAAATGGAAAAGTACTTCAACGCAGTTCAGCCTGACAGCGGTATGAAAGCTCAGCGAGTTCTTGAGCTTAATATGAACCACTCGGCTGTAAAGGCAATGGAAAACGCAGTGCAGACAGACATTGAAAAAGCAAAGAAGTACGCAGAACTTCTCTACAATCAGGCACTCCTCATAGCAGGACTTCCAATCGAAAATCCGGGCGAATACGCAGACCTTGTTTGCAGTCTTATGGTGTAATTTAATATTTTGAATTTATACTCCCGTTTAACCGACTGATTATGGTTAAACGGGAGTTTTTATGTTAATTTTTACATCAAAACGGTTAATTACAACAAATATATTGAAACATATATTTTTATATTGTATAATAATGTTAAAATAAGGCTTGAGGAGGATATTATGAAAAGGCAACAATTTTTAAGCAAATTTTTGGCAATTACACTTGTAGCTACAATTATTTTTTCGGTATTTACAGTTAGTGTAAGTGCGGTAACAAATGATGAAAATGCAAGCGCACAGAATGCAAGCATTCAGAACAACCTATCCGTTCAGGGTACAAGCTCGGTGGGCGCAATGCTTGCGAATGAAATTGAAGATAAAAACGAAGAAACGGAGGAGAACAATGGCTGTAATGTATTTTCTGTTGCAGTTTCGGGCAACAATGCCGTAATTTCGTTTGAAACCATTGTTGACGCAACCTTGCTTGTGGCTATTTACAACGAGAACTGCGACACACTTATTGCAACAGGCACAACAGAGGTAAAAAAGGGTGAAACCGAGAGAAATGTTACCCTTGATACCGAGAATATGCCACAGTACTTTTATGTAAAGGGTTATCTTATTGACACAGTTACAAACAAGCCTTTGTGTACCGCTTATTCTTCACCGATGTATACAAAAAGGAAATGCAGGAATTTCTTGCAAAAACTACCGATGACTTTGACGAGAACAAAGTGCTTAATTTCGATAACGAAGACGATAATAACTTTGCTGTTTATAATGGAGATGTAAAACTTGTTGATGATTCGGGCGATAAAAACAAGGTTACAAAAAGTGACGATACCACAAAAACCTATGTAATCGAAAATATAGACGAGAGTATTTCTTCTCTTAATGAGGGCGATATTTTCTCTTATAATTACAGTGACGGCGACGCACTTGTGGTAAAAATTGCAAATATCACCATAGACGGCACAACTGCAACTATTACAGGTGCGGATACCGAACTTGACGAGGTATTCGATTATGTAAAGATAGACAGTACCGCTAAAAAGTCGGATTTTACATATGACGATTCAAACCTCAGTGATGAGTTAAAGGTTGAAGAGGCGTCAAGCAGGAGCAGAACCTCAAGAGCGGTGGATATGGAGGCTTCGGCAGCATTTTCTACGGGGTTTGCGATTAATTATTCCCCTAATGATACCATTTCTGTAACAGGCTCATTGAGCTTTGGACTTTCGGTTTCGGCAAAGGTTTATGTATATCTCAGCTATCAGTACCTTGAGCTTATATCAAAGCAATCCTTGGGTGTAGAAATCAGCGTGTCGGCAACTATGTTTTCGCACGATTTTAGTTTGGGCGAGTACGGAGTATTTCCTGTTCCGGGATTATACATATCAATAGAGCCGGCTGTTTCTTTTGAGGGTGAAATTGAAGTATCGTTTGGTGCTTCTGTTGAAACTCAATTCGGCTTTAGTGTGTCGAGTAGTGAGGGCTATAAAGATTTAAGCAAAGCGGCAGAAATAAAAACAGAGCTAAAGGTAAAAGGAAAGCTGTTTATCGGCTTAAAGGTTACAGGCAAAGTAAAGCTGCTCGGCGCTGTTGCGGAGGGCGGAATTTCGGGAAAAATAGGGCCTGAAATAAGTGCCGAGTTTGCAGAAACGGGCAATAACGAGGACTATAAGCACGATTGCGGCACCTGTCTTAAGGGTGAAATAAATTATATAAAAGGTATAAGCGTTTATGCAAAGTTTTTTAATTCAGATAAGCTAAAGTTTGAGTGGTCGGCATCTAAAAGCTATAAGGGCGGCGACTTTTACTATTCATTTGATTATAATCAGTTTGGTTTTACCACCTGCCCGCATATTACATACAAGGTAACGGTTGCGGTAAGGGATAAAGGCAAAAAGCCTGTAAGTGGTGCTACTGTAAACGGTACAGAAACAACCGACTCCAACGGCATTGCGATATTATATTTACCTAACGGCAACCATAGTATTACCGCCTCATATAGCGGTCAGGCGGAGTCAACCGTTTTAACCGTAAATAATGCGGCAACATCGGCTGAACTTGTGTTTGGCGGTTCACAGGGTAATACGGATTACGACTTTACCCCGACAGGCGAAATAGCCCCAATAGCGGCAGGTAGCAATCACTCGGCGGCGGTTACAAAAGACGGCGATTTGTATATGTGGGGATCTAACGGAGGTGGACGGCTTGGCAACGGAAACAGAACAAACAGTTACACTCCGGTAAAAATAATGAAGAATGTAGCGGCGGTAAGTCTTGGCGATGAGCACAGTGCGGCAGTAACCAAGGACGGCAGTCTGTATATGTGGGGATATAACCGATACGGGCAGCTTGGCAACGGAAGCACAACAGACAGCTATACTCCGATAAAAATAATGGAAAATGTAACGGCGGTAAGCCTTGGCTATTATCACAGTGCGGCAGTAACCAAGGACGGCAGTCTGTATATGTGGGGAGCTAACTATTACGGACAGCTTGGCGACGGAAGCACAACAAACAGCTACACTCCGGTAAAAATAATGGAGAATGTAGCGGCGGTAAGCCTTGGCTATAATCACAGTGCGGCAATAACCAAGGACGGCAGTTTGTATATGTGGGGAAATAACAATTGCGGACAGCTTGGCAACGAAAGCACAACAAACAGAAGTACTCCGGTAAAAATAATGGAAAAAGTGGCGGCAGTAAGTCTTGGCGGCAACCACAGTGCGACAATAACCAAGGACGGCGGACTGTATACCTGGGGAGATAACTATTTCGGACAGCTTGGCAACGGAAGCATAAAAAACAGCTATACTCCGATAAAAATAATGAGTAATGTTGTAAGCAGTGCTGGCGGTTCCCATACAATTGCCTTAAAAAATAACGGTACGGTATACAACTGGGGAGATAACGAATACGGACAGCTTGGCAACGGAAGTACCTCAAGCAAAGCCTCGCCTGTTGCTATTCAAATTTATGACCATACTAAGGTGCTGAGGGCAAAGCAGGCACTCGAACCCGTAGGTGCGTCATCCTCTAAGCATACCGCTAAGTTTGCAGGCTACACACAAAACGGTATTTATAATTTTTATTCATTAAAAAATAAGAATGTCGATAAGCTCTTAACAGATGATAATGTTTTGTATGTAGATCAGGTACGGGCTGACGCTAACGGCAATATATCTGTAACCTACACTCCAAAGGCAGATTGCGATACACCGTATGAGTTTGTGGCAAGCATTACGCAAATTAACCTGAGCAACGCAGAGGTAACTGCCGAAAACCTCACTTACAACGGAAAAACGCAAGCTGTTAAGCCTGTTGTAAAGGTAAACGATTACACCCTGTACGAGGGCATTGACTACACACTTACAGGTGCATACGAGGCTAAAAACGCCGGCGAATATACATACACAATAGTGGGCAAGGGTGATTTTGTAGGATACACTACAAAGACCTTTACAATTAACACTGTTGATGTGAATGACTGCAAGGTTTCGAGCATTAACTCGGTGCCGTATTCGGGCAAGGAAATTCAGCCTGATGTTGCAGTAGCAATGGACGGCTACACCTTAGCTAAAGATGTTGATTATACCGTAGAATACCAAAACAACCTAAATGTGGGCATAGGTATTGTTGTAATTAAGGGTATAGGCAATTTCACAGGAAGAAATATTTGCTGGTTTGATATTACAAGGTGCGATATTTCAACAATTTCTAAAATTGTTGTTAAAAACTGCGAGTACTCCGGTAAGGCGGCTGTTCCCGAAATGATACTCGAAAACAACGGCATTGCCCTTGTTAAGGATAAGGACTATACCGTAACATTCAAAAATAACACTTGTGTCGGCACTGCCACTGCCGTTATCAGCGGTATTGGCAATTACAGCGGAACTGTTGAAAAAGCATTTACAATCGGCAACACAATGGTTGGAGATGTTGATATGAACGGCAAGGTTGATGTAAATGATGTAACTTTGATTATGAAATATAATGTTGATTTAATTAATTTATCAAGCGAGCGGGCAGAGCTTGCAGATGTCAATAATGACGGCTATGTTGATGTTTTGGATGTAACCCTACTTCAACAATACATTGCAGGGTATGTAACAGAGCTTGGGGCATTAAGTTTAAGATGATTAAAAAGCGGTCGCTAATTGCAGTGACCGCTTTTGCTATGTCTTATTTACTTTTTGTTGCAATTTTCGTGTGTGCATGTTATTATAAAAACAGGTGATTTAATGAAAAAATCCAAAGTATTTACATTCTTTTACAGAGTGCTGCTTTGCGTTGTGCTTATGTTTGGCATTAACTCTATGTTGCTTTCTGTGGTGCTTGAAAAATGGTATTTGTCATTTTTCGGAGTTATGCTTTTTGTGCTTGCAAATGTTTTTCCGTCTGTTGCAAAAGGCGGCTATCCGTCATTCAAATTCAGAATGGCTGCACACGGAAGTGAGTTGTTGCTGCAATTTTTAATTACAACCCTGCTTTCGTGCGGAATTTATGTTTACTCGGCTTTTCAAATGCTGCCCGACAGTTGGATAAAATGGGCAATATCCCTTGGCTGTGCGGTGCTTGCGGAGTTCGTTTTGTTTTGGAACGGCATAATTTCCGTTTACTGCTCATCGGTTCAGCTTGGCATAAAGCATAGGGTAATCGGCTTGCTGTGCGGATTTATTCCGATTGCAAATCTTGTTTGCCTTGGCATAATTATAAAAATAACTATGAGCGAGGTTAATTTTGAAATTGACAAAGCCGAGCTTGACAAAAGCCGAAACAGCCAAAAAATTTGCAAAACAAAATACCCGATTTTGCTTGTGCATGGCGTGTTTTTTCGTGACAGCGCATATTTCAATTATTGGGGCAGAGTGCCGGCAGAGCTTATTGCAAACGGAGCAGAAGTTTACTACGGTAATCACGAATCGGCCGCATCTGTAGATGACAGCGCCAAAGAGATTGCCGAGAGAATTAAACAAATTGTTGCGGAAACAGGCTGTGAAAAGCTGAATATTATCGCCCATTCAAAGGGCGGACTCGATTGCAGAAAAGCTATTGCCTGTTATGGTGTTGAGAATATGACAGCGTCGCTCACAACTATTAATACTCCGCATCGTGGCTGTGGCTTTGCCGACTATCTTTTAACAAAGGTTTCTCCGAATGTTAAAAATAAAATTGCTGCTGCATACAACGCAGCTTTGAAAAAATTTGGTGACAAAAATCCCGACTTCATTGCGGCTGTAACTGATCTTACTCAGGAAAACTGCAATAAATTAAACGCCGAGGTGTTTGATTCGCCTAAGGTTTATTATCAGAGCTTTGGCTCAAGGCTCAACAGAGCAGGCAACGGAAAATTTCCGCTTAATTTTTCGTACAATCTTGTAAAATATTTTGACGGCGCAAATGACGGATTGGTTTCGGAAAATTCATTCCCTTGGGGTGCAAAATATACTTACATTACCACAAACGGCAAGCGAGGTATTTCTCACGGCGATATGATTGACCTTAATCGTGAGAATATTAAGGGCTTTGACATAAGGGAATTTTATGTGCAGATACTTGCAGATTTGAAAAAAAGAGGTTACTGATAAGGAGGATAAGATGAAGAGAAAAGATTATATTTCGTGGGACGAATACTTTATGGGCGTGGCTATACTTGCGTCTAAGCGCAGTAAAGACCCAAACACGCAGGTGGGCGCTTGCATTGTTGACAACAACAATATTATTCTTTCCACAGGCTACAACGGTTTTCCGTTTGGCTGTTCCGATGACGATTATCCATGGTGCAGAGATGGCATTGACACAAAGTACAATTATGTAGTACACGCCGAGCTTAACGCAATTTTAAATGCGAGGGGAAACAACCTAAAAGGTGCAAGACTTTATGTTGACCTTTTCCCATGCAACGAGTGCGCAAAGGCGATTATTCAGTCGGGCATTGCCGAGGTGGTTTATCTTTACGATAAATATGCCGACAGCAGTGCGACAGTTGCATCAAAAAGAATGTTGCAGTCGGCAGGGGTAAAGTGCCGTAAGTTTACCTCGGATAAAAAAAGTCTTTCTGTTGATTTTGACAAATAACAAACATATAAAAGCTGTATCCGATAAAATGTTACTATTTGATTATACATCAATAATTATATAAAACAAGCTGTATTGTAAAGTCTATGTAAAAAGCCCTCGCTGCTGCACGAGGGCTTTAATACTAAAATTTTATAACAACACTGCCTGCGTGGTTTACATCACTTGCGGTCTGCAAGGCGGTTTTCAGTTTGTCAATCGGAAATTCGTGGGTAATTATACTCTCCAAATTCCAATTACCGCTTACCATAATTTTTTGCACATCACGCACATCTTCGGGCATATATCCGCCAGAGCCTACAATGCTTTTTTGAGAATATGTAATATGCAGCAAATCAAGTTTGCGCAAAGCTTTGTTTACGGCAACGGCAACAAAACGACTCTCGATTTTTCCGTATTGCATAAAGTCATCAAAAATATTTTCTGCGCCTGCGGTATCTATCCAGCAATCAATATTTGCTGTTTTGACTGTTAATGACGGCGCTGTACCAAAATATTCTTTTGCGTGCAAATCAAAATTGCCGCTTGAAACATTGCATACCTCAAAGCCGAGGTCTTTGGCTATGTTTAGGCGGAAGTCCGAGGCGTCGCACATCATTACACGCTTAGTACCGAAATATTTAAGGGCAACCGCCGCAGCAATACCTATTGTGCCACAGCCGAATACTGCTGCGCTGTGGCTGTTTATGCCTGAATTAACTGCTCGTCTTGCGGCTCTGCAGCCTACCGTAAACGGCTCAATAAGACTTGCGAGCTTGTCAGAAATTCGCTCATCAACATCATAAAGCGAGTGGTTGCGCTTAGCGTTTGGAATAAGTGTGTATTCCGAAAATCCGCCGATAGTTCCTGCTCTGCGAGTATCGCCCTTTGCATAAAGCGGGTACGGATACACACGCTCCGAAACCTTAAATTCGGTTACATTATTACCGATTTTTACAACCCGTGAGATTGTTTCGTGCCCAAATTCACCGCCTACGGTTATTTTGTGGCCTGTATTTTTACCGTGGTTAAACACAGCAACATCAGTTCCGCAAATGCCCGAATAAATATTTTTAATAAGCACATCATTGTCACCGACTTGCGGAATATCGGTTTCTTTAATTTCAATATTTTCTTTTCCTAAATAAATTCCGGTTTTCATTGTGACCTCCGGTTTTCTTTGTTGTCAGGCAAAACGCAATCTTCAATAATTGCAATGAGATTTTCAACAGACTCCTTGCAGTCGCTTTTCAGCCATTCCGATATAATCGCCATAAGTCCGCTTATGTAAAAAGACATAATGTAGTTTCTGCGTTCCTGCGGTATTTTAAATCTGTTCATAATTGGATTGAAAATGTGCTCGAACATTAATGAGTAGCTTTTGTCAAGATTAAGCACGCTTGCGTTTTTAACCGAGGTTTTAAAAATGCTTTTGTGCTCCTTTATATATGAAAGGTAGGGGATAAGATATTCGGGTGTTATTAAGTTAAGCTCCTCTATCGGGCAATCGTTGAGCTTTGACATAAAATCGACCGAATTTATTTTCATATAATCAAGGAAATGCCTGTTTATATATTCAACGCTTTCAGAAAGCAGATCGGATATAGTTTCATAGTGCAGATAAAAAGTCGAGCGGTTTACGCCTGCCCTTTTGCAAATTTCCTTTATGGTTATGTATTCAAAATCCTTTTGCTCAAGCAGTTCAAGAAATGCAATATCCATTTTCTTTGCCGTATTAAAATATTTGCTTTCTGATTTGTTCATATCTGCACCTTCTTTTTGTTTATTTATCGCTGATTTCCTTTGCAAGCTGTACGATTTCAAAAGCGTATTTCTGTTTGCCCTTGGCAAGCATTTTTTTGTAAATCGGGTAGTTTACGCTTATGCCGATTATTCCAATAACACCAAGTATAATTCCGATTATAAATGAAACGGTTGAACTGTCGCCAATCTGTCCCATTGTAAGGCACATACCTATGCCTAAAATCAAGGCCGAGATAATGCCCAAGGTATAAGTAAAAATTGTGGCAGGGCGCTTTGCTTTTGCGTCAAGCTTTTTAAGAGCTACTACCTTTGATGTATCCTTTGGTGTATATTCGTTTGCGAGCTGTTCTGCATAAATTTTATCTGTGTTCATAATTGAACCTCCTTTATTTGATGATTTTATTATAAAGGAGATTTTCCGTAAACAGAACAACACAAAAGCCACTTTGTGTTGTAATCAAAATATAAAATAAGCAGTCGACTGTGCGACTGCTTAGATTAACAAATTATTATCAGATTTTATCTGCAATTTCGCCGAGGCGCTTGTAAATGCTGTTTGCCTCTACATAACCTCTTACAAATGAAAGAGGATAAATATTTGTGTTTCTGCCGACTACCGAGCCGGGGTTTAATACGCTGTTACAGCCAACCTCAACATGGTCGCCGAGCATTGCACCGAATTTTTTAACGCCTGTTTCTACCTTTTCGTTGTCGCAATTAACTGTAACAAGCGACTTGTCGCTCTTGAGGTTAGAGGTAATTGTGCCTGCGCCTGTGTGCGACTTGTAGCCGAGAATACTGTCGCCGATGTAGTTGTAATGCGGTACTTGTACTCCGTCAAAGAGAATTGAGTTTTTCAACTCTGTTGAGTTGCCTACTACCGCACCCTTGCCTACGATTGCGCAGCCTCTGATAAATGCGCAGTGTCTTACTTCTGCGTCCTCACAAATGATGAGTGGGCCGCCGAGGTGAGCAGATGGGTAAATAGTTGCGCTCTTTGCAACCCATACATTTTCTCCACGCTGTTCGTAGATTTCAGGGTCAAGAGTTTTGCCGAGCTCGATTATAAAATCTTTGATTTTAGGAAGTGCCTCCCAAGGATAGTCGAGCGTTTCAAGAAGTGGTTTTGCAATTGTTTTGTCGAGGTCATAAAGATTTTTTATGAGCATTTTTTCATTCATTATGTATTATTTCCTTTCGGTTTAAAATCAAATTATGCTGCAAAAAACAGCCAATATCCATACGAGTCCTTACCTGCAATAAACTTTACTCCGTCACTTGTGTATTCCGAGAAAACATAACTCTTTTTGTCAAGCGGCGAGGTAACGGTAACGCATTTGCCTGTACCGCACCATCTTTCGTTAAATACATTAATTCCCCTTATTACAAAGTAGTCCTTTGAGGTTTTGCCTAAATATCTGTGTTCGGTCATTTTACATCACCTTTTTTACGAATAATCTTTTTGTTAAGACGGTTATCCCAGCCGAAATTTTTAAATATAAGACAAGTTATTATTGCAAGCGCAATACCGAGTACAACACCACAGATTACATCTGTAGGATAGTGTACACAGTTGTAAAGCCTTGAAAACGCAATGAGAAAAGCAAGTACAGCCGTAAAAACGGCGAACTTTTCTTTGCGTATGATAATTACCGTTGCAGCGGCAAACGACGAGGTTGTGTGTCCCGACGGAAAGCTGAATCCTGTCGGCGTAATTCCGTTTACGGTAAAGTCGTAGGTTACAAACGGACGGGGGCGGCAGATAATATTTTTTATGCCGAACTCACCGAGCAGCAATCCCAAAATCATTGCGCAAAGCATTATAACTCCCGTTGCCCTTGTCTTTTTGAAAAGGCAGAGCGTAAGTCCGAGTATAATCCAGATAAGACCTTTTTCACCGAGAAAGCTCATTACAGCCATAAATGTATCAAGAAAATCACATTTTATGCCTTGTATTGACTGCAAAACCGATGCGTCCCACGGAGTGATTGTTTCAAAAAAAGACATAATTTCTCCTATAAATGTTATATGCCGCTTGCTGATATGCTTATAAACATATTATAGCAAACGACATTTGTTTTTTCAATAAATTTAGTCAATAAGATATTTTTCTGCTTTAGAATACAGCTTTTCATCAAGGATTGCCTCAACCTTAATGCCCTCGGCAACATAGTCCTCACTGATAAGCGTTGCATTTTTGCGGATTTCGGCAACCAAGCCAGCGTCTGCAAAAGGAATGAGCAAAGATACTCTTTTTACTCTTACAGGCAGGTTATCGTCAACAGCTTTTAAAAGGTCGTCAATGCCTGTGCCGTTTTTGGCGCTTATCTTGACATATGAGCCTATCTCCTGCGGAAAACTCTCTTCTTCCAAAAGGTCGCACTTGTTTAGTACGGTGATAATCGGTGTGTCGCCGCAGCCGAGTGAATTTAAAAGGTCGGTTGTAACCTGCATATGCACTCTTGCCTCATCGCTCGAGGCATCGCATACATTCAAAATAATGTCTGACAGAGCCGCCTCTTCAAGAGTTGAGCGGAAAGCCTCAACAAGGTGGTGCGGAAGTCTGCGTACAAGTCCTACCGTGTCAATCATCATAACCGTAACGCCGCTTGGTAGCTTGAGAGCTCTTGATGTAGGGTCAAGAGTTGCAAAAAGTTTGTCCTGAGCAAGCACCCCCGCATCGGTAAGATAATTCATAAGGGTGGATTTTCCTGCGTTTGTGTAGCCTACAATAGCGCAGGTGATAACTCCGTCTTTCTCTCGGCGCTTTCTCAGCATTGAGCGGTGCTGTTCCACCTCGGCAAGCTCTGCCTTGAGGGTTTCCATTCGCCTGCTGATGTGTCGGCGGTCGGTTTCAAGTTTTGTTTCGCCCGGGCCTCTTGTGCCTATGCCGCCGCCAAGTCGTGACATTGCCACGCCCTTACCTGTAAGTCGGGGCATAAGGTATTTAAGCTGAGCAAGCTCTACCTGCAGCTTGCCCTCTTTTGACCTTGCACGCAAAGCAAATATATCGAGAATAAGCATTGTGCGGTCAATGGTTCGTGTGTCGGTTTCTGCCTCTATATTTCGTATTTGAGTAGGGGAAAGCTCGCAGTCAAACACGAGCAAGTCGATTTCCTGCTGTTTGCAAATATCCGCAATTTCCTGCAATTTGCCTGTGCCCACATAAGTGCCTGTTTCGGGGCGCTTTAAATTTTGTGTGACTGTAAATACAGGTTCTGCACCCGCACTTTTTACAAGCTCCTTTAGCTCGGCAAGAGATGCCTCTGCGTCATAGTCGCCTGTGTCAACGCTGACAAGTACAGCCTGCGTAATTTTTTCTTCGTTACTTATCATTTCCATAATTTCACCGTTTTTATCAGAAAATAAAAGATTTTGTTTACATTTTATTTACTATTCCTTTAATAAGTAGTATAATATATTGGTATAAATTTGTAAACAACATTTTTACTATTAATTATTTGCAAATTAAATTTATATAATCGGGGTTTTACAAATGGATAAAAAATATGATGTAATAATTGTCGGTACAGGTGCTGCCGGACTTTATGCGGCACTCAATCTGCCGGAGGATATTAACGCTTTGCTCGTTTCAAAAAAAGAGCTTACGCTTTCCAACTCCTCTTTGGCACAGGGCGGTGTGGCAGCAGTGCTTGATACTGTTCACGACAGTTACAAGCTGCATATTACCGATACACTTATTGCAGGCAAATACAAGAACACTCTTGATGCGGTAGAAAAACTTGTTACAGAAGGCCCGTCCGATGTTTTGAACATTAAAGAAATGGGCGTTGACTTTGACCTAAACGAGGACGGCACAATGTGCAAAACTCTTGAGGCGGGTCACAGCAGACACAGAATTGTGCATCATAAGGATTCAACGGGTAAGGCGATTGTTGACGCACTTATTGAGGTAGTTAAGACACGCAAAAATATTACAATTCTCGACAACTGCCTTGTGTATGCGATTGATAAGGTGCTTAACGGCTTTTATGTAAGTGTTGTTAAGGACGGTGAAAGCAAGACCTACGGCTGTAACTTCTGTCTGCTTGCAACAGGCGGTATAGGCAGAGTTTATAAATACACCACAAACTCGGCTATTGCCACAGGTGACGGCATTGCTTTCGCATATATGATGGGCGCAAAAATCAAGCACCTTTCAAGAGTTCAGTTCCACCCGACTGCTTTTGCGGCTGAAAAGGACAGAGAAAGATTTTTGATAAGTGAGGCTGTTCGTGGCGAGGGCGCTGTTCTCCTTAACTGCGAGGGCAGAAGATTTGCAACCGACTATGACAGCAGAGGCGAGCTTGCTCCGAGAGATGTTGTGTCTAATGCGGTTATAAGAGAGTCAATAAAAACTCACAGCGAAAAGTTCTATCTTGATATTACACATAAGCCTGCCGAATTTATTAAAAACAGATTTCCTATGATTTACGAGCGCTGTCTTGAAGAGGGAGTAGACATTACGGTAGATAAAATTCCTGTATTCCCATGTCAGCACTACCTTATGGGCGGCATTGATGTTGATACAAACTCAGAAACCTCTATTGAGGGACTTTTTGCGGCAGGCGAATGTTCACATACAGGTGTGCATGGTGCTAACCGTCTTGCAAGCAACTCATTGCTTGAGGCACTTGTATTCTCAAGAACAGCCGCAAATGTAATTACAGAAAGATTAAGAAAAGAGCGCAAGCCGCTCGGCAGACAGCCGCTTAAAAAGTCGATTGAGGGCAAGGCATTGCCGCATGGCTACCGTTCGCAGATAAGAGAAATTTTACAGGATACATATTTTGTACTTCCAAAGCCCGAGAAAGCGGAGGAAAGCTACAACAAGGTTGAGCAGATTCTTTCCGAACTTGTATCGGACGATTTTGCTGTTACATCTGACTATGTAGAGGCAAGAAGTATTGCAATTGTTGCAAGTATTATTCTTGAAGAATTTAAGGAGGGCATAAAATAATGCTAATCAACAGTATTTATGCAGATAACATTATAAAGACAGCTTTGCTTGAGGATATTAACTACCTTGATACCACAACCGACTATCTCATTGACGAGGAACAGGAAGATACCGCTAAATTCCTTGCAAAGAGCGACGGCGTACTCTGCGGTATTGAGATTGCACTTCGTGTTTTTGAAATTTTACAGCCGGCAGGTTTTGAGGCTAAGGTTTATAAAAAAGACGGCGATGTGCTCAAGAAGGGCGATATTATTGCGGAAATTCACGGCAAAACCCGTACAATCTTAAAAGGCGAGCGTACAGCGCTTAACCTTATTCAGCATATGAGCGGTATTGCTACCGCAACGCACAATGCGGTTGAAATTGTAAAGGGTACCAACGCATCTATTGCAGATACAAGAAAAACTCTTCCGGGACTTCGTGCTTTGCAGAAGTATGCGGTAACAGTAGGCGGCGGAAGAAACCACAGATACAACCTTTCAGATGCGGCTATGCTCAAGGACAACCACATTGACGCAGGCGGCGGAATTGCAAATGCCGTAGCCAAGCTCAAGACAAAGCTCGGTCATATGACAAAGATTGAGCTTGAGGTAAGAAACCTTGATGAGTTAAGACAGGCGCTTGCGGCTGATGTTGATGTTATTATGCTCGACAATATGAGCCCTGCCCTTATGAAAGAGGCAGTTGAGATTACAAATGGCAAGGCGTTGCTTGAGGCAAGCGGCGGAATTACAGACGAAACTTTAAGAGAAATTGCCGAAACAGGCGTTGACATTATTTCAATGGGTGCGCTTACCCACTCGGTAAAAGCGTTTGATATTTCGCTTAAAATCGCAAAATAATTTTTATATATATAATAAAGAAAAGTAGAGTAGAATGAAGAAAACAGGAATAAATAAAAATGTGATTATGCTCTGCGAATGTGCGGTTATGGTTGCGCTTGCAACTGTATTGAGCCTGATAAAAATCGAGTTTCCGTACGGCGGAAGTATTACGATTTGCAGTATGCTGCCGATTTTGATTATCGGTTATCGTTACAAGCCGTTGGCAGGTTGTCTGACAGGTGTTGTCTACGGACTTATTCAGATGCTTTTCGGTATGTCAAACTTTGCGTATGCAACTTCTTGGCAGGCAACGCTTATGATACTTTTCTTTGACTATCTCATCGCCTTTGGCGTAATCGGTCTGGGCGGAGTTTTCAGAGGTATTAAAAATCAGGCAGTCGGACTTGCTTTGGGCGCATTGCTTGCAAGCGGGTTGAGATTTTTGTGCCATTTCTTAAGCGGTATTACCGTGTGGGCGGGCTTTGCGGACGGTATGCCTGTTTGGCTGTATTCGCTTATATACAACGGTTTGTATATGCTCCCCGAATTTGGCATATTGATTGCAGGCGCAATTATACTCGGACTTTTAATTGATTTCAGAAGTGAAAAGCTCGGCCCAATCAGACGAGCTAAGAAATAAGTTTTAAGCAACAAGCCTTCCTCTTATGAGGGAGGCTTGTTTAGAATGGAATGGGTAAAATTGTGTCAAAGCATAAAACTTAGCTTTAAAAATTTAAACTTTAAGTGTTCCCAAGAATTCATCAGAAAGGATAATCAAATGGATAAAAAACTAATCAACCGAGAAATACGCACACTCTCAAATTACAGCTCACTGCCGCTTTTATGCTTTGTGATTTTATCGCAGATGTGCTCGTATTTTGTGTATTTTATATTTGACCTGCTTAAAGGCACTGACATCTGCAACGATTACGGTTTTAAAATGTTTATCAGCTACTGCTTGATTTACCTTGTGATAATGCCGCTTATTCTTCTGATTTTTTCGGAACTGCGTGGCAAAAGGGTAGGTCTTTCGCTGAAAACCTGCTTTGTAAAACCTGCAAAGCCTGTCGGTTGGGTTATTAAATATGTAATAATAGCAATCGGCTTAACATATGCGCTTGCGTTTTCATCGTCAATTATAAGCTCATTACTTGAGTCGGTCGGCATAAATCTTAATACCACCGATATTTCATTCGGCGACTCGCCTTTTGGCATAATAACAACAGTGGTCGCCTTGCCTCTGTTTGCTCCGCTCTTTGAGGAGCTTTTGTTTAGGGGCAGTATTTACAGAAACAACGAGCCGATGGGGCAGTGGTTCGCAATCATTGTTTCGGGCGTTGCGTTCGGTTTATGGCACACAAACTGCGTTCAAACCATTTACGCAACAGGTATGGGCATTATTGCCTGCGCTCTTTACGCAAAAACACGCTCGGTAATTCCGTCTATGATAGTCCACTTTGTCATTAATTCCATAGCGGCGGTTCAACAGCTTTGCTCAAACGGCATTGATACCGATGAGATTATCGGCGCAAATCCCGAATATATATCAAGCCGCATTGCTCAGATTTCGGTTTTAGGTTTAAGCGGGCTTTTGGTGTTTGGCATAGTTATTGCGGCAATAGTCCTTTCGATTATTGAGCTTGTAAAACACCGTGGCCGCTTTCCTTTATATAAGGGAAGATATAATATTTCTATCGGCAAAAAACTCGGTGTGTATTTTTCAGCACCCGTAACTATTATTACCTATGTAATTCTTGTTTTTGAAACAGTTGTAAACGCTTTGTATGGCGGATAAAGTAATGTGGTGACATTTTGTGAATGTCACCACTGTTTTTATATTCTTTGTTTTAAATTGTCGGTGCTGTACCCGTAATAATCGCTGTTGCAAATGAGCCTGCCGGAATTGTAACCGGTTCGGCATTGCCTGTGGGGAATTTTAGAACATTCTCGGTCTGCGTCCACTGATCAGCATTGTATATAACAGTAGGCTGACCGTTTATCGTAAGCTCAATGCCCGTTACTTTGTAGCCGACAGGAAGTGTGTCGGTAAATATAATGCCTTCGGCGGCAACCGTACCCTCATTTTGCGCAATGAGAGTGTAAGGAAGAATACCTCCCGATGCAACGCTTGACGGAGCGGCTTTGAGCAGAGTTACAAGTTCTTGCTGTGCAGGTGCTATTGTTGCGGTGTCGGTTGCGGTAACCGTTGTAGCAAGAGGAGTAGTTGCCGTTACCGTAGCTGTGTTTGTGATTTCGTCTGACTGTGCGGCAGAAGGAAGAAGTGACAGCGCTATTGTAAGCGACTGCCCTGCCGCAAGTGCGCCAAAGCCTGAAATACTGAGAGAATTATCTGTTCTTGTAACTGTCGGTGTAATTGCCGTTGCCCCCAATCGTGCAACAGCCGTACCGTCAATATAGTCAAGCAGTTTAGCGGCTGTGTCGCTGCCGAGATTATCCGATACTGTAATACCGGTAAGATTGCCTGTTCCTGTATTTGTTACAGTCATAACATAACCGACCGGCTCGCCCGGAACATAATTTGTCAGCAAAGCGTCTTTTGCAATGGCAACGGACTGCGATTCCCGAACTTCGGTATCTACTTCGTTTGAGTTTACTGTCTGAGCATTGTTGTAGGTCAGCGTTGCCGAGTTTTTGATAATAGCCATATTTTCGCCTCCTTGCTTTTCGTTATAATCCGTAAAATTATTTTCTTTTGTTTTATATGATTTTTTATTTTGCAAATCATTTATTTTACAGGGGACTTTACTTGTCCCTTGGTATATAGTATGACAGCACCTGTAAAGTGTTACATTATAATGTATATAAAAAGCTTCTATGATAATGTTGGGAGAATTTAATAAATTATGGTTTAACTAACTTTCGGTCCGGCAACAAAGGAAAAGATATTCTTATAATATGTGCCGTCATTGTGTAACAATGACGGCACATTATTTTAACTATTCTTTTTAAAAGGCTGTCGCCTGTTTTTACAAACTTAGTTTTTGGTGCACGCAAACAGCTTTGCTGTTTTTGCGCCTGCAAGTAAGCTATAAAGGAAACTTTCACGGGCTCTGCCCGAACCCGCACCCCTTTAAAAAGGGTTGACCTGAATTTTAAGTTTATTAAACTAAACTTTGTGTGTTACATCGCTATTACCGCTTATATCAATCTTTATTGCACTTTTTGCCGACTAATACAGCAAATGTACCGCCGGATACGAGGGCAAGCAAAGCAACAAGTGTTGGAATATAGCCTGAAGTTTTAACGGTATTGTTATCCTGAGAGTTGCCTTTAGCTGCGCTGTCAGCGGTTGCCATAGATGTAGTGGCTGCAGCGGTTGACGGTTCAGTGTAGGCAGGTGATGTAACTGATGTAGCAGGCTGAACGGTTGTAGGCTGCACTGTTGTTGGTTCTGTTACATCTGCTTTTGCAAGAAGATTTTCTTTTTCTGCCGCCTGTTCAAAGTTTCCCTTTGAAATATAGTCACGAAGTGCCTGCTCGCAGGTAGTGTATTCTTTTGCAATCGGCTGTGTGCTTGCAGTACCGTAATCGGAGCTTGAAAAAGCATAGTTGTTAGAAACGACCTTGTAAGTCTTGTTGAGGTCAATCGGTTTGCCGCCAATCAAAACATTAGAAACTCTGTTTCCCTGTGGCTTTGCAAAGTTATATTCAGCACTCAAGCCACTGAACTGCATTACAGAACCGCTGTTATTCGGCCAGCTGTACTGATATGGGTCTTCTCCTTTTTTAATTGCCTCTTTTTGCAGATCATAAACCGCTGAATTTTCCTTCATAAGGTCAACGGTAAAATTCAGAATATCCATAATCTGACTGCCTGTAAGCTCTTTTTCTATAAGCACATTTCCGTACGGTGAAATTGAAATTAAATCTGAATATGTAACATTGCCCTTGCGTATACCGGAGCGAATACCGCCTGCGTTTTCCATAGCTACATCAGCACCTGTGTAATCAAGGTAAGCGGCTGTAACAATTCTGCCTATTTTCTGTTCGCTTGTGCGTATTTCTTCCCAGCTGTAAGGATAATCGTTTTTGCTTTCGCCGATTACCTCGTTAAGCACACTTTCCTCACGCTTTTCAATGGCAGAGATTTTTCCTGCAATGTCGGCGTCCGACATATCCTGAGTTTCGGCAGAGGTATATACTTTTTCAGACGCTTGTGTAACGCCAAGCTCTTTGTCATATGTAAGGGTAAGCACACCTACATCGTAAAAATAATAGCCTGCCTCTACAACTCTGACGCTCTTGCCGTCTTTGTTTGTGTAATCCTTATCAATGAGAATATGCTGATGTCCTGCTATAACGGCATCAATTCCCGAAGTGTTGGCTACAAAATCATCAAGATTATTGTTATGGGTGATTGCAAGAACTATGTCGCAGTTTTCGTCATTGCGCAGCTTTTGTGCAACCTCGTTTGCTTTGTCGGTATCTTCTGTGAAACGCACATTTTCCACATTCTTAGATGCGGTCGATGTATAAAAACTTTCGTCTGTAACACCGAGCACACCTACCTTTAGTTCTGTGCCGTCATCGGCAGTAACGGTCTTTACAAAGTAGGTGTTGTCAAAGAAGCTGTCGCCGTTGTCATCTACAACATTTGCGGCTAAAACCTTAAATGTGCTGTTTCCGTCAAGCTCCTTTACTCGGTCTGCGCCGTATGACCAATCGTGGTTGCCCGGGGTCATAGCGTCATAGCCAAGGTCGTCCATCAGCTCAGCTATACTTTTGCCGTTATCAACCGTTGCAAAGGACTGGCCATGAAATGTGTCGCCTGCATCGAGCAATAGATCTGCATTTTCTTTGCTGACAATCGTTTTGAGCGAGTCAAATCCGATTTGTCCGTTTGAGGTCGATTTGTAATAACCGTGAATATCATTTGTGTGAACAATATGAATTTCGGTTTTCGTTTCTTCTGCGGATACGCTGTAAACGGAAATGCCCGAAAATACAGCTGCTGTAAGAAATATACAGCATACCTTTTTATTTTTTGCTTTTTTCATATTATCTCCTTCCAAACACTGCATTAGATATAATATTGTTTTGCATATTAATTGATTATATTTTACCATATTGTAAAATGATTTCAATAGCTTGCAAAACAATTATTTATATATTTTATTGCAAAAACCGCCCAGCCTAAAGTATAAGGCTGAGCGGTAAGTTTTGAAAATTATTTAAACAAGATTATAAAAATTATAAAATAAAGCCAATCTTTTTCATAACCTTATTCATTGTGCGGCTGCTGATTTTAAGTGCAATTTCGTCAGCCTTGCGGTAACATTCCTCAAGGTATGCCTTGTCTTTGATATATGATTCGTAGCGCTCACGAATCGGGCGGAGCTCTTCTACTACTGCCTCGCCGACAGCTGTTTTAAAGTCGCCGTAACCCTTGCCCTCAAAATCGTGCTCAATCTGCTCAAAGCTAAGACCTGTAATTGTGCTGTAAATACCCATAAGGTTATTGATGCCGTCTTTGCCCTCGCCGTAGTGAACATGAGCCTCGCTGTCGGTAATTGCACGCTTGAATTTGCGCATAATTGCCTCTGGTGAGTCGAGAAGATGTACGCAGCCGTTTACATTTTCGTCTGACTTACTCATCTTCTTTGTAGGGTCTTGCAAGCTCATTACTCTTGCGCCGTTCTTTGGAATAAATCCCTCAGGAATTTTGAAAACATTGCCGTAAAGACCGTTGAAACGGGTTGCAATATCTCTTGTAATCTCAATGTGCTGCTGCTGGTCTGCACCGACAGGTACTTTGTCTGCCTGATAGAGCAAAATATCGCCTGCCATAAGTGACGGATATGTAAAAAGACCTGCGTTGATGTTGTCAGCGTGCTTTGCCGACTTATCCTTGAACTGTGTCATTCTTGAAAGCTCGCCAAACTGTGTGTAGCAGTCGAGCACCCATGCCATTTCTGCGTGTGTGTGCACATGGCTCTGAATGAAGAAAAGGCTCTTTTCTGTATCAATGCCGCAAGCGAGGATTGATGCGTATGCGTCGAGAATATTTTTTCTCATCTGTGCAGGGTCTTGTCTGACTGTAATTGTGTGGAGGTCGGCAAGAGCGTAAATGCAGTTGTATTCGTCCTGCATTGTTACCCAGTTGCGAATAGCGCCGAGGTAGTTGCCAAGTGTGATTGTACCACTCGGCTGAATAGCACTGAATGCGATTTGTTTCTTTTCATTTTCCATAAATATTCTCCTTTATTTCAGCTTGCTGTTTGCCAGCTCACCGAGTATCTTAATTCCTTTTTCAAGCTGTTCGTCTGTCGGCGTTGAAAAGTTGATTCTAAAGCTGTTGCATTTTTCGCTTTCGTCTGTAAGAAAAGCGTTTCCCGGTACTACGCATACCTTTTTGAGCACTGCCTCTTTACAGAATGACGGCATATCAATGCTTGCGGGCAGGTCGCACCAAATGAAAAGTCCGCCGTCAATTTTATGATATGTGATTGCCGGACTTGCGTATTTGTCAAGTAAATCCATACAGAACTGAGCTTTCTTTGTGTAGAGCTTGCGTAATTTCTCGAGATGAGCGTTGAAATCGTACTTTGTAATGAACTCATCGCAAACATACTGCGACCAAATGTTGGTGTGCACATCACTGCCCTGCTTGCATACAACGAGCTTTTGGAAAATAGGCTTTGGCGCAATGCAGTACGCAACACGCATACCCGGTGAAATTACCTTTGAAAAAGAACCGCAGTAAATTACGATTTCGTCCTCGTCAAAGCTCTTGATGTTTGGGATAAATTCGCCGCTGTATCTTAAATCTCCGTAAGGGTTGTCCTCAAGAATAAGAATGCCGTACTTTTTTGCAAGCTCATAAACAGCCTTGCGTTTTTCAAGGCTCATTGTAACGCCCGACGGATTTTGAAAGTTTGGTATTGTGTATATAAACTTAGCGTTTTTGTTGTCTTTAAGTGCCTGCTCAAGTGCAGGAATGCTCATTCCGTCAGGCTCAACGGGAACTCCCACGAGCTTTGCATTGTAACTTCTGAATGTGTTGAGCGAACCGATAAATGACGGTGCCTCGCAAATAACCACATCGCCCTCGTTTATGAGCGCCTTTGAGCATAAATCCATAACCTGCTGAGCGCCTGTTGTGATTAAAATGTCATCGCCATCTCTGCCTACATTATGCTCCTTTTTCATATACTCGGTAAGGTGTTGTCTGAGGAGAGTGTATCCCTCACTTACACTGTACTGTAAGACAGAAATAGGATTTTCGGCAAGAACCTTTGCAGAAATTTCGGCTATTTCCTTTGCAGGAAAAGCGTCGGGTGAGGGATTGCCTGCCGAGAGAGAAACCACCTCGGGGTCTGCCGCATATTTAAAAATTTCTCTTATTGCACTGGGTTTAAGATTAGAAACCCTGTCAGAAAATGTATATTCCATTTAAAAATCTCCTTAGTTTTCATTATAGGCTCTGTCTAATAAAGGCTTAGCTTTTTCAAAATCTTCAACAGATTTTAAATTTATACGCAAATCGCCTGTACCCCAATGCCCTTTATTTCGTACATCTTCAATGAACCCCTGTGCTAAATCAACAGTATCCGGATTTAATCTCAGATGTAAACAAACATTATTGCGATACACTTCAGCACAAATTATGTTGCGAACTTTTTTAAATGCTACATATAATTTCAATCTATTTTCAGAAACATCGTCACCTAAGGACAAAATATAATCACGAACAGAATAAAATAAATTTTGATTTTTTATACCAGCCTCATTAAAATACTGGTCAAAATCTTTATCTTTCGAATTACTTTTTTTAGTTTGTTTCACAAAACCATCATCAAATTCTATTGGCTGTACCTGAGGAGCATTAAGATATTCTAGAGAAATCAAATCATTTCCAAATTTTTTATATTTCACTAGCTTAATGTTCCTTTGCATTTGATTGACTGCGTGTTCATCAAATTTCGTAAAATCATTTGCTACGCATATAACACAAGGCATACTCCAATCAATTTTATCTGCCTGCTCACTTCCGAGTGTATCCATAACTAGAAGTTTAAAATCTGCTTTATGGTCAAGCAACCAATCAAGATAGAATAGTCCTTGATTTATTACATTTTCGTTTACACTACGCTTATATTCAAAAATAACAGGACAATTATTTTCATCAATTCCAATGCTATCCATACGACCATTAGTTATACGGTACTCTGATTTAGGAAAAGTAACGCCAAAAAAGGTAGACATGTTTTGTTCAAGTAATTGTTGTAATTCTTTTTCAAGAGGTACTTGATTAGAATTAAGCTCCTTAACTTGACCTTTTAAAGAAAATAATTTTATATCAGCCATAGATTCACCTCCGATGATCATTTTGTTATTTAAGACATTTGTTGAACCTTTTTAAAAATTGCAAAAAGTAAACTTATAAAAATTAACTATAAACCACATTATATTATAATACAACAAAGAAAAATATTCAAGCTACCGAGCGGCAAAAGCTATAATTTGTGCTTTAATTTTTAAAAAGCATTGCACAAAATGCTTACAATTATTTTGCAAATTAACAGAATTTTAAAACGAAAGCCAAAAACTCGCAACTAAATTCAGTAAAATAGCTTTTAATTCTAATAACGAAAAATAATTTATTTCAATTATGTTACTATGTATATGAAATTGATTACTTCTATTTAAGGTTAATCAGGAGGATAATGGAATGGACAGTTCAGAAATCAAGCAGCTCCAAATTCTTGCAACAAAGGCAAGAATGGGAGCAATTCTCGGCACTTTTTGTGCTAAGTCGGGACATCCGGGCGGTAGCCTTTCGGCAGCAGATATTTTCACATATCTCTACTTTAAGGAAATGAATGTTGACCCTAAGAATCCTAAGTGGGAGGACAGAGATCGTTTTGTTCTTTCAAAGGGCCATTGTTGCCCAAGCCTTTATGCGGTTCTTGCACTTAAGGGCTATTTTGAGTGGGACGAGCTTACAAAGCTCCGTCATGTAGGCGCAATGCTTCAGGGTCACCCTGATATGAAGGGTACACCCGGCATTGATATGAGCACAGGCTCACTCGGACAGGGTATTTCAGCAGCCTGCGGTATGGCACTTTCTGCAAAAATCAGCAACAAGAGCTATCATGTATATTCTGTACTCGGTGACGGCGAGGTTGAAGAAGGTCAGGTTTGGGAGGCAGCTATGTTTGCCGCTCACAACAAGCTTGACAATCTTGTACTTTTCGTTGACCAGAACGGCTTGCAGATTGACGGTACAGTTGACGAGGTTGCAGGTATTGAGCCGCTTGACAAAAAGTTTGAGAGCTTTGGTTTTGAAGTGTTTAAGATAGACGGTCATGACTTCAATCAGATTGAGGACGCACTTAACAAGGCAAGAGAAGTTAAGGGCAAGCCTGTTGCTATCCTTGCAAAAACAGTAAAGGGCAAGGGCGTTTCATTTATGGAAAATCAGGTTGGCTGGCATGGTACAGCTCCTAACAAAGAGCAGTACGAGCAGGCAACAGCCGAGCTTCAGGCTGAAATTGACAGATTGGAGGGCAACTGCTGATGGCACAGGTAATTAAAAAGGCTACAAGAGAAAGCTTTGGCATGGCTCTTTGTGAGCTTGCAAAGACAAATAAGGACATTATTGTTTTTGATGCAGACCTCGCAGCTGCTACAAAGACAGGAATTTTTAAAAAAGAGTTTCCCGAAAGATTTTTTGACTGCGGTATTGCCGAGGGCAATATGGTAGGCGTTGCGGCAGGTATGGCAGCGGCAGGCAAAATTCCGGTTGCCGCATCATTTGCAATGTTTGCAACAGGCAGAGCATTTGAGCAGATTCGTAACTCGGTTGCTTACCCTCATCTTAATGTTAAAATTGCCGGCAGCCACGCAGGTATTTCAACAGGTGAAGACGGTGCTACTCATCAGTGTCTTGAAGATATCGGTATTATGCGTACAATTCCGGGTATGGTTGTCCTTAACCCTGCCGATCACTACGAAATGATGGCCGCTACAAAGGCTGCAATTGAGTACAACGGTCCTGTTTATATCCGTCTCGGCAGACTTGCTGTTGACAGTTTTAATGATCCCGATACCTATACATTTGAGCTTGGCAAGGGTATTACTCTCCATGAGGGCAACGATGTGGCTGTTATTGCAACAGGACTTGTTGTAAACGAGGCTTTAAAGGCTGTTAAGGAACTTGAGGCTGAGGGCATCAACGCTCGTCTTATCAATATTCACACAATAAAGCCTATCGACAGAGATATCATCATTAAGGCTGCAAAGGAAACAGGCAGAATCATCACCGTTGAGGAACACAATGTTATCGGCGGTCTCGGTGACGCTGTTTGTGATGTTGTAAGTGCAGAGTGTCCTGTTAAGGTTACAAAGATCGGTGTGAACGATCGTTTCGGTTACAGCGGTCCGGCTCTTGAGCTTCTTGACAAGTTCGGTCTTACACAGCCGCACCTTGCAAAGGCTGTCAGGGATGTTGTTAAAGAGGGCAAATAATTTCTGAATTAATTTAATAATTGCAAAATATTAACGGTCGGTTTGTTTAAGCCGACCGTTTTTTGTATGTACCATTCAAGAATAAAAGCAAAGGGTGGATATCGTAAAATAACGGTATCCACCCTGTTATATTAAAACATCCTCAGCAATAAGCCGAATGGGGCTTTAGTCAGCGTGCTTTATCAGCAGCCGCAGCCACAGCTGTTGTTGTCACAACCACAGCCGCCGTTGTTTCCGCCGCAACAGCAGAGAACGATGATAAGAAGAATAATCCATGAGCAGCAACCGTTGCCGTTACCAAAGTTACACATACGCTTACCTCCTTTCGTTTACACTACATATTATTGCAAAAGGAGAAATGTGTGACATCAAAAAAATGACGGCTGCGAAAATACTCGTAACCGTCATCAAATGTTAATGATTTAATTAAACATTGAATCTGAAAAGAACGACATCGCCGTCTTTCATAACATAGTCCTTGCCTTCACTGCGGACAAGACCTTTTTCTTTTGCGGCTGTCATACTTCCGCAGGCAATAAGGTCGTCATATGCGATAACCTCGGCTCTGATAAATCCACGCTCAAAATCCGAGTGGATTTTGCCTGCTGCCTGAGGTGCTTTTGTTCCTTTTTTGATTGTCCATGCACGAACCTCCTGTTTGCCGGCTGTAAGGTAGGAGATAAGTCCGAGAAGTGCATAGCATTCCTTGATAAGTCTGTCAAGACCGCTTTCCTCAAGTCCCATATCGGCAAGGAACATTTCCTTTTCTTCCTTGTCCATTTCAACGATTTCTTCCTCAATCTGAGCACAAATCGGAAGAACGCCGGCGTGTTCCTCGGCGGCAATCTTCTGAACAGCCTTGTAGCCCTCGTTTGAGTCTATGCCGTTTGAGAAATCCTCGTCACTCATATTTGCGGCATAGATAACAGGCTTGTTTGTGAGAAGCGCAACCTCTGAAAGAATTGCTTTTTCGTCATCGTCACATTCAACACTTCTTGCAGGCTTGCCCTCGTTGAGTGCGTCAAGGACTCTTTCAAAAAGGTCGATGTCTTTCTGATACTTTTTATCGCCCTTGAGCATTTTCTTTGTCTTGTCAATTCTGCGTTCGAGCATTTCAACATCAGAGAGAATAAGCTCAAGATTGATTGTTTCAATGTCACGGGCAGGGTTGATGTTGCCTTCAACATGGATAATGTCGTCGTTTTCAAAGCAACGGACAACATGAACGATAGCGTCACATTCACGGATGTTTGAAAGGAACTTGTTGCCAAGGCCCTCGCCCTTTGACGCACCCTTTACAAGGCCTGCAATGTCAACAAATTCGATTGATGCAGGGGTGTATTTGTCCGGGTCATACATTTCTGCTAATTTGTCAAGACGCTTATCGGGAACTGCTACAACACCGACATTCGGCTCGATTGTGCAGAACGGATAGTTTGCACTCTGAGCGCCTGCGTTTGTGATTGCGTTAAAAAGTGTGCTTTTACCAACATTAGGTAAACCTACAATGCCTAATTTCATTATCTTTTACTCCTCAAAAATTAATTGGCATACTTGCCTAATCAATATTTTTATTGTATCATAATAATAAGTATATCACAATTTTTCGTGATAGACAACAGGGAAAGGTGATTATTATGGAAGAAAAAACTCTCACTAAAACAATAAAAGTAGAAGAAGAGCAACTTGCAGTATCAATGGGCAGCGGCGGACTTGCAGTGCTTGCTACTCCTGCCGTAGTGGCTCTTATGGAAAATGCGGCTTTTGAGCTTTGCGAGGAAATTTTAAATAACGATGAGCTTACAACAGTGGGTACTGCTATTTCAATAGAACACACAAGTCCTACTCCGCTCGGTGCAGAAATTTCCGCAACGGCTGTATTAAAGGAAAATGACGGAAGATTTTTTAATTTTGAAGTAAGTGCAAGTGACGCAAAAGGAATAATTGCAAAGGGTACTCACACAAGAGTGAGCGTAAAAGCAGAGAAATTCCAAAAAAAGGCGGATGAAAAATTCAATGGTTAAGCACGAGTACATACTTTTTGATCTTGACGGCACTATAAGCAAAAGCGCTGAGGGTATAAGATATTCCCTTGAAAATGCAATAAAAGAAATGGGAAAGCCTGTGCCGGATTTAAGTGATTATACATTATATATAGGCCCGCCGCTCCTTGATACATTTTTGAATGTATGCCACTTTTCAAAAGAGGAGAGTGTGCATGGGGTTGAGGTTTACAGAGAAATTTACAACACAAAGGGAAAGTTTGTAAACACCGCATATGACGGTGTTGAAGAATTGCTCGCTAAAATTAAGGCGGACGGCAAGAAAATTGCTGTGTGTTCGTCAAAATACGAGCAGTTTGCAAAGGAGATCATTGACATTCTCGGACTTTCTCGGTATTTTGATGCCGTTTGCGGTTCTACGCTTGACGGCAGCCGAAAAGATAAAAAAGATTTGATTCCGTATGCTCTTAAAGCGCTTGGCACTAACCTTGAAAAAGACAGAGAAAATGCGGTGATTATCGGTGACACTTTCTTTGACACAAAGGGCGCTGTGCAGACGGGCATTGATTTTGTCGGCGCAAATTACGGCTATGGTGACATTGACAAAATGATAGAGGCAGGAGGAAAAGTTTTTGCCGACACTCCGCTTGAAATTTATGATTTAATTTAGTGCAATTTAAGCCGTAAACTTTCATATACATATGTAAGGTATATGGAGGTTTTGAAATGTTTGTTTTACGATTAAAAAAGAAACGATTTATAATTGCATTGACCGCTGTCCTCACTGTAATTACCGCATTTTTGGTAATTATAAATGCAGATTTCACATCTGTGGAGGATAATGTTGAAAAAAATTCAAAAATCTATTCTCTAAAAGCAGACAGTGCCGATGACAGGCTCGGATTTTTTAAACAACTTGAGCTAAAGGCAGGGCAGGAAACATCTGACGAAGTGGTAATTCCGCAAAATTTCAACAGCGTATATGACGAGTATAACGAAATTCAGAAAAGCAGCGGATTTGATTTGCTAAGTTACGCAGGCAAAACGGCAAAACGATATACATATAGTATTGATAACGGTAAAAAGGCTGTGATACTCGTTTATAAAAACCGCATTATCGGCGGTCACATAGCAAGCGGTATATACGGAGAAGAATATCTGCCTTTGATTTAGGCAGAAAGGATGGCAAAATGGACAGACTTGATAAAATTCTGGTTTCTCAGAATGTTGGCAGTCGCAAAGATGTGCAAAAACTCATTAAGGACGGCGCAGTGTGCGTAAACGGTGAGTGCATAAAGCAGCCGCAGCATAAGGTAAATGCTGTGGCAGATGATATTACCGTAAGCGGACAACCTCTTTTATACAGTAAATATGTGTATATAATGATGAATAAACCGGGCGGTGTTCTCTCGGCAAGCAATGACAAGAGGGCAGAAACGGTTGTTGACCTGTTGCCCGAAGATTTTAAGCGCCCCGGACTTTTTCCGGCAGGCAGGCTTGATAAGGATACCGAGGGTTTGCTCATTATAACAAATGACGGCGAGTTTGCCCATAATATGCTTTCGCCTAAAAAGCATATTGAAAAAAAGTATATTGCTCGGCTTGACGGAATTATAACAGATGAAATGATAAGCGCCTTTGAAAAAGGTATAGTATTTGCCGACGGTACGCACTGTATGCCGGCAAAACTTGAGATTGACGGTGAAGATCCGAGCAAAACAACGGCTGTTGTTACTATTTGCGAGGGCAAATTTCACCAGGTAAAGAAAATGTTTGCGGTATGTGGAAAAAATGTTGTGCACCTTAAACGAATATCAATAGGTGATTTGTATTTAGATAGCAATTTGCCCATAGGAGAGTGTAAAATGTTATCGGAATTAGATAAAATGTCAATCTTTATGGGCAAAATGCACTAAAATAGAGGGGCATTTTTTAATCGGTCGCTGAAATAAATAAAATAACGACTAAAATTTTAGTCAAAATCAGTATAGTAAAAAAAGCGCAAAAGTGATATATTATTAAGTGTAATAAAGCAAAACAGTATTTTCTCAATATAGATTTTCAGATTTTTGCTTCATCGGATTATTGGAGGTTTATAAAAATGGCAAATGTATCTTTAAGACACATCTATAAAATCTATGACGGCGGCGTTACAGCCGTAACAGATTTTAACCTTGAAATTGCAGACAAGGAATTTATTATTCTTGTAGGACCATCAGGTTGCGGTAAGTCAACTACTCTCCGTATGATCGCAGGTCTTGAGGATATCTCAAAGGGTGAACTTTACATTGGCGATATGCTCGCTAACGATGTTGCACCTAAGGACAGAGATATCGCAATGGTATTCCAGAACTATGCTCTTTATCCACATATGACTGTATATGATAATATGGCATTTGGTCTTAAGCTCCGCAAGATTCCAAAGGACGAAATTAAGAGAAGAGTTGAAGAGGCAGCTCGTATCCTCGGTATTGAGCAGTACCTCGACAGAAAGCCAAAGGCTCTTTCAGGTGGTCAGAGACAGCGTGTTGCTCTCGGTCGTGCTATCGTTCGTGATCCTAAGGTATTCTTACTTGACGAACCTCTTTCAAACCTTGATGCTAAGCTTCGTGCTCAGATGAGAACAGAGATTTCTAAGCTCTATCAGAGACTTGGTACAACATTTATCTATGTAACTCATGACCAGACAGAGGCTATGACAATGGGTACAAGAATTGTTGTTATGAAAGACGGTTTCATTCAGCAGGTTGATACTCCTCAGCACCTCTACGATATGCCATGCAATATGTTCGTTGCAGGATTTATCGGTTCACCTCAGATGAACTTCATCAACGCTGTTCTCTCTAAGAACGGCGGCAAGTATACTCTTGATTTTGACAAGTATCACGTTCCTGTTCCGGAGTCAAAGGTCAATGCTGACCTCGACAACTATGTTGGCAAGGAAGTTGTTTTGGGCATCCGTCCTGAGCATGTTCACGATGAGCCTGAAGAAATTGCTAAGGCTGAGTGTCTTCTCAAAGCCAATGTTGATGTTACCGAGCTTATGGGCGCTGAAATTTATCTCTATGTAAATATCAACGGTACACCTATCACAGCTCGTGTTGAACCTACTTCAACAGCTAAGCCGGGCGACGACATTGAGATTGCTTTTGACCTCAGCAAGATTCACATCTTTGATAAGGATACTGAGAAAACAATCACAAACTGATTATAATTTAATTTGGTTTTTACGGCGGAGCATTATGCTCCGCCGTTTTTGCGTTTGCAGAAGGAAAACGATTGTTGCCGTAAGCACAATAACTTTCAAAACCCATTTGCATTTAAATTTTATAATTGATTAACCGTGATGAATAGATATTTTTCGTATTTTGTCACAAAATCAACACAATGTTGTGATATATTAAAAAACAAATAAGATTTTGTAACAATTGTTTAATTTTGCTTTCAAAACTGTAACTTGTTGCTGATTATGCAAATTCTCTAAAAAAATTCAAGAAAAATTGTAAATAGAGGTTGATTTTTTTCTCGTTTTTGTGTAATATGTATATGAGACAGATTGTATTTTATTGAACTCTTTTACAATCACAATATATAACTGCGGAGAAAACGAGGTAAAAATTTATGTCAAACAGATTATTTCAAGGTATTGTACACCAGATGAAAGACGCAATCGACAGAACGATTGGCGTAATTGACGAGACTTCGGTTGTTATTGCCTGCTCCGAGCTTGGAAAAATCGGCGAGGTAAACGAGAGCGTTAATTCCGAAACACTCAGCTCAACAGCACCGTTTGTTGTTAACGGCTATACATACAGATCTTTCGGCAGCAATGCAAAGTATGATTATGCAGTATTTGTTCAGGGTACCGATGAGTATGCTCAGAAGTATGCTCAGCTTTTGTCGGTTTCTTTTGCAAGCATAAAGCAGTATTATGACGAAAAGTATGATCGTTCAAACTTTATTAAGAATGTTATTCTTGACAACATTCTTCCGGGTGACATTTACCTTAAAGCAAGAGAGCTTCACTTTAACAGCGAGGTTTCCCGTGTGTGTCTGCTTATTAAAATTGTTTCAAAAACAGATGTTTCCGCTTATGATATAATTCAGAATCTTTTCCCGGACAAGTCAAAGGACTTTGTTATAAATATTAACGAGGTTGAAATTGCACTTGTTAAGGAAATTAAACCCGACAC
>OHAQ01000440.1_pt1 | contig 32889 bp, 22 predicted proteins | sample 1577111 | NCBI WGS metagenome assembly OHAQ01 (sample SAMEA3541549, study PRJEB24748) | human gut metagenome | biome: human gut; feature: human-associated habitat; material: faeces | place: China | collected 2012 | reverse complement strand
CATTGGCTGCTTCTGTAATTTTTGCCGTGGGAACTTCTGTGTTTACTGTGATTTCTCTGTTTTGTCCGCAGGTATATTATGGCTTTGGGTTTCTTGCAGGATGTGTACTGTTTTATTTTATAGTTATGATCCGTCTGGAACGTTATACCAGACGTCTGCCATATTATATTCTCAGCATACAGCCGGTGGTAGCAGAAGACAAATCGGGGGTATTTACCAGAATCGGATGTTTTATGGATGAGAAACTGGAAAGGAGAACGAACGTTGACAGGAATTAAAAAAATAAATCTGATAAGTGCAGTATTAGTCAGTCTTTCTCTCTGTGGAGGCTGCACTCTGGAAAAAGCGGGAAACTCTTCGCAGGATCAGACAGTACAGGAAGATAACGAAACAGAACAGGTAAAGGCAGAAAAAGCAGAGAAAGAAGAAATCAATGAGATTCATTTAAGAGATAAGGATTCTTTGTATGAAAATGATGATGATACCAGTGTTGTTACCATGTATCTTACTGTATCTAAGGGAAATTCATCCGAAAATACATATCATACATGGAAGGAAATCAACAGCTATTCTGTTTATGACTACGAAGATATGGGAGTGGAGAGATATCAGGTGGCAGGACTTTTACAGGTGGGAGATGAGAATGGACCGATAGAAGGGGAAGTCGGATATGGAGAAAGCGTGCCTAATGCAACTGTTCAGATCAGAGGCCAGACATCCAGCCAGAATGCACAAAAAAATTATAAAATTGAGTTAAAAAAGAATAAAGGAACGTGGAGAGGACAGAGAACCATTAACCTGAATAAACATATGACAGAAGGAATGCGCTTTCGAAATAAGCTGGCATATGATCTGATCAGGGGAATTCCTCAGATGGTTGGTTTACGTACACAGTTTGTGCATTTGTATGTAAAGGATAATACAGAAGAATCAGGTGGAAAATTTGAGGATTATGGAATTTATACACAGGTTGAACAACTGAATAAGACAGCATTAAAGAGTCATGGACTGGATTCAAACGGACAATTGTATAAGATTAATTCTTTTGAATTCTATCGTTACGAAGATATTATAAAAAAAGAAGATGATGCAGGATATGATAAAACAGCCTTTGAAAAAATGCTGGAAATAAAAGGGGATTCAGATCATACCAAATTGATTGATATGCTGACAGATCTGAATGATTACTCTATAGGGATTGAAGATGTACTGAAAGAACATTTTGATGAAGAAAATATTGTTTACTGGATGGCATTTCAGATTCTGATGGGAAACGTAGACACACAGAACAGAAATGTTTATTTATACAGTCCTCTGAATTCAGATATCTGGTACTTTATTGCCTGGGATAACGATGGCTGTCTGATGAGACCGGAATATGAATTAAGGAATTTTTCGGATCAGAACAGCTGGGAAAAGGGAATCAGTAATTACTGGGGAAATGTTCTGTTTCAAAGGTGTCTGAAGTCACGGTCTTTCCGGGAAAAATTAAATGATGCCATTCTGGATCTGAGGGAATATCTGAACAAAGATATGCTCACATCAAAGATAGAGAGCTATAAGAACATACTGAAGCCCTATTTATATTCGATGCCTGATGCAGAGTATGAACCGCTTACATCTGAACAATACGATCAGATTGCAGCATCACTTCCTGATGAGATAGAGAAGAACTATCAGTTATATCTGGAAAGTCTGGAAACACCAATGCCATTTTATATAGGTGTTCCGACAATAGACGGTGATAAGCTGAAATTTAACTGGGATGTATCTTATGATCTGGACGCAGAGGACATTACGTATTCTGTAGAGGTTGCGCGAGATTATCTGTTTCAGGATGTAATCTATCAGAACACAACCCTGACTGTTCCGGAAGCTGAGATGGACCTTCCGGAAGCAGGACAGTACTTTGTGAGAGTAAGAGCAACAAATACATCTGGAAAAACGCAGGATGCATTTGATTATTATGTAACAGATGAAGGAAAACATTATGGTATGAAGTGCTTTTACATAACAGAAGATAGTACGGTAGAGGAAGACAATTATGAAGAAGGCTGACAGGAAGAAAGAACGTTTTCGTAACGAGTGGAAATATCTTATCAGTACCAGTGAGAAAGAATTGCTGGAGCTGAGGATGAAGCATTTGATGAAAAAGGATCCAAATGCAAAGGGAAATGGCTATATGATCCGCAGTCTCTATTTTGATGATTATTTCAACAGTGCCTATGCGGAAAAGGAGTCAGGTGTTCTGATGCGTAAAAAATACCGAATCCGTCCGGAGTGCTCTTTATCACAGCTTCTACTTTATCGATTACTTTGTTGGTCTCTTCCAGCGTACTACCCGGTGCCACACTGACATTCACCATCATAACTCCCTGATCTTCCTGAGGAACCAGACCGGTTTTGGCTGTCGACATCAGATAAACGAGCAAAGCTATACAGCAAACCAAAGAAGTCCACACCATCCAACGGTGATGGATAAAGAACATCACTCCTTTCTTATATTTACCCAGCATAGCATTGTAAGAAGCATTATAAGCGGCACGCACACGTCCGTTGATACTTTTCGCGCTCTTAGTGCCCGAAGCCGGACGCATCATCATAGCGCACAATGCCGGACAAAGAGTCAAGGCGCAAATACAGGACAAGCCAACAGAAGTTGCCATAGTGATACCGAACTGCGTATAGAAGATACCGGAAGTACCGCCCATAAAGGTGACGGGCACGAATACAGCCATGAACACGCAGGTACAGGAGATAACCGCCATCGTTACATCGCTCATGGCGTCTTTCGTAGCCTGGTAAGGTGATTTATAGCCGGCATCGAATTTCGCCTGCACGGCTTCCACCACGACGATGGCATCGTCCACCACCGTACCGATCGCCAACACAAGGGCGAACATCGTCAGAATATTGATACTGAAGCCGGCAGCCATCAGGCAGGCAAAGGTTCCGATCAGCGAGACGATGATGGATATAGATGGGATCAATGTACTCTTGAAGTCTTGCAGGAAGAAGTACACGACGAGGATAACCAGGATGATGGCGATAAACAATGTTTCGACCACATTATGGATAGATGCGAACAGGAAGTCGTTGGAGCTCATCAAGGTGACAAATTCGGTTCCCTGCGGCAGCTTCTTGGACATCTCATCCAACAGGTTCGTTATCTTTTCGTTGACGGTGGTCGCATTGGCACCTGCCACCTGAAAGGCGATGAATGTTACGGCCGGTTTGCTGTCCATCTCTCCGTGAAAAGCATAAGAGAGGGCGCCTAATTCCACATCGGCTATGTCTTGCAGACGCAGGACGGAACCGTCGGCATGCGAACGGATGACTGTGTTCTTAAATTCATCCACGCTTTTCAATCTTCCGCGATATTTCATGGTGAACTGGAAAACGTTTTTCGAGTTCTCGCCTAACGAACCGGTAGGCGCTTCGATGTTCTGTTCACCCAAGACGGCTGTTACGTCCGACGGGATAAGGCCGTATTGCGCCATTAGTTCCGGTTTCAGCCAGATACGCATACTGTAGGTATCGCCCAGCTCCATGACGTCTCCTACTCCCTCGATACGTTTGATCTGCGGGATGACGTTGATGTCCAGATAATTGGCAAGGAAGGTCTGGTCGTAGCGACCGTCGGTGCAGACCATCGCGCCGATTTGCAGGAAGCTGGTCTGTCGTTTCATCGTGCTTACGCCGACTTTCGTTACTTCGGCGGGCAGCAGTCCCTGTGCTTTGGCTACACGGTTCTGTACGTTGACAGCCGCCATGTCGGGGTCGGTGCCTTGCTTGAAGTAAACCTGTATGATAGCCAGACCTGCATTGGAGGCGCTGGACGTGATATACATCATGTCTTCCACCCCGTTGATGCTCTCTTCCAGCGGCATGATGACGCTGTTCATCACAGCTTCGGCATCGGCGCCCGTATAGCTGGCGGATACATAGACCGTGGGAGGCGCGATGTCGGGATATTGCTCCACCGGCAGGGTGAAGAGCGAGATAAGCCCTATGGCGAGAATCAGCACGGAGATGGAGATAGCCATCACCGGCCGTTTGATAAATATATTTCCTTTCATAATCAGTCTCCTTCTTATTTAACCTGTGTGCCTTCGCGCACCAGTCCGGCGCCTTCCGATACAATTTCGTCACCGGCTTTCAGGCCGTCCAGCACTACATATTCGCGTCCGTCGTTGATTCCGGCTACGGTGATCAGGGTGGAGACCGCTTTGCCGTCCACTACCTTATATACAATTGTCTTGTCCTGCATCCGCACGGTGGCTGTCTGCGGGATGGCGATGCAGTTCTTGTAGATGCTCGGCACTACTACCGTGCCCGATGCTCCGCTATGAAGCAGCCGTGATTCGTTGGGGAACACCACGCGTGCCACTACGGTCCCTGTCTGACGGTCGATCACTCCACTGATGGATTCGATGGTACCTTTCTTCTGATAGACTGAGTTGTCGTTCAGAATCAGTTCCACTTCCGGCATATTCTTTAACGCTTCGTTCATGTCGCCGTACTGGCGGGTGAGGGCGAGCAGCTGGTTCTCGGTCATCGAGAAATAGACGTACATATCCGAATTGTCACTGACCGTAGTGAGCGGATAAGGAATGTTGGCGCTTACCAATGCGCCTGCACGATAGGGCAATGCGCCTACAACTCCGTCACTGGGACTTTTCACTTCGGTATAAGAGAGGTTGTTGCGTGCGCTTATTTCCTGAGCTTCAGCCTGTGCCAGTTGTGCCTTGGCGGTGAGATAAGAGTTTTCGGCAGTCTTCAGGCTAAATTCTGAAACGACTTTCTGCGCATACAGTTCCTTGTTGCTCTTGTAAGTCAGTTCGGCGGTGCTTGTAGCGGCGCGGGCCGCTTCCACATTGGCGGTGGCGGTTTTGAGCACGGCTCTGTAAGGTACTTGGTCAATGATGAAAAGCAACTGTCCCCGACGTACTTTCTGACCTTCGGTCACGCAGAGTTTCTCGATTGTTCCCGACACTTGCGGATAGATGTCAATATCCTGTCGCCCGCGTATGGTTGCCGAATAGGAGGAAGAAAGTTCTTTGTCCGTTGGTTCTATCTGCATGACTGCATAAGAAGATTTCACTCCTGCATCCGGTGCCTGCTTGCACGATGCCATCCACACTGTACAACCGACAATCCCTATCAGCCGTATCCATTTTTTGTTCACTGTAATCATACTTACTCTTTTTGTCTTTTATTAAAATCAGAACAAAAGTAGGAGAAAAGAACAAGTCAATGGTGACCGATTTTTCTCTATGAATGTCCTGTTTTCGTTATTTGTATTTGTTGTGGCTAACTATTTGCGTATAAACGACATATCAAACAATTATAAAGGAGTTTGGGACATTCTGTTTTCCCTATTATTTACCAACTTTGCAAAAAGTAAAAAAGGAGAGATTATGGAAAAAGAGAACATTATGACAGTAGATATAGAAGACTTTAAGAAGAGTCAGCATATCCTTGATTATATAGACGATGACTTTGCGATAGTCAACAGTCTGGACGGGATTCCGTATAGTAATGATACAGTCCGGCTGAACTGTTTCCTCATTGCCGTCTGTGTAGAAGGGTGTATCCAGTTGGATATCAACTATCGGACGTATCAGTTGCAGGCGGGCGACTTGCTGCTCGGTCTTCCCAATACACTGATCAGTCGTACGATGCTGAGTCCTAAATATAAGATAAGGCTGGCGGGATTCTCTACCCGTTTTCTGCAACGCATTATTAAAATGGAGAAGAAAACGTGGAATACCGCTGCTCATATTCACAACAATCCGGTGAAGTCTATCAGCGAAGGCGGGGACGATCCTGTTTTCAGGTTTTATCGGGATTTAATTGTGGCGAAGATCAATGATGAACCTCATTATTATCACAAGGAAGTGATGCAACATCTCTTCTCCGCCCTCTTTTGTGAGATGCTGGGACAGCTTCACAAGGAAATCGATGCTCCCGACAAGGGGGACAGTCCGAAAGAAGGTATCAAACAGGCGGATTATACCCTGCGGAAATTCGTGGAGCTATTATCGAAGGACAAGGGTATGCACCGTTCTGTGAGTTATTATGCGGATGCGCTTTGCTACACTCCGAAGCATTTTTCGAAAGTCATCAAGCAAGCGTGTGGCAGGACTCCGCTGGACTTGATCAATGAAACGACGATAGAACATATCAAGTACCGGCTGAAACGTTCGGACAAGTCCGTTAAGGAAATAGCGGAAGAGTTCAATTTCCCCAACCAGTCCTTTTTCGGGAAGTACGTAAAGATGCATTTGGGGACTTCACCGGCTAATTATCGGAATCGCAAGAATGAGTGAGACGAAGAATCTCTTGGAAAGCCTTCAGGTAGCGTTCGCTGACTGTCTCCATATTGATATTTTCCCGGATCATCCGTTCCGACTCTTTTCCCATCTCCTTGCAACGTTCGGGAGATTCGAACATCTCTCTGATTCTATCTGCCAGACTATCGGCGTCTCCGTCTTTGAAGAAATAGCCGTTCTTGCCTTCCATGACCAGGTCGCGTTCCGTACTGTCGCATACGGCACAAAGGACGGGCATACCATACGTCATGGCATCGTTGATCGAAAGCCCTCCCATGCCGGCAAGCACATAGATACTCGATTCGTTCATATAGGCGCCCAGCGTTTTCGGGTCATAGACGGCTCCGATAAAGCGGATGCTGTCTGTCAGTTGCAGGTCGTTTGCCTGTTGTCTGAGGTTGTCCAGTTCCGGTCCGTCTCCTACGATCACCAGTTCCGCTTCCGGATAGTCGGCAGCTACCTTCCGGAAAGCCTCTATTAATAAATCTACCCGTTTCCATTTTACGAGCCGTCCGATGTGCAGCAGTCGACGGTCGCACGGGGGAAGGATGGAGGGGGAAGCCAGTACGGATTCTTTTTCTTTGAGAAGTGCTTCCGTATCGGTCGAGTTGTAGGTGACGTGTATCTGCTCCTTCTTTACTCCGTAAGAGGGGAGGATGTCGTAGGCGGCTGTCGAGTAGTTCAGCGTTCCGGCAGCTTGGGCGTAGCAGTACTTCCGTATCCTTGCCGTTATCCATTGGCGCAGATAGAAGCCGATACCCTTGCTGAGCAGGCGCATACCTTCGTCGTGCATCGGATTGGCTTTGAAATATTCCTTGATCTTTCCGTAGGGAGGAGTCTGGAAGGGGATTTCACGAATCACCAGCTTGGCGTTGCAGGACTTCATAGCCTTTCTCAGTGCGGGCTGGAAGAATACTTGCAGGAAGTAGGGCCATCCTATTACCACTATATCCGGTTTTTCTTCCGCAATGATTTCGGGAAGGGCGGGGAAAGCGCTTTTTCCGTAGAACATCTTTTTCTCCGGTGTGGTCAGATGCTTGTAGGTTCCTCCTTCTACCATTTTCACCCCTTTGCCGATGGTCGTATTCCCTTTCTTCGGGCTGACAACGGTTATTTCTACTCCTTTTGCCTGTAGCCTGTTGAGCATGGCATTCAGGTAGTGGGGGATTCCTCCGAATGTAAAAAGTACTTTCATTGTATATGCTTGCTGATTTGATTAAAACATGTGATTAGTTTCTCCACTTCGTGTTCGTGGGCGTACCGGGCGAAAGCCTGAGTGTCCATCCTTGTTTCGGTACACAGCGAGCGGATAGCTGCGCTGCATTCTCCGGCGTTGTCTTCTCCGGTGGTTTGACCTGTTCCGTACTGCTCTACCCTCCGCCCCATGCAGAGGCCGCGGCTGACTATGACCGGTTTGCGGAAGGCGGCAGCTTTGGTCAGGAGGTTGCTGCTGCCGGTGAACTGCTTGTATGCGGCAAAAATAAGGTCGCTCTCCGCTATCAGGGCATTGAAACAGCTTTCATCGGGAATCTTCTCCAATGAGAACAGACAGTTATTCCTTGACTCCCCGAACGCCCGCAGGTCGTTTTCCTGTTGTGCGGTGAGAGATGATTTCCCCGCAATGAGGAAGAAATATTTATCCTTTGGCAATAAAGGGATACTCTCTAACAGTAACTTTATCCCCTTGCGGAAATTGATGGAACCGAGCAGGGATATCACCTTCCTTCCTCTGGCTTTCTCCTTCAGTTTGCGCAGCAACGGGTAGTTTGTGGCGGGAGCCGAAAGATCGGCAAAGTCGGGAAACAGCAGAATGTGGCGCTGAAATGTTTCCAGGTCTTTCGCTGAATATTCGTTCAGTATGCCTACTCCTACGCAGTTCTTGCTTCGCAGGAAAGGGCGTGTATCGGGCATCCCTCGGTGGTAAGGCGGCAGGGCGGACTGAACCAGCAGGCCGCTCCACTGATAGGGCAGCAAAAGATTGAACAGCCATAAGGGAGCCAATGTAGGCAGCATATCGTCGAGGCAGGCGAAGAAGACCAGATCAGGTTTCAGCCGTTGAAGACTCCGGCGCAGCCTGTACAGATTTCGCAGCCGAATCACTGCATTGCGCAGTACAACCAGCTTTTTCTGCAACGGTTTTCCGGCAGGGAGCGGCAGCAGCGGAAGCGCTGAGACAGGCTGAAAGGCAACGGTCTCCTGTACACCTTTCCCGTCGGGAGCGATGAGCGACGTTTCGTGCCCCATGCCCGCCCATGTCTGAGCAAACTGTTTATAATACGTTTCCCGATGGCCTGATACTGAACAATCTATGACTGTAACTTTCATGATTCCGATGCTTTTGGGGGCTTGGACATTTCTAATGCTTCTGAATAAACTTGCCGTAACTTCTGCCCCGCCAACTGAAAGTCGAAACGGCTGACGATGGACTGGCGGATTTTCTCTTTGTCGAACGACTCGTAGGTGTCGTACAATGTTTTCATCTTAGCGGCGAGCGCATCCACATTTCCCGGTCGGATGAGGAAGCCGCTTTCGGGAGTGATGATGTCCTCCGGTCCTCCGCATACGGTGCCGATGGCGGGCAAGCCTGTTGCCATTGCTTCGATGAATACGATGCCGAATGTCTCCGCAAAGGAGGCCAGTACAAAAGCATCGCAAGTAGCCAGCAACCCGGACAATTCTTCCCGTGACAGGCGGCCGGTCAGTTTTACCTGCTCTTCCAGGTGGAGAGACTGAATCTGCTCTTTGAGTGACTGCATTTCTTCCCCGTCTCCGGCAATGAGTAAAGAGACGTGCGGCATATCCTTGAATGCCCAGTGAAAAGCAGTCAGCAAATCCCAGAATCCTTTGCGCTTATTCAGGTTTCCGATGCTGATGAAAGTGAAATGTTTCTCTTTCTCCGTCCGGTGAGGGCTGAATGCAAAGGTGTTCGTATCTACAAAGTTCGGTATGACGGTCACTTTATCCGGGTCACTGACGTATGCGCACAGGCTCCGTTTCAGTTTCGTGCCGACACAGATGATCTTGCGTGCCTCGCTGTATGCCTTCTTTAGTATCACTGCCTGCGACGGTGTCGTCTGATTGCCGTTGATGGAAGAGGCGTGCTCTGTGATGACATAGGGAATCTTATACCATTTATAAACCAGTCGTGCGGCATACCCTGCCCATGTGCCGAAGTGCGCATGAATCAGGTCGGGGCGACCGTAAGTGCGGATATACTTCCGTACTAACAAGACGGTCAGCAGAGACCAGATGATTCCTCCCGCGCGGGTGCTTAGTTTCGGGTTCCATGCGTGCATGCGCATGGTGACGAAACTGCCGTTATCTTCTGCCGATATCTGAAAATGACTCTCTTTGCGGAACCGTTTCCATGTGAAGTTCTTCAGAGGCCTTTGCTCCGTGAAGGCAAGTCCTGTCCGGCAGCCTGATTTAGCCAGTTGCATAGCCTGCTCGAAGAACATATATCCCCGGTGCGGGGAGGAGTCCTTCTCAGGATAGTACATTGGAAGTATCAGTATATGCATTTGTCTTTTATTTTTAGAAGAAGAATGGTGATGAAATCGCGGATACGTTTCCCGAAAGTAACGGTCGGCACACCGGTGTAGGCGGAGGCTTTCTTGCGGAAGGCCTCTTCGTCATCGAAAGTGGGGTGGTTCACAAAGTGTTTGTACAGCAGATACAATCCTCTTTTTTTCTCGTAAGGAAGATGCCATACCGCTAGTTGCTCGTCTCCTTTTTCTACCGTATTGTATTTGGGGTAGGTCCAGAGGCGTTTGACGTATTGATTGGCGATATTGTTGTGGATGTTGAGCCTCGTAGCCACTACGCTCAGGAAGTGGGCTTCTTCGTTCAGTTTGGGCTGATTGGCGGCAAAACGTTCCAGATTATAATTCCATAAAGCAGGATACGCTTCGTTGATTCGTGCTACTACATCACCACGCAGCGAGATAAATTCTCCCCCGTAATAATGGACAAGCTCTGTTCTTGTGACTCCGTTTTTCGTATCTTGCTGCTCTGCTTCTTCCTTTTCCGCTTCTGTTTTCTTCGTTGCCTCCTTCTCTTTTTCTCTCTTCTCTTTTTCTACGTAACAGTCATTATAGATATCTGTCATCTCCTTTAGTGTGATTCCGTTCACGCTGAGGTCCGGTCGGTCGGATGCATCGTACAGGGCGGAACCGTATTTCCGTGTGTCGCTGAACAGTTGCTCCAACGGACGCATACAGAGACAGTCCGCATCGCAGATGAGCAACGTATCGTCCGCTTGCATCCTTTTCTCCATATAGCGCAGGATATCATACAGGTAGAATTGATTTCTCCATGCCCCGTACCATCCTTTGGGAGGGATGCAGAGATAAGGCAGGGTAACAGTCTCAATCCGTAACTCCTTGAATAACCGTTCCAGATAATCGGGAAACTGATCCAGATTGCTGAAGAAAAGCAACTTGTCATCCGGATGATAATGTCTGAAAGTGGTAAAGAACGGCACTTGTATCTGCATATAGATGGAATGGACGAGGGCGGAATCTCCCCGTTTGCCTGCCTGCGGATAGAAACTGGCATCTTCTTTGGATTCCTTGTAGAACCAGGTCGCTATGTAATTGGTAGGTGTCGTCATGATATCTTTTTCTTTTTAATGAACTGAATACATTCCTTGAAAATGACTGATTGCATTTTCCACAAAACAAGTGCATATAGAGAAGCCACGAAAAACACTTTGATGGTAAGTGACAAATACAGATTAGTGATGCCCGACGTTATGTAATGGGCTGCGATTGTCAGCGAAGCTGCCAGCAGAAAATAAGGAGCGATATCTTTCAGTATGCTGAACAGCGTCAGCGGAATCTCCCTCCGGGCAAAGCAGTACCAGACAAACAGCCACCCGATATTGATAGCGACAAACAGATAAATCATGGTGGTGATGCCGTATGGATAACTGATACAGGCAGTGATCAGCTGCAACACGCTCAGTGCGATACTGTTGAACATAAAGATGGAAGACCGCCCGCGGCTGACCAGCAATAAGGAGAACAGATTATTGATCGGGATAAAGGCTCCCCATATACAAAGTAATTGCATGATCCGTGCGGAAGCGAGCCACTTGTCCGTGATGGCAATCAGAATGAACTCTCTGGAAATGAGGCTGAGCCCGAACATGGCAGGGAAAGAAATAAAAGCCGTGAAACGCAGCATTTTATGAAACACGGCCGCCTGACGCTGCGGGTCATTAGCCACACTTGCCAGTACGGGCTGGGTGACTCCGTTGATCATTCCGGTGATGAGGGCGTGTCCCTTATTGTTCCAGTTGTTGGCCTGGCTGAAGTCTCCGACTTCCTGTTTAGTGTAGAATTTACCCAGCAGGACGGAGAACAGGTTTTGGTTGATGATAATAAAGACTTGCGTAATCAGCATTTTACTGCTGAATCCGAACATCTCCCTGATGGGAGAGAAGTCAATGCGGAAGCTGGGCTTCCAGTGGGCAAAGTACCAGTTGAGTGCCGTGCCTATGACGACAAAGGTCATTGTCTGTATAGCCAGACCCCAATAGGCAAATCCGTTTGCGGCAAGAATAATCCCCACAATACCGGATAGAAACAGGCTTGAAAGAGAAATGATGGTATTCTCCTTCACTTTGAGATTACGGAAAAGAAGAGCTCGTGGAGCTATCCCGAAACTGGCTATAAAGAAACTGAGGAAAGAGAAACGGGCAAGCGACGTTAACTCCGGAGTATCATAAAATTTAGCAATCAGCGGAGCTGAAGAATAGAGCAAAATATAAAGAACAGCACTAAAAGAGATACTGAACCAGAATACAGCGTTATAGTCTTTATCGCTGACTTTCTCGCGATTGGCGAGTGCTGCGACAAATCCGCTTTCCTGCAGGGCGGAAGCAATGGCCGGAAAGATAGCCAGCATACCGATCATACCGTAATCTGCAGGGTCCAGTAATCTTCCTAACACTACTCCGAAAAGAAGTCCTAGTAGCTGTTGCACACTGCTGCTGAGCCCTCCCCAAAATAGCCCTTTTGCTGTTTTTTGTTTCAGTGACTGTTCTTCACTCATATTATTATACCATATTTCACTTTCTGAATCCTATTGGATTACGTGGCTTATCCGCTATTGCTTTTTGCGCTTGCAGTTCGGCCAGTGTTTGATTGATCAGCTCCAATTGTGTGCGGGTATCCTCATTAATATCATTATAATCGGTGAAGGCCTCTTCGATATAATTTTTCAGTTCTTCCATCTGATTTTCTAACTGGCCGACTCTATCTACAGGAAATTTGGCAATTAGTTGCCGTATGGCAACAAATGCACGTACAATCAGAACACTGGTCTGTATGGCAATATCACTTCGGAGTATACTGGAGAGCATTACAACACCGTGTTCGGTAAATGCTAGTGGAAGAGCAGATTTCGGACGTTTGGCACGGGATGTCATCACAAATTGTGATGACATATCTTCCCATTCCTCATTTGTTAGTTGAAACATAAAGTCTTCGGGAAAGCGGCTCTGATTCCGCTTTACCGATTGATTTAAGATACGTGTCTCAACTTGGTACATTTCGGCCAAATCAAAATCCAGCATTACTTTCTGCCCTCGGACTTCATATATCTTACTCTGTATTAATGTGAGTGTAATATCCATTAGCTTATCACTTATTTTACTTCGCTGCCCGGCTTCACCTCTTTCTGAGGCATGATAACTGCCAGACTACCGTCGTTGTTTTCGGCACTCAGAATCATGCCTTCGCTGACGATACCTTTCAGCTTGCGCGGTGCGAGATTGGCGATAAAGCAAACCTGTTTGCCTACCAGTTCTTCCGGCTGGTAGTGCTTTGCGATGCCCGATACGATGGTACGTGTTTCCAGTCCGTCGTCAATCTTGAATTGCAGCAGCTTGTCGGCTTTCGGCACTTTCTGACATTCAAGGATGGTACCAACACGGATATCGAGTTTCGTGAAATCATCAAATTCGATGTTCGGACGAATCGGGTTTGCCTTATAGTTGGCTTCTTCGTTGGCCTTCTTCGTGTCGAGCAACTTCTGTACCTGTGCCTCGATTACGCTGTCTTCTATTTTTTCGAACAGCAGTTCCGGCTTGTTCAGCTGATGTCCTACCGGGAGCAGGTCGTTCCTTCCCAGTTCCGACCATTCGAAGCTTTCCATGTTCAGCATCTTGCGGAGTTTCTCCGAGCTGAAAGGCAGGAACGGTTCGAAAGCGATGGCAAGGTTGGCAACCAGTTGCAGAGAGATGTTCAGGATGGTGCCTACACGTTCCATGTCGGTCTTTGCCAGTTTCCAGGGTTCGGTGTCGGCAAGGTATTTGTTGCCGATGCGTGCCAGGTTCATCGCCTCTTTCTGCGCGTCGCGGAATTTGAATACGTCGAGCAGCTTTTCTACTTCTGCCTTTACGTCGGCAAATTCTTTCAGGGTTTCTTTGTCGTAATCCGTCAGTTCTGCGCAGGCGGGTACTTTGCTGTCGAAGTATTTCTGAGTCAACACCATTGCACGGTTCACGAAGTTGCCGTATACGGCTACCAGCTCATTGTTGTTGCGTGCCTGGAAGTCTTTCCATGTAAAGTCGTTGTCCTTCGTTTCCGGAGCATTGGCGGTCAGTACGTAGCGGAGTACGTCCTGCTTACCAGGGAAGTCTTCCAGATATTCGTGCAGCCATACCGCCCAGTTGCGGGAAGTCGAAATCTTGTCTCCTTCCAGATTCAGGAATTCGTTGCTCGGCACGTTGTCCGGCAGGATATAGCTTCCTTCCGCTTTCAGCATGGCGGGGAATACGATGCAGTGGAATACGATATTGTCCTTTCCGATGAAGTGGAGCAGGCGTGTTTCGGGGTCTTTCCACCATGTCTCCCAACTGTCGGGAAGCAGTTCCTTGGTATTGGAAATGTATCCGATAGGAGCATCGAACCACACGTACAGCACCTTTCCTTCCGCACCTTCTACGGGCACAGGGATACCCCAGTCGAGGTCACGGCTGACGGCACGCGGCTGCAATCCCATGTCGAGCCAGCTCTTGCACTGTCCATATACGTTGGGGCGCCATTCCTTGTGGTCTTCCAGAATCCATTGGCGCAACCATCCTTCGTGTTTGTCGAGGGGCAGATACCAGTGCTTGGTCTCCTTCATCACAGGTTTGCTGCCGCTGATGGCGCTCTTCGGGTTGATCAGATCGGTGGGCGACAGGGAGGTTCCGCATTTCTCGCATTGGTCGCCATAGGCACCTTCCGAATGGCAGTGAGGACACTCACCGGTGATGTAGCGGTCGGCGAGGAATGTTTTCGCTTCTTCGTCGTAGTATTGTTCGGATGTTTTTTCGATAAACTCTCCTTTGTTGTATAGCGTCTTAAAGAAATCCGAAGCCAGCTCATGATGCGTCTTCGAAGTGGTGCGGCTGTATACATCGAACGAAACGCCGAATTCTTCGAACGATTTCTTGATCAGATAGTGGTAACGGTCTACTACATCCTGCGGAGTGACTCCTTCTTTCTTTGCACGAATCGTGATAGGTACTCCGTGTTCGTCCGAACCTCCGATAAACAATACATCTTCTTTCTTCAGTCGCAGATAGCGCACATAGATATCTGCCGGTACATATACGCCGGCCAGGTGACCGATGTGTACAGGTCCGTTCGCATACGGCAGTGCCGATGTGACGGTGGTTCTCTTGAATTTCTTTTCCATTGATATAGAGTGATTTTATGATTTTACTGCTTGCAATGTGCAAAGATACGGTTTGCAACGTGCAAAGATAATGCTTTCCACAGATTTCAGGAAGAAATGTGACAGGAAATCTGTGGAAAAGGCTTGTTTAGCCTGTGCCGTTTTTACATCATCATATTCTTTCTGATGGAGAACTTCACTATTGCCATATCCTGAATGGTGTCTACAGGCAAGTCCATCGGCTCGTGGTGCGGATTGTAGCTGACGAGTTTGACGTACCCTTCCTTCTCCGAGCGGTTGACGTATTTCACCGTCAGATACTGGTCTCCGTCGAGGTGGAACGCCACGATGTACATTTCTCCGTAAATGACGTTGCTGAAGTTGTTGATCCCCTTGAACCCTACGATATCTCCCGATTTGAGAATGGGATACATACTGTCTCCGTTGACAAAGATGGCTCCGTCGCACGCGGGTATGCTTGGAATCAGTATTTTGCCCAGCGCATATTGGCGCTTGTCGGAAAGTAGGGTTCTTAAATTGGCGGCGGCTGTGATGTCATAGAGCGTCACACTTCGGTCGTCTATGGCTTCTGTGGTTTTTGAATTGTGAATAGTCTCTACTTCTCCCCGTATCTTCCCGTTGTCAAAAGACTTTGGGTCGTGCAGCGGACTTCCTTTTCCGGTTAGCAACCAGTTATAGTCTACATGATGCAGCTTGTTCAGCAGTAAGGGAAAGTCTATGCTGTTTCGCGCGCACCAATTGGAAAGTGTCGCTCTGGCTACTCCTAAATATGATGCAAGTTCACTGTCCCGTTTCAGATTCAACGCTATTTTCGCCCGCTTTACGATTTCCGGTACATTCAGCAGTGTATCCGCTTGTTTCTCATTCATGTTTTTGCTTACTTTTTTATATGTTAATATTTATTCTTGTCTTATCGCCTCATATACAGTCTTTTGTAAAATAATTCAGCGTTAATATCTAAAATTATTTGTTTTATATATGCGACTTACTATACCTTTGTGGTATTCGAAATGAATATTTGATTTCAAAATTAGAAATAAAAATTAGATAAACCATGAGAAAACAAGAAAAAGATGCGAAATACTTTCAAAAACCGCATTCTCCCCCTCCGAAAAGAGAGCTGTCAGCTGTTAATAGTTGATTTGTCAGGAGTTAACAGTTGTCATATTGGGTATTAACAGCTGACGTGATGGCTGTTAACATCTGACGGGCAAGTTGCCAATGATCATTGTGTAGGATGTGAACCTCCTGTGCGCAGGCTGCCTTACCTTTTATCTGAAAACATATCAAGTATATCAAAAAGAATAACCGGAATGGAAACATTACAAAAACAAACACTTTACGTTTGTGGCTGTTGCAAACACACGCTTCCTTCAGAAGCTTTTTACGTAGATAAGAAAACCGGTCTTCCAAACAACTACTGCAAGGAATGCCGCAAATCCGCCAGCCGGAAATACAGGAAGACCGAGAAGCGCACGCTGGCACGTGATGACCGTGAACCTTATCCCGTTATCACCTCTACGAAAGACCCCGATCTTCGTCAGAAACTGATTCTGTCCGCCCTGCAGACTGTAAGGGCAAGTATCAAGCGGAAAAAGCAGAAACTTTGTGAAGTGGAAGCGGAACTGACTGATTAACAAAATGAAAAAACTGACTGATAAACTATTTATAAAAACAATACAACTATGGGAAGAATCAAACAGGGACTGGACTACTTTCCCCTGAGCACCGACTTCATGCACGACCGTATCGTTCGTCGTGTCATGAAGCGTGAGGGCGATTCCGCTTTCACCGTTTTAATCTATATTATGTCTTATCTTTATTCGGGCGAGGGCTACTATGTCCGTGCCGACACTGATTTCTGTGACGAACTTTCCGATCAGCTTTTCAGTACGGACAACGATACCGTCCGCCGTGTCATCCGTCTGTTTCTTGAATACGGGCTTTTTGACTCTGCGCTTTATGAGCGTTACAGCATTCTGACTTCTGAGGATGTCCAGCGGCAGTATCTCTTCATCACCAAACGTCGCAGTCGTCACCATATCTGTCCGGATTATTGTCTGCTGCCGGAAGGGAAAACAACGGATGAGCAGCCGGATACTGTTGCCGCAACAGGGGAAAATGTTGCAGTATCCCCGGATATTGCAACGGTATCCCGGGATACTGCAACAAAAACAGCTCTCATAAAAAGAAAAGAAAAAGAAAAGAAAGAAAACATCCTCCCTAACCCTCCTTTCGCAAAAGGAGGGGATGAAGAAGAAGGGAGTGAAGGAGAGAAAGTAGCTGAAGGAGCCGGAGGCGGGATGAGAGAAGAATGCGATCAGCGATCTGCCACGAGGAAACGGAATCTGACGCAGGAAGATATCGACCGGATGCAGGTTCCCCCGGACGGATGTCCCCGCAATTTTTCCGGTCTGCTGGAGAATCTCCGTCTCTTTCGTGTTCCTCCTGCTGAACAGTACACTATATTGCTGAAAAGTAATTACGGTGAAATCGGTGGTGATATATGGAAAGGCTTTAGCGTCATTCGTGGAAGCGGTGGGAAGATTAAACTGCCGGGACATTATTTGCTGAGTGTGCTGAATAAATAATATGAATTTGATAAATATATGTATATCAATATGTTATATGCTTATTTCTTATATTAACTAACTTATTAACGCACATTTCCGAAATCGCTTGTATAGCTGAGAATAAGCCCTTATATTTGCAGTGTCAATAAGCTTAACGACAGAAACTAACAAAAAGATTAATAACTAAAAACTATTACAATTATGCCAGTATTATATAAACCTTTCCAGTCTAATCTGGAAGATAAGAAAAGTGGGAAGAAACTGTTTTATCCCCATGTAGTTCGTACAGGAAATATCAATTCCGCACAGCTTTCCAAAGAGATTGCCGCATATTCTTCCCTTTCTCCGGGTGATGTAAAAAATACGCTTGACAATCTGGTGACGGTGATGGCGCAGCATCTTCAGTCGTCCGAAAGCGTCAGTGTGGATGGCTTGGGAACGTTCCGCATGGTGATGAGTGCCCGTGGCCGGGGTGTTGAGACCGCCGATGAGGTGAGTGCTGCACAGGCTACGCTTACCGTCCGCTTCCAGCCTACCACGACGAAGAATCTGGACCGTACCACCGCTACCCGTTCTATGGTGACGGGTGCCAAGTGTGCCCGCTATGACAAGCTGGTCTCCGCACCTGGTGACGGCGGATCGGTTGATGATCCGAATGACAAGCCTGGTGGTGGCAGCGATGGCGGAGATGATGGAGAAGCACCGGACCCGACAGTATAGCTTGTTCCTTCCTTCGCGGGAAGAAATATAAGACTAACGACTGAACTGAACTGTAAAAACAGAAAAACGAAGAAACAAGAAAGAAACTAGAGCTAACTAAGGATCACCAGCTAAAGACTGATAAAAGATAACAGGTTAAAGACTAGGCTTTTAATAAGACAATCAACTAAACAGAGAATTATCAAATCACATGAGGACTATCAATTTGATCGTGGTGCATTGTTCCGCCACGCAGGGGAATCGTACGTTTTCTCCGGAGGAAAATACGGTAGGGACACAGAGTAAACTAAACTATTTAAAGAACGAGAAAGGAGGTAATTTATGGCAATGAAGAAATCAGTATGGGATATGATCCTAAAGGTGGTTATCGCGGTGGCGTCGGCTGTGGCAGGCGTTTTGGGTGCTAATGCGATGAGTTTGTAAGAAAAAGAACCGATACGATTCATTCTATTCACAAAGGTAAAGAAGCGAATGCCAGCTTCTTTGCCTTTCATATAAAACAATTAAAAAAGTAGACAACATGAAACGAAAAATTCTATTCATATTATTTATGTGTGTAGGCTATATTTGCGTGTATGCTCAAGGGAAAGATGGCAGTTCCTATTATAATGCAATTCCGATAATGATTCAAAATAATAGGTTCTCATTCTTCGATACAAAAAATACAGCTGTTGCGACAGGCGCTTATACGCCTTATTATCAAGAATTTCCTGATGGATCATATCGATGGACAGAAGGAAAAGTAGTTTATTATCGTTTTGAAACCACTCGCGAAGGCGATTTTATCATTCATAACTGGGGATCAGGTTTAAAATGTACCAATTTGTTTTTGGTAACTCTTATTAATCCATCAATACTACCGGAGCCTATGGCTTTTTCTTATCCGGTATTCACGTTAGCATCTTTTGAGAAGGGAGATTTCTATCTTCCCGATGATCAAGAGTTATCAGAAGATTTTAGTGGAATGCAGGGTTATATTTATGTTCCAAGCCTTCCTGCAGGGATTTATTATATAATAGCAGGTGGTTGGAAAGGTGGAAATATGGGTATGGCGGATGGTAATATCCGAACAACACTTATAGCCAGTTTCTCTAACGCAGTACCGCCAGAAGCGCCTTTATTACCGGAATCTGTTAATCTTTCTCCGGTACAATATAAATATGATTTATCAGGTAATCGAATTAAAACCATTAAGAAACAGTAATAGTTATGAGAAATATAACACAAAGACTAATTATTTTAGGAATCACTTTATTAGTGGTCCTTTCTACAAAGGTACAAGGGGCAGTAGCATTGAAAGATATTGATGTTAGTTGTGATGTAGGTGAAATTCCAGTACAGTACACTTTAAGTCCAACGGGTGCTGTTACCTATCAAGTACCTATGAATGTTCATCCTGCCTCAAACGGTTTTCAGCCACAACTGTCGTTTAGTTATAATAGCCAACACACAGGAAGTATTTTAGGGTATGGATGGAGTATGGCTGGAATGTCCTCTGTTGTCCATGTAGGTGGGAGTATTTATTATGATGGAAAAACTACCCCTCTTTCTTTATCAGAGGATAAGTTGATGTTAGATGGCATACGGTTAATAAAACAAGGAACAGATACTTGGCAGACAGAACAAGGATTTGTCAAAGTAAAGAAGCTGTCTAATGGTATATTAGAGGCTCGCTATCCTAATGGAAATATTGCGACTTTTGAAACTTCCTCTTCTGCTCCTTTTAGTTATGTGATGACAAACTGTAGAGATATAAAAGGAAGTAATATTCACTATGAGTATAATCAGACTAATAATTTAGCATATATTCAAAAAATACTATATGGTGAGAATGAAAATAATTATACTGATTCTATTGTATTCAGGTACCGAGATGTTACGGGTGGCTTAGTGCGCTATATAGATGGAAAATCTATGGAGAATAGCAAACTTCTTGATAGAGTAGAGTCTTACCATCGAGGAGTACTTTGGAGGCGGTATCGACTAACATATGAGAAAAAAGAAGTAGACTTGTTGGTTCGCTTGGATTGCGAGACAGAAACACGTTCGTTGAATCCTTTACGCTTTGAATATGGAGAAGATAGGATTATTGAATATTTTCAATCGCAAAACATTCATTTGGAAAACTACTTTATGAATAGTGTTATAGGCAATTATGATGCTTTGGCGCTATCACGAGGCCGATTTAAACCAAAATCAATTAGTGATGGATTAATCTCTTATCCACAAAAAAGTACTTACTCTGTGATAATGACAAGAAATTTGGGTGGTGTTCTTAGCTATCAGTTTGGCTCAACTTATGCTTCAAATCAGAAACTGGCTATCTATCAAGATTTGTCCGGTTTTAATATAGATACACCTCCTGCAACTCTAACTGCTGGATATGGATTTCAGCAATTGGCAGCTGTAGATGTAAGTGGATCAGGAGTAGATGCATTAGTAAAAGTCAATTATGATATAGAAAAGTCTAGTGAAAGTTTGAAATTAGCAATATATAATAACATTGATAATCTTAATTCTTATAAGGAATATAAATATGAGATTTTTACTAGAGTTCATGATGGTGCTTTTGTTAGTCCTCGTCAACGAGAATTTTTGTTTGGAGATTTTAATGGCGACGGAAAGATGGAGTTATTAGCAATCGCCACTTGCAGAAATCATAATGAACGTGATAAAAACAATTCCTCTCATGCATGGCTCATAAATTTGCAGACAGGAGAAAAAATACTTGATGAGAATGTGTTTGACTATGCTTTTTTCCAACAAAATCCGGATGATATTGTTCCTGATCGTTTGTTGACAATTGATTATAATGGCGATGGAAAGACGGATGTTTGCCTGATTAACCATACTGGCACTTACATCTATGAATTCACAGGGGATGGATTTAAAAAAATAGCTCATACAACAAGTCTAAAATTAGACAAGTTTGCTAATTCAGATCGTGAATTGATGATTGCTGATATCAATGGTGATGGAAATATGGATTTGGTATTAGCTCCTCCTTACTCGGAAGGTACTGATCAGGCTATTATAAAAGATGGGGGGCGCAGTTGGGATATTTTGCTTTCTACAGGTAATTCAGGGAATAGTAATACTACTGGATTTGTAACTTATTCAACAAATATTGTTCGTAGCTTTTCCGATGCGAAAGGCAAAAACTTTATACTGACTGATGTTGATAGTGATGGTCTGCCCGATTTGCTTAGAAAAGCACAAGGAAAAATAGAACTTTATCTTAATAAAAATGGGAAAATAAATATGTATCCTGAGGATAGGGCTACACTAACCTTAGGCAATCCTGATGCACAATTGACTATTGCAAACGTGTCTCAATCTTACTATTGGCCTGGCGAGTTAATTTGTGTAGATAACCAGAATATTTATTCTTATAATTATACGCGTAAAGAGATAAAGGAGCGGATGTTGCATGCTTTGATAGATAGTTATGGAATGAGGACCGAACATTATTATTTTGATATTCTGGCAACAAATAGCACGCGTTATGAGGTTAATTATAATTTGGCTACTTTCGGTTATCCATATGTAATAATGACTCCTCATTGTTATGTGGGTGCTTGGGCAAAGAAGATGAATGATAATAAAATGGGCGACTGGACTTCGTGGATACATTATAAGTATACTAATGCTGTGTTTCATCGTACAGGACTAGGTTTCAGAGGATTTCAACAAATAGAAACGACGGATTTTGATAATCATAAACTCAAAACTGTATCTACTTTCGACCCTACATTAATGGGAGTTGAAGTTAAAACAGAAACTCCTGCTGATACCATTGTACGTAGCTATGTATTAGATGTTAACCCTGATAAAACATCTATGTTGAAGCTACAAAAAGAAAGCGATTTGAATGTATTGAACCGAACGGAAACCAAAGTTGAATACACATACGATGCTTATGGACAAATACTCAATTCTATAACAACTAAAGGTCCTTTCTTTACCGAATACCATAACCTGGAATATCAGAATATAGATAATAGCAATAAATACTTGTTGGGATTACTGACAACTGATGCGACAATGACAATTTGTAATGATTCGATTTGTAGTAGGGAGATGTCGATAGAATATGATGAGAATAATATGCCTGTTAATAAAGTTGCATCTTTTAATGGCATACCTGTTTCTGAAGAGCGTTTCGCTTATGATGGTAAGAAGCGTCTCATTAAACGTGAACGACGTTCGTATGAATCTACCGATTGGTTGTCAAATACATATACTTATAACAGTATGGGGCGATTGTCACAAGATACTAATGAAATGGGATTATCTGTTGACTATCAATACGATGAAGTAAATGGGCTGTTAAAGAGCTCTACTGACCATAAAGGACGCGTTACTCGGAATGAATATGATGAATGGGGAAACTTATTGGTTACATATCGTCCTGATGGTAGTAAGAAGCAGACAGTAACAAGGTGGAGTAGTGAAGAAGAACCGGGTGTATTTTGTGTTACTGTTAGTATGACTGGACAACCGATCATCAAAACCTATTATGATCTGATGGGAAGGGTAGTGCGCAACTCGCAAATTCGTTTCGATGGAAAAGAGTTAAAGACAGATAAAGTGTATAACGTAAAGACTGGATTGTTGGAGCGTGAATCACAACCGACGACAGATGAAGTACCTATTCATTGGAATACTTATTCTTATGATAGCTTTTTCCGTCAAACGTCTATTAATTATGCTTCTGGAAAGGTCGATTCTTGTGCATATGGCATACTGACAGATACAATTATTGAAAACGGAATAACTCACGTTCACCAGTTTGATGTACTTGGAAGGACGATAAAAGTAACAGATGCGGGTGGAAGTGTGGAATACTATTATCGTCCGGATGGTCAGCCGATAGTAGCTGTAGCTCCCGGTGAAGTACAGACCCGTTTTTATTACGATTGCTATGGGCGGAGGACGGCAATTAAAGATCCGAGCGCAGGAATTAGACGAACGGAATACGATATTGCTGGAAATGTAAGTAAGGAGATAGATGCTGACGGTCGTGAGATACTGAAGGAGTATGATCGTTATGGACGCGTGACCCGACAGGTGACTCCAGACATAGTGACCGTCTACACGTATGATAACACGGAAAATCTATTGCTTTCGGCTGTATCGGATAATGGAACAGCTACTCGCTATACGTATGACGAATATGCACGGCTGAAAACATATCGGGAGGAGGCTCCAGAGGGTAAATGGTTACAGAAAACATATACTTATACTGTCGATGGGCTTCTTTCATCCATTACTTACACTTCTGGGGAAGGGTTGTTAAGTACAGAATTGATGAATTATTGTAATGGTTATCTGTCTGAGGTTCGTTTATCTGATGGGACGCTGATTTTCCGTCACAATGAGGAGAATGCGATGGGGCAACTAACAAAGCTTAGCGTGGGGAATATGCAACGCATTTATGAATTTAATAACTATGGATTACCAGTAATCCGAAAGATCACTCGTGCGGATAATAGCGTAGTGTTCAATCATACTTATTTATTTAATGTAAGTAATAATAATTTAGAAAAGCATACGGATAAAGTTCACAATTTAGCCGAAGTGTTTACTTACGATGCTTTGAACCGTTTGTCTACTTATGGAAATGCTTTGGTGGTTTATGATAATAATGGTAATATTCTTTCTAAGAGTGATGTTGGGACATTGGCTTATACGAATCCTAATCGACCTTATTCAGTGACAGGTTTGAATCCAGTCAATGTGCGACAAGATTTGGGAGGACTGAATATTACTTATACTGCAGCTGAACGACCTTCTGCTATTACAAAAGGAACGGTACATGCTATGCTATCCTACAACGCTAACCATGAGCGTGTGAAAATGCAAATTAGTGATGGCGATAATGTGACTTTGACTCGTTATTATCTGAATGGTAATTATGAATTGGATGTGGATGGTACTGAGATAACGGAACGTCTTTATCTGGGTGGCGGTTACTATGATGCACCTGCAGTGTTAGTGAAGCATAATGGGCAAAGTAGTGTCTATTATATACATCGTGATTATTTAGGTAGTGTACTCCAAATTGTAGATACACAAGGTAAAGTCGTAGAAGAAAATAGCTTTGATGCTTGGGGATGTAGACGCGATCCTGTTACGCAGGTTGTTTACACTGCTGGTACGGCTCCTGAACTGATGCTTGGCAGAGGTTTTACAGGTCATGAGCATTTGGCGATGTTTGGTTTAATCAACATGAACGCCCGGTTATATGATCCGGTATTAGGCCGTTTTTTAAGTCCTGATCCATATGTGCAGGCTCTTGGCTTTACTCAGGCATTCAATAGATTTAGCTATTGTATGAATAGTCCGTTGTGTTATGTGGATGAAAATGGGGAGTTTTGGTGGATTGCAGCGGCTGCTTTTATTGGCGGGGCTATTAATGTAGCGACTAATTGGAATAATATCGATAACTTTTGGCAAGGTGTGGGGTATTTTGGAGTTGGTGCGACGGCGGGAGCTATTGGAGCTTTAACTGGTGGAGCGGCACTTGCTATGACCGGTGGTTTAGGGGGAGCTGTCGGTGGAGCGATAGCTGGTTTTGTAGGAGGAACAACATCTGGGTTTATACTTGGTGGAGGTAATACTCTTATGGCTGGAGGCAGTCTTTATGATGCTTGGAGTAATGGTTTAACTGGAGCATATATGGGAGCTGCTACCGGAGCTGTTTTTGGCGGAATAGGTGGAGGATTTACTTCTTATTTGAAAGGTGAAAATGTATGGAGTGGAAGAGATATTGCGGCTGGAAGAAATGCGTTTTCATTGAAGAATACACCAATAAGCACAGTTGAACATCCAGAAACTTTAACATTTTCACCAGGAGAAGCGCTTACTGTGTTGCCTGATGATCCTTTACTCAATAATATGAATAATACAAAAATGTCTCCATATAATAAAGGAGAAATGGGAGTAAAAGAAGCTATGAGAGAATTTAGAGCAGAAGGTGGAACTATATATTCGCGGGAAGTTAGCACAGAAATGTCCTATACAGTTCCAAATGGCAACACAACGAAGACCATAACGATTCGTAATAGATTTGATTTTGTCGGTGAACTAAATGGAGATTTACATTTAGTTGAAGTGAAAAATGGACCTTCTGCGGGTTTTACTACTAGCCAAAAAATAAATATCCCTTATATGATGAAGTATCATCCAGCTCTAAAAATTATCGATGGAAATTCATCTGGTGTTCCTCAATTTCGAAATCTAACAAATGGAATATATACAAAAAATTATATTGTAGTATATAAGCACTATTTCTAATATTCTATGTAATTAGGTAGAATATCTGCGCATAAAGTTTTGTAACAAACAATATGCGCAGATTTTGCTCACTCAGATTATTGAACTACATTTGTATGCTATTGAATTAAAATTGAAATCGTATGAAAGAGTTAAGAAAGAAAGTTATGCTCCTTTTGGAAGAAAAACTTTTAGAATTTGGATTTGAGAAAAAGATGCTAAATACATTTGTGCGTCAACTGGATGATAATCGTATACAAAATATAGGATTTACTTTTGCTAATTGTGGTCAGAAATATTCTTTTTATTTAAATCCGGTTATTGGAGTGGCCTATAAGAATGTAAACAGGTTGGCTGCACAATTGAACAATGCTCTTCCTTTTAAATATCCGGAATATGTTTATGCGACAATTAGTACGCCTCTTGGATATTTAATGCCTGAAAATACTTTTAAAGAATGGAAATTTTCTAATCCGGAAGATGTGGAGAAAGAAGCCAACAGTATGGCGGATGCCATTATTGAATATGGTCTTCCTTATTTAAATGAGTTTTCTGATGAGGACAATTTAGTCTATGGGCTAGAATGTGATAAATTCCATATAGGTGAAGTGAAGTACGATCTTTTGCCAATTTTTTATTATCTACGTGGTAATAATGAACGTGCATTGCAATGTATAGAAAATGCAATAAAAATATTAGGGCAGGTTCATTCGCAAGAAGACTATGAGATTTTAGAGCGTCTTGCAGCTGATAATGGGGAACTTTATGTTGAGGATAATAAAAGTTTGAATGCCTATATGATCTTTGTGGAAAATTTTAAGCGGATGATAGGAATGAAATCATGTAAAGGTGAAGTTCTCCAATAATTGTGGCTATAATTGTTTTAGAAGAGGGTGCCCTTTTTCAGGTTTGTGAGTTATGAACGTTAATCACGATGGTATGAAAAATATACTTTTTGTTCAAAATCCTAGTGAATATAGATTATTAGATTCTTACATGGGGTATATCTCGGAAGTCTCTAATAGAGAAGATTTGTATGCAAAGCTTTCAGAAAGTCTTTGTTTCCCTGATTATTTTGGGAAGAATTGGGATGCACTTTGTGAATTATATCTAGATTTTTATTGGATTGATACTCTTAATATTGTTATTATCCATGAAAATCTTTCAAAATTATCTTTTGATGATTTTAGAATGTATATAAGTATAGTATTATATTGACTCTTGGAAAAAAGATATAGAACACAATATCTCATTTGTCTTCAATCAAAAAGAAAGAAAGCAAATAATGGATATAATACATGATTGTTTGCAGGCGGATGATTTTAAATATAATTTGAAAGAAACAGATTTGTTATCAATGTTATAAGTCGTTTCATTTAGAGGAACGGGGGAAATAGTACACAAGGTGCTAAACTCACTCTGAACACTGTCTGTTTTAGTAAGAGGAAATTACTGATTTGAATTGCATTTTGTGTTTTGTTACTTAAAGTAGAATCTGAATTTGTGTAATTAGGAAATTGAATAACCGCAAATCCTTCTGTTTTTTCGATTTATCCTGTACTTGTTTGTATACTTGATTTTACATGATGATTTTTATCCATTTTTCAAGTATTAAGAAATTTCTGTTCTGATTGTGGGATTCACTACGTTAAACCCGAACAAAAAGTAAGTCTAAACAGGAATCAACCTTTTACTTTTCTATATTTCTAAGAACTTCCACCCATAATTCTCCTCTTTTTCTTTCTTTTTTCTCGCAGGAAAGAATATATTTGTATCCTAGTTTAAACGAAAACCAGTGTATGATATGATAACAACCCAGTTGCTTCGTCCCGAGAGTATAGTTGTAGTAGGGGCTTCGAATAATGTACATAAGCCGGGTGGCGCTATATTGAAGAATCTGATAAACGGAGGTTATCAGGGAGAACTCCGGGCTGTGAACCCGAAGGAGACAGAAGTGCAGGGAGTTCCTGCCTTTGCAGATGTAAAAGAATTGCCTGATACCGATTTGGCTGTGTTGGCTGTTCCGGCTGTGATGTGTCCGGATATAGTAGAGACACTGGCAAGCGAGAAGCAGACGCGGGCATTTATCATACTCTCTGCCGGATTTGGTGAAGAGACACGCGAAGGAGCGCTGTTGGAAGAACGTATACTGGAAACTGTCAACAAATACGGTGCTTCACTGATTGGTCCGAACTGCATCGGACTGATGAATACATGGCATCATAGCGTCTTCAGCCAGCCTATTCCGAACTTGAACTCAAAAGGAGTCGATCTGATCTCCAGCTCCGGTGCTACGGCGGTCTTTATTCTTGAAAGTGCGGTGACAAAAGGATTGCAGTTCAATTCTGTCTGGTCGGTAGGAAATGCCAAGCAGATTGGTGTGGAAGATGTGCTGCAATTTATGGACGAGAATTTTGATCCGGAGAAAGATTCCCGTATCAAGTTACTTTATATTGAAAGTATTCATAATCCGGACAGATTGCTCTTCCATGCTTCTTCATTGATAAGGAAAGGCTGTAAGATTGCAGCGATAAAAGCAGGAAGTTCGGAGAGTGGGAGCCGGGCGGCTTCTTCACATACAGGAGCGATTGCCAGTTCCGATTCGGCTGTAGAGGCGCTGTTCCGTAAAGCCGGAATCGTGCGTTGCTTTTCCCGCGAAGAGCTGACTACCGTTGGTTGTATCTTCACCCTCCCCGAACTGAAAGGGAAGAACTTTGCCATCATTACTCATGCCGGAGGTCCGGGAGTAATGCTGACGGATGCTTTGAGCAAAGGCGGACTGAATGTCCCTAAGCTGGAAGGTGAACTGGCGGAAGAACTGAAAGCCCAACTCTTTCCCGGAGCTTCCGTAGGAAATCCGATTGACATCCTTGCCACCGGTACACCGGATCATTTGCGTATCTGCATCGACTATTGCGAAGAAAAATTAGACAATATAGATGCTATCCTGGCTATCTTCGGCACACCCGGACTGGTGACCATGTTTGAAATGTACGATGTCCTTCATGAAAAGATGCAGACCTGTCATAAGCCTATATTCCCTGTTCTTCCCTCCATCAATACAGCAGGAGCGGAAGTGGCGGCATTCCTTGCCAAAGGACACGTGAACTTTTCCGACGAAGTGACTTTGGGAACTGCACTGTCCCGCATTGTCAACGCCCCGAAGCCGGCGGTGCCTGAGATTGAACTGTTCGGAGTCGATGTACCGAGAATCCGTCGTATCATTGATTCCATCCCGGAGAATGGATACATCGAACCTCATTATGTGCAGGCATTGCTGCACGCAGCCGGTATTTCATTGGTCGATGAATTTGTTTCCAATAAAAAGGAGGAAGTCGTGGATTTTGCCCGTCGATGTGGATTCCCGGTAGTAGCCAAAGTAGTAGGTCCTGTACATAAATCGGATGTCGGCGGCGTAGTACTGAACATTAAAGGGGAACAGCATCTGGCACTTGAATTTGACCGTATGATGCAGATTCCCGATGCAAAAGCGATCATGGTTCAACCTATGCTCAAAGGCACGGAACTTTTTATTGGTGCAAAATATGAAGAAAAGTTCGGGCACGTGGTACTTTGCGGTTTGGGGGGCATTTTTGTGGAAGTTTTGAAAGATGTATCTTCCGGCTTGGCGCCCCTTTCTTATGAAGAGGCTTATTCAATGATTCGCTCCTTGCGTGCCTATAAAATTATCCAGGGAACACGTGGACAAAAAGGAGTAAACGAGGATAAATTTGCTGAGATTATCGTTCGTTTGTCTACCTTGCTCCGGTTTGCAACAGAAATTAAAGAAATGGATATAAACCCGCTCCTGGCCACTGAGAAGGCGGTTATAGCAGTAGATGCGCGCATCCGAATAGAAAAATAGGACTATTCTTTCATTCATTGAGACATATTTTCTATCTTTAGGCAGTAATTTTGCCTACATTTGATAACTCAAAACAAAAAGGTAGAAAATACGTATAGTATGAAGAAAGCTTTAGTACTCCTGGTAAGTTTTATATGCTATCAAATCGTCTGTCATGCACAAGTGATGGATGAGCATTATTATTTCAAAAACCTAAGTGTACAGAATGGATTATCCCAAAATACAGTAAACGCTATTTTGCAGGATAAACAGGGCTTTATGTGGTTTGGAACAAAGGACGGACTGAACCGGTATGATGGTTTGTCATTTCGTCAGTTCAAGCACGACGGTCGCAGTCAGAGAAGCATTGGCAATAATTTCATAACAGCGCTTTATGAGGATGCGGAAGGAAACATTTGGGTAGGTACGGATGTGGGACTCTATATCTATTATCCGGAGAATGACTCGTTCCGGCATTTTGAAGAACTGAGTGCGGAAGAAACCAAGATAGAACACACTGTGACAGCGATTGTGGGAGATGACCAGGGATGCGTCTGGATTGCGGTAGAGTCTCAGGGACTCTTTTGTTATGATTTGGAGAAAGAGAAACTTCAGAATTTTACCTTGAAAAACTTTCCTTTCATTTCCACTAATGTCCAGTCTTTTGTCTTTGATAACAGCGGAACTCTCTGGATAGGCTGCTATGGTGACGGACTCTTTTATTCAAAAGACCGTCTGAAAACACTTCAACCCTACATCTCTCCCGTCGACAATAAGGAAACTTTCGAGAACGATGTCGTAACTACTCTTGTAAAAGGTGCCTATAATTGTCTGTATATCGGCTCTTTGAGAGGTGGGGCAAAGGAGTTGAACCTAACTTCCAACAAATTACATGATTTGCTTTCCGTTGATGAAAATGAAGAACCGGTTCTTTGTCGTAACTTGCTGGTTGCTTCTGATAATGAATTATGGATAGGGGCGGAATCCGGAATTTATATTTATAACCTTCGAATGGGCAAATATGTCCATTTGCGCAGTTCAATCAATGATCCATATTCTCTCTCTGACAATGCGGTCTATTCACTATGTAAGGATCGTGAAGGAGGCATATGGATTGGTTCTTATTTCGGGGGAGTGAACTACTATCCCCGTTTCTATACTTACTTTGAAAAGTATTATCCGAAAGGGACAGATAATGGTTTGCATGGAAAAAGAGTACGTGAGTTCTGTCAGGACAATCAGGGGATCTTGTGGATCGGTACGGAAGATGGAGGATTGAACCGCTTTGATCCGAAAACAAAAACCTTCTCTTTCTTTACTCCAAGTAATGCGTTCACTAATGTTCATGGATTATGTCTGATTGGCGATCATCTTTGGGTAGGAACTTTTGCGAAAGGAGTGAAAGTTATTGATACACGTACGGGAGCGATTGTGAAAACATATCAGAAAACCGATTCGCCACGTTCATTGATAGATAATAGCGTTTTTTCTATTTGTCAGACAACAACGGGAGATATTTATTTGGGTACTTTGTTTGGTTTGCTGCGCTATAATAAGCAGACCGATGATTTTGACCGGATACCGGAACTGAACGGTAAGTTTGTATATGATATCAAAGAAGATTCCGGCAGTAATCTATGGCTGGCGACCTATGCTAATGGGGCCTATTGCTATAATGTCAATGAAAAGAAATGGACCAATTACTTGCACGATGAAAACAACCCTAGAAGTCTGCCGTATGATAAGGTATTGAGCATTTTCGAAGATTCTCACCGACAAATCTGGTTAACTACACAAGGTGGAGGTTTCTGCAAGTTTCATCCCGAAACAGAAACTTTTACTAGCTATGATTCCCGTAACGGATTGCCGAATGATGTTGTTTATCAGATTGTGGAAGATAAAGAAGGCCTTATGTGGCTGACAACCAATAATGGTCTGGTGTCTTTTCAGCCTGCCACGGGAGCGATGAAAGTATATACTACCGCCAACGGTCTGTTGGGCGAGCAGTTTAACTATCGTTCCAGCTTTGAGACGGAAGATGGAACGATTTATCTGGGCAGTATTGACGGCTTTGTCGCTTTTAATCCGAAAAACTTCTCTGAAAATAAGTCTCTTCCATCCATTGTGATTACGGACTTTTTGTTGTTCGGAAAAGAAGTATATCCTGGTGATCCTTCGTCTCCGCTGAAGAAAAGTATTAATTTCTTGGATGAGCTGGTTCTTCAGCCTGATCAGAATTCTTTTTCATTTCGTGTCGCTGCTTTGGATTTCCAGGCTCCGCGAATGAATCAGATCATGTATAAGTTGGATGGCTTTGATGATGAATGGCTGCCCGTTGGAGAGAGTCCTGTGGTATCCTATTCCAACTTGTGGTATGGCAATTATACCTTCCGTGTGAAAGCTTCTAACAGTGACGGAGTATGGAACGAAAATGAAGTATCTTTGATCGTTCGTATACTTCCTCCTTTTTATCTTACTATCTGGGCTTATTGCGTATATGTTTTGCTGATCATAGGCTGCTCCCTGTATGCTGTGTGGTATTTCAAGCAGCGAAGTAACTATAAGCATCGCAGGCAGATGGAGAAGTTCGAGCAGGAAAAGGAACGCGAGATCTATCATGCAAAGATCGACTTCTTTACGAATGTAGCTCACGAGATACGTACTCCGCTGACTTTGATTAAAGGTCCACTAGAGAATATTATTCTTAAGAAAAAGGTTGATGCGGAGACGCGTGAGGATCTGAATATTATGAAGCAGAATACGGAACGTTTGCTGAATCTGACGAACCAATTACTAGACTTCCGCAAGACGGAAAGTCAGGGATTCCGTTTGAACTTTGCTAAATGCAACATCACGGAGGTGCTGAAAGAAACCCACCTGCGGTTTACTTCTCTTGCCAAACAGAAAGGACTGGAATTTACCCTGCAACTGCCCGAGACGGATTTTTATGCTCATGTCAATCAAGAGGCATTCACCAAGATTATCAGTAACTTGCTGAACAATGCCGTGAAATATTCGGAACATTATATACACGTATCTCTGGAGGTGACCGAGGGGGATGAAAGCAATGTATTCCGTATCCGTACAGTGAATGACGGAGTGATTATCCCTCGTGAGATGAGGGAAGAAATATTCCAGCCTTTTGTCCGTTTCAACGAGAGAGAAGACGGAAAAGTGACCACCGGAACGGGTATCGGACTGGCTCTTTCACGCTCATTGGCCGAACTGCATCAAGGAACGCTGGCTATGGGGGAAGAAGAAAATAGTAATACCTTCTGCCTGACATTGCCTATCGTTCAGGATATGACAATTACTTTGACTCCGGAAACAAAAGCGGAACCGGAACCTGTAAGTGAGGTTCCGGTGGAAGTGGAACAAGGAGAAAAAAAAGACAATCGCCCTTCCATTATTTATTGGAACCTTGCGCTTGATCAGAATGGTGGTCCTG
>OHAQ01000437.1_pt1 | contig 32942 bp, 29 predicted proteins | sample 1577111 | NCBI WGS metagenome assembly OHAQ01 (sample SAMEA3541549, study PRJEB24748) | human gut metagenome | biome: human gut; feature: human-associated habitat; material: faeces | place: China | collected 2012 | reverse complement strand
AAAGAACTACAACCTCCAAACGCCCCTGCTCCAATTACTGTAACACTATCTGGTATAGTTATTGATGTCATTTTATTACACCAATAAAATGCATTTTGTCCAATTTCAGTAACAGTATTTGGAATATTATATGTAGTAGCATTTCTACTGGCCATTATTACTTTTGTTCCTGCTTTATTTAATATTAATACATCATCAATACTTTTATATGTTGCACTTCCTTCTGCTACCCTAAGTTTGGTATTATAATGAAATGAAAATGTATTCATAGTTGTTACACTTGCAGGTATATTTAATAAATTTACTCCAGACATATTTATAAGAGCATATCCTTCTATAACTTTAAGTGTTGATGGTAAATTTAGTGTTGTCATTGATTTTGTTATACAGTAAGAAACCACAGTTTCAACTCCTTCTGGCACTGTAAAATTTTTAGAAGATCCCATATATTTTATAAATCTTTTTCCATCATATGAATATAAATTTCCATCTACTAGTTTTAAATTTTTACTAGTACTGCTCAATTCTATTGTTGTCAATTTATTCATTCCATTAAAAACCATTCCACTTAAATTTGAACTAACTGTATCTGGTAATATAATTTTTGTTGCATTAGAACCTATTAATGAATCTCCAAGGATGCTTACAACACCATTTGAAACATTTATTTCTGTTAAAGTTAATAATGCCATATACATTGTCTTTCCATCTTTTGATAATAATATTCCATTTTCAAATTTAAAACTATTATTTCCATCTGCAACTTTTACTTCTGTTAATCTACTTAATCCATTTAACGCAGCTCCACTAAGAGATGTTAAACTTGCAGGTAATGTAATTGTTGTTAATTTATTACAATAACTAAATGCTGCATAGCCAATAGATTTTACTCCTTCTGGTATTTTTATTTCAGTTAAAGAACTACATCCATATAATAAGTATGGATTTATTGTTTGAATTTTTTTGGATAATTTTATCTTTTGTAATTTATTACAATCATAAAAACAATGTTCTCCTATATATGTCACACTGTCAGGAATTTCTATACTTGTTAAATTAGTACAACCACGAAATGCTCTTTTTCCTATCGTTGTTACTGTATTAGGAATCTTTATACTTGTAAGGCTTGTATTATATGAAAACGCATCATCTCCGATTGTAGTAATTCCTTTTGGTAATACTATTGATGATAATGGTGTGATTCCACTTTCAGTTTCTACTTTTGAAAATGCTCCTGCTTCAATTGTTTTTATTTTTCCTTCATATTCACTTAAATCAAGATTTCCATTATTATCTACTAAATAAAGATTCATTGCTGATGATCTTAAAACTCCATCATCTGTAATCTCATATGGATTTATTGAAAATCCTAATTCTACTGCAATAGGAATTACTTTTTTGTCTTGGCTTACATAATAAATTTTTCCTTTTATTATTTCAAACTTTTTCTCATCACCTTTTTTTATTGAACTGCATATTTCTGTTATTCCACTTCCAACTTCATTTCCTTCATATCTAATCGTCTTATCATTTGCATATAATGTATCTAAATCATATTCATCATCCATTCTTTTTTCACTTAACTATAATTCATATTCTTCTTTTATATCTGCTAAATATGATTTAGTCTTTGCTTTAGAAGCATTTGTTGTTATTCCACTATTCCCTGTGAGTATTGATATTGTTGCTCCTGCTAATATTAACATTACTATAATCGTAACTGCTAATGCAATTAGAGTAACTCCATTTTCTCTTTTCATCTAAAAATCCCCTTTCTTCTTTTGAATATACATTTTAATTATATTATATTTAACTACATAAGTCAAACAAATAGCTAAAATTTTATTGATGCTTTTGTTACTCCGTATTTATACGAAAATTTTACTACAGACTCTTTATATTTTAATTTTCTTCTTTTCTAAATGTTCTTGCAATTTTCTTACAATCATCATAATTTACATCATCTCCGAAAAAAGAATGAACAAATTTTGATTATTTTTTACCAAACAATTGTTAGATTTTTAAATTTGTGATATACTAATTACATTACAATTATAAGGAGATATTTATGTTTAAATTACATTCAGAATATAAACCAACAGGTGATCAACCACAAGCAATTGAATATCTATCAAAAGGTATAGAACAGGGAAAAAAATTTCAAACTCTTTTAGGTGTTACTGGTTCTGGAAAAACTTTTACAATGGCTAATATAATTCAAAATGTTCAAAAACCAACATTAGTCTTAGCCCATAACAAAACTCTAGCTGGTCAACTTTATTCAGAATTCAAAGAATTTTTTCCTGAGAATCATGTTGAATATTTTGTAAGTTATTATGATTATTACCAACCAGAAAGTTATATTGCCAAAAGTGATACTTATATAGAAAAAGATGCTTCTATTAATGATGAAATTGATAAACTACGTCATTCTGCAACAGCATCATTATTTGAAACAAGAGATGTTATTATAGTTGCTTCTGTTTCATGTATATATGGTTTAGGTGACCCTATTGATTATGAAAATATGATTGTTTCTCTAAGACCTGGTATGGAAATTTCTAGAGATAAAATCATGAAAAAATTAATAAATATGCAATATTCTAGAAATGAAATTGATTTTAAAAGAGGTACTTTTAGAGCTAAAGGTGATATTTTAGAAATTTATCCATCAGATAAAAGCGAATCAGCCATAAGAGCTGAATTTTGGGGTGATGAAATTGAAAAAATTTCTGAAATAAATCCTGTTACAGGAAAATCAATTGGAATAAGACAACATGTAATGATATTCCCTAACTCACATTATGTTACCTCAAAAGATAAAATGGAAAAAGCTTTAAAAACTATTGAAGAAGAGATGAATGAAAGAGTAGCATATTTTAAAAGTCAAAATAAATTAATTGAAGCACAAAGAATACAAGAAAGAACAAATTTCGACATGGAAATGATGAAAGAAACTGGATTCTGTCAAGGTATTGAAAATTATTCAAGACACATTAGTGGTAGAGAACCAGGAAGTGCTCCATTTACACTATTTGATTATTTTCCAGATGATTTCTTGTTATTAATAGATGAATCACATGCTACAATCCCTCAAGTAAGAGCTATGTATAATGGTGATAGAGCTCGTAAAGACTCTCTAGTTAAATATGGATTTAGATTACCTTCTGCTTATGATAATAGACCTCTAACATTTAATGAATTTGAAGATAGAATAAATCAGGTTGTTTTTGTTAGTGCTACGCCTGGTGATTATGAACAAGAACATTCAAAAGAAAATGTTGTTGAACAGATTATCCGTCCTACTGGATTGCTAGACCCAAAAATTGAAGTAAAACCTGTTACAAATCAAGTTGATGATTTAATTGAACAAATTAGAATTAGAGTTGAACGAAAAGAAAGAGTTTTAGTTACAACACTAACCAAAAAGATGGCTGAAGATTTAACATCTTATTTAAAAAGTTTAGATATTAAAGTTAATTATATGCATTCAGACATAAAAGCTCTAGAAAGAATGGAAATTATTAGAAAGCTTCGTTTAGGTGAATTTGATGTTTTGGTCGGAATAAATCTTTTAAGAGAAGGTCTTGATATTCCTGAAGTTTCTCTTGTTGCAATATTAGATGCAGATAAAGAAGGATTTCTTCGTTCTGAACGTTCTTTGATTCAAACAATTGGGCGTGCTGCTAGAAATACAGATGGAACTGTTATTATGTATGGAGATTCTCTTACAGATTCTATGGAAAAAGCTATTAGTGAAACTAATAGAAGACGTTCTATTCAAGAAGCATATAATGAAGAACATCATATAATTCCTAAAACAATAAAGAAATCTATTAGAGATTCTATTAAGGCTATTCAAACTGAAAATATTGGTGTTGAATATAAATTTGAAAAAGAAGAAGATATTCAATCTACTATTTCTAAACTTACAGATGAAATGCTTGAACATGCTAGTAAAATGGAATTCGAACAAGCTGCTGAATTACGTGATAAAATTAAAGAATTGGAAAAATTATTGTAATAGTATAAAAAGAGACTACACTATTTTCATAGTATAGCCTCTTTTTTTGGTCAATAATTATTTGACCAAGTCAGTTAGGTACTGATTAACTTGCCGCCAAAATGCAGAATCATCAGCAGAAAGGTCAAAAACTTTTTCATCTTCATACTCATTGTACTTTTTACACAACGAGCGAAGACGATTAAACCTAACCTTCTCGCCAGTGATCTTCATCATGACACACTCATCCCGTGCATCAAGAATCTCTTCGATAATCATATTGCCTATACCTCCTATATTTGATTTTTAAATTATATCACCGTGTTTGCTTTATGTCAAGTCTTTGAACAAATATATTTACTACTAATTATATATTATAACTCAAATTGAGAATTATATAATTCAGCATAAGCTCCATTTTTAGCCATCAATTGTTCATGATTTCCTTGTTCTACTATATTTCCATCTTTCATTACTAATATTAAATCTGCATTTTTTATTGTAGATAATCTATGTGCAATTATAAATGATGTTCTTCCTTCTGTAAGTTTATCCATAGCAACTTGAACTAATTCTTCTGTTCTTGTATCTACATTTGATGTTGCTTCATCTAATATCAAGAATGGTGAATCTTGTATCATTCCTCTTGCAATTGTAAGTAATTGTCTTTGACCTGCTGAAACACTATCATTTTCTGATAAATAAGAATTATATCCTTTTGGTAATGTTCTGATAAAGTGATCTAATCCAACTTCTTTACATACTTCTTTTACTCTTTCATCACTTACATTTTTCTGATTATATATAATATTTTCTTTTACAGTTCCTTCAAATAACCATGTATCTTGTAATACCATTGTAAATAAACTATGTATATTTTCTCTTGATAATTCTTTTGTTGAAACACCATCAATTCTAATATCCCCTGAATTAATATCATAGAATTTCATAAGAAGATTTACCATTGTTGTTTTTCCAGCTCCTGTTGGTCCTACTATTGCAATTTTTTGACCAGGTTCAGCTGTTGCTGTAAAGTTTTTAATTGTTGGTTTATCATTATTGTCATATTGGAATACAACATTATCAAATTCAATTTTTCCTTTAACATTGTTTTTATCTAATGTTTTTGTTATTTTTGATTGATCAGCCATTTCTTTTTCGTCTAAGAATTCAAATACTCTCTCACTTGCTGCTGCTGTTGATTGAAGTGATGTCATACTTTGTGCAATTTGTGATAATGGGTTTGTAAATAGTCTTACATATGTTATAAATGCAACTATTACACCAAATGATATTACATTATTCATTGTTAATAATGCTCCAACTATACAAACTGCAACATATCCAAAGTTTCCTATAAAGTTCATTATTGGTTGCATTATTCCTGATAAGAATTGGCTTTTTCTGTTTGCTTCACATACTTTTTGATTATATTCATCAAATTTTTTATCTGATTCTTTTTTACCATTATAGGCTTTTACAACATTTAAACCAGAATATACTTCTTCAATATGTCCATTTAAGTTTCCTAGTTCTTCTTGTTTTGCAACGAAATATTTTTGTGATTTTCCAAGTACTGCAAACATTCCCATAAATCCAAGTAAACTTGCTCCAATTGCTGTTAATGCCATTATCCAGTTAGTGTAAAACATCATTATTATTGAACCTAAAAATAATGTTATATTACTTACTAATGATCCTAATGATTGGTTCATTGTTTGTGCTATTGTATCAACATCATTTGTTACTCTTGAAAGTGTATCACCAGATTGATGTCTATCAAAATAATTAAGTGGTAATTTATTTATTTTTACTGATATTCTTGTTCTTAAACTTCTTGCAAAATTATTTGCAACTTCTGTCATACAAATTGACTGTATGAATGTACATACTGCACTACATACATATAAAACAACTAATGATAATGCAATTGATTTTATTGCATCCATATTAATTTCTGGCATTATCATTTGACCATTTTCCATCTTGGGAATTATTCCTGCTTGTATTTCATCTGTTAATTTTGATAATCTATTTGGTGCAGAAATTGATAAAACTGCTCCTGCAATTGCTAATATTAATGCAATTATTATTAATATTTTGAATTTTCCTAATTCTTTTACTAATCTTTTTACTGCTGATTTAAAATCTTTAGCTTTTTCTCCCACTCCTGGTCTCATACCAGGTCCCATTGGTCCTCTTCTAGGAGGTCTTGATTGATTATTAGCCATTTTCTAATTCCTCCTTTGATAATTGAGATAGAGCTATTTGTTTATATACTTCACATGTTTTTAATAACTCTTTATGTGTTCCTTTTCCAACAATTACACCATTATCTAATACTACAATTTGGTCTGCATTCATAATTGTTCCTATTCTTTGTGCTACAATTAAGCTTGTTGCATCAGAGGTATATTTTTTCAATTCTTTTCTTAATACACTATCTGTTTTATAGTCTAATGCTGAAAAACTATCATCAAATATATATATTTCTGGATTTCTTGCTATTGCTCTAGCTATTGATAATCTTTGTTTTTGTCCACCAGATACATTTGTTCCACCTTGTGCCATATGTGCGTCATATTGTCCATCCATTTTTTCTACGAATTCTGTTCCTTGTGCAACTTCTATAGCTTTTTTTATTTTTTCATCTGTTGGCTTTTCTTTTCCATTATCACCATAAGATATATTTGATTTTACTGTTCCATTAAACATTACAGCCTTTTGTGGTACATATCCTATTTTATCATGTAAAAATTCTTGTGTATAATTTTTTACATTTATTCCATCTACAAGTACTTCACCTTCTGTTGCATCATAAAATCTTGGGATTAAATTTATTAATGTTGATTTTCCACTTCCTGTTGATCCTATAAATGCTACTGTATCACCTTTATTTGCTTTAAATGATATATCTTTTAATAAATATTCATCTGCATCTGGATATTTAAATGATACATTTTTAAATTCAACTGTTCCAACTTCATTATTTGTTTTTGTATTTATTTTTCCATCTTTTATACTTATTTCTGTATCTAATACTTCATTAATACGATTTGCAGATACTTGTGCTCTTGGTAACATCATAAATATCATTGCTAACATTAAGAATGACATTATTACTTGCATTGCATAAGAACTAAATACTACCATATCTCCAAATAATGATATTTTATCTGCCATTCCTGCATCTTTTATTAAATATGCTCCAACATAATAAATTGATAGTGTTACCATATACATGATTATATACATCATTGGTTGCATTACTGCAAATACTTTTTGGTTAAATAATTGTTGATTTGTTAAGTTATTATTTGCTTTATCAAATTTTTCTTCTTGATATTGTTCTGCATTAAATGCTCTTACAACTCTTATTCCTGTTAAATTTTCACGAGTTACTCCATTTAATTTATCAATTAATTTTTGTACTTTCTTAAATCTTGGTAATACAATTGCCATTAATGTTGCTATTGTAGCCAGCAATACAGCAACTGCTACTGCTGTAATTGCACTCCATTGCCAGCTTTTATTTAATATTTTTGTTATTGCCCATATAGCTGTTATTGGGGCTTTTATTAATAGTTGTAATCCCATTGCTATTAACATTTCTATTTGTGTTATATCATTTGTCGTTCTTGTTATTAAACTACTTGTAGAAAATTGTTTTACTTCTTGCATTGCTAAATCTTCTACTTTATTGAATAGTTTTTTTCTGATTGTCTTTGAAAAGTTTGATGATATTCTTGATGTTATATATCCTGTAATTACTGCTGCGACTAAGCTTCCTAGTGCACATGTAAGCATATATCCACCATTTACTAGAATATCTTTCATTTGACTTCCTTCTGTTTGTACTAGTTTTGTTATTTCAGACATATAGTCTGGCATTTTTAATTCTAACCATACTTGTGTAACTACTAATACTAAACAAATTATTGCCAAAATCCATTCTTTTTTTGTAAAATTTTTTATTAGTTTTAACATTTCTTTCTCCATCCTTTTTTGCATAATAACTTTTCATATTTTAATACTAATTGTCAATTTTAGCAACATTATTATGCAAACTTTCACATAAAATTTACATTTTATTATATTCATTTAATTGATTTTCGAATAACATTTGGGATAGAAAAAGAAGTTTCAAAACTTGAAACTCCTTTTATTATCATATTTATAGGCAAATCTGTAAGCCGGGTTCTGTCATTTAAAATAGTCATTTATCTAGTACATATATTACTATATGTATCAAGCCACGCAATTCAGAAGGCGCCGAGCAGGCTTAATCTTCTTCTTAGGTGTTGCTCCAGATGGGGTTTACACTGACCCAATATGTCACCATATTAGCGGTGAGCTCTTACCTCACCTTTTCATCCTTACCTCTAAAGAGGCGGTTATTTTCTGTTGCACTTTCCTTAAGGTTTCCCTCACTAGACGTTATCTAGCATCATTGCTCTATGGAGCCCGGACTTTCCTCTCGTAAGTCTTTTCATCTCTTACCAGCGACTATTTAATTTGCTCGTTTTTCATTATAACATTTTTCGACAAATTTGTAAATCTTTTTTCTATATTATTTTGTTTCTGTAGATTGAGTTGACTGTGTATTTGTTGCTGTAGTTTTTTTATTATTTTCTTGTCTCATTTTATCAAGTCTTTCTATTAATTCTTGCAATGTCTTTATATCAGATCCCATCATTTCCCAATCATTTCTTGAATTTGAATCTGTTAAATTATTGTTTGCCTTTATAATTGTATCAATAAGTCCTTCTATATCTTCTGTATTATTAACTTCTAGATTAACAGCTGATTGTGATAATAATTTGCTTAAAGCATTTTCTAAATTATCACCAATTGCTACTTTTGTTCCAGATGCTACAATTACTTTTTCTAACGTAATTGGTTGATTTATTTCATTTGTTTTTGTTTGATATATAGTTTCTATATATAATAATGTATTATTTATAGGAATAATTTTCATTTCTTTTGAAATTTTAACTCCTGTAACATTCAAACTATTAAGTTCTGCTGATATTGTTTCATCTTGTTCAATTAGATTATCTAATTGATTTGCTCCTAATATGTTACTATCTGCTGAAAATTTATAAATTTTTAATTCATTATTTGTTCCATTACAAGTTCCTAATACATATGATATAATATTTGATTTATTTTTTTGTGTATACATCTGAACCAATCCAAATCTTGTTTCACCATCTGTTGTTTTTAACATTGTATAATATGGTTCTAATGTAGCTGTTTTGGTTTTTGAGGTTGATTTTCCATATGTAGCAAGTGACCAAATATCACTTTTTCTATATAAAACATCTTCTTTTACATTGTGATATACTCTTAACATTTCAGCTTGTACATTATATAATAATTGTGGATATTTTAATTGTTTTTGAATTTCTTCTGGAATATCATTTTCTTCAAACATTGCTGGATATATCTTTTTATATGCTGATATTATTGGATCTGTTTTATCTACTATATAAAATTTCATTTCGCCATTATAAGCATTTATTATAACTTTTACAGAATTTCTAATATAATTAATATCTCTTTTTTCTTTTTCTCCATCAATTGTTGTATATGACGAATATGGATATTTATCTGAAATTGTGTAAGCATCTATAACCCAATAAATTTGATTATCTTTAATTACTGTATAAGCATTTTCATCATATAATAAATATGGAAGTGCTGTTTTTGCTCTTTCAATTACATTTCTATTTGTTAATATCTTACTTTGATTTGTTACAGATGTTGAAAATGCAAGTTTAAAATCTTTATTTCTTACTGCTAATATTAATCTATCTAAAAATCCAACTTGGATTCCTGATTTTCCTTCATAACTATAAGTATGTTCTTCACCTTCACTATCTGTATAATCATATTCTTTTTTATTTTTTGTATTTGTTACTACTATTGAATTTGTTTCTAATCCATAATATATTCTTTGATTATCATCTATTTCTTTTTGAATATATTGAATATTTCCCTCTTCTGATGTTTTATTTGCATCTACTATTATTTGTCCTATACCATGTGTAAGTTCATATGTTTTATTATTATATGAAATTGATTGTTCTGCAATTTCTCTTGGTGCTATATATGCTAATTTTTCTTGATTATCTTTTATAAATTTAGTAGTTAATATATTTCTAAATGTATAATATCCTGCTTCTGTTTGTGTATCTTCTAAACTTTGTTTTACCATATTTTGACTTACTACTGGAATATTATCTAACAATTCTTTATTTTCATTAATTTCCTCTTCAGATATTGTCCCAGAATAACTAATATTTATTTCTGAAGCATTTATTCCATATGCTTCTCTTGTTGAATTTATATTTTCTTCAATATATTTTCTTTCTTTATCAAATTCATTTGGTTTTACAAAAATAAAATCTGTTCCTACCATTACAATAAACATCACAACTAGATATCCTGGAATTGATAATAATGTAAACATTATTTTTTTGTTTTTATTTTTTTGAAAAAATATTACAGATGAAATTATTGCTCCTATTATTACAAATGCAAATATTATATATCCCCATAATTTTATTGTTGATTCTACAAATCCTGCTCCTGTTAATTCAATTTCATCATTTAATGTTAAAAATTTCTCTGTTACTATATTTTGAGTACTGAATATTGTTAATATTCCTGCAAGAATTGCTAAAATTATTACATTTTTTAATAAACTTTTTATAAATTTACTTTTTCTTAGCATTGTTCTATCAATTCCATCAAAATATAAATTAAACACAATTATATAAAATGCTGTTATATATGCACTTATTAGAATAACAAATTGCATTATATACTTTATAATTGCTTCTATTAATGGTTTGGTAAACATATAATATGAAATGTCCATATTAAATATCATATCTGTTTTTTGAAATGATACCTTACTTGCACATAATAATACTTTTTCGACTATATTATTTGAAAAAATTATACTACCTATTATCGCAACAACAAATATTAAAGATTTATTTGGAAGTTTTGGCATTGTTTTATTTTCTGATTCAAAAAATGGTTTTAGACCTTTTTTTATTCCTATATTAGTGATAAACATACATATTGAAATAACAACAAAACTTATTCCCATTATTGAATATTTATATTTAATATTTGTCCAAAAATTTTGAACATATTGTTCTCCTAATTCTAGACATTCTAAATATTCCCCTCTTAATGTAAAATATGTACATATTAAATATATTGCTATAAATGCTATTACTAATATATTTTTTATTTTATTTAATTTCTTTTTTTCCATCTATTTTTTAAACTCCTCATAATTTTGTTTTACTACAAATATATTTATCTTACGTTTTTTATATTATTGCTTTTACAAAATCTTTAGAATTAAAAATTTCCATATCATCAATTTGCTCTCCAACACCTATGAATTTTACAGGTATATCATTTTCTTGTACAATTCCAACTACAGCTCCACCTTTTGCTGTTCCATCTAATTTTGTTAATACAATTCCTGTAATATCTGCTTGTTCTTTAAATGCTTTTACTTGTGATATTGCATTTTGTCCTGTTGTTGCATCAATTACTAATAATACTTCTTTTGATGCTTCTGCCATTTCTTTATTTACTACTTTTTGAATTTTGTTTAATTCATCCATTAAATATTTTTTATTATGCAACCTTCCAGCTGTATCTATTATCAATACATCTGCATTACTTTCTTTAGTTCTTCTTATTGCTTCAAATACCACTGATGCTGGGTCTACTCCTTCTTCTCTTTTTACTACTTCTGCTCCTGCTCTTTGTGCCCATATTTCTAATTGTTCTACTGCTGCTGCTCTAAATGTATCAGCAGCAGCAACTATTACTTTTTTTCCATCTCTTGCTAATCTTGCTGCCATTTTTCCTATTGATGTTGTTTTTCCAACTCCATTTACTCCTACAACAAGTATTACTGATGGCTTTGTTTCTAGTTTTAAACTATTATCACATTTTTCTAGAATTTTCTCAATTTCTTCTCTTAATGCTTCTTTTACTTGTTCACTTTCTTCTATTTTTTCTTTTTTTATTTTTTCTCTTAAATTACTTATTATTTGTGTTGATGTTTCTACTCCCATATCTGACATTATTAATGCTTCTTCTAATTCTTCAAGTAATTCTTCATCAACCTTTCTAAAATTACTAAATACATTATTTATTTTATCATTTATTGATTCTTTTGTCTTTGTTAAACCTTGTTTTAATTTATCAAAAAAGCCCATCTTTTTCTATTCCTTTCATATTTATTTAAAACACTATAATTACTTTTATAACTGTTAATAATATAGTAATTGCTGACATTGCAGTATCCATAAATCCTTCTGTTGATTCTCCTTTTTCATCTGTAACAGATATTTTGTATTTCTTAACATCTGCTATTTTAAAATATGTATCAATTTCTTTGGTTTGATTTTCTTTTATTTCACCAATTTCTAAATATTGAGTACCTAGCAAATTATCTTTTGATGAATACAAATCTACTTTTATAAATTTTCCACTAAGATTTGTTGAATTTACTATTAAATTAATTTTTCCATTTACTGCTGTTGATTTTATTTCTTTGACTTGAATTCCTGATGGTATTTGTTCTACTTTTTGCATTTCTTTATATGTACTTTTTAACCCTACATTTATTAAGAAATCTGATAATATCCAAAATAATATTATCCATATTATATATTTTATAAATGTTTTTACTGTATACATTAATTTCATTCCTTTCAAAATACTTCTATTCTTTACTATTATACTTGCAAAATCGTATAATTTCAAGTATTTTAAAAAATATTATTTCTAAATGTAGCCTATTCCAACTTTGCTGAATACAATATATTTAAAGGAGGTCTGTTACTTATGGACTATGAATTATTAATGAATGGAAATATAAAATTAGGTCAAAAGGCTCCTGATTTTACAGCAGATTCCACATTTGGAAAAATAAACCTAAGTGATTATTCTGGAAAATGGCTCGTATTTTTTTCGCATCCTGGTGATTTCACCCCTGTATGTACTACAGAAATGATTGCTTTCGCAAGGGCTTATCCATTTTTTCAAAAATTAAATACTAATTTATTAGGATTAAGTATTGATAGTAATGCTTCACATCTTGCTTGGGTAAATGAAATATATAATTTGACTGGTGTTTCTTTACCATTTCCTATTATTGCAGATAGAAATGGCTCTATTGCTAGACTTTATGGTATGATTTCAAATGATGTTAGTACAACAAAAACTGTTAGAAATGTTTTTATTATTGATGGAAATGGTATTGTTCGTGTTATTCTTACATATCCTTTAAATATTGGTCGATTTATTCCAGAAATTATTCGTACTGTTGAAGCTTTACAAATTTCTGATTGTGCAGATGCTTCAACTCCTGCTAATTGGCAACCTGGTGTTCCTGTTATTATTCCACCACCTCAAACTTTTTCTGAATTACAGCAAAGGCTAGAGGATATTAAGAAAAATTGTAATGGCATTTCTTGGTATCTTTCTTTTAAAGAACCTTCTCAAAAATGTTTAAATGATATTAATAAAAAATTGCTAAATTAAAAAAATAAGAAGCTAATTCAGTTTTTTACTGAAAAAGCTTCCTATTTGTTATTCATCTCTTGTTGTATTTACTTTAAATAATTTCATAATTTCAACAATAACTATTGGTGATAATACTAATACAATTGTTTCGATTATATTATCACTTGGAAGGATTGGAATACTAAATATTGTTCTTAATTGTGGTATAAATAATATTACAACCATTAATAATGCTGATGCTAATATTGCTAATATTAAAACTCCATTTCCTAATATCCCTGTTTTAAATATTGAATTTTTATTATCTCTTATATTAAACACATGTATTAATTCTGAAAATGCCAGAACTATAAATGCCATTGTTTGACCAACTTCTATTTTCGTTTGTTCTAGTGTTAACCCATCTATTGCTGTATGTGTTGTTCCTAATCCTATTAAATATGCTGAAAGTGTAAGTAATCCTATCATTAAACCTTGATAAATAATTCTAAATGTTCTTCCTTTTGTAAATATTCCTTCATTTCTTTTTACTGGTTTTCTATCCATTATATCTTTATTTGCAGGGTCAAATGCTAATGCTAATGCTGGGAAGGTATCTGTTACAAGATTTATCCATAAAATATGTATTGGTAATAAAACTTGAATCATTGTTATATCAGATATTCCAAACCATTGTCCTATTTGTGGTGCAAATAATGTTGCTAACAATAATACAATAACTTCTCCAACATTACATGAAAGTAAAAATTGAATTACTTTTAATATATTATCATATATTCGTCTTCCTTCTTCAACTGCTGATACTATTGTAGCAAAATTGTCATCTGTTAATATTACATCTGCTGCTTCTTTTGCAACTTCTGTTCCTACTTTTCCCATTGCACATCCAATATCAGCTGTTTTTAATGCTGGACTGTCATTTACTCCATCACCTGTCATTGCTACAACTTCTCCATTTGCTTGCCATGCTTTTACTATTCTAACTTTGTGTTCTGGTGATACTCTTGCATATACAGAATATTTTCTAACATTTTTTGTTAATTCTTCATCAGTCATTTTTTCTAATTCTGTTCCTGTTAAAGCTTCACTTTCATCTTTTAATATTCCTAGTTTTTTAGCTATTGCAACTGCTGTAATTTTATGATCACCTGTAATCATTACTGTTTTTATTCCTGCTTTTTTACACTTTTCTACTGCTTTTTTTGCTTCAATTCTTGGTGGATCTATCATTCCAACCATTCCAATAAATGTTAAATCACTTTCTATTGTTTTCATTTCTGTTTTTGATGGCATGTGATCTAATTCCTTATATGCAAATGCTAAAACTCTTAAAGCATCTTTGGCCATTTTTTCATTATTTTCTCTTATCAATTTTGCATAATTGTTTATACTTGTTCTTACTTCACCTTTATATAAGAATGAGTTACAACATTTTAATAATTCATCAACTCCACCTTTCGTATATACTATATATTTTCCATTTTTCTTATTAACTGTTGTCATTAATTTTCTTTCTGAATCAAATGGAACTTCTTCAACTCTTGGATTTTCCCTATATATAGATTGTTCATAATCTAGTTTAAATGCCATATCAACTAATGCTGTTTCTGTTGGATCTCCTGCTAATTGTCCATCTTCTAGCAATCGTGAATCATTACATAACATACAATTATATACTAATTTTTTGAAATCTTCTGTTGTATTTACTTTTTTTACATCTTGTAATTCATCATCACAAAATACTTTTTCTACTGTCATTTTATTTTGTGTTAATGTTCCTGTTTTGTCAGAACATATAACTGTACTGCTTCCTAATGTTTCAACTGCTGGTAATTTTTTTACTATTGCATGTTTTTTTACCATTTTTTGAACACCAATTGCTAATACAATTGTTGATACTGCAACAAGTCCTTCTGGTATTACTGCAACTGCAAGTGATACAGCTGTCATAAACATATCTATTATTTCTTTTCCTTGTAATAATCCAATAACAAATATTACAGCACATATTGCTAAACAAGCTATTCCCAAAGTTTTTCCTAAATCATTTAATTTTTGTTGAAGTGGTGTTTCTTGCTTTTCTGCATTATCTAGCATTCCTGCAATTTTTCCTACTTCTGTATTCATTCCTGTATTTACTACAATTGCTTTTCCTCTACCATATGTTATTAAGCTTGATGAAAATAACATATTTTTTCTGTCTCCAATTCCAATTTCATTTCCATCTATTTTTTCTGTTATTTTTTCTACTGGAACTGATTCACCTGTAAGTGATGCTTCTTGTGATTTTAAATTTACTGCTTCTATTATTCTTAAGTCTGCTGCTATATAATCTCCTGTTTCTATTATAACAAGATCTCCTGGTACTAATTCTCTTGCTGGTATTACTTGTTCTTTTCCATTTCTTATTACTTTTGATGCATGACTACTTAATTTTTTTAATGCTTCTAATGATTTTTCTGCTTTACTTTCTTGTGCTACTCCTATTACTGCATTTAGGATTACTACTATTAATATTATTATTGTATCTGTAAATCCTTCTCCTTGTGCTACTCCAACTACTCCTGATACTATTGCTGCTATTATTAATACAATTATTGAAAAATCTTTAAATTGTTCTAAAAATTTCTTTAGTAGTGAATCTTTTTTCTTTTCTTGTAATTCATTTAGTCCATATTTTTTCATGTTTTCTTGGACTTGACTACTGCTTAAACCTTTTTGATAATCTGTTTTTAATTCTTGTTCTACTTCTTGGCTTGTCTTATTAAACCAACTTTTTTCCATACTAATTACCTCTCTTTTCTAATTGTATTTTAGCCTTTTTACTTTAGTTCTAAAGTTATACATATAATATTTATTCTTATTTATGTATTTTAGAACAAATAAAGACTTTTAAAGAAAAAATATAATTAAATTATTATATCCTTTCTTTAAAAGTCTCGTTTACTTTTTTGAAGCTTGTTAACCAGATTCTTTTGAATCGCGGTTGTTGATTAACAATTTAAAACTACTCCCTCTTAAATATAAAATTTTGGTGACCCGTACGAGAATCGAACTCATGATTAATTTTTTTACCTTTTTACTTATTTCGATTTTCGTACAAATCCAGTATTTTCAATTATTTTGCACTAAAGTTCTTTATAGTTATTTTTAGTTATCTAAAACTAAAGTGTTAAAAAAGTGTTAATTATTATGTGATGATTATACATATATTATTTTTGTTTGTCAAGCTTTCTATTAAACTTTTTATTAATGATTATTCAAGAAATTTTCTATTTCATTTTTATAATCTGATATTTTTAAATCCATACATATTTTCAATAGCATTTTTATAAAATTTACACTCCTATTATATTTATCACTTAATTCTTTTACATCATTTTCTACTACATTCATATCTATAATATTCTCCTTTTTCGTTTGTTTGAAGCTTCGATTTATAAATATAGCAAAATACATCCACTATGGTGGATATTATATGAAAGTGCCATTTTTCGATACAAAAAATAAAAATAGTACTTTTATGGTACTATTTTATATAATTCTTTTATATCTATATTTAATGCTTGTGCTATTATAATTGCCATACTCAAAGACGGCTCTTTTTCATTTCTTTCTATATAATTCAAATGCGAACTTGATATTCCTGTTAATTTAGATAATTTTTCTAAACTATATCCGCTTTTTTATTCTAATCTCTTTCAATAATATTTCTATTCTCATCTTTCCACCTTGTCTTTAGTATTATCTATTTTTTATATAACATACTTTTTATCCACTATGGTGGAAATGTAGTTTTTTCCAAAAAGAAAAGAAGCCTTTTTTAGACTTCTTTTGCTCTTTCTAGTATTTCTTTGAAATTATTAGTTTTTGCATAATATTTTAGACTTATTACACTTAAAACTAAATAATCTGCTAATAACTTGTTGTACTCTTTCTTGCTTTTTATATTGAGATTTTTTATCATTTGTAATGATTTTAAATAATATTCTTGCATATGATCACCTCAAATATATTTTAACATTTTTTATGTTAATTGTAAGGTGAATTTTGTCGAATATGTTTTAAATTTTTGCATACAAAAAGAACTAGTTTGTGGCTAGTTCTCTTAATTAGAATAATAATAATAAATTGTAGAATCTTTTATTGTCTCTCTACTTCTCATGTTTGAATCTGCCCCTTTTCTTGCTTCTATCCAAGGTAATTCATTATGAGTCATTGCTTCTAATTGATTTCCTGTATATTTACCATAAGTATTAATTATTATATCAAGAAAATCTTTTGTTTCTTGTTTTAAATTTTCTACTAATGCTAAAAATCCATATCTATTGTATGTCATTTCTTCATATAGTTCGTAGAATACTGGTCCATGAATCCAAGCTTCTGGATGTGGTTCTACCAACCTATTAATTATATTTTGAGGATCTGAGTTATATTTTACAATATACCAACAATAAGCATAATATGTTACTTTCTGTACCTGTTTGTCTGAAAAAAATGGGCTTTTTCTTAAAATATATCTTGCTACATCAAATAAACCTTCCATATCAACCAACCTCCTCATTATATCCTTTTACAAATTCTTTTCCTGTTTCTGTTAATATTATAAAATTTCCATCTTCTGATAATTCTATAATATTTATATATCTTAAATTATATATCAATTCTTGTACTTTTTTGGTTGCAAATTCTTCTCTTTTATTTTTTCCCATATTTTTTATTGTTTTCATATAATATTCTTTTATACTTCCAGCAAAACTTTCAATTAATATCTGACTTTGATTTTGTAACATAACTTGCTTTAATAATTCCCTTGAATACTTATTGGTAACTTGATATGCTGAAAAAAATCTAAAACTTTCTCTTTCGCTTATTACCTCTTCTATTTTACATTTCTCACATTTTTCCAAAACCTTTTGTCTATCAACATTTTGAATTTGCTCTTTCATTTCCTGCTTAGAGTCTTCCGTCATCCTTTTTATTTCTTGACTATCATATTCATAGGTCATATTTTTTGCATGAAATTCACTATCACCTTTTTTATAGCTAATATCTAAATTTGATATTATTTTATTAAAAATATATGTAGGGCTAACATTACATTCATATAATATTAATATTATAAATGCAACAACAAGTAATATATTAAACGCTACAAATATATTATTACATTTCTCTAATTGTTCTATACTTTCTATTATTTGATTCTTTATTAATATATTTGCAAATATAGTATAAATGAATGGTAATGAAAATATTATTATAATACACATTGTAATTACATAAGCAAGTTTTATATTTTCCCAAATATTAGTTTTTTCCTTTGTTACTACTTTTTCTTGTATTTCCTTTATTTTAATCCCCTTCTTAATTATATTTTTTATCATTATATTATATAAGTTTCAAAAATGCAACTACTATTTTTAAACATACTAGTCAATAAAAAATGTGGAAAATAGTACATTTCATTGGCCTTTAAAAATCAAGTTTAAGCCGTTTTTATTTTTCAGTAATATAGTTTTATACCTTGTTTTTTGCCATAAAATTTATTTCTATCATTTTCGACATAATTTAACAACATTTTTTGTTATTTTATGATATAGTATAGAAAAAGGAGGAAATTTGTATGATATATGTATTTAATAGAGAAATAAAGCCATCAATTCCAAACGCAATAGAATATTCATTCGTATTTAATGAAAAAAATTGTTCATTTTCTGTTGATGAAAACTATTTAAAAGCAGATATTGAAAAAATACCTATAGTTTTTAATCCAACACCCGGTTTGCAGCCAAATACCGACTATTATACGTTTTGTGAAAAAGTAGTTAGAGATATTGTATATAAGATGGCTAATAAAGAAATAAAAATCTCGCAAAAAATTACAATAGACGCACAAATCGAGTTTATTGACTATAAAACCTTAGAGGCAGAATAAAAATCTGCCTCTTAATTAATTATTTATTTTTTGTTTCAACAATAATTGGAAAATCTTTCATCCATTCGCCATACATTATTTTACTCCTCCAAGCCATTTACAAAAGCCTATTTTGTAATTATTTGTTCCATTTACTTGATATCTAACCATTGCTCTATCGTTAAATATTCCAAAACAATCACAACTTTCTCTTGGATCTAAACTACCTATTCTTTTTGTGCAAGCAGTATCTGCATATACGATTTCACTTGTACTACCATTTTGATAAGTTCTCACTTTTTCATCACTTCCTTCTTTTATTTCATCATTGTTTATTGGCTTATCTTCTAAATAAAAATTAATTAGATTAAGAAAATTTTGCCATCCTTCTTCTAATGTTCTACGAGGACAATTTTTATTTGAAAAATCTTGATGTTTATGTACTCTATCAATTCCCCAATTGTATTGTTTTAATAAATATGCTATATATTCTGCAGCTAACTTTTCTGCTTCGTCAAACTTTTCTCCTCCAGATTTTGAATAACATATTTCTATAGAGATTCCTTTTCTATTGCCTTTACCATTTCTTCCATCTCCAGCATTCCAACTATTTCTATTAAATGGTATAGCTTGTACTATTTGAGTATTATCTACAGCACAATGAAATGATGTTTTATTATTATTTCCTATCATGTATGATACTTCTGCCATTGCTGATGCATCATTTGCTGTATTATGAACTATAATAAATTCTGGCTCCATTTCATATGGACATTTTATATCATATCTTTCTTTAGGTACTAACATCTTAGTTATCTGCATTGTCATCATCTCCTATTCCGTCTGTTTCACTTCCTGAAAAGTCATTTTCTGAAATATTTTTATTGTATAATTCTTCATTGAACTCTACATTTTCTATAATAACATTATCTTCTTCCATGAACTATTCCTCCTTGTTTTCTGTATTTACATCTGTTTTATTTTTACTAAAATAATATGTAAATACCGCTGTTACCAAATTTGTTACTAATACTAATATTGTTTCACTTAGCACTGCTCCAAATAAGTTTGCTATAACAATAACGAATAATAATACTATCATCGCTATTGTTACAAAGCTTTTTAAATCTTCCCATGCTTGTTTCATAATTTTCCCTCCTACTATTTTAATCCTAATTTTACATATATAAGTCCTAGTATTACTGCCAAAATTGAGTAAAATATATAATCAATTAGCTTGTCCCATTTTTTGCCTTTTTCTTTATCATCTTCTGATACTTTACCTTCTAATTTTTGATCTATTTTTTCTACTGCTGATTCTACTTTACCCATTCTATAATCCATTTTTTCCATTATAGAATATGTTTTTTCGAGCTTATCGAGTCTATCATCATGTTCATTTAATCTTTTTGTATTTGACTTCTCTCTTTCTTCTAAATGAGCTACTTTTTCAATCATTTCTGTTTCTTGCATTATTCTTCCTCCTTAGTAGCTATTTCTGTATTTTCTTCTGTTTCTTCTATTTCAATATATGTATCTTCTACTAGTAATGTTAAATCACTATATTCTTCGTCGCTTATCTTGCTCATAGCGTAAAATACATTTAGTTTATTCTCAATGTCTGCTTTTTCTTTGTAATATTTTTTTGTAATTAATCTTTTTAATAATTCAGTTATCATTTATTCCACCTCCATTCTCAAATCTTTTTCTAAGTTATTTACTAATAGTGCACTTGTTTCTGTTGTGCTTAATAATTGTTTTATTTCATTTATTTGTGCTTGAAGTTTATTATGCTCTGTTTCTGTATCTTTTAAATATTTAACATTTACAATCGGATTTATTTCTGCTGATTCTGCACTTATATTTGTTATATTTTTGTATGTATGTGCTTTATTGTATATCTCATCTAATACTTTGCTTTGTGTCTCTGTACATTCTAAATATGTACTTTTATTTGATTTATATTTTATAATTCCACCAAATTCACCAATTTCTTTTTTTATTGTTTCATAATTCAATTCGCTAAATCTATCTTTATTATATAAGCAATATATTGTATTTAAGCTAGCTGAAAAAATCATATGTTCAGTATCATTCCAATTATTTGCATATGTTAAAATATTTGAAATTGCACTTTTTTCGGCTGGTGTTTCTGTCAAACTTATAGATGTTGTTATTGTTTTTTTACTTTCATCTTTTATTCCATCAATATTATTAATAATATTCTCATTTAACAACGTTATCCAGTTATGTTTCTCATACCATTTTCCATCTTGTCTTACAAAAGTATCTCCGTCCAGCATTTCTTGTTGAACATCAACTAAATATTCTTGATTTTCTGCTTTTTCTATTTCAGTTGCAATATTTCCATCTTCAAGTTGAACATAAATATTATCATCTATTGTATCTCCTGCAGTAATAGAATCAACATTTAATCTATAAGATTTAACATCTTTATTTAAAGTAAATCTAACTTGATTTGTATTTATACTTGTATAATAATTTTGGCCTGTTCCATCTACATAGTCAAAATGTATAAATGCTCTGCCCTTTTTTAACTTATTTGTTGAAAAAGTTTTAATTCCTTTACTTATTTTTTTATAAACTTTTTCAGTAAAAAGATTAAAATAGTTTGTTTGAGCTGTACCTTTACATATAAATTTTTCTCCATCAAAAGTTGATGTTATTCCTTGTGCTGTAACAGATGTTTTAGGTATTTTTGATAAATAATTTTTATTAAATATATCTATTTTTGCACTACCATAATTATAAGGAACCCAAGGTATTTCGTGGTCGATTTTTGCTACAATTGGATATTTAGTTTCATCATATGTATTTCCAGGAACAGCATCTGGTGCTCTTACTCCTGTAATATCATGTGCATTAATAAAACTGAATATTTTTGTCGTACCAGGATTTGCCAAAGGATTATTTGCATCATATAACATTACTCCATCAATATAATACGTACCAGGTTCTAATCTAAAAATTGAAGTCTTATTGCTATAACTTCCTAATAGCCATATATTTATTGTTTTTGAAGATGCTGTTCCAACATAACTATAACTTCCATCTTCGTTCACTGCACAAGTTATTCCTCCACTAGTTCCACCTTTAGCATTACTCATGTCTAATATATTTTTTATGTTTCCAACACTCTTTACTGGACTCGGATAATCTATACTTGGGCTTGCTCCGTACATTTCATACTCTGTATCAACTTCATCTGTAAGCATTAATTGTATAGTAAAATTGTTAAATATTGTTCCATTATTGGCTTTAATATCTACATGTACTCCTACCATATCTTCCGTTTCAGTAAGACTAACTTTGTTATTAGAACTATTTAGTGCTAATAATGATAATAATAAATTATGTTTCCACTCGTTGTCAGCTATTCTTGCAGTAAAATAGTTGCTTACACTTCCTGCAAGATATTGTGCAGTAAGAGTCGTTTTTTTTGCGATTGTTTGTATATTTGCATTATCATTTATAATAAATCTTGTATTATCCTTTGTACATGTTCCATTAAATTTTATACTCTGATTTGACTCATTATAAGTATATGTAACGCCATTTAATGTTCCACTCCCCAATAATCCTAAATTTATTCTATTTTTTCCACTTCTAGTCTCTTGTTGGTGATTCCCACCAATTTCAATTTCACACCTGGCATTTGAACTATCTTCTAAATGTATATTCTCTCCACTTGCCTCACATGGTAATGCTATACTCTTTATATCATTTCTTAATCGTTCGTTTTCAGATTCACATTCTATTACTCTATTGGTTAAACTTTCTGCATTTTGATTATATTCGTCTAATTTTTCTGTTGCATTATTATTAAATTCTACTATTTTATTTTCTGCATTTGTATCATATTCTTTCTTCTTAGCTGTTGCGTTTGAATTATAATCACTTAGTTTTGTAGTAGCATTTTCATTATATTTTTCTGTTTTAGTTGTATCGTTGCTATTATAATCGTCTAATTTTTTTGAAGCATTTGAATTGTATTCATCTGTTTTGTTTTTGGTATTAGTATCAAAATTTGTTATCTTAGTTGTATGATTATCATTGTATGCTTTTAATTTTTCATCGTTGTTTTTATTGTATTCTGATGTCTTATTCTCTGCATTTTTATTATAGTTATCATATTTTGTTTCAGCATTGTCATTAAAGCTTTTAAGAGTTTCTGAATAATTATCATCAAATGCTTTTTTCTTTTCAGTGTAATTTTCATCAAATTTATTTGTTTTCTCTGTAGCATTTAAGTTGTAATTTTCCGTTAAATCTTTAATATTGCTTATTGCACCTTTTACACTTTCTTGCATTTGTGTAAAATTTTCTTTTCTTGCCTCTTCTGATTCTATTCTTTCATTTTCATTTGAAATTCTTTCTTTTTCAGAATTATTAAGCTCTGTTTGCAAATCTTCTAATTTATCTAACCAGGTTGGATATTCCTCAGGCGCTTCGTATATAGCATTTAAAGATTCCTTTACTTCTAACTCAAATATCTCTGATTTAAACACTTCAACTTTATTTTGTAATATTCTTAGTTGAAATTTTACAAATCCAGCTTGTTCTGTTAAAACAGACTTGACTGGTAATTCATATCCATCTTCCACTTTTATAAGCTCCACAAACGATTGTACTCCATTTGGTAATTCAATCTCAACTACTGCAGTTCCATCTATTTTTTCACTTAGTGCAAAAAAAAGAACATCTTTCATGTTCTCTCCTTGTATTCCTAATATCTCTTTTGTTTTATTTAGTACTTTTCTTGTATTTGCACTAATCTTAATTTTATTTACTGCCATATAATCCTCCTTTTAATCATCAGTTTCATACCAGCCACTACCGGCTACTTCAAAATAACTAGTATCAGTTACTTTTAATTTTTTAGCAGAGCTATATACTGATTGTATTCTTATTTTCCCATCTTGAGGAATAAATGTCGTATTTAAATTATCTTCCAACAATGAATATACTAGAGCCACATTCAGCGATTGCTGTCCAAAATACTTGTTTCTTGGTACAAATGGCAAACCTTCAATAACAGCATAATTTTCAGTTCCATTTAATTTTGTAATTTTACCTCTTACATAAAAATCCACAAAAACAAGTTTTCCTATTCTTTCATATTTTCCGACTTGAGTAGTATATGTTATGGTTGGAGCTTTATTCTCTACAGTATTGATGCTTGGAGTCCATTTTCCTTCTTTCATTTTGTCTTGTTTAGCATTATCAACATTGTCTTGTAAAGCATTTAAATTCGTATCATTTATTGCTGGTTGACTGCCATTTATAAAATTTATTTTAGTCATTGCCATTGATTTTTCCCTCCATTTCTTTTATTTTTAATTTTAATTCTTCTATTTGTTGTTGCAGTTCTTGTATTGCTTTGGATAATGTAGCAACAATAGGTAATTCATTAATATAATATCTTTCTTCGAGTGTATCTGTTTTTTCTCTTTTTATTACAAAATTAGGGTCTATTTGTTCCATATCTTGTGCAATATATCCAATATCATAATGTTTTCCATCATCTTTTTTATCAAATTGTTTATGTTGAATCTTATTTATTATATCTAATGCTTTTACTTCACAATCTTTTATATTATCTTTTATTCTTCTGTCTGATGATATATTACTTGCATATACATTTCCACTTACATTTAGATCTCCGTAAATTGAAGCTAAACTTCTCACATACACATCAAAGCTTACTTCTTGTCCAGTAGTTCCAAATCTAATTGTTCCACCGTATGCTGATATAGAACCATCATCTTCAAGTAAAATATAATCATTGCTATTTCCAAGTCTAAATGAATTTGTTCCACCTACATTTCTATAAAATGATATATTATCTAATAATTTTATTTTTTTATAACCTGTTTCCAAATCTTGTGTACTTATAGAAAATAATATCTCGTCAGTATCTGTGTTAATGAATTGAATTGCATTATTTACTTCATCTGCATACATTTTTATATTTCCGCCAATTATTCCTGTTGATATTCCATCTAATAATATATTACATGAAGCTAGTACTAATTCTCCGTACGATGCATCAGAAGCTTTCTCAGCCATTTCAAAATTTTTAATATAAAAAATTGGGTGAAACTTATTATCTGATTTTGTTTTTATTCCCCAAGCCATACCATTCGAAAGCTTCTGATTATAATCGGCTAAAACCGAAAATGCGATATATTGATCATTATCTTCTTTTTGTACTCCCATATCTCCAAATATTGTTGTTCCATCACTTTTATAGAAATGTTGTCCTGTTTTATCAAGTGCCATCAATACTTTTTTATTGCTATTTAATATTGCAAAACTAGCGTTATTATTTATTATCATCATTTGTATAAATTCTGATATTTGATTCCATGCTAATTTTACCGCTTCTGCATTCTGTTCTATTTTTGTTCCAAATTCAGCATTATCAACTTTTTTATTTACTTCTGTCATAATTTTTTCAGATGTTTGTGATATTGCTGTACTTGCTTCAACCTTACTTGTGAAAATTTCAGAATAATCACTTTGTACTGCAAATTTTGCTGATATTTCTGCACTATAATTTTTTATAGATATTGTATTTGTTCCATTTTGCAATTCAATTGAAAAATCTCCTAAATCTTCTGTTGCTGCAGTTGATTTTATACTTCCATCTGTATTGATTCTTCTTATTACTTTTGCTTTTCCATTTTCCAATATATATTCGTCATATGTACTGCCATTTTGTCTTAAAACATCTAATACTCCTAATTCGTATGTTTTGTTATTTACAACAATTCGACTATCTCCTGATGGATATAGTGTATTACTTGGATATAATGTATCACTTGGGTATAAATACTTAAATACCAAGTTATTTCCTTTTATGCTTAATCTTAATAAATTTCCTCGTATACAATTCTCTAAAATAATTGTTTTTGTGCCACTTACTTCATCTGTTAAATTTGCAACGCTTGATACTTTACTATTCAATCCATCAATGTCAGCTGTAATAGTTGTAGTCTTTTCACTTCTATCTCCAATTTGAGATATTACACCTTGAATTTGTTGCGCTTGTTTATCAACAATTAATGTAGTTTGATTTATCTTTCTGTCTGTTTTATCCGATTTTGAATAATCTGTTTCGGATTTTTCAGGTCTATCTGTATGTATATTTTCTTCCAATCCTTGTGTTATGTCTTGTTCATCGTTTAACATCAAACAATTATAAGTATTATCTCCAATTTTTATATTATACATATCTAATAAATCATAATACATTATTCCAGTGCTAACAAAATCATTCAAATAATATTCTACACCGAACAATTTGTCTGATAATTCTTGTAAATAATCTGCTCTATCATTAAAATTCATGAATTGATTTTCACTTATCATTAATTCACATAAGCCATTTTGAGTTATAGAAGTATCATCTTTTTTATAAATTTTGTCGCTCTCTCCTGCTCTTGCAAGCATAAGTGAGTTGATTGGTCCATATTTCTCTCCAAAGTTTACATTTGTATCGTTGATATATTCTTCATCTATTGTATCGTTTGTTTCATTTATATATCTTACTTCTACTTTATCGTCTATAGTCAAACATATAACTCCGCCTGCTACTTCTGCGATTTGATCTAATACATCTCTGTAAGTATATCCTTGTCCTTTAAATAAATCATTTGTTACTTGTCTATTTTGATTTGCAAAAGAACTATCTTTAAATTCTAAACCTATTCTATTACATAAAGCTGCCAGATATTGTTTTATCGTACAAGGATATGTTATATTCAATCCTTCATAATCTTTCATAGAATATAATAATTTATCATAACATTTTATACTATAACTTAATGTATCTTCCTGCTTTTCACTCGAATATACAATATAGTTTCCATAGTTTAAATATTCATATGTTCCATTAACTAATAAACCATATTCAAACTTAATTTTTGTTCCTTTTGTTAGTTGTATATTGCTGTCTATATCTAAACATTTCATAACCGATTTTAACAACGAAGCACTATAATTAGGAGTTATGCTATTAATATTTTCACCATCTATTATATTAATCTGATTGTTTAAGCTATATGTAATTCTAACATCTTGCATTCTTCCAAGAGACTTTATTTCTATTTTGAAATCATCTGTATGTATTTTCATTTATAAAGTTCTCCTTTCATTTGCAATAAAATTAACACCAAAAGATTTGACTCTTTTGGTGTTATTACTTATAACTTCCCAATCATTAGAATATGTTTTCATTGTTAACATTCCACCTTTGGTATCATCATAATATTGGAATGTTTGCACAGCACTATCAAAATGTGGGGCTAACAAATGTAATTCATCTTTATTAAGCGATCTAAATGTTATCTTTAATTTAGGAAATATTCCCATTAAAGTTCCTTTTTTACTACCTTTTAAATTTCTTCCAGAATCACTTGACCATATTTTGTTATATCCGTATGTTGCTTCAATAATATATTTTCCAAGTTCAATTCCGTCCATTATTAAACTATCTTTTTTTACTCCACCAATAGTTACCTGTTCTACATACATTTGTCCACCTCCTATATGTTATAAGCAAAGTTTTCTTCATTTTTTATTTGTTGTACTTGTCTACTTATTACTCGTCCATTCATTGTATTTGTTATGTTAGCATTTATAGTTATATATCGTCCAATAGTTTCTCCCAAGGTTTCCATTGCTCTTTGATCTGTTAAAGGTATTACGCCTTCTGCTCCCGCTTCTCCTGCAATTGCTCCTCCAATGTTTACTCCTCTACGAGGTAAATCAACAATTCCACCAGTTGCCAGTAATGGGATTTTAGGAATACTTACACTAGATATTGTCCAGCTTTTTCCTAGTATCTTTCCAGCACTTGCAATTAATCCTCTAACTGGATATAGTAATGCATTTAATCCAGAGATAAAACCATTTATTATGCCTATTAATATATTTAAAATACCTTTTCCTATACTAATAAATCCATTCTTGAAATCCCCTTTAAATATCATAATTATTCCATCAAAAATTTGCTTAATTCCTGTGAATAATCCGTCAAAAACATCTATTATTATATTAATAGCTCCCTTTACAATTTCAACTGCATAATTAAATGTTTCAACAACAACTCCCATAATCAATTGACCTACAATTCCAAATTTATCTCCTATTGAATCTAAATTTTCCATAAACCAATTCATTACTTTTTCTTGCAAGTTTGTTAACCAATCTATTCCCTTTTGAAAAACATTTTTTATATTTTCCCAATTTGAAACTATTAAACCAACTATTATAACAATTGCTGCTGCAATAATAAGAGGAACATTCCCTATTATTAATCCAAGTCCTAAAATAGCAACTCCAATACTTGTTATTATTTTTCCAAAATTATCCCAACTTGGATCTTGTAAATATTTAATTAGATTTTGTATTGTCGAAATTATCCCAACAATCATTAGTCCAATTCCAAGCCCTTGTATACCACTTAGTCCTAATTTAATTGCAAGTATTGCTACACCTATTTCTCCTAAAATGTTTAATATTAACTCTTTATTATCTATTATCCATTGCAACCATGTAGGGACTTCTCCTTGAATCCCTTCACTCAAATCCATACTTGGAATTGCACTATTTTTTGAAGATGAACTGTTATCTTGTAAAACATTCATTTCATCAAATCCAGCAAGAGATTTATTTATTTCTTTTGCATTTTTACTCATCTTTTGAAAATTCTTAACTCCTGAATTACTAAATAAATTAATTCCAAACCACGCTGTCATTATTGCATTTACATAGTTTAATATTGTATATAAAATACTTACTAACTTTTGAGCTATTGGCAAAAATATTTGAGCAATCGCATATCCCATATATTCTAAATCTGCTGAAATTTGAGGATTATATTGTTGAACTAAACTCATTATCTTTCTAACACCTGCCCAAGCAGTTCTTACTCCAACTACAGCCATTGCCATTTTGCTTATTTTCCCAATTTGTGTTTGTAATGATTTTCCAACTGAATCAATGCCTGATTTAATCTTATTTGTTTCTATTTGATCTATTTTTTTTTGATACTCAGATATTTTTTGATTGTTCTCCACCTGTTTTTGTTTTATTTGTTTTAACTTGGTATAAACTTTATTCATTCCACTTTCTTGCTTTGCAATTTCAGTATTAGCTTCATTTAAGCTTATTTGTAATTCTGCTAATTCTGATGGATTTGTAATTACCAAATTTCCATCTTTTATTGTCTGTAGCTCTGATATTTTATTTTTATAGTCTTCTACTTTTCTTATTAATTCTTCATACTTATCAACTTTACTTTGCAATTCTTTTTCTTGATTAAAATTATCTAAGTTACTTTCTTGTAATCTTTTTATTTTGTTTTCTAAATTCTGAATTTCTTTATCTACACCACTATTATCAATCTTTGTTTTTATCTTTAAATATCCATCCGCATTACTCATCTATTTCACCTGCCTTTTAATTGTTTTTCAAATAACTCATCTAATCTTTCTTGTTCAGCAGTTTTGACTTTTTCTATCTTTAAAGAAACTTGTTGCTTTTGTTTTATCCATTTTGCACGTTCTTTACTATCTTTTATTTGACTAATGTCAAAATTCCTAATATATCTAACTCTATTTAATATACAATCATCTGTTAAACCACTTAATAATTCATAAAATTGCCACCAATGCATTGATGTTGAAGCTAGATTTATTTTATAATCACTAAAAAAAGAAGCTTGTATATATCCCCAATCTTGCTCGATTGACATATCACATTCTTCATCATTCTTTCCCTCATCAATTTTCTTATTATATCTTAAATATTTAGTGGCTATTTTTAAAAGTTCTTCCCAATCTTGTGAATTATTTAATGCTTTTTCGCCAAACAATAAATATATGATTGCTAATGCTCTTTCTTCATCAGATATTTTTTTATCTTTTGATATTTCATCACATTTTATTGCTACTCGATAATCTATGTTTATTTTATATTTATTATTTTTTGTTTGTGCATAGCAAGGATAACTATTCACTCTTCAACACATCACTTTCTTCTATTTGATATTTAGCTTTTATTCTATCAGTCATATCTTTTGTTTTTAATTGCAGCTTATCCATATATGGTTCTATTGCCTCTGCTATATCATCTGGCATTTCCCAATATGGCTTTCTTCCGTTTAAAAACTTTTTTGTTCCTCCTTCTCCAAGAAACAAATCCATTGCTTTTTCTATTTCTTTATAGAAATTTTGTAATGCTTTTGCTTTTAATTCATCATTTGTACTTAATCCTTTTCTTTTATGATTTTGTTTTTTATCTATTATTAAAAATTGATTTCTTAAGTATCTTCTTGAATCTTCGATTGTCTTTATACATCTGTTATATTTTAATGGCAATTCAATATCGCCAAGATCAAACTCTATACAAACCTCTTTCCCATCTTTGTCTTTAATTACATTGCCATTTTCATCAATAATGCCTAATCTGTATATGTCTTTTTTTTCTTTTAATTTTATATAATCCATGTTTTCCTCCATGTAAATTTAATATAATAAAAAACACTTACCTAAGTAAGTGCTTTATTTAATATTTTAATAATTCTTCTTTTAGATCATTTAATCTTTTAGTTAATTGATTAAACTTTTCATTATCTTCTTTTGAAAGTTCAAGAGCTTTAAGCCTTTCATCGAAATTGTTTTCTTTTATATTTTCCTCAACTTCTTTTAATTGCTTTTCAAGTAATTCTTTTTCTTGTAAAAGTTTTTTGCTATCTTCTCTTGCTTCTTTTACTTGTTTTATTGCTTCTCTGTATCGTTCTTTTAATTCTTCTTTTGTAGCTGTTTTTATTTTTTGTTCAAGCTCTTCTATCTTTTCATTTGAATACTTTTCATCAATTGAATAACGTGGTAAAGATTCTATTTGCTTTATTTGTCCCTCTAAACTTTGCTTTTTACTTTCTAAGTCTATTCTTTGCTTATAGATTTTTTGATATTCTTCTATCTTTCTCTTATATTCATTAACACTTTCCTCAACTTCCTCTTTTTCTTTTATCAATTCTTTTTGTTTTTCATTATTTTTTTCGTTTTGAACTATTTGAACTTTTAGATTTTGTACTTGTTGAAGAAGTTTTTCTGTTTTTGTATTATTAACAACATCAACTTTTTTGGCTTGTAATGTTGTTATCAATTCATCTTTGTCTTGATTTTCTTTTTCTAGTAATGCCACTTTATCCTCTAATGAATTTATTTTATTTTCTGCTGTTACTAATTTTTCTTTTAGTTCTTCTATATCTTTAGAATAATCAGTATTTTGAGTTTGTGGCACTTCAATTGCTTGTTGTTGAACTGACGTAGTATTAATTACATTATATGTTGCTACAGCAATTACTCCTACTATAATAAGTGAACCTATAACAATATATATCTTTTTCATTATAATATACCTCCATTACATGGAAAAATTATATTACAAAAAACAACAAAAATCAACAATTAAATATCATTTTTATTGACAAAATTCGACAAATTATTCTTCTGCAAATGTTGGAACTCCATTTACAAATGTAACTGTTCCAAATGTTGGATCTCCAACATAATTAAATGTATAATTAATTTTAGCTGTTTCTCCACCGTGTGAAGTTATTTCAATTGCTACAGTCCATAATCTTGCTCTATATTTTGGTGTTGTTTCTTCATCTGTAACACTATATTTATCTACTTCTAGTAATGTTGTTTGCGCATCTGCTCCAGTTTTTAATCTATATCTTATATCATCTATAAATTCAAAGACTTCATCACCTTTGTAACAAGTTTGCTCAACCCCAGAACTTAATCCATAGCCATCAATTGTAACATTTTTATTCTTGTTTATAATCCATTTTTCTTCTGTTTTCTCTGTATTATAGTCTGTTGCTTTATCCGTTATTCCAACACCAATTATTGCCCAGATAGGACTTACTGCTGATGGTTTTACATTTAAAAAATCAACTAACTCTTCTCTATTTATCTTCTCTAAATTAGACATCTTTTATCCCTCCTTAAAATATTTTAAATAACATTGTATTCTATAAATGGCTTCATTCGCATTTGTTGCAAATATATAACCATTTGTATTAGCTCCAATATCATAACATCCTGGTATTTCAGGAAATTCTTTATTTTTCTTTTTTTCTTCCAACCAATTTTTAAAATTTTCAAAAAACTTTGAATTATCTATATTATTTTGAATATCCTCATTCCATGCTAACTTACTATCAAATGTAAATAAAAATTGCATTTCTGCTCCTACAAAAAACTTATTTATAATCGGATCATAACCTGCATTTTCATTTATTGAATATGTGTTTACTTTATCTTGTAAATATTCTACATTTAATTCAGCATATTCTTTTAAATAAGGGCATTTAGCAATATATTTTCTAACTTTATCAATTATTGCATT
>OHAQ01000432.1_pt1 | contig 33108 bp, 30 predicted proteins | sample 1577111 | NCBI WGS metagenome assembly OHAQ01 (sample SAMEA3541549, study PRJEB24748) | human gut metagenome | biome: human gut; feature: human-associated habitat; material: faeces | place: China | collected 2012 | reverse complement strand
CCGCCGGGTTTACCACGGGTTTCCCATGCCATTTCCAGCGCTTTCATGGTGAGCCTGCTGTCCGGCGAGAACGACATGGCCCAGCCCACTGGTTTTCTTGCGAACAGGTCGAGAACAACGGCGAGGTACGCCCAGCGCTTACCCGTCCAGATATAGGTCACATCACCGCACCACACCTGATTTGGCTCGGTCACGGCGAACTGCCGTTCAAGGTAGTTAGGGATAGCAATATGTTCATGACCACCACGTTTATACCGGTGAGTCGGCTGCTGACAGCTGACCAGCCCCAGCTCTTTCATGAGCCTGCCAGCAAGCCAGCGTCCCATCTGGTAGCCTCTCCGGGTTGCCATTGTGGCAATGCTTCTTGCTCCGGCCGAACCGTGGCTGATGCCATGTAGCTCAAGTACCTGACTGCGTAATACAGCCCGTCTGCCGTCTGGTTTTTCAGGACGGTTTTTCCAGTATCTGTAGCTGCTGCGATGAACCCCGAACACATGGCAGAGTGTGGCCACAGGATAATGCGCTCTGAGTTTCCCGATTATCGAGAACTGTTCAGGGAGTCTGACATCAAGAGCGCGGTAGCCTTTTTTAATATTTCATTCTCCATTTCAATGCGTTGTAGCTTTTTCCTCAGCTCACGTATTTCGATTTGTTCTGGTGTTATCGGAGAGGCTTTTGGTGTTTTGCCCTGACGCTCATCACGCAGTTGTTTGACCCATCTTGTCATTGTGGAAAGGCCAACATCCATAGCTTTGGCGGCATCTGCCACCGTGTAGTTCTGGTCAACAACCAGTTGAGCGGATTCGCGTTTAAACTCTGCGCTGAAATTTCTTTTTTTCATTGGAGCACCTGTGTTGTTCTGAGGTGAGCATATCACCTCTGTTCAGGTGGCCAAATTCAGTGTGCCACTTCAATAGCTGACGCCACGCAAAAAGAACATTCCCGCAAGGGTAATGATAAACGCCGGGATCTTCAGGGCGTCAATCAGAAGCCCCATAAATGCGCCGAAGGCACAGCCCATCACCAACACCAGCGGAAACGCCAGCAGCGGCGAGAGGCCGAAATCGCCAATCACTTTTGCCAGAAACACGCCGGTAAAGGCGATCACCGAACCGACGGAGAGATCGATCCCACCGGAGAGGATCACAAAGGTCATGCCAACGGCGATTATCCCAAGAAAGGCATTATCGGTCAGGATATTGCAGATCACTCTTGTGGAAGCAAAACCGGGAAACTGGGTCAGACAGTAGATATAACCCAACACAAAGACGCCGATGGTGATCATCAGTGGCAAATTACGTTTTATCACGGTTACGTACCCCTTTAATCAGACTGATAAAGCGTTGCGACTGAACAATCAGCACGCAAAGCACCACCACCGCTTTCACCACCTGGTTCATCTCCGGCGGAAAGCCAGAAAGCAAAATTCCGGTGTTCATTCCCTGAATAATCAGCGCCCCCACCACCGAAAGCAGCAGGTTAAAACGCCCGCCCATCAGCGATCCACCGCCAATCACCACTGCAAGAATGGCGTCCAGCTCCAGCCATAAGCCGGCGTTGTTGGCATCGGCACCGCGAATATCCGCCGCCACGATAATGCCCGCAATCGCCGCACATAGCCCGCTCAACACGTAGGTGAGCATGACGATGATCCGCGTGTTTACCCCGGCATTTTTTGCCGCCCGAATGTTGATACCAACAGCTTCGATAAACATCCCCAGTGCCGTTTTGCGGGTCAACAGCCAGAACAGGAGAAGCGTCAGTACCGCAATAATGACTGGTGTTGGCAGGAACAATAGCGATCCACTGCCGAACCAGGAGAGATCCGGTGAGTTAAATGTGACGATCTGTCCGGAGGTGATCAGTTGCGCCACGCCGCGCCCGGCGACCATCAGGATCAGGGTGGCGACAAACGGCTGAATTTTGAGGATCGCTACCAGTATGCCGTTCCACAATCCCGCCAGGATGCCAGTGCCGAGGGCGCTTAACAAAACAATTGGCAGGCTGAATCCCGCGACCGTCATCGCAGCCGTTGTGGCTCCGGCGATAGCCATCACCGCCCCTACGGAGAGATCAATCCCACCGGTGGCGATAACCAGCGTCATACCAATCGCCAGTAGCGCAACGGGGGCCGCACGGTTAAGAATGTCGATAGGGCTACCGAACAAACGCCCATCCTGAAGCACCACCTGCCAGAAATGCGGGGCCACCAGGCTATCGACCAGCAGCACCAGCAACAGTGCCGCCAGCTGCGGCATTCCTGTTGGCCAGCGAAAACGCCTTTTCGGCGGCGTAGTGTCCGGGAGAGATTGAGGCATCACACTGTTCTCCTTACGCCGCAATGGCGTTCATGATCGCCGGAACGGAAAGCTCTGCCAGTGGGATCTCCGTTACCTGTTTGCGATCGCGCATGATAATCACCCGGTCGGCATAACCCACCAGCTCTTCCAGCTCGGAGGAGATCACCAGCAGCGCCAGCCCATCGGCGCACAGCGTTTCAATCAGGCGGATGATCTCGGCGTGGGCACCAACATCAATTCCGCGCGTTGGCTCGTCGAGAATCAGAAATTGCGGTCGGGTCAGTAGCCAACGTGAAAGCAACACTTTTTGCTGATTGCCGCCGGAGAGAAATTCAATCGGTTGTTCGGTGGAAGGTGTGCGAATGCCAAGCTGGCGAATAAAGCGTTCGGCAATCTCTTGCTGCTCTTTGCGGGAAATAGGTCGTAACCAGCCGCGCTGGGCCTGGAGAGCAAGGATGATATTTTCCCGCACCGAGGCGGCAGCGATGATGCCATCGGTTTTCCTGTCTTCCGGGCAGAAGCCAATGCCAAGAACCGAAGCCTGATGTGGCGAGCGTAGCGTTTGCAGTTTGCCTTTGATCAACGCCGTGCCGCTATCAGCAGGTTTGATACCGAAGATCACTTCGGCGGTTTCGGTACGTCCTGATCCCAGCAAGCCTGCCAGACCGACGATCTCGCCGGGGCGTACTTCGAGATCAAACGGCGCGATCGTTCCTTTTTTGCCGTAATTTTTGAACGCGGCAACAGGTTTGTCGCTCAGCAATGTTCTCCCGGCACGCTGAAGCGCGTGGGTGTCCAGTTCACGCCCCAGCATCATTTTTACCAGTTCGATCTGCGGTAGCTCGCGGGTTTCCCGACAGCCCACAAAACTGCCGTTACGTAAGACGGTGATCCGATCGCTAACCTGATAAACCTGATCGAGAAAATGAGTGACGAAGATCAGGCTGACGCCGCGATCGCGAAGCTGACGCATCAGGCCAAACAGTAACTCTACTTCCTGAGTGTCGAGACTGGCGGTGGGTTCATCGAGGATCAGCACTTTGGCGGAGAGATCGATAGCCCGGCAAATGGCGACGATTTGCTGCATCGCGACTGAAAAGCGGTTGAGCGGTTCGTGCACGTCGAGGGAGAAACCGTAAGATGCCATCAGTTCGGTGGCGCGCTTTTCCATCTCTTTACGGCGTAGAAGGCCGAAACGTTTGGGTTCGCGACCTATGAATAGATTATCAGCGACCGACATATTGGGTAGCAGGTTGACTTCCTGATAGACGGTGCCGATGCCGAGTTGTTGTGCGTGGGCGGTGTTTTTCGGTGAGATAGCCTGGCCTTCCAGCCAGATAGTGCCGCGATCGGCGTGGTATACACCGGTTAATGCTTTGATTAGCGTCGATTTTCCCGCCCCGTTTTCACCGAGCAGCGCCATGATTTCGCCACGGCGCAGGCTGAAATTAACGTTATCTAACGCTTTGACACCGGGGAAAAATTTACTTAATCCTTCGGTGCGGAGGATTTCCTGGTGTTGGTCGGTCGTCATGGTTTCCCCCGGTGTAAAGCGTGCTCCCAGTAGGCATGATAAGACGCGGTAAGCGTCGCATCAGGCTTCAGCGCACAACCGCCGGATGCGGCGCGAGCGCCTTATCCGGCCTACGAATCGGCATCAGGCATAGCAACCCTCAATACCCCATGTTTTTCTTCTTCTCTAACTCTTCTTTTGCGGTATCAGGCAGGTAAAGGGTGGATTTGGTCAGAGTCAGCTTTTCAGGCATGGTGCCGTCTTTTTTGTATTTCTCCAGCGCGTCGAAGGCGGGACCTGCCATATTCGGCGTCAGTTCAACGCTGGCGTTCGCTTCGCCATCAATCATCGCTTTGTAGATGTCCGGCACGCCGTCGATAGAGCCTGTCAGGATATCTTTGCCCGGTTTCAGGCCCGCTTCTTTAATTGCCTGAATTGCACCAATCACCATGTCATCGTTATGGGCGTAAACCATGCAGATGTTTTTGCCGTTGTTTTCCGCTTTGATAAAGCTCTCCATCACTTCTTTGCCTTTGCTGCGGGTGAAGTCACCTGACTGCGAGCGGATAATTTTGATATTTGGCGCATTCTTAATGGCTTCGGCAAAGCCTTTCTTACGGTCAATGGCGACGCTGGCCCCAACGGTGCCCTGCAGCTCCACCACGTTGCATGGTTTGCCATTCACTTCTTTTACCAGCCAGTCACCGATCAACTTGCCTTCGAGGATGTTGTCGGCAGTAACGGTGGTCATATAGAGAGATTTGTCTTTCACATCGATGGAACGGTCAAGCAAGAAGACCGGGATTTCGGCATCTTTCGCCTCTTTTAATACCGGCTCCCAACCGGTCGCTACCACTGGAGCGATAAAGATCGCATCCACCCCTTGCGCGACGAAGGAACGTACCGCTTTAATCTGGTTTTCCTGCTTTTGCTGACCATCGGCAATTTTCAACGTAATTCCGCGCTTTTCGGCTTCACTTTTCGCCACATTGGTTTCTGCGGCGCGCCAGCCGGATTCCGATCCGACCTGCGAAAATCCTACGGTTAATGGAGCGGCCAACGCCATAGACGACATGGCTGCCGAGACTGCAGAGACTACAAGTAAGCGTTTCCACATAGGGTTGTCCTCGTCGGGGTAATTATTATTGGTGAAAAGATGTTCGCGAAAAAACTATAGACAATTCGTTATGTAACGGATTGCGTTACATCACACTTCAAAAAAGTAAATAAAACGTTAATCACAAGTTTGTAATCGCTTTCATCTCACTATGAAAAATGCGGCTACGGTTATGGATTTTCCTGCTCTGTATACCGTCTTAAAACTGGCGAAAAAGGAAAATGAAGACGAAAACAAGCGAAGACATTCGGCGCGCGAGTTGGCTATAATACTCGGCACTTGTTTGCCACATATTTTTAAAGGAAACAGACATGAGCTTACTCAACGTCCCTGCGGGTAAAGATCTGCCGGAAGACATCTACGTTGTTATTGAGATCCCGGCTAACGCAGATCCGATCAAATACGAAATCGACAAAGAGAGCGGCGCACTGTTCGTTGACCGCTTCATGTCCACCGCGATGTTCTATCCGTGCAACTACGGTTACATCAACCACACTCTGTCTCTGGACGGTGACCCGGTTGACGTACTGGTCCCGACTCCGTACCCGCTGCAGCCGGGTTCTGTGATCCGCTGCCGTCCGGTTGGCGTACTGAAAATGACCGACGAAGCCGGTGAAGATGCGAAACTGATTGCTGTTCCGCACACCAAGCTGAGCAAAGAATACGATCACATTAAAGACGTTAACGATCTGCCAGAGCTGCTGAAAGCGCAAATCGCTCACTTCTTCGAGCACTACAAAGACCTCGAAAAAGGCAAGTGGGTTAAAGTGGAAGGTTGGGAAAACGCAGAAGCTGCTAAAGCTGAAATCGTTGCTTCCTTCGAGCGCGCCAAGAATAAATAAGTTCTTCTGGCGCAATAACCCTGAACGCCGGGCTTCGGTTAGTAGGGGTTTTTTTATGCCCGCAATTTATAAACTCTCTACTCCACTATTATTATTTTCAGCAGTTTAAAGGCTTGAACGGTAAGAACAAGCTAAACTCGACCACCATTTTGCTGTTCATAGCCACTTGCTGGAAGTTAGCCGGCCTCACTCATACTCACCGTTCAAAGCGTGTCCCCGTTTTACCCCTGTACATTTGTTAACGCCAGCAGAGTTTTACATGCGTTAACGGATATGGAAAGCGGCTCGGAAGGAAAAGCAAAAGGCGAGGAAGTTACAAAAAAGAATACGCGTCGTCTCGCAAAAAAATAACGCCACCCGCAGGTGGCGTGCTTTTATTATTACTTATCCCTGTCTAACCAGTCGCCGCTTTCAATTAGCTTTAATCCATCGACGGGTCGTTGATAAACGTACATCCATGCACTCCCGTACGGCGTCTGAATCAACTGGCGCGCGTATTCACCGCCCCTGGTGCGCAAGGCATCAAGTTCGGCCAGCGTGGCGTTGTCAATACGATAAACTTCACCATGTACTGTTCCGTTCCCCGGAACTGCGCCTGGATAGTGGCCCAGGCTATACAACTGGTAGTTATCAATACTGAAATCGCCCAGTAACTGGGCATTGGTCATCCAGTGACTGTTGCCTTGTTTGTGGCGTAAACTGCCGTAGACAAATATTCGCATTGCTAAAACTCGAACTGATAGAGCAAATCCAGTGCCTGGTCTACACCAGACACGGCTTCCAGATATAGCTTAGGCATCAGGCGATAACGTAACGTGAGTGTTGCTATAGAGTCAAATATACCCACGCCGTATTTCACTTGCAGGCCTGGCAATACATAGCCGCTGACCACCACCTGGGAGGAGTCGCCAACTCCCTCGGTGTCGAGCGCTAAATTGCTTACGCCAAACGTCTCGCCGATTTTACCCACAATCTGGCCACTTTGCGCAACCCCCAGGCCAATCAGCATCGAGGTCATTGCCGCACTGTCGCTCTGATCGCTCTCCAGCCCTTGTCCACGTAGCAAATAAGACAATGCAGCTTGTTGCGACATCGCCGGGTCAGAGAAAATCTCCGCTTTCGGTTCGTCCGCCAGACCAGTGACGCGAACTCCGGCGATGACGTCGTCTTCTGTAGCATCCGGGTTACGAATAGCTTCGATATTAAGATACGGTTGATCTGGCGGACCAGAGAACAGTAGCTCACCCTTACGCACAATCAGATCCTGACCATAGGCATGGAAGCGCCCTTCAGGGATGTTGATCTGCCCGTTCAGGCCCAGCCCTTGTTTGTCCTGAACGACGTTGAGATCGCCCGTCAGCCGCGCTTTCAGGCCAAAGGCGTCAATGCGCACATTGTTGCCAACGTGGACAGTCAGGTTACTGTTAATCGGAATCGACGCCGTTTTCGGCTCTTCCGGTTGCAGGTTATCGTTAAGCATCACCACATCGCTGGAAACGCCTACTGCGCTTTCCGGCAGATCGTGCACCACGATGCGCGCCCACGGAACATCCACGCGACCATCGAGGGTAAACAGGTTTGGTGTAACCTCGAATACAACATCTGGCGATACATCCATTCGTACCATCGGCGGCACGGTGATACGCACTTTACTGCCCTTCGCTGTTACCCGCGCCCGCCAGTTTTCAATCTGGCTCCAGTCGGCATCACCGTTCAGGTAGATTTCACCCTGCTGGGTCCGCACGGTACCTGCAAGCGTCGAGCGCATACCGTTAAATTTGACCGCAAGCTGGCTTGGTTGCATATCAAACGGCATAAAGTTGCCGTCGATATCCACCCCCGTAACCTGAAGCTGACCAAACAACTGCGGGCTTTGCACATCACCACCCAGACGCAAGTTGGCACTCACCATCCCCGCTGCTTTTTCCCCACGGGTAAAGATGGGGTTTATCATCGCAAGGTTGAAGTTACGGATATTGACGTTGCCACCAAGATTACGGCGGCCTTGCGGATCGGTCACCTGCACCTGACCATCAAACTGGCCGTTATTGGTCAGGCGGATGGTCCAGCCCAATTCGGCACGGTTGTTACGCAACTCCGCCGTCAGATTCAGCGTCTGAAACGCCACGGGCAGCGCCGCATCGTTGACGGTTTGCGTCACCTGCACATTACGCCCCGAAAGGGTGATACTGCCCTGCGGCAGCCCCTCTTTCGTGGTGTCCCAGGCAACGTCCGCTTTACCCGTGAAGATACCGCTGGCCTGAGTGGTTTCTGGCATAAATGGTTTCAGCATGGCCAGGTCGAAGCGGTTGAGATTCACCACCGCACGCCCTTCGGCACCCGCATCGATAGTTTGCGGCACGCACAGTTCCGCATTCGGGTTAAGCCAGCAGTGTGGCCCGATGCTGATTTTTTGCTCCTTATTGCGGTAATCCAGCGCAATATCGCGGGTCAGCGACCACGGGCCGACCGGCGTCTGGAAGCGGGTATTGCTAAGAGTTCCCTTCCAGCGTTCTTCTTTGCGATCAAAACTTCCTGCCAGATTAAGCTGCCCGGAGACAGGCTCGCCCTGAATCCGCAACTGTAGCTCGTGCTGCTTTTCACTGCCTTTGGCATTCAGGGTGACGAGGTTGATATTTACATCCGGCTGCGAAATTTGCTCAACGCGTACGTCGAGTTTCCCGGCGATCTGATCGGTGGATTTAATGTCGCCTTCCACGCGAACCTGCGCCACGGAAAGTTCCTGCCAGCGCAGGCCGCGCGCGGTGATATCTGCCAGTAGTTGTGGCGCTTCCACCGTGCCGCGTACTTTCACCAGCCCTTTCGCGGTACCGCCAAGCCCCGGCAGCGCGTTATCCAGCCCCGGCGCGTTGATGGTGGCATCAAGATTGAGATCTTTTACCCCCAGCTCGCCTTTCACTTCGGCACTGTTTGGCCCCAGTTCCAGATGCAGCCCTGGGATCATCCACTGCATATAACTGTTGCCTTTCAGCGTGCCGTCAACGTTCACTTTGTTCTGTTTGACGTTACCGGTCAGCTTCAGTTCTGGCACCTCCATCTGCCAGGTGCCGCCGTACAGGCTACCGCGGGTTTTAATCAAGCCATTGAGTTTCGACGGCCACTCCGGGATCTCTTTGGCGGTGTTAATGCCGTTAAGCGTTAGCTCACCGCGCCAACTAATGGCCTGCTGCCAGTCGAGCAACGCCTTAAGTTCCGTTTTCCCTTCCAGCGCCGCGACGGTAAGTTTGTCGAGATTGACCTGCTGTTCATTACCTTTGGCATCAAGGGTAATGGTGGCTGGCGGGATCTCCTGGCCCTTAACAGCCGTGCGCATAGAGATCGCGTAATCGGTCATTTTGCCGGTAAGTTTCAGTTTCAGATCATCCGCCTGATACTGCTTCTCACCAGTGAACGGCCAGTAAAGCTGTTTGCTGTTCACTTCCACGTTGAGCGGCAATCCGGCTTCCGCCAGTCGCGTCTGGGCGCGTAAATCCATATCCACCGGACCGGAAAGGTTAACGCCTATCTCCAGCTGTTCGCGCAGCGCGCCGCCCACTTTCAGCTTCACCTTTTCACCTTTCAACGGCTCCACGTTCAGTGTGCTGTTGAGGGTGATATCCACCGGCCAGTTGTCTGACAGCTGCGCCGTGCCGCTGGCGTTGACGATCCCTTGACTGGAGTCGATATCCAGGGCGTCCAGTTTAGTATTGCCGTCAATGCTGCTCACTTTCAGCAGCATGGTGCTCACGGTGATGTCCGTGTCGCCCGTCACGCGCAGCTGCTCGCCCTTAAACTCTTCAATGTTCAGGTTAAGCGGCAAATGCACGTCGGTCATTTCCGGCAATACCGGGCGAGAAAAGAGATCTTTCAGCGTTTCGCCGAGCGGCTTTTCCTCCGGCTGCGGATTTTCAATTTTCGGTTCGACCACTTCTTCCTGTGCCGCTTCCGCCACTTTCGGCAAAGCAATCAACAGGCCTTTCAGCGATGTCGGTTTCAGGGTCAGGGTTTTCTCCTGCCAGTTCAGGCCGGAGGTGAAGTCCATCACCGATACCGTGGTGTCATCAATCTTGATGTTGACGTTGTCCAGCGCCACCCGTGTCAGGGTAATGGGATACGGCGTGGAGAGATCCAACGGACCGCTATCTTCCTCTTCTTCAACCTGTTCAGAAGGAGGCATTTTTTTACTGTCGATGTTGACCTGAATGTCTTTCAGCGCCAGATCATTAATACAAACGCTACTGTTCCACAGGCACTCAAGCCCGACCGCCAGATGCAGATTGCCCGCTTTTACCGCCACGCCTGGCTGCTCATAACGAACGTCAGACAAGGTGAGATCACGCCAGCCGCCGGTGACCTTGCCAATATCCAGTCCTGGCACCCAGCGATCCGCCGCTTTAAATACCAGATGCAGGCCGCTGGTGGTGCCCACCAGAAACGCCACCGATCCCAGCAACAGTAAGATAACGATAACCACGCCGAGGCTGATTTTTTTCCATAAACTCATAATTCTGGCCCCAGACCGATGTAAAACTGTAACCCGTGTTCGTCTTTATCCGCGACCGGCACGGCAAAATCGAGTTTGATTGGCCCGACCGGCGATTCCCAGCGCACGCCGACCCCGGTACCGGTTTTAAAGTCGCTGCGGCGAATATCGCTTACCGCTTCGCCGCTATCGACAAACACCGCGCCCCACCATTTTCCGGTCACGTTGTACTGGTATTCCAGCGATCCGGTTATCAGCTTCGAGGCCCCTTTCAGGTCACCGTTGGCGTATTTCGGGGCGATAGATTTGTATTTGTAGCCGCGAATACTGCGATCGCCCCCGGCGAAGAAACGCAGATCCGGCGGTACTTTGTCGAAATCACCCGTTTCAATCCAGCCCAGCGTGCCGCGTGTCACAAAACGATGGCGATCGTACAGTGTGCGGATCCAGACGTTCTGCGCCTGGAAAACGGAGAAATCAACATCCGAGCCCCAGGCCGTGTTGGAGTAGTCGATAGAGTAGCGTTGCGAGTCGCCCCAGGTTGGCATCAGGCCACCACGAGAACGCGTGCGGCTAATCATCACCCCAGGATAAAACAGCATCGTGGTGTTGGTAATTTCACCCTGGGTAAAGTGGTCGAAACTCCAGCGCAGGTTAATGGCACGCTGCCAGCCGCTGGAGAGATCCCAGTAGCGAGAAGCCACCAGCGTAGTGGAGTCAGACTCGGTATCGTTCAGGTCAGTGCGCTTAAAACCGCCCTGCACCAAATAATATTGTTCCAGCGGATTCTTCAGCAGCGGCATTTTATAGCTGAAGTCGAGGATCTGTTCCGGCGCGGAAATACTGGTACTGGTGGTCAAACTGTGACCGTAAGAGTTCATCCACGGCTTTTTCCACGTCGCTTTCACGCGCGGTCCCACGTCCGTAGAGTAACCGACGCCGGTTTCGATGGTGTTTTCTGTTCGCGGCGAAACCACGCCCGTCAATGGTAATACTTTCGTTTCGCGCGCTTTATCAAATTGTGGAGCCACCACCACCGAGTTAAACCAGCCGGTAGCAGAAAGTCGACGGTTCAGTTCTGCCAGATCTTTCGATTCGTACTCATCGCCCTCTTTAAACGGCACCAGATTTTGCAGGTATTCATCGCGGATTTGTGATCCTTCAAAGGTCACATGCCCAAAGCGGTAACGTTCGCCACTGTTATAATCAATATCCCAGAAGGCTTTATGCAGGCCGAGCGCAATGCCCAGCTGCGCTTTGGTAAATTCGCTATCGAAATAACCTTTACGCAACGCAATGCTGGTTAAGGACTTTTTGAAATTTTCATAATCGCCCTGGTTCAGTACCGTACCAATAGCCGGGCGAGTATCGAGCAATTTCAAATAGTCTTTATCGGTCCGCGCGCCGCCGCGCAATACCACATCGGTGCCGCCAATTAACACCGGCACGCCTGGCGTGACTTTGGCGATCAATACCTGCCGCCCTTTCTTTGGCGGTGGACGGAGATCAAATTCAATGGTCGGCTGGTAATAGCCCAGCGCTTTCAGACCTTCGCGGATGGCATCATCGACGCGTGCGCGAAAGCGACGGTCTGGCGTCACTTCATCACTTTCAATCGTAGAAAGCTGCGCGCGAACGTTCTTTTCTAGCTGTCCCGATAACCCCTCGACCTGTAGACGGACGTTCGCGGCGACGGCAGATCCGCTTAAGCAGAGTAAGCTTACACAGCATAACTGTCGGATATAGCGCACATTTTCTCCTGAATATCCTTTTTTCCTGCCCCTGGAACGCCGTTAAACGGCTTAACAAAAATCCAGTAATATGGATTAAAAAGCAGACTAAACCCAAAATATTTCTTATGTTTTACTTTAGACCTATTCACGGTGGTTATTGTGTGCAAATACGCCTCTTGTTACAACCTTAACCCCAATGACCGATTTTCGGGAGAGCGACACCATGAGTTTATTTGATAAAAAGCATCTGGTTTCCCCCGCCGATGCCCTGCCTGGACGTAACACCCCGATGCCCGTAGCCACACTGCATGCGGTCAACGGTCACTCAATGACCAATGTACCTGACGGAATGGAGATTGCCATTTTTGCGATGGGTTGTTTCTGGGGTGTGGAGCGTCTGTTCTGGCAGTTACCCGGCGTTTACAGCACCGCCGCAGGCTATACCGGCGGCTATACGCCAAATCCGACTTATCGGGAAGTGTGCTCCGGCGATACTGGCCATGCCGAAGCGGTGCGCATTGTTTACGATCCATCCGTCATCAGCTATGAGCAGTTGCTACAAGTATTTTGGGAGAATCACGATCCCGCCCAGGGAATGCGTCAGGGCAATGACCACGGCACGCAGTATCGTTCAGCGATTTATCCGCTGACCCCAGAACAGGATGCCGCCGCTCGCGCCAGTCTGGAACGTTTTCAGGCGGCGATGCTTGCCGCCGATGACGATCGTCGCATCACCACGGAAATCGCTAACGCCACACCGTTTTATTATGCCGAAGATGACCACCAGCAATATCTGCATAAAAACCCGTATGGTTACTGTGGAATTGGCGGAATTGGCGTCTGTCTGCCGCCGGAAGCATAGCGTTACGGGTACAAATGTAGATTGTTGATAAAGTGCATTTTGTTTATGCCGGATACGGCGTAAACAAAATGCCAGGCCTACAAAATCGTCCAAATTCAATATATTGCGGGGACTGCGTAGGCCTGTTCGGCATAGCGCATCAGGCAGTTTTTCATTTTTCAGCTGTCTGAATTTTAACCCTCTGGCGGCTTTACAGTACCTTACGCTATACTAGCCACTGAAAATGCCGGTTCACTTTCTTCGAATCGGCTTTCAATGTGTATTTCACACAAATTAATCAACTTCCCCTTCCGAGGATCTGGCCTGAAAGGTCGGATAAGATATGTTAAACAGTATTTTAGTCATACTCTGTTTGATCGCTGTAAGTGCGTTCTTCTCGATGTCCGAGATCTCGCTTGCCGCCTCACGCAAAATCAAACTTAAACTGCTGGCTGATGAAGGCAATATAAATGCCCAACGCGTTTTGAATATGCAGGAAAATCCCGGCATGTTCTTTACCGTGGTCCAGATCGGTCTGAACGCAGTGGCGATTCTCGGCGGTATCGTCGGTGATGCGGCATTTTCTCCAGCTTTTCACAGCCTGTTCTCCCGCTATATGTCGGCAGAACTCTCTGAGCAACTGAGCTTTATTCTCTCTTTCTCGTTAGTGACTGGCATGTTTATCCTGTTTGCGGATTTAACCCCGAAACGCATCGGTATGATTGCGCCAGAAGCTGTGGCTTTGCGTATCATCAACCCGATGCGCTTCTGCCTGTACGTTTGCACCCCGCTGGTGTGGTTCTTCAACGGACTGGCGAACATAATCTTCCGTATTTTCAAACTGCCAATGGTACGTAAAGATGACATCACTTCTGATGATATCTACGCGGTAGTGGAAGCCGGTGCGCTGGCGGGCGTGTTACGTAAACAGGAACACGAGCTGATTGAAAACGTCTTTGAGCTGGAATCCCGTACCGTTCCGTCTTCAATGACACCGCGTGAAAACGTGATTTGGTTTGATCTCCACGAAGATGAGCAAAGTCTGAAGAATAAGGTTGCGGAACATCCGCACTCTAAGTTTCTCGTCTGTAATGAAGATATTGACCACATCATCGGCTATGTCGATTCTAAAGACCTGCTGAACCGCGTGCTGGCTAACCAAAGCCTGGCACTGAACAGCGGCGTACAAATTCGCAACACGCTGATTGTGCCGGATACGTTAACCCTTTCAGAGGCGTTGGAAAGTTTTAAAACCGCAGGTGAAGACTTCGCGGTGATCATGAACGAGTACGCGCTGGTAGTGGGGATCATCACCCTCAACGACGTGATGACCACGCTGATGGGCGATCTGGTCGGCCAGGGGCTGGAAGAGCAAATTGTCGCCCGTGATGAGAACTCATGGCTGATAGACGGCGGCACGCCTATTGACGACGTCATGCGCGTGCTGGATATTGACGAGTTCCCGCAGTCGGGCAACTACGAAACCATCGGCGGCTTTATGATGTTTATGCTGCGTAAGATCCCGAAACGCACCGATTCGGTGAAATTCGCCGGCTACAAATTTGAAGTGGTGGATATCGATAACTACCGCATCGACCAGCTGCTGGTGACCCGAATCGACAGCAAAGCCACCGCCCTTTCGCCAAAACTGCCTGACGCTAAAGATAAAGAAGAAAGCGTCGCATAACCCCAGAAACATCAACGGCTCCTGAATCAGGAGCCGTCTTATTACTGCATAGCACTTTTTACTGCATAGCACTTTGGTTAAGCCATCTCTGTTTGCAGACGCATAACCTGACGGTTAACTTCGGACATCACTGACAAATGCAGCTTATCCTTCACTTTTGGGATAAGAATCTTACCCTTATCAAATTCAAAAGCGCCAACGTCCTTGATGTATAACCGTCCACGGAACAGGATCTTTACGTACTTCGCCACCTGAAGTGGGTTGTACCGTTGGAAAATTTTCATTGTTATCTCCTGCTGAGTATTACGCCTTTGCGGTGCCACAATCGGCCCAACTATTATGAGGCGCAAATTTTAATGCCTAGTGACTATAGACTATCCGGGCAATGTTTCCACCGCGTATAACTTTTTTTACCTAAAGGTTACAATTATTCAGAATTATCTTTTTACCGAAGCGCGGTCTTCAGTATAAGCATTCATTTTTCATATGATTTGTGCGCTTGACCGCAAACTGGCATCACACTTGCGGGAAATTCGATAAATAGCACATATGATTAAAACTCAGACCCAAGTGGTCGGATCACCTGCATATCATAAGAAGGAAACACCATGACCCTACGCAAGATTCTGGCACTCACCTGCCTGCTGTTGCCGATGATGGCTTCCGCACATCAGTTCGAAACCGGTCAGCGAGTGCCGCCGATTGGCATCACCGATCGTGGCGAGTTGGTGCTTGATAAAGATCAGTTTAGCTACAAAACCTGGAACAGCGCGCAGTTAGTGGGAAAAGTGCGAGTACTGCAACATATTGCTGGTCGCACCTCTGCAAAAGAGAAAAACGCGACGCTGATTGAAGCGATTAAATCAGCGAAGTTACCGCACGATCGTTACCAGACCACCACCATTGTTAACACCGACGACGCGATTCCGGGTTCAGGGATGTTTGTGCGCAGCAGTCTGGAGAGTAATAAAAAGCTTTATCCCTGGTCGCAGTTTATTGTTGATAGCAATGGCGTCGCACGCGGTGCCTGGCAGCTGGATGAAAAAAGTTCCGCTGTAGTGGTGCTGGATAAAGACGGTCGCGTGCAATGGGCCAAAGACGGGGCACTTACTCAGGAAGAGGTGCAGCAAGTGATGGACCTGCTGCATAAATTAATTAATAAATAGACACTCTGAACCCCGGATTCAGGAACGACTCGCGCGGAGTGTAATCCAGCGGTTTACCCTGCCAGTCGTGAACGTGCGCTCCGGCAGCTGCAGCCACAGCATGACCAGCGGCGGTATCCCAAATATTCGTTGGCCCGAAACGCGGGTACAGCTGCGCCTGTCCTTCCGCCACCAGGCAGAATTTCAGCGAAGAGCCGATGGACGTGGTCTGATGTTCGCCAAGCTGTTGCAGATACTCTTTCAGCTCCGCATCTGCATGGGAACGGCTGATCACCACCAGCGGCGGGCGCGCATCGCGGACCTGAATCTGCTTGCGCACACCGCACTCTTCTTTCCAGGCTTTGCCTTCTGCCGCGCTGTACATTACGTTCATTACCGGCGCATACACCACACCTAAAATCGGTTTACCGTGGTCGATGAGCGCAATGTTAACGGTGAATTCGCCATTACGTTTAATAAACTCTTTAGTACCATCCAGCGGGTCTACCAGCCAGTAACGCTGCCAGTGCTGACGGACTTCCCAACCGGGAGGATCTTCTTCAGAAAGGACCGGAATATCCGGTGTCAGCGTACGTAAACCGTCCATGATAACGGTGTGAGCGGCAATATCCGCTGCCGTTACCGGAGAATTGTCCGCTTTGCTGACGACGTCCATCGGTTTCGTCCCGTCGTAGACCTGCATAATGGCATCGCCTGCATTCCGTGCAAGCTGGCATACTTGATCTAACATTTCTCCACCTCGTCTCTGTGAGCGGTGTTAACTTATTGTTTTACTTATACCCTATCGTTAATGAATGCGCCAACTGTGATAGTGTCATCATTTTCAAAGCGTAAAATTGTGGCATTCTTCACTGTTCTATAAGTAAGACGTTTATTCTCCCTTTTCTTTCGTATTCCCGATGATAAAAGGATGTCCCTGATGATTAAGTTTAGCGCAACGCTCCTGGCCACGCTGATTGCCGCCAGTGTGAATGCAGCGACGGTCGATCTGCGTATCATGGAAACCACTGATCTGCATAGCAACATGATGGATTTCGATTATTACAAAGACACCGCCACGGAAAAATTCGGACTGGTACGTACGGCAAGCCTGATTAACGATGCCCGCAATGAAGTGAAAAACAGCGTACTGGTCGATAACGGCGATTTGATTCAGGGGAGTCCGCTGGCAGATTACATGTCGGCGAAAGGATTAAAAGCAGGTGATATTCACCCGGTCTATAAGGCATTAAATACGCTGGACTATACCGTCGGCACGCTTGGCAACCACGAGTTTAACTACGGTCTGGATTATCTGAAAAATGCGCTGGCGGGAGCGAAATTCCCTTATGTAAATGCCAACGTCATTGACGCCAGAACCAAACAGCCAATGTTTACACCGTATTTAATTAAAGACACCGAAGTGGTCGATAAAGACGGAAAAAAACAGACGCTGAAGATTGGTTATATTGGCGTCGTCCCGCCACAAATCATGGGCTGGGATAAAGCTAATTTATCCGGGAAAGTGACGGTGAATGATATTACCGAAACCGTGCGCAAATACGTGCCTGAAATGCGCGAGAAAGGTGCCGATGTCGTTGTCGTTCTGGCGCATTCCGGGCTGTCTGCCGATCCGTATAAAGTGATGGCGGAAAACTCAGTTTATTACCTCAGTGAAATTCCGGGCGTTAACGCCATTATGTTTGGCCATGCTCACGCCGTTTTCCCAGGTAAAGATTTTGCTGATATCGAAGGGGCTGATATCGCGAAAGGCACGCTGAATGGTGTTCCGGCGGTAATGCCAGGCATGTGGGGCGATCATCTTGGTGTGGTCGACTTACAACTCAGTAATGACAGCGGTAAATGGCAGGTGACGCAGGCGAAAGCGGAAGCACGGCCGATTTACGACATCGCGAATAAAAAATCCCTCGCGGCGGAAGACAGCAAGCTGGTAGAAACACTCAAAGCCGATCACGATGCCACACGCCAGTTCGTCAGCAAGCCAATCGGTAAATCTGCCGACAATATGTATAGCTATCTGGCGCTTGTGCAGGACGATCCGACCGTGCAGGTGGTGAACAACGCGCAAAAAGCGTATGTCGAGCATTACATTCAGGGCGATCCGGATCTGGCAAAACTGCCAGTGCTTTCAGCTGCCGCACCGTTTAAAGTTGGTGGTCGCAAAAATGACCCGGCAAGCTATGTGGAGGTGGAAAAAGGCCAGTTGACCTTCCGTAATGCCGCCGATCTTTATCTCTACCCCAATACGCTGATTGTGGTGAAAGCCAGCGGTAAAGAGGTGAAAGAGTGGCTGGAGTGCTCCGCCGGACAGTTTAACCAGATTGATCCTAACAGCACGAAACCACAGTCACTCATCAACTGGGATGGTTTCCGCACCTATAACTTTGATGTTATTGATGGTGTGAATTATCAGATTGATGTTACCCAGCCCGCCCGTTATGACGGCGAGTGCCAGATGATTAATGCCAATGCGGAAAGGATTAAGAACCTGACCTTTAACGGCAAGCCGATTGATCCGAACGCCATGTTCCTCGTTGCCACCAATAACTATCGCGCTTACGGCGGCAAATTTGCCGGTACGGGCGACAGCCATATCGCTTTTGCTTCACCGGATGAGAACCGCTCGGTGCTGGCAGCGTGGATTGCTGATGAGTCGAAACGTGCGGGGGAAATTCACCCGGCGGCAGATAACAACTGGCGTTTAGCACCAATAGCTGGCGATAAGAAACTGGATATCCGTTTCGAAACCTCTCCGTCAGATAAAGCCGCAGCGTTTATTAAAGAGAAAGGGCAGTATCCGATGAATAAAGTCGCGACCGATGATATCGGGTTTGCGATTTATCAGGTGGATCTGAGTAAGTAAAACACTTCTTTTTCGGCCTACAAATCATCAACCGCATCCGGCATTTATTGGCGGATGCGATGCTGACGCATCTTATCCGCCCTACAAGCCATGAACCGTAGTCCGGATAAGCGCAGCGCATCCGGCAGTTATGCCGCACGTTCATCCCGCACCGCTAACACCTCGGGCAAATTCAACTCAATCCAGTCCGCCAGTGCAGCAACCTTTTCGCTCACCTGCTCGCCCAGCGGCGTGAGGCTATATTCCACATGCGGCGGCACCACCGGATACGCGATACGGTTAAGAAAACCATCCTGCTCTAGCGCCTGTAACGACTGCGCAAGCATCTTTTCACTCACCCCGCCGATTTTGCGCCGCAGGTCGCTAAAGCGATGAGTACCTTCGCGTAGCGCCACCAGAATCAACACCCCCCAACGGCTGGTGACGTGTTTCAAAACCTCGCGCGACGGACACTGTTCAGCGAAGAGATTTCCCTCTTTGAGTTGTTGCGACAGGCTAACCTGACTCATTTCATACTTACCTTTTTGTACGTACTTACTAAAAGTAAGTTTAAGTGTTAGCGTATTTAAACACAAGACAAAACGATGGAGACTTCCCATGATCGCTATTACTGGTGCCACTGGCCAACTTGGTCACTATGTTATTGAATCCTTGATGAAAACGGTTCCTGCCAGCCAAATAGTGGCTATCGTTCGTAATCCGGCAAAAGCACAGGTACTGACAGCACAAGGCATTACCGTGCGTCAGGCTGATTACGGCGATGAAGCCGCACTGACATCTGCGCTTCAGGGAGTGGAAAAACTACTGCTGATCTCTTCCAGCGAAGTGGGTCAACGTGCCCCGCAGCATCGTAATGTTATTAATGCCGCAAAGGCGGCCGACGTGAAATTTATCGCTTATACCAGCCTGCTACATGCCGATTCCTCCCCGCTCGGCCTCGCCGATGAGCACATCGAGACGGAGAAAATGCTGGCTGATTCTGGCATCGTTTACACTCTGCTGCGCAACGGCTGGTACAGTGAAAACTACCTCGCCAGCGCCCCGGCAGCACTGGAACACGGCGTATTTATCGGTGCCGCGGGCGATGGCAAAATTGCCTCAGCAACGCGGGCTGATTATGCGGTAGCTGCGGCACGCGTGATTAGCGAAGCCGGTCACGAAGGCAAGGTTTACGAACTGGCGGGCGATAGTGCCTGGACGCTGACACAGTTAGCGGCAGAACTCACCAAACAGAGCGGAAAATCGGTTACCTATCAAAATCTGAGCGAAGCCGATTTCGCTGCGGCGCTGAAAAGCGTCGGACTGCCTGATGGACTGGCGGATATGCTGGCGGATTCTGACGTTGGCGCATCGAAAGGCGGTCTGTTTGATGACAGCAAAACGCTTAGCAAATTGATTGGCCGCCCAACGACAACGTTAGCCGAAAGCGTAAGCCATCTTTTTAATGTTAATAACTAGTTAATTAAAGTGGCATCCTCCCGCATCCTCTCTGATAATGACGGGATGCCGGGAGCAATCATGTCTGCTTCCTGAACTTTCTTCTGACAGACCAATGGATGCCAGTAATGATTAGCGGCGTGCTGTACGCCCTGTTAGCAGGGTTGATGTGGGGGCTTATTTTTGTCGGGCCGTTGATCGTACCGGAATACCCGGCGATGTTGCAGTCGATGGGGCGTTACCTGGCGCTAGGGTTAATTGCGCTGCCCATTGCCTGGCTGGGACGCGTGCGTCTGCGTCAGTTGGCGCGTCGCGACTGGCTTACCGCCTTGATGCTCACCATGATGGGCAACCTTATCTATTACTTCTGCCTTGCCAGTGCCATTCAACGTACTGGCGCGCCTGTTTCCACGATGATTATCGGCACCCTGCCGGTGGTGATTCCCGTTTTTGCCAATCTGCTTTATAGCCAGCGCGACGGCAAACTCGCATGGGGAAAACTCGCCCCGGCACTGGTTTGTATTGGCATCGGCCTGGCGTGTGTGAATATTGCTGAGTTAAACCACGGACTCCCCGATTTTGACTGGGCACGTTATACCTCAGGCATCGTGCTAGCGTTAGTTTCCGTGGTCTGCTGGGCATGGTATGCCCTGCGCAACGCCCGCTGGCTGCGGGAAAATCCCGACAAACATCCGATGATGTGGGCGACGGCGCAGGCGCTGGTCACGCTGCCGGTTTCTCTCATCGGCTATCTCGTCGCCTGTTACTGGCTGAATATGCAAACGCCGGACTTCTCCTTACCCTTTGGCCCCCGTCCGCTGGTGTTTATTAGTCTGATGGTTGCGATAGCCGTGCTTTGCTCATGGGTTGGCGCACTCTGCTGGAACGTCGCCAGCCAGCGATTACCGACAGTGATTCTCGGGCCGCTGATTGTTTTCGAAACGCTGGCAGGTTTGCTGTACACCTTTTTACTCCGCCAGCAAATGCCGCCGCTAATGACGCTGAGCGGTATCGCGCTGTTAGTGATTGGCGTGGTCATCGCGGTCAGAGCAAAACCAGAAAAACCTTTAACTGAATCTGTCTCAGAAAGTTGACACGCTGGCAGTGAGTTAAATAAGCCTCTGCTACGTAAGGGTTATAGCTTTTGCCTTAAAGATGCATTTAAAATGCATCTTATATTATTAAGAATGAGGTATCAGCTATGGCTTATCGCGACCAACCTTTAGGTGAACTGGCGCTCTCTATTCCTCGCGCTTCGGCTCTGTTTCGTAAATATGATATGGATTACTGCTGTGGCGGTAAGCAGACGCTGGCGCGCGCGGCGGCACGTAAAGAACTGGATGTTGACGTCATTGAAGCCGAACTGGCAAAGCTTGCTGAACAACCGATTGAGAAAGACTGGCGTAGCGCGCCGCTGGCGGAAATCATCGACCACATTATTGTGCGCTATCACGATCGCCATCGCGAGCAGCTGCCGGAGCTGATCCTGCAAGCGACTAAAGTCGAGCGCGTTCACGCCGACAAACCAAGTGTGCCAAAAGGGCTGACAAAATACCTGACTATGCTGCATGAAGAGCTTTCCAGCCATATGATGAAAGAAGAGCAAATTCTCTTCCCGATGATTAAACAAGGCATGGGCAGCCAGGCAATGGGGCCAATCAGCGTAATGGAAAGCGAGCACGATGAAGCGGGCGAACTGCTGGAAGTGATCAAACACACCACCAATAACGTCACACCGCCGCCGGAAGCCTGCACCACCTGGAAAGCGATGTATAACGGCATTAATGAACTGATTGATGACCTGATGGAGCACATCAGTCTGGAAAACAATATACTATTCCCGCGCGCGCTGGCGGGTGAGTGATTTGTTCGACCAACGCACCTGGTTTACACAATCAGGTGCGTTTTCAAATGCTTTGAGTTATTCACCACTCCGGGACAATCTTTTGTATCTACTGGACTGGGAAAATTCATTATTCAGCCAATAATTAGTTCCTTCAACGGTTACTAACTTATTTTTTTCATTAATATAATTATTTATTCATCGCTCCTGTATAAGCCAGAATAAAATCACCCATTCCCTGGTTTTTACGTGTACATCCAGCTACCGCTACGCTTCCACCCACACCGACCCGCCATCATGGCGGTTCATCAGCGACCACAGCACATGGAATTTCTCGCCTCTTTTATACTCCCCCTCCATTTTCCTGTCCGTCCATTCTGGCATCTGCTCTCCCTGCTCCAGTGTCACCGTCGCTTGTCTACCTTCTACAAAAATCGACCACTCCCCGCTATGAGGACAAGCTTCACCGCTACAGGCCGCCATCCGCTGCCGGTCTGTTACATACTGCGCCTCGCGCTGTGGCCAGTTGTACAACTCCTCCGGCATGCCCTGTGGGAAAAATCCCTCCGGCGGCACATCGATAAATCGGTTTGCCACCCGCCGTATACGTATCCAGTTGCATTTTTCCCACGCCCCGTTTTCCCAGTAATATTCTTGTATCCCAGCCTCATTGACATACTTCGTTCGTACCCGCCCCTGCCAAGCCTCTGGAATATGTTCACTCCGGTACAACAGTTGGGCGCTGGCATCTGGGATATCCGGCAGATACAAGCCAGCCAACGTTACCGGGTCATCCTCACGCAGGTATACGCGGCTATCCAGCTCATACAACGGTAGTTGCATCGGCAAGGCCAGCGGGCCGTGCAGACTTTCCTCATAATAATAAGTCAGTTCGCCGTCATACCAGTATCCGCCCGAGGTACGTCTGATTAAATTATTATAATGTGCACCTCGCCATTTCAGTCTGTCATACTGTTTTTGCGCGACGAGTGACATCCAGTCCGACGGATAATCAATTAGTCCTTTCATATCACTGCTAATGTTACCCCCGGATTGCAGTACCCGCAGGTCCCCCTGCTGTAGCTGAATAAAGTCATACTGTACCGACTTTAAAGTACTGCGGATATTGGGCAACACTCGCCCGCCCCAAACGGCGTCAATCTGCTCGCACAGCGGACGACGGCGCACATCCAGCGGCATGGTCTTGCTCCACTCTGCCACCTGTCGCTCGCACAGCTCGACAAACTCCTGCCAGCCCTCAAAACGACGCCGATAATATTCCGGCGACATTATTCTTTCCAGCAACCAGCACTCCTGTGGATGTAATATAGCCACTTTATCTCCTGATTTATTAATTAATTGTCTATTGATACTTTTATTTCGGTACATAAATATTTGTTTGCAACTGAGACACAGCTATATACATATCCACTTCATCTATCATCGGTACGCTGACCGTCAAAATAGATACTGCGTTTATCAGCAGCGAAAGCGCCGAATGCCTGAAAACTGGCAGCGTCGACTTTAGGTTTACCGGGGGGATTTTTCAGGACTTTGCCAGACCAAAGAACAGAGCGTCCGTCGGTGAGCCAGACATGTTCGCAATCCCCCTCATCATCGCAATCGAACTTATCGGGAAAATCGGACAGTAACCGGGAATCTTGTTTATTGGCTAAATTGGCAATGCGCCAAAGGCGGGAAAAATTAATATCTGGTAATTCGGAGAGGATCTCATCTTTTTCCCCCTTCTGTTCGACAACATAAACCGTGCCTTTCTCCTGCTGGCGGTAATAAAAATCCGCGCCCCAGGAAGGTGAAATAGAGAGAGGTAATGCGGCGATTAATAACCAACTGCGCTTAACCATAATGAACTCTGCAACGAGTGGCAAAGATCCACGGTAAGCTCGCGCCTGAGGGCTGTCTATGATGGTAGATTTTTTTAGGAATATATAAAGACAAAGGCACCCGCAGGTGCCTTTCAGAGTTATAAACGCGGCATTACTTCGCCATGCGTTTTTTACCAATAAACAGCCAGCCCAGCCCCAGCGCGATAAACCACAGCGGGGTAACCAGCAGCGCCTGGCGGGTGTCATCTTCCAGTGTCAACAACACCAGAACAAACACAAAGAACGCCATACATACCCAGCACATCAGCTTGCCGAGTGGCATCTTGTAGATCGACTTCTCATGCAGATGAGGACGCTGTTTGCGATACACCAGGTACGAGCAAAGGATAATCGTCCAGACAAACATAAACAGAATCGCGGAAACGGTTGTAATCATCGTGAACGCGCCAATCACGCTGGGATTCACATACAACATCACCACGCCGCCGAGCAGACAGATACAAGAGAAGGTCAGCCCTTTCGCGGGTACTGCGCGCTTAGAGAGTTTAGCGAACGCTTTCGGTGCCACACCTTCCTGGGCCAGGCCAAACAGCATACGGCTGGTAGAGAAGACACCGCTGTTAGCGGAAGACGCCGCAGAGGTCAGCACCACAAAGTTGATCACGCTGGCAGCCGCAGGCAAACCTACCAACACAAACAGTTCAACGAACGGGCTTTTCTCCGGGACTACCGAACTCCACGGCGTCACGGACATAATCACAATCAGCGAGAAGACGTAGAACATAATGATACGGATCGGAATAGAGTTAATCGCGCGTGGCAGTGATTTCTCCGGATCTTTGGTTTCCGCAGCTGTTGTACCTACCAGCTCAATCCCCACGAAAGCGAAAACCGCTATCTGGAATCCGGCAAAGAAGCCGCTTAAGCCTTTCGGGAACCAGCCGCCGTCATTCCACAAATGTGCAAATGATGCTTCCACACCGGTCGGTGACTGAAAGTGCATCGCCACCATGACCAGGCCGACAACAATCAGCGACACGATGGCGACGATTTTGATCATCGCAAACCAGAACTCCATCTCACCGAACATTTTTACCGTGGCGAGGTTTAGAACCAGTAACAGAATGATCACGGATAACGAAGCAACCCAGTCAGAAAGCCCAGGGAACCAGAATTGCGCATAGGCGGTAATGGCAACCACATCTGCCATACCGGTTACAACCCAGCAGAACCAGTAAGTCCAGCCGGTGAAATATCCTGCCCACGGCCCGAGTAAATCGGAAGCGAAGTCACTAAAAGATTTGTATTCCAGATTCGAAAGCAGCAATTCCCCCATTGCCCGCATCACGAAAAAGAGCATAAAACCGATGATCATATAAACGAAAATGATCGACGGCCCGGCAAGGTTAATCGTTTTGCCGGACCCCATAAACAACCCTGTACCAATGGCACCGCCAATGGCAATAAGCTGAATATGTCGGTTTGTGAGATTGCGCCGTAGCGACTGTTCAGCCGGAGACTGATCATCGGCAACGACTTTTACCTGATCTACCATGTTTTTTTCTTCCTGTACCTGTCTGTGTTGTTCAGGCTCTACGGCCTTTAGTCAGTCTATGATACGACGAATCTGTATCGGGACTCATCGATATTAGGTAACAATACGCGGGATGAATACTAAGATTTAGATCTAATGTTAATTTTATGTTTAAAGTGAGTGTCATATCACGGTGATAACGCGAAACAGCTCACAAAAATACACGCTTACAGGGTCTTTGCAACATAAAATAGCGCCGTTTGGCAAACTGAAGGGTTTATTGCTGAATGCCTGCTCCCCTCTGGTTCGAGGGGAACAGAATGCGCTGCTTAGAGGATTTCCAGCAGTTCGACTTCAAACACCAGGGTGCTGAACGGAGGGATGGACGCGCCTGCGCCACGCTCGCCATATGCCAGTTCCTGCGGGATAGTCAGTTCCCATTTAGAACCTACCGGCATCAGAGTCAGTGCTTCAATCCAGCCAGGGATCACGCCGTTAACCGGGAATTCAGCTGGCTCGCCGCGAGCAACGGAGCTGTCAAACACGGTGCCGTCGATCAGTTTTCCGGTGTAATGAACACGAACGCGGTCGGTACGTGCCGGAATTGCGCCTTCGCCCTGGTTGATCACGCGGAATTGCAGGCCAGATTCGGTGCTATTTACACCTTCTTTTTTGGCGTTTTCTTCCAGGTATTTCACACCTTCAGCAGCCATCGTCTGGAAACGCTGACGACGAACGGCATCGGCGCGTTCGTGGATTTCACGCAGCGCGCGGTGCACCACATCAACCGGAACAGCCGGATGTTTGCCTTCCAGCGCATCGGCAATGCCTGCAACCAGTGCTTCTGGCAGCAGCCCTTCCAGGCCAGATTCACTCAGTTGTTGCCCTACCTGCAAACCAATGCCGTAGCTTGCTTGCGCTTCGATGGTGTCAAAAGTTGGGGTGGTCATCGTATTTCCTTTCTTAGGGTATAAAGTAGCGGGCAGCATATCAGCCACACTTCTTTGGGTAAAACTTTGTCGCGGGAATGATGACAAATCCCGGGGAAAAAGAAACAATAGCAATATCCCGTATGAATATAATAAAGGCGGGTTTACCACGGACATCATAGCGTTAGCTTATTCATAGGCTATGATTGAGGAACAAGACGCGGAGCAGGAGGAAACCATGCCCGGGCGCTTTGAACTAAAACCAACCCTGGAGAAAGTCTGGCACGCGCCGGACAATTTTCGCTTCATGGACCCGCTGCCGCCGATGCATCGTCGGGGGATCATTATTGCCGCCATTGTATTGGTGGTCGGATTTCTGCTTCCATCTGATGATACGCCCAACGCGCCGGTGGTGACGCGTGAAGCGCAGTTAGATATTCAGTCGCAATCACAACCACCGACAGAAGAACAGCTGCGGGCGCAATTAGTCACGCCACAAAATGATCCTGATCAGGTGGCTCCGGTCGCTCCAGAACCAATACAGGAAGGCCAACCAGAAGAGCAGCCGCAAACCACCCATACGCAACCATTCCAGCCAGATAGCGGAATTGATAATCAATGGCGCTCCTATCGTGTCGAACCCGGTAAAACGATGGCGCAGCTGTTCCGCGACCACGGACTGCCCGCTACCGATGTCTATGCCATGGCGCAGGTAGAAGGCGCGGATAAGCCACTGAGTAATTTGCAAAACGGGCAGATGGTGAAAATCCGCCAGAACGCCAGCGGCGTGGTGACGGGCTTAACCATTGATACGGGGAATAATCAACAGGTCCTGTTTACCCGCCAGCCGGATGGCAGTTTTATTCGCGCGCGGTAGATGAAGGGTCAACCAAAAGCCAGCTAAGGATCGTCTCTTTGATGACCTTACGTCTGGCTTCCAGTGCCTGCGGTGAAACCATACTGATGTGATAAACCAGACCAAGCGTATGCTGGTTGATCAAATAATATCCCCCAAGCGCAGCAATATTAATATTCACCTGCAATGGGTCGATATCTGGCTTAAAAATATTGTTTTTCTTCCCTTCATCCAATAAGGATTCCATTAACTGCAAGTGCGCATGGTTAATTTCTAAAAGACGCTGTGACTTTGCATAATGCACACCCTTACTTTGATTTTCACTATGCACAATTTTTAAAAACCAGGGATTATAAATATAATAATCCCATGTAAAATCGATTATTTTCTCAATGGCTTTTTGTGGCGGAAGATCTGAGAAATCAAGGGCCTTTTCTTTTTGTCGAATATCGTTCCAGGTATATTCCAGTACTTCGATAAATAAATTTTCTTTATTACCAAAGTGGTGATAAACCGTCTGTTTACTGCACCCCGCGGCCTTGACGATATTATCGACTCTGGCCCCTTCGTAACCATATTCGGCAAATTCATTAACCGCGCATAACAGCAGCTTTTCTTTCAGGCTCTGTACGTTGCTGGTATCAAGATACATAACGCTTCCCCACGACCTCTTCGTGGTGACTATCATAACCTGATTTGATTTCAGCTTCAGAAAAAAGGGCAAAAACTTGTACTTTCATCAGGTTATCAAATGTCCTGTGATCGCCATCGCATATCAACCAACTAGATGGTTGATCTTTTTATCCTCCAGTCGCAAGCTAATCATCACTAAGGAAACAAAATTCAAAAAAAGAGAGCTATTGTATGAAATCCACTCGTCCTGTTGCCGTGATTACCGGAGCCGCACGTGGTATTGGAAAGGGCTGTGCGCTGGAGCTTGCGCGTGGCGGATTTAATCTGCTGATTAATGATCGTCCGGATGCGGATAGCGTAGAAAAATTACATGCCACACAACAAGAATGTCTGGCGGAAGGCGTGGAAGTGATTTGCTTCCCTGCTGATGTGGGCGATCTCTCCCTGCATGAAGAGATGCTCGACGCAGCGCAAAACCAGTGGGGACGTCTGGACTGCCTGCTCAACAACGCAGGCATTTCAGTGAAAAAACGCGGTGACCTTCTCGACCTCGAACCAGACAGCTTCGACCAAAATATTGCCATTAACACCCGCGCACCGTTCTTCCTTGCTCAGGCATTCAGTAAGCGCTTACTGGCACAGCCGAAACCGGAAGCAGAACTGCCGCACCGCTCGATTATTTTTGTCAGTTCCATCAACGCCATCATGCTGGCGATGAATCGCGGCGAATATACCATTGCCAAAACTGCCGTCTCTGCCGCTGCTCGTCTGTTTGCTGCTCGCCTTTGTAATGAACAAATTGGCGTATATGAAGTGCGTCCTGGTCTCATCAAAACCGATATGACTATTCCGGCAACGGCCTATTACGACGAACTGATTGCCAAAGGTCTGGTGCCGTGGGGACGTTGGGGTTATCCGGCTGATATTGCTTCCACTGTCCGCGCGATGGCGGAAGGTAAACTGATTTACACCTGTGGTCAGGCGGTCGCCATCGACGGCGGCTTAAGTATGCCGCGCTTCTGAGGCTGAATCATGAGAGATCTGTTACAACGCCCGGATTTATTCAGTATCAATACCGCGACACTGGGCTATAAAACGCCGCTACCCGCCATTATTGATGCCTGCGCCGCACGCGGTATTGGCGCGATTGCCCCCTGGCGCAGGGAGTTGCAGAGTGAAGATCTCCAGCAAATCGCCCGCCAGCTTGCTGCCAGTAACATGAACGTTTCCGGTTTGTGCCGTAGCACCTACTACACCGCACCGACGCTGGCGGAGCGCAAACTGGCGATTGACGATAACCGCCGGGCGCTGGACGACGCCGCTGTACTGAACGCCGCCTGTTATATGCAGGTGGTTGGCGGTCTGCCAATGGGAACAAAAGATCTGTACGAAGCACGGGAACAGGTGAAACAAGGGATTCGCCAGTTGCTGCCACATTCGAAAGAGGTCGGCGTGCCAATTGCACTGGAGCCACTGCACCCGATGACTGCTGCCGATCGTTCTTGTCTGTGCACGTTACGTCAGGCGCTGGACTGGTGTGATGAACTCGATCCCGATGGCGAATTTGGCCTCGGCGTGGCGGTAGATGTCTACCATGTCTGGTGGGACCCGGATCTCGCCAGTCAGATCCTGCGTGCCGGAAAACGCATCCTCGCGTTTCATGTTTCCGACTGGTTAGTGCCGACCACCGATCTGGTCAATGACCGTGGAATGCCGGGAGATGGTGTCATCAATATTCCGTCAATTCGTCGGCTGGTTGAAAACGCCGGATTTAATGGCGCTATTGAACTGGAAATATTCTCACCGTACTGGTGGCAGAAAGATATTAACAGCACGCTGGATATTAGCGTCGATCGCATCGCACATTATTGTTAAGGAATAATCATGAGTGACCAACCCGTTCTGTTCAGCAGAGCGGCGGCTTCTTGCCGCCTGACATTGAACCGTGAAGATAAATGTCATGCTATTAATGAAGAAATGATCGAATCTCTCGACCATTATTTAAATGAAATTGAAAATGACACGGCATTACGCTTAGTCGAATTAACGGCAACCGGCGATAAATTCTTTTGTGCGGGCGGCGATATTAAATCGTGGTCGGCCTATTCGCCATTAGATATGGGCAGAAAATGGATTAAATGCGGTAATGACGTTTTTAATCGCCTGCGCAACTTACCCCAATTAACCGTTGCGAATCTCAACGGTCATACCATCGGTGGCGGTATTGAACTTGCCTTGTGCTGCGATATTCGTATCGCTCGCCCCGGCGCGAAATTCTCTAACCCGGAAGTGATGCTCGGCATGGTGCCAGGCTGGATGGGCATTGAGCGAGTGCTTAATCAGGTTGGTCCTGTGGTCGGTCGCCAGATGCTGATGCTGGGTAAACGCCTGACGGCGCAGGAAGCTCAGACAGCGAATTTAATTGATGAAGTGGTAGAAAAAGAACAGGTGGAAAGCTGGATGGCGAACCAGTTAGCGCAGCTGGAAAAATGTGGTCCGGTGGCACTGGCACACATTAAACAACTGATTCTGACGCTGGAAAATAAACACGCCGATTACTCGCATCAGTTGCTGGCTGGATTAATGTCCGCCACTCAGGATTGCCAGCAGGCGACGCGCGCATTTGCCGAAAAAGCCGGCGTGAGCTTCCACAATCAATAAGGAAATTGTATGCGTAAGTTATCAACCGCCGAGACACTGGCGGCGCAAATTCAGGACGGCGCAACCATTGCCATTAGCGGTAACGGCGGCGGCATGGTGGAAGCTGACCATATTCTGGCCGCCATTGAAGCGCGCTTTCTGCAAACCGGACACCCGCGCGATCTGACATTAATCCACTCGCTGGGTATTGGCGATCGCGACAGCAAAGGCACTAACCGTTTTGCTCACGCCGAAATGCTCAAACGCATTATTGCCGGACATTTTACCTGGTCGCCCAAGATGCAGGAACTGGTGAAAAGCAATGCTATTGAAGCCTACTGTTTCCCTGGTGGCGTAATTCAGGCACTGCTGCGGGAGATCGGTGCCGGACGTCCGGGGCTTTTTACCCACGTTGGGCTGGGATCGTTTGTTGATCCACGCAATGGTGGCGGTAAGTCGAATGAATGCACTACCGACGACCTGGTAGAACTGATTGAAATCGACGGTGAGACCAAACTTCGTTATCGCCCTTTCAAAGTGGACTACGCGATTTTGCGCGGCACCTATGCCGATCCGCGTGGCAACGTCAGCCTCGAAGAAGAGGCGATTGATATGGATAGCTATTCGATGGCGCTGGCAGCACACAACAGCGGCGGCAAAGTGTTCGTACAGGTCCGCGATGTGCTGGAAGCAGGTACCATTGAACCACGTCGGGTCAAACTACCAGGAATTCTGGTCGATGGCATCGTTGAGCACCGCGAACAACCGCAAACCTATCTTGGCGGTTACGACCTGACCATCAGCGGTCAACATCGCCGTCTAAGTTCTAACGACGCTATTGAACTGGTTAGTCATCCGGTGCGTCGCCTGATTGCCCGTCGGGCAGCGCGGGAACTGGTGGCACCATCATCCATGGTATCCCTTCGCATGACATCGTCATTCGTCCCGGTGATATCGTCAGCATCGACACTGGCGCAAAGATCGATGGCTTCAACGGCGACAATGCCTGCACCTATGCGGTGGGCAAGATCGACCTGGAGGCTCAGCGTCTGCTGGACGTGACCAAGGCTGCTCTGTACAAGGGCATCGAGGCTGCAAAGGCAGGCAACCGCATCGGTGATATCGGCTATGCCGTGCAGAGCTACTGCGAGGATGCCGGCTTCTCGGTGGTGCGCGAGTTCGTAGGTCACGGCACCGGCAAGGAGCTGCACGAAGATCCGGAAGTGCCCAACTACGGTCATCAGGGCCGCGGCCCGCGCCTGGTGCCCGGCATGACCATTGCCATTGAGCCCATGATCTGCCAGTACGACTGCAAGATCAAGCAGCTGTCTGACGGCTGGACGGTCAAGACCAAGGACGGCGGCCTGGCTGCGCATTTCGAGCACTCGAATGCGATCCTGAAGGACCGCACCGAGATCATGACCCGCTTCTGGGATGATCCGGACTTTGACCCGGAGACCTTCAGCCTCAAGTAATCGACTCCACAAGATAGGGTCCGAGCCGCCCGGAGCGCGCAGAAATGCTGCGTTCCGGGCGGCTTTTTGGCTGCCGGGAGATGCCTTTTGTGCAATTGCGACAACTTTTGGTGAAAAAGTTTCATCTTCCCGGTGGAGAAGCGCAAAAGCCGGGGCCAAAGACACCGGAAGATTTTGCAGAAGAATTTTTTATCGGAAATACGGAAAAAACCTCTTGCAAATTGACAACAAAAGGTGTATAATCTATAAATGGCTGTGGAAGCCAGATGCTTCCTCGACGGACAGGGATTTTCTGCCCGTTTTGCGGATTTCGTGCCGCAGGAGATGAAGTATGTGGCGCTCATCGCCACCTGTCCGTCTGGGGATCGGCGTGAAAGCTCTTGAAAAGAGAAGCGGCAAACTGCACAAAAACGGGCGCAGGCACGGAAGAATGCAGTGCTTTCTGTTTTTGGAGCGGGAGCACCGATGCTCAATTATGACAAACTGAGCAGATCCAATGAGGAGGCAAATAGCTTGTCTAAAGAAGACGTCATCGAGATCGAAGGCATTGTGCGTGAAGCCATGCCCAACGCCATCTTTAAGGTGGAAATGTTGAGCGAGGATAAGAACACCGGGAAGCTCACTCCCAGCGGTCACATCCTCTTAGCGCACATCTCCGGCAAGCTGCGGACCAATTTCATCCGTATCCTGCCCGGGGACAAGGTTACCGTGGAAATGTCGCCCTATGATCTTTCTAAGGGCCGCATCACCTGGCGCTCCAAATACATGATGATATCGACGCAATCGCGGCGAAGGTCCCAACGCAGGGACTCAAGCTCTTCGATAGTTGCCATTTCTACTCTCCTCGCAGGTAAGCTTTGACGTCTTCTTCGATGGGGTCGTACAGGTCGGGGGCAATGCCAATGTACTTGCACGCCTCGTAGAGCACCGGCACCACGTTGGCGTGAATGGCGACGCAGTGGTGGATGTAGGGACCCTCGACGATCTTGGCCTCGAGGCGCTTGAGGTTTTCGACCTCGACCCATAGGTAGGTGCCCATGCCGGCCGGGCCGTCGATGCCGCGGGCGTTGCCCAACAGCAGCGAATACTCGCCGTTGTCGCCGTCAAAGCGGGCAAGGGTGAGGTCGCCGTGCTTGGCCTCGGCTGTCAGCGCGCCGGGGTGATCGAATGCCAGCGGGTAGGTGAGCTTGGGCTTGACGGCCGCACAGCTGCAGGGCCAGGGGCCACAGTGCTGCAGCAGCTCGCCGTTCTCGTTATCGGGATGACGCACGGTCCAGTCGGCGAACATGCCGCGGTGACGGCCCAGGTCGGCGGCCTCGACCATCAGCGCGGTGATAGCGCCATGGATGTCGGTCTCGCAGACGATGGG
>OHAQ01000407.1_pt1 | contig 33773 bp, 34 predicted proteins | sample 1577111 | NCBI WGS metagenome assembly OHAQ01 (sample SAMEA3541549, study PRJEB24748) | human gut metagenome | biome: human gut; feature: human-associated habitat; material: faeces | place: China | collected 2012 | reverse complement strand
CGTTGGCACATTCCTCCGCATCCTCTTTGTTACGCAGTATGTTATATGCAATCGTGTGGCAGTAGTTCCCGTACTTTTCTGCGGTGGCGGCAATCGCGCTCTCGTTACGCACCCAGTACAATTCTATGATCTCGTGGTCTTTCATTTTGCCCTCCCTTCTTTCCGTGTAAAGGCCTTTCACTTATATAGACAACAAAAATCGTCTTTCATTGCGCGGACGGGAAAACTTTTTACAAATTTATCATATCATGCGGGAGTGATAATTTCCACCGGCAGGGAAATGCCGCGCCTGACGATGGCGTCGGTCGTGCGAAGAATGCGGTCACGCAGCAGCTTGCAGGGAACTTATGGTGGCCGACCACGACGCCCTTTGCGGGAGGTTTCGGATGAACAAAAATCAAAACCGCCGGCTGAACCGGCGGTTTGATCAGACCCTCTAAATCTCTATTTCCTGTGGCCGCTCTCTTGTGCGAAGCCTGTCGCTCACGCGCCGAGGTAGGCGTTCTGCACGACATCGTTTCCGCGCAGATTCTCTGCTGTATCGCTCAGCACGATCTTGCCGGTTTCGAGTACATAGCCGCGATTCGCTACCTTGAGCGCCTTATTGGCGTTCTGCTCGACGACAAGTACAGTAATACCGTTCTTGTTTAGATCATGGATGACCTTGAAGCAGGTGTTGACCATGATGGGCATCAGGCCCATAGAGACCTCGTCAATCAGCAGCAAGCGGGGCGAAAGAGTCAGCGCACGGCCAATCGCAAGCATCTGCTGCTCACCGCCAGACATTGTACGGGCCAGCTGCTCACGGCGTTCACCGAGACGCGGGAAAATGTCATAGACCATTTCAATGTTCTTTTTTAGCTTTTCCTTGTCCTTGGAGCTATAAGCGCCAATGGCAAGGTTCTCCTCCACTGTCAGCCGTCCAAAAACATGACGTCCTTCCGGCACATAGCCAATACCCATCTCCGCGCGCTTATGGGCGGGAATATGGGAGATGTCTTGTCCGTCATAGAGCACTGCACCGCTCTTGGGCTGAACAAGTCCCATAATGGTCTTAATCAGTGTGGTTTTGCCCGCCCCGTTCGGGCCAATGACGGAAACCAATTCGCCGGTTTGAACATTCAGGCTGATACCGTGGAGGACTTCCATCATTCCGTAGGACACAAACAGATCTTTGATCTCCAGCATGGTTATTCCTCCTCTTCGCCAAGGTAGGCCTCAATGACCTGCTTGTTGTTCTTAACTTCTTCCGGCGTTCCTTCGGCAATCTTCTTGCCATAGCTGAGCACCATAATACGGTCACAAACCTTCATCGTAATGGGTAGGTTATGCTCGATGAGGACGATACTCTTTTTCTGTGCTTTGAGCTTCATCACAAGCTCCGTCACTTCGTTGATAGCGAAGTTGGAGAGTCCCGCACAGGGTTCGTCAAGCATAATAAGTTCCGGCTCAGTAACAAGCACACGGGCGATCTCAAGCCGACGGAGATAGCCAAGCGACACATCGCTCGCCTTTTTATCCCGCAGCTTGATCAATCCAGTCTCTGTCAGCACAGCCTCCGCCTTATCCACTACCTCCTTGGTGTGGCTTTTGCGGAAGTAGGAGCGCATTCCGGTGTACTCGTGCACACCGGCAGCGGCAATTACGTTGTCGAGAATCGTCAGATCCGCCAGCGGTTTGGAAATCTGGAAGGTGCGGGCAATGCCCATGCGCGCCATCTTGTGCGCAGGAAGGCCCTGCACCTCCTGCCCCTTGAGAATGACCTTGCCGTCGGTTGGCTTATAAACGCCGCAAATGGCATTGAACAGCGTAGTCTTACCCGCGCCGTTCGGGCCGATGATGCCGAGGGTCTCTCCCTCATTAATGGTGAGATCCAATCCGTCAATAGCCTTGAGACCGCCGAAGTACATCTTCAGCCCTTCAATACGCATTAGTTCCTTCATGCCTTATCCGCCTCCTTTTTTGCTGTGATCCTCTGCAGGAGTTTCCGGCAGCCGTTTACAATTGGGCTGTTGTCGCCGATCAGGCCGCTGGGCATAAAGCGCACCATAAGTACCAGCAGCGTGCCATATACAAAGGAGCGGTAGTTGTCCGCAAAGCGGAGTGCCTCAGGAAGGAATGTCAGCAGCAGCGCGCCGAAAATCGGTCCGCGAATGGTCCCGATGCCGCCGATAACAACCATCGAGAGAATCTGGATAGAGATGACGAACGCAAAGTCGGACGAACAGATATAGCCCATACGGTGGGCATAAATGCCGCCAGCAAGCCCTGCGATTACCGTACCGATAATAAATGTAAGTATCTGATAGCGACTCACATCAATGCCGAACGAGCGGGCCGCTGCGGAATCATTGTTGATGGAAGCCAGCGCCATGCCGAACCATGAGCGGCGCATCTTGATGATCAGCAAACACACAACGACAATAACGACAAATGTCAGCCAGAAGAACTGGCGGTTGCCCATTTTTGTGCCAAAAAGCATCGGCTTGAGGATCGTGAGACCGAGCGAACCGCCGGTAATGCTCATGTTGTTAAAGAGCGCGACCATAACAAAGTTGATGCCGATGGTCGTGATGGCAAGGAAGTCAGCCTGCAATCGCAGGGAGATCAGGCCAAGCAACGCGCCGCACGCGCCGGTAAACAGCATGGCAATAAGCAGCGCAAGGAAAAAGTTCACATGGTATGTCTGTGTCAGAATGGCGGCTGTATAGGCGCCGATACCGAAGAAAGCCGCATGACCCATCATTGCCTGTCCGGCGTAGCCAGTGATAATGTTCAGAGACAAGGCAAGCAGAGTAAAGATAGCGGCTGTTGCACCGATAGAATATAGATAAGCACTCATCGTTATCCCTCCTTTAAACCTTGTTGCGCTGACCGAAGAGACCGGATGGCTTGATCAGCAGCACGATGATCAGGACAACGAAAGCAATGGCGTCCTTCGGAATAGGAAGTTTCGTATAAGTCGAGAGCATGACCTCGGCAAAACCGATAATCAGTCCCGCGACCACAGTACCGAGCGGATTGCCAAGGCCACCGAGCACAATGATAGCCAGCATCTTATACGACGGAACCTCACCGAGCGCAGGCGTGATGGAATTGTAGAGAATGCCGGTCATGATACCGGCGGCCGCGGCAAAACCGTAGCCTAAAATGTAAGATAGTGCCATTGCGGAATTCGTATTCACGCCGCAGGCGCGGGCAATATCAGGGTCTTCTGCTGTGGCACGCCACGCAAGCCCCATTTTCGTTTTGTTCAGGATGATCCAGAGAATCACAAGCAAAAGCGCCGTAAGGGCAAAAATCAAAATCCAGTTCGTCTGGATTGAGACGCTGCCAAGGTGAATCACATCCACTGGGAAACGGAAGTTATATGCCTTGGTGCCGGCGCCGCAGATTAGACGCACTGCGTCGCTGCTGACGGTAAAAAGGCCGACCGCCGCGACCAGCGGAATGATAGAAAGTGTACGCGGCTTGGCAAGAATAGGACCATAGATCGTGCGGTGTAAAACCACACCGAGCAGTCCGATAACTGCCATTGCCACAAGAAAGGCAAGCACGAGGCTGCCGGTCGCCGTGTAGACATAGTAACCCACATAGGCTCCCAGCAGATAAGCGCCTGCATTGGCAATATCCAGTATGCCGAGAATGCCATAGATCAGCGTTGCACCCATCGCCGTAAGGGCGTAAAGGCTGCCGATCATCAGGCTGTTGATGACTTGCTGCAGGAACATAGGACGTTCCCTCCCAATCGTTGGAATTAGAGAAGGGCGGAGGCGCCGTTATGACGCCTCCGCTCCTTTGGCTGTTCAGGAGAGGGGCATTTCCCCCTGTAACTTAATAAGTAACCTTTTCGACCTTGTCGCCGTCGATGATGTTGATGTCATCGATGATGCCATAGCTGTGGAAGAGGATATCATCGCCGACCTGCTGGATCTGAACAGGCTTGACGGCAGAACCCGCACTGGTGTAGTACATCAGCGTACCGGTAACCGTGTCAAAGTCCTTCAGACCCGCAATGTAGTCGCGCATAGCGGCAGGATCGGTACCGACATTTTCAAACGCGGCAAAGAGGACCTGGAACGCATCATACACAGAAGCGCCGACCATATCGGGTTCCATCTTATATTCCGCCTGATAGTTCTTGATGTAAGCCTGCGTGCCTTCGTTGGCGTCGTCACGGTTCATGTTTGTGGTGATGTAGAGGCCCTTGGCATATTCGCCGGCGGTTTCAAGCAGCTGCCAGGAGTCAGCGCCCTCGCAGCCGAGGATCTTGACGTCGAGGCCCTGGAGGGCGACCTGACGGCAGACCTCGGAGGCGTGTGCGTAGTAGTTGGGCATATAGATGAGATCGACCTTCTCGTCCTTGATCTTGGTAATGACGGAGGTCATGTCATTATCGGAGATCGCAATGTAGTCTTCGGAAACGATCTCCGCGCCAAGCTTGGCAGCCTGTGCCTTGAAGTAGGCAGCCTGCTCCTTGCCGAAGTCGAGATCAACGGCAACGATGGCAATGCGGTTGGCTTTCAGCTCGCCGACAGCAAACTGCGCGGCAGCGGTGGCCTGAACCGCGCCGGGGAAGGACTGGGAGAAGATATAGTCGCCCGCGTTAACGACGTCCGGGTGAACGGCATAGGCGGAGACCATCACGATACCGGCATCCTGGCAGATGGGAGCGGCAACCTTGGTGGGGCCGGAGTAGGAACCGGATACGATAGCGTCAACATTATCCACGGTAGTAAGCTTTTCCAGAATGTTGGCCGCTTCTGCCGTATCCAGACCGTCATCGTAGTTAACAAGCTCGACCTTGCGGCCGTTGATGCCGCCCGCTTCATTGATCAGCTTGACCGCAAGTTTGGCGGACTGCTCGGCGCTCTGGCCGTCCGCGGCGGCAGAGGCGGCAGAAACAGGGGCAAAGAAGCCGATGCGAATAGGGTCGGCATCAGTGGCATCACCGTTGCCAGTCGTGCTGGGATCCTCGGTGGTTTTGTTGCCGCAGGCAATAAGGGCAAAGACCATAGCCAGCGCAAGAATGAGACTCAACAGCTTTTTCATGGGTGTTCCTCCTCATAAAATAGTTAATTACACAGGCGCATACGCACCTGAATAATCCAAGAGAGTTTCCCTGCACGTGCGCTCCCTGCCCGGTCGTCATCAGAACAGGATCAATGCCGCCGCACCGGCAAGCAGGACCGAGAGGATCACTCGCTCGACCCAGATGAAGAGCATCTGCGGCACCTTGACAGGAATGCTGGTAGAAAGAATGCAGGGAATGACCGCCGAGAAAAACAGCAGCTCCGAAATGCAGCCTACTGCTACAACATAACGCGTGGCAAGCGAGCAATCCATGACAAACGCACACGGCAGGTACATCTCGGCAATGCTGGTGGCCAGCGCCTGCGCCGCCGGCAGAGCTTCGGGCAACTGCACGAGAGCGGCAAAGGGATAGAAAAGATAACCTATGATCCGAAAAAGCGGGGTATACATTGCCAGCAGCATTCCAATCAGGCCGACCGAAAGGATACTCGGCACGATGGTACAGGCCATCTGCAAGCCGCTCAGGAAGGTTTTCCAGATGCTTTCCGGCAGGCTGCCGCTCTGTTCCGCAGCGGCAAGAGCCGTATCCAACGCCGTATGTATTCGGCGTTCCGTGACCGGACACTCGGGCTGCGGCTGCACGCCTTCCCTGTATTCATCAGGAAAGCGGTTCAGCGGATACATCCGCACCGTGACCGCCGTAACAATAAACGTGATGAGCAGCGTGGACCAGAAGTAGAGATTCCATCGGTCCATCAATCCCAGAGTGCTTGCCACTGTGATCATAAAAGTGGACGACACGGTGGAAAAGCCGGTCGCAATGATAGCCGCTTCCTTTTTTGTGTAGGCGCCCTTCGTGTAAAGCTCATCGGTGATGAGAAGCGCGACGGAGTAGCTGCCGACAAACGAGGCTACCGCGTCGATGGCTGAGCGCCCCGGTGTTTTCCAGATCCGCCGCATGAGCGGGCGGACAAACACGCCGACAAATTCCATCAGCCCGTAATTCGTCAGAAAGGCAAGGAAGATAGAGCCAATGGGGACCAGGAATGTCAACGACTGCCCCAGTGAAAAAAGAAAGGGCAGCAGCGATCCGTTCTCCAGCCATTCCTTTGGGCCGAAGCCGAAAAGATACATAGCCGCACAGGCCGCGCCGAAAAGCTTGAAAAGCGTGAAGATCGTGCTTGTCGCGCTCCTGTTCCAGTTCTTTTTTGCGAACGGAAGCAGCGCCCCTGCCACACATACACTCAGCACCAGCCAACGCTGAACCGGCCCAACCAGGGCAGCGGCAAGCTGGCAGAACATATCCAGTGGAATCGTATGCGTCCCATGAAAGGGTACTGTGACAAAAAAGACGAAAATGCCAACCAGATTGCACAAAACAAACTTGGCCCATGCAAGGCGGCTGTATGCCGCGGCACGGTGTTCTATGTTCTTCATGCTCCATCCGGGAAGCGCAGCAAGCGCTTCCGCCCTCCATCATCAATTTACATAGTAAGTGCAAACTTCAAAAACCTTCAAAAACCTTCCAAAAAAATCGGCGTCAGTCTTCCAGTTTTAGTAGAATTCCCTCAAAAAACTTCTTGGTGTTGATTTTTCCGGACTGTGAGCCCTTTCCCTGCAGCATTCGCATTTCCTGCTGTACCTGCCCAAAATCGAAAAGGCGCGAGGCATACTCGGTGAAAATCTCATCATAAAAGTCCTCACTGCCGCGCGCGGCCAAATGGCTCTGTGCCTTCTGGATAGCGCGGCGGATCTTTTGCTCAATACCCTTCTGCCGCGCGGCATCGCATTCGCTGCCATATAATTCATAGCCAATATGCTGATATACGTCGGAGAGCTGGTATTCCTGTCTCGTATGGCGGCGACGGCTGCGCAGATAGCGCACGGCAGCGGCGATTTCCCTGCTTCCCGTCATGCCGAGTATCCCAATATCTGCGAAAATCTCCCGCAGGCGCTGCTCGCTGTCATCCGCAGCAGGTCCAGCGGCGGCAGGCGTCACAGCCTGCCGCACAGCGGAAAGCATCCGCTCCATTTCCATGATCTGAATGACATTTTGCAGCACCTTGCGGATCTCCAGCACGTTGATGGGCTTATGGACAAAAAAGTCGATTCCTTCCTTGTAGGCCATTTCCTCCATGTTCTTATCATGCGCCTGCGAGATCATGATAAAATGGCTACCGGCGCCGCGCGACATGGCTCGTTTCATAATGCGTATTCCATCGGTGTGCGGAAACAGCAGATCAATCAGTACAATGTCGGGCTGGTAGAATAAAATCTCATCCACTGCCTGCTCTTCATCTGTTACTGTTGCAACCACCTCGCCAAGCTGCTCGCGAGCAATGACAAATTTGAGCATCGTGCCGACAGAACTGTCGTCATCCACAATCAGAATTCGTTTCATATTCATGTGGCACTCTCCTCTCAAAGTGACGGAATGTCCACGCGGAAAGTTGTCCCCTCAGGGACGCTGCTCTCCACGCTGATCTGTGCGTTCCATTTGTTTACAATATCTCTGACATGACATAGCCCCAGCCCTGGGGATGGCACACCAGTCTGCTCATCAAACTTAGTGGAAAAGCCAGGCTGAAAGATATGAGGCAATATGTCGTCGGGAATGCCCCCTGCATCGTCAGCCACGCGCATGACGATGCTGCGGTTTTTGGCAGTAAGCTCGGCTGTAATTTGATGCGCGCCCGCCTGTGCAGCATTGATAATAAGATTATTGAGTACGATAAAAAAGTCGTAGTATCCCTCAATCAAAATATCACCCTCCAAATGGATGTGGAGACGTGCGGGGGCAATCGTTTCACGTGTGCCGGCCTCCAATATCCGGCAAATCTGCGAGAGCAGCATGGGTGATTCCTGCTGTGTGACCTGAATGGCTTTGGCAAGTCCGCTGACAATGTTGCTGTAGTCTTTCATCACCTCATGGCCCATGTTAGCCAGCGAAAGGGCCTGCTGGCGCAGTGGGCTTTCATGCGGCAGTGTTTGATAGATTGAGAAACTGCGTGCGGTCATCTCATCTAGCTGCTTTTTTGACTTTTGCAGGAAAAAGATGTCGGCATAGATGTTGGCCGCAAAACTTGTAAGCTTTTCGTACTGCACCTCGCGATTTTTCTGTGAGATCGCAAGTACGAGCGCAGAACGAATCGCCGCAATAACAAGCAGCCACGCCGCGCGTTCATCGCCCATTTTATTGCAGATGGCCAGCGAGACAAGGTTCGAGATCAAGTCCGCCATCAGCATGGTAAAGAGCATGTCCGGCAGATAATCTTCTCCCATCACGCCGCTGAGGAATTGATAAAGCGCCGCATAGAGGATATAAATGACCAGACTATCGAGAATAACAGAGATAACATCCGCATTGTTGCCTGAGTACAACATCATTATCAGCCGCAGCACAGCGGCAAATACTCCCGCAATAGCAGCAAGCATTACCGGCTTTTTTATCAACTCATCTCGTATCGTAATCCCAAGCAATACCAATCCCAGCGAAAGCGGTGCCACAAAATTCTCGTGCGGAGCGAAATAAATCTGTGAAAGTACAGCGATCAGCGCGCCATATTGAAAGTAAAGCTTCATTTTTCTCCCCCAGCACTGCTTTTCCTGTAAAATTTAACTCTTTTTGTCAGTATATAATGCTTTTCTACAGAATTCAACGGAGAACTGGGAAAATTCCCGATTAAAAATTGACTTTTTTCCCCGCCGGGGCTATAATTTTTTTCCGATAGATAGGCCGCGCACGGAGGCCCACAGCAGAAGGAGAATATTATATCATGAGAGAAGACCTTGCGCTCCGGCTGGAGCGGTTCAAAGAACAGTGGAGCGTGGATGCGGCCGCGCAGGGACGCGTTGCGCGCCCGATGGTGAAGTTTATCGGCGAAGAGGTGCTCGATACGGCGGTCGCCGCGCTGCTGCAGGGGGAGAATCTCCTGCTCGCAGGCGGAAAGGCGACGGGCAAGAACGTCCTTGCGGACAACCTTGCATGGCTCTTCGCGCGCCCGGTGTTCACCGCCTCGTTCCATGTGAATACCGACAGCAGTATGCTCATCGGCACCGACACCTTCACCGGCGGCGAGGTGCGGCTGCGCCGCGGTCCCATCGCGCTTGCGGCGCAGTACGGTGGGTTCTGCGTGCTCGATGAGATCAATATGGCGAAAAACGACGCGGTCGCGGTGCTTCATTCGGTGCTGGACTACCGCCGCCTCATCGACGTGCCGGGCTATGAGTGCATCCCGCTGCACCCGGCGACGCGATTCATCGCGACGATGAACTACGGCTACGCCGGCACGCGCGAGCTGAACGAGGCGCTCGTCTCGCGCTTTACGGTCATCCGGATGCCGACGCTCGACGAAGCGCAGCTTTGTGAGCTGCTGCGCGCCGATGTGCCGGCAGCGGCGGAGGAGAACATCCGCCGCTGCGTGGGGCTGTTCCTTGATCTGAACGCAAAGGCCGTGAACGGCGAGATCTCGACCAACTCTGTCGATCTTCGCGGCATGATCGCGGCGCTGCGATTGATGACCGACGGCATGGCGCCGAATGAGGCCATCGCCGTGAGCATCACGAACAAGTGCTTTGACGAGTATGAATATGCGCTCGTGCGCGACGTGGTGATGACGCGCTTTGCGCAGTAAGGGGACGAGAGTGTGAGCATTGGCAGAGAAGAGAGCCTGTTTCTGACCGTTTCCGAGGATCACAGGCAGCGAGCCTATCCTGAATATGTGCAGCGCATGAGCGCGCCCTTTTCGCGCGCGGGCGGTATGGTCGCGGCCTACGAGGGCGTGCTGCTCGGCGGAGCGGACAAGCGCTTTGGGCTGGATGAACTCAATTTATGGCTGCGCCGCTATCGCTACGCCGCCTATGATATGGACGTGCTGCTGCCTGCTGCGCACCTGTGCCTTGAGCGCGCGGTGCGCGCTGACCTCATGGCGGAGCGCCCCGGCGTTTTCGCGATGGCGCGGCAGGCGGCGGGGGAGATCCTGCGTGGCGATCTGCTGCAATACCGCCGCAGCTCGCGCGGCTGGCTCTATATTTACGACCTTGCAAAGAGGTTTCCCGGCGCGGAAACGGCCGAGGATCGCCGCCTGCTGCAAAATTTTACCGGCTTTGACGAGATGCTCGACCTGTTCGAAGAAATCTCGGGGCGCAGCGAAACCTGCGCCGATGCCCGCGCGTTGGTCGATCTTGCGGCGTTTTTGTACTACAAAATCCTGACGCGCTACTTCGCGCCCGGCCACGACCAGGATGTTTTTCCCGAGCGGGAGACGGACGAGGCGCAGGAGCTTGCCGAACCGGGAGAGATCGAATGGACGCAGACCGAGGAGCAGGAGCTCAAATATGAAAGCGCGGGAGTGGCTTCGGCGGATGGCCTTACGCTGCCGGAGGATGCGCTCGCGTCGGTGCCGGAATATTTGCAGCGCAACTTTGGCCCGAGCTTTCGCACCGAGCAGGCGATGCGCGAGATCGAGCGCACCGTCTGCACCGGTATCCACGAGGAGAGAAAGCTTCTCTTTACCGATGGGCTGGCGCGGGAGGCCTATGAGGGTACGGACCCTCGCGCCCGGTCGCTGCGCGCGAGCTACGAGAAGAATCTTGAAATGCTGCGCACGCACGAGGACGCGGCGCGGCAGGGCAGGCGCAGCATCGAGCAGGCCTTCCGCAACGCGCTAAGCCTGCGCAGCGAGCCGGAGATCTACCGCGCCGACCACGGCACGCTCGACAATGCGGCGCTGTGGAGGGTCGGACGCTGTGAGTTTCCGCTGCTGTTTGAAAAGATCGTGCGGCAGGACGAGTCAAGCGTTGTGGTGGAGCTTCTTATCGACGCGAGCGGCTCGCAGTCCGTGCGGCAAGGCATGGTGGCGCTGCAAAGCTACCTTTTCAGCAGTGCGCTGAGCGGTATCGGCATCCCGCACCGCGTGATGAGCTACTGCACCTACGGCGACCACACGGTGCTGCGGCGCTTTCGCAATTATGACGATCATCCCGAGGCGGACCAGCGCATCCTTGAGTACCGCGCGACCTCCAACAACCGCGATGGCCTTGCGCTGGCGGCGGCGGGACTCGACATCAAAAAACGGCGCGAGGAACATAAGGTGGTCATCGTTTTCAGCGATGGCCTGCCGAATGATATGATCAGCGGCCGCAAGCGCAGCGGTATGCCGGAGCGCTATGTTGGCGACGCCGCCATCCGAGACACCTGCTTTCAGGTGCGAAAGCTGCGGCGCGAGGGTGTGCACGTGCTCGGTATTTTCCTCGGCGAGGATGGGGAACTTGAAAATGAGCGTATGATCTACGGCGCGTCATTTCTGCGCATCCGCCGCGCGGAGGACTTTGCGGGCAGCGCGGGACGCAAGCTGAGTGAGCTGCTTTTATCGCTGTAAGAGAAAAAGGAGCCTCGATTTTGCAAAATCGAGGCTCCTTTTTGAGAGGGCCACATTTGGTGTTTGCAGCGGCGACACATTACAAAATAAGGTAAATGCAGGGGATTTGTGGGTGAGATGCACAAGCGGAAGGGGAGATTTTGAGGTGCAATTGAAAAATAAGACAAAGGAAGAAAAAATGATAAAATTGGGAAAATTCCCGATTAAAAGCTTCTGCGTATCACCGAACTCCACCATACCGAGGTGTACGGTAATATCGGTAGCGGTCATCACATCGCCTCCGAAAACAAGAGCTTCATTTGTGATCTCATAACAAATCGAATAGAATAGGCATGAACCCCATCTCTTTCGTTGAGTAGTCAATGGAACATTTGCCCTACAGATAGCGCGTGTGCTCACCAAGCGCGCATAAAAGAGCCGCTGCTTTCTTGAACTGCCCCTGCATCCAACACATCGAGGCATACGAATTTGAGAAGGCATACGATCTCTACAAAACCTTTACGCTTAGATTAAAAGAGAAATATCTGTGCACATAGGGCAGTGCGGTAAGGAACCCTGCACGATGGTTTCTCTATAGTTGAAAGCAAAAGCAAGCGAGGGTACCGGCTCTTTGAACCGATACCCCCGCTGATTTTTATTTATGCCGCTCTTTGCTGAAATCGCTGGCTGCGGATGCTGTTTGCACGGACCTGAAGTTCCTGCGAGAGCAGCTTCAAGACTGAGAACTCGTCATCCAGTCCACTCAGTTCCCTTTGCAGTACGCCCTCATAATGCCGTTTCTTTTCCTCCAAAGCTTGCACCTTCAGCACCCAGCGGTCCATGACCGCGGGACTTTGGCTGCTGCTCTTGATGAGGTAATCGCACTTTTCCTGATAGGCGGCGATCTCTTTCTTAACGGCCAGATAGAATTCTTCCGTCATTTTCTCGCGCTGCTTGGCATCGTCGATGATATAGAAGCTGTTGACGACCAGCGGCGTCGCCTTTTTGTTGAGCCCGCTGAGGAGCAAAATGAAGTCCTCAAAAATGTCTACCTGATCCATATAGGTGTGGGGGACAAAGTACATGTGGCCGGTGATGCTCAGCTTCGTTGCTTCAAGCGCGCGCAGGTAGTTGGTGCAGATCGTCTCGATCTGCTTGCGGTTGGCGCAGCGCTGGTAGAGCTCAAAGAGTTCCTCGGCGCGGCGGCAGCACTCCGGCACATCCACGGCATCATCATATACCATGTTGTCGCAGCGGAAAATGCCGTCTGCCTTATCGTAGCTGATGTTTGCCAGCTTTTCGTACTGGTTGGTATGGCGGTTCAAGGTTTCCTTCACCAGCTCACGGGAGAGAATGCCCGCCGTGTGCTTATTGTCACGACAGTAGGCGAGGTAGATATTCGTCTCGCCGTCCGTGGTGACCGGAACACGTTCCCGAATGTCTCCTGTGGCGGACCGAAACGCATCCGACACCGAGAGTCGGTTGCAGCCGGCGTAAGCAATGCCCATGCTCTCACAGAGCGCGGAAAGTTCCTCTTTCTCTACCAGAAGGTTGGAAAGAGAAAAATAAAGAAACTTTCCCAACATGTGCCGCTTATCACCGGTGGCGGCACCGATAAATTCACCCATGTTTATGACATTGTCCATATTCGTGTTGTTCCTTTCTTTATGGTGAGGTGTCTCACCAGTTTTTGATGACCTCCGGGAGCTTATCATACTGCCCGGAGATCAATAGCCCGCATTCGTAGTGGAAATTGATGTAGGTGAGATGGTATTCGATCTTCTCCATCGTCTTCTTATCACCGGTTTCCCGTGCGCGCTGGTGCTTTATGAAATACTGCTTCATTTGCTCCAGCGTAATGCCATAGCAGTCTTTTCGGATCTTCGCCATGATCCGCGCTTCCTCTCGTGCTGTTAACATTTTTCTCCTTTACATCGTTGCCGCCCGGCTTAGGAGGTAATCGTCCACTCCCTTGTAGGCGGGGTTCCATGTGTACTTTGCATAGCGAATGCCCGGCATCTTCTGCACTTCCTTCCGCATGGCGAGGACGGCTTTCCGCACATTGGGATTGGTCATCTGATCCATGTCCATTGCCTCGACGACCTCACGGACGCCAAGCTCACGAATGGTATCGGTCAGCCCATGCAGTGCATTGACGCCGCCAATGCAGATGAACAGCTCATTCCTTGCGAGAAAGCTGGCCACATCGCCTTTGAGCGGTCCCTCGGTCAGAAAAGCACATTTCCGCGAACGGTCGCCGGTCACATGGACCCAGGAATAGCTGCGTGTGCCGTTCGGAAGCCCACGGCTGGAGAGCCAGCGGTACTTCCGGTTTGGGGCGTCCGCCTCATCCAGCCGTATTTTCAGCCCTTGTATGAGCCCATCCTTATTCCGAACCGGAATAAGAAAGCCGTTGGGACCGGAGAGCGTCCACTCGCCGTAATAGGTGCGAAAGCCGGGCAGGCCGTTTAATTCATACCCGTGGGAGCGCAGCAGGTCGGCCAAGAGCCGGCGGCTGCGCTCCGTTTCAGGCATACTCTTGTACCCGTTCGCGCGGATACGTTCTTCGGATAAGCCGCGTTCCAGCAGGTTCTCACCGTGCCGGTCAAGGAGCGTTAAGTGCTCCAGCATATCCGAATACACGGCATGGCGCTGTTCCAGCGGAACAGGCTGCCGCTCCTGCGTTTGGGGAGCTGGCGCTTGGGGCATAGGATATACCCTCGCCTCCTGTGCCAGCTCCAGATAAGCCTCCTTGTTGCTGAGCCCTTTGATCCGTGCATATAGGCTCACGCTGTTGCCGTGCGCGCCGCAGAGATTGCAGCGGTACTGGTCGGTATCCGTATTGAGGCTCAGATGATGTTTTCCCACGCCGCGGTCACCGCAGAAGGGGCAGCTTGCCTCGACCTCCGTCCGCCGCAGCGTTCGGGAGTCGAGGACAAGCCCGCACCGTCTGGCCGTTTCCACGATGGGAATCTTATCGTATTGTCGGACGGCCAAACGGAATCACCATCCTATCAGGCGGCCTGCTGCTCCACGCAGACGATGGGCTTTATCGGCCGCACCTGCAAGGGCGCATTGCTCACGCACTTTGCCATGATGACCTGTCCCGTGGGACGGACATTGGCAAGGTCGTCTACCGACTCCATGTTGTCCACGAAGGTCGGATAGTTGCGCCCTGTGAGCCGTTTCATCAGCTCCGACACCTCCATGCCCGCCCGAATCTTCTCGGAAAGAGAGAGCCGGTCATAACGACGGCCGCCGTAGGTAAACTTGAAGGTATCTTTTACTTCGCCGGTGGATTTCACCACGTCGTAGAGGGATATTTCGACCTTATTCATCTTCAGCTGCGAGAAGGTCAGCTCTGCGCGCTTACTGATGTAGGCGATCACATTCGTCATGGTGCGCTTGATCTCACCGATGCTCTCCTGCGTCTGCCGGATCTCACGGTCAAAGTCGGGCGTTTCCGCTGATGTCATGGCATCGAGGGCGGAGAGCCTGGCCTCCGCCTGACGGCATTCCTCACGGCATACGCCGAGACGGTCATACTCTGCCTGCGTGAGATTGCCGTACTCCAGCTCCGCTGTAAGGCTTTGAATCTCCACACGCAGCTGCCCAGCCGTCTGTGAGCTGCCGTCGGAATACTCCGCGCAGTGCTGCTCCAGCTCGGCGGCTTCGGCCCCCCACTTGCGCAGGTCCTCTGCCTGAAACTGCTCGAAGGTCGCCTTTGCCTTCTTATCCATCTCCTGAAGCTCGGTGAGCTGGCTTTTCTGTTCCGTTCCGGCGGCGTACAGCTCGGAGATCACTTTTTTAAGTGCCCTCTGCACTTCCGGAAGCGTCTCCTCCGTCACGCTGCGGTGACAGACGGGACAATCCATACCGGCGTGAAATGCTTTGTAAGAGGCCATCTCACGCTGATACCGTGCGCCCAGATCGTTGACTCTTGCATAGGCTTCCACCATGGGCTGTGTGAATTTCGACTGGTACTGCTCCGTCTGCCTGCGGATGATCCTCTCCCGCAGCTCCTGAAGGGCTTTCTGCTGCTCTGAAGCATCGCCGTGCACATCCTGCACCGCCTCATCGTAGCGGCTGCTCAGCTCTACGAGCCGCTCCTGCATACCGGCGGTGTCGAGACCGGCAAACTGCTTTTCCTCCAGCGCGGCGATCTCTGCTTTGAGACCGTCCAGCTGGTCGGCAAGCTCGATCCGTGTCTTTTGCTGCTGCTCCTCCTGCGCGGCGGCAAGGTCCCTCTGTCCGCCGAGATAGGTGATGCGTTCCTCAAGGCCACGGATATCTTCACGCCGGCGCTTGAGATAGCCGTCCGGCGATAAAAGAAATTCGTCCTTCAAGGATGCGCGCACCGGCTCGGCGAGCTGTGCGAGGATCATCTCCTGCGGAATGAGCGGCAGATACCGCTCCAGCAGGTTCTTGCCGTCTTCGCCCAATTCCTCAATGAAGTAGAGAGGATTCAGAATGGAGAGGAAGACATCGCGCTCGCCAAAGAGGTCAGTCAGGTCAAGCTGACGGATCTCGTAGCCGTCGTAGGTGATGGTCATGCGGTTTTTTCTTCTCGTGCGCGTCAGCTCATGGGCCGCGCCTCTCTCATCCACAAAGCGCATCTGAATGGAAACATCAGGGTTGCTCTCGTTGTGGAGCCGGTCGATCCCACGCTCCCCGAAGAAGGGGAGTCCGGTCACGGCAAAGGCGATGGCGTCCGCGATGCTGGTCTTGCCGCGCCCGTTCCCGCCGGTGATAACAGTGGGATCGCCAAAGGTCAGCTCCGTGGGACCCTCGTAGGATTTGAAGCCGGAAATCGTCATGCCGGTGATGCGGAATTGTTCAATCTTGTTCAACTGTCTGCTCCTTTCTGTTGTTCCAAATGAATCTCTTTATGCCGCCTGCTGCCCGGACCGGAAGACCTCATAGGTCTCCAGCACATAGAAAATCACGGTGTCCTGCTTGCGGGTCGTGAGCTTCACATGGGAAAGCTGCACCCCTGACACCAGCTCGGGCCGCGCTCCGCGTACATAGGCATAAAGCTGCTTTTTCTCCGGCGTTTCCAGATTGACTAATGTATTGCTGCCGCTCATGCCGCCTTGAACCTTGGCCGCCAGAACGGTGTAGAGGTCCACTGCGGGCGCTGCCTGCGCTGCGCCCTCGAACAGAACGGTCTTGCCGTTGTGCTCGCCGCGTTCCGCGCTCTCACTATGTACCGGTGGGGGTTCCTGCTGCGCCGGTGCCGCCGGGGACTGTGGAGGGCTCTTCTGCGCCTTTGTCGTCGGCTGTGCGGCGCTGCCTTTCGGCTGCGGTGCATCCTGATCCGGCGCCTTTTTGCCGCTGCCGCTTTCCTGTTCCGATGCAGTCTTGGGCGTCAGCAGGGATTGAATGCCGCACGCTTTGGCAGGCTCCAGCCCGAGACTTTCGAGTGTGCTCAGGTAGGCGTTGTCCAGCTTCCGGCGCTCGCTGTCTTTAATGACATAGCTTTTGCCGCGCCGTTCGATGTCCACCCACACGGTATCGAGGCTGTAAAGAACGCGTCCGATGCCCCACTGATATGCCGCGCGCTTCATACTGTCTGAAAGCCCGCCTTTGATGGGCTCGATGTCCGAGTCCTCGGCGCCGTCCCACTTGGTGATAAAGCCTTTGCCCTCAAAGTGAATGGCGATGCCGCAGAGCTGCGAATCCTTTTTCCCGTTGGAGTGCCACGGCTTGAACTCGTTGTACCAGTTTTCCGGACCGCAGACCTCGTCGAGACGGTTCTGAATGGCGCGGTTGGTCACATAGGGGACTGCCATACCGCGCATCTTTTCCTCGTTAGTGTTTTGAAGTCTCCATTCCAGATCCTCCGGTGCAAAGGGCTTTGCGAGAGCCGCCTGCATTTCCCTTGTCGTTTTTGCTTCCATCCTTACCTCCTGTTGATAAAGTCGCTTAGTGTGCGTCCGTTTGGAACAAGAATATCCGTATAGTAATACGCGGGGTCCTTGTCCCTCAAAAGCTCCATAAGCTCCTTGTGCTCCAGCTCTTTGCGGTTGTGCCTGCGGTCAAACATATCATCGTTATCCGGCAGGCCGAGCAGATAGCGGGGAAAGTTTTTCAGCGCCGAAAGCTTTTTATAACGGGGCAGCACATTGTTTCCCGTACACACACGGTCGTCCTCATAGACATTGGAGAAGGGATAAAAAAACATCGGCGTATCCTCGGTGGGCGTTGCATCAGCGACGACGCCCATAGAGCAGTCTGCAACTTTCCCGTTGCCGAGGACCCGGAGACCAAATATCAGCCGCGGGAGCGGGAAGCTCCGGTATTCGGTGTCGCGGTAAATAACATCCGCCCGCAGCTCCGGATTCCAGATGACATAGTGGCGCTCCTCCGCGTTCATGGAAATGTGGAGACAGTGCTCCGGCAGGAACCCGCTGCGCTGATACACATTGCTGATGCAGCTCCCGTTGAGTGCAAAATAGAACTCGATCGGGTCGATCTCTCGATAGCTCACCACGCCGTTTGCGCTGCATTCCTGCACGGTGATCGTATTCCGACCGGGCGAAATGCGGACGATCATATCCTCCGGCATGTCCTTTCTCTTATACTCCGCCATTATGCGGCCTCCTTTCTAATGCTGGTATGAGCTGCCTGCGCCTTTGCTTCAGCAGACTCTATACGCGCAAGCTCTCTCTTACAGTAAAGGATCATGTTGATGATAGAATTCAGAAAGATCCTCGGCTCGTAGCAATCGGGCGAGAGTGTAATGTCAAACTTCACGCCGTCACCGGAGAAATGATAACGAATATCAAAGACGGAATAGGAAGTCCCCGCCACATAGAAGAGAAAGACATCCTTGATCTTTTCCTGCCATGCGTTGATCTGATAGGGCAGTATTTCACTATGCTTACAGCCCTGCGTGTAGAGGCGGTCGATCCGCTCATCGGAAAAACGCACGGTCATCATATCGTCACCCTCGTCCGGCGCACCTTCATCGAAAACGGCCATCAACAATTCATCAAGGATCATCCAAATATCTTCCTCATCCGCTGTCGGGTAATCTTTGATGATCTGCTCCAATACAAACGGATATTCCGTGTGCAGGAACTTCAGAAGCCGCAGAAACAGCAGGACATCGTTTTCGTATTCGTAATCGTACATCCTGCCACCTCAAAAGAAGACGCGTCGTCGGGACTGAAAGATCGGAGCCGTTCGCGTCATTCCGACAAGCCCCTTGATCCAGCTCCTTGAGGTGCCGTCAGCGTTGTCCTGAAAGAAGGGGATGGTAACATCCGCCATCTCAAAGGCTGACCAATCGATCGCGGCAAGGTCAAGGCTCTCTTCCTCCTTTAACCGATCTATCAGCGATTGAATGTAGGGGCTGTACTGCGGCTCGGGAAACAGCACATCCTTTTCCGGGACCTCCCGCAAGAGCTGTGCAAAGCGATCCTTATCAAGCTCAAGCACTCTCCTTCACCCCCTGACTCAGCACGACCATGCACGCCGCGTATTCGTCAGCATGGTCTATGACCTCACGCCGCTCATCCTCGGTTGCGGATGCACGGTGCAGCGCGGCATAGTAAATGCCGCAGTCCGGAACGGGAGTGCCTTTTTGCATGAGAATATGCCAGACGCCATGTGCCAGCAGCTCGGGATCGCTGCCGTCCACAACCGCGGAATAGACCTGCGTATCGCCGATTTTCTGCGCGCTGCCAAGGTCTGCCTTGCGGAGCACCGCCTCCAGATGAAAAGCGACTGCCTCATGCTGCGCTTCCTCTCCTGCTTTGAGAAGCTCACGGAACACCTCCGGCTCCTGCCAGCCCAACACAACGCCGAAAGGGCGCGGGTATTTGTGCTCCCAAGCGCTGCCCGATGGGTTAAATTGGCGGTACAGCTTTCCGAGGCCGGGACGCAGCAGCTCAGAGACCTCTCCCCATGCTTGCAGGCGCAAGACCTCGTCATTTCCGGTGTGTTTGTCCACGGGGACAACGATCACCATATCGCAGGATCTCATTTTTCCTTCCTCCTTTATCAATATTCTTCGGACAACATGATCGTAGTGGCTGAGCGGTCAGCCTCCGTGATGATCAGAACGCGGGTCTTACCGCTGAGCTGATACCACGACACGATCCGATCTCCGCTGCAAATTGCACGTTCATTGGCTATCCGGTCATTTTTGCAGGTATCACCCCAATCCCCGCGCAGGTGCCGCTCCAAAAGCTGAAGCAGATGCGCTCGTGAGAGCACCTCCAAAGCGGCCGGCGTGGCGCATACGGCCCCATGCAAAAAACGGGCAGGACTGTTATCCATGGCGTATTTGTCTCCTTTCTTCATGTCAATGCCTTGAAGCCGTTTGGCGTCAGGACATTGAAGATCATTTTATTCGAGATGGTCTCCTTGATCTCGCTGCCCATGTGGTCGCCACGATAGTTGAATTTCTCTTCGCTCTCCGTGCGCACGACCTTGATGATGCGGCCCTTGATGATGTGCGGGGTGTCGCATTCGATCAGGCCGTTGATCATGCCGGAGCCGCCGATCAGTCCGATTTGACTGATGGACAGCGGGAGCAGCGGGCGCTTGACGCCGCTATCCAATTCGCTGCGTGCCATCATCTGGGCGAAGCTGTCAGATCTTCTAAGCTGCTGCTCCAATTCCTTTTGATTGAACCGTTCCCCCTTGAAGGTACTGACCTCCAAGGGCTGCGCGGGGAGCGCATAGCGGCTCTCCGGAAGCTGTGATAGGAGCGGTATTGAGGCGGGGGCGTAAGCATACTGCTCCAGCCATAGCGTATCCTGCAATTCCGTGCCTCGCTTTTTCCGAATCCCCATTACCGCCACCTGCTTAAATTTCTTAAACTCAGCGTCGGCAAAGCGCCAGACGGAGAGCTTGTCAAAATTGTCCACAAGAATGCGGCAGATGTCCGAGGTCAGCCGGTAGTAGGGGATAACATAGATCAGCAGCCCTCCGTACATCAGCGTGGGAATGCTTTCGATCAGAAAACGCTTTTCATGGCGGGAGCGCCCACCGTTTTCGTTGATGACCGACAGATACGGCGGGTTCAGAAAAAGCAGGTGAAACGCCTCGTGACTGATGCGGCTGTGAAAGAAGCTGCCGAAGCCGACGCGGTGCAGCCTTGTCTGCGCTTCCTCCGCGCGGCTCTCGTCCAGCTCCACGCCGTAGGCGTAGCAGTTATTCCCCTGCGCCAACTGACGCAGGGCCTTGCCGCAGCCGCAGCAGGGATCAAAAAGATTTGTCGTGACGCCTTCGGGGAAATGAATGCCCCGCAGGAGCAGCGAGATGTTGTCGGGATCGGTGGGATAGTACCCGAGCTTAATATTGTTCATGAGCCGGCCGATGATCGCGGCGTTGGTTTTCTGCCCCGTAGGAAACGACGCGGTAAACTTGGCGAGCGCTTCATAGATCGGCTTATAGCCAATGCTCATTAGGTTAAAGCCCGCAAGCCCACGCCGAAGCTGATCGGCTGCCGCTGCGAGAGGATACTCCTCCATCTCCAGCAGGAACAGCTCAGACTTGGAGAGCTGCTCGATCAAACGCCCGCGGGCGCGGTCAAGCTCCGTGTAGGTGTCCCGCGCCGCTTCTATATTGCTACGGCGCTGCTTTTCGATCCTTGCCCGCAGCACGACCATGCCCTGTATCGTCTGCATGATCTGCGACTGAAGCATGGTGAGCTGATCGAGGGCGTAGGGCCTTTGCGCCTGCAATTCAAGCGGCTCGCTCATTATCATCCACCCGATCCTTTCTCAGCCTGCTCAGAGTCTCCAGCAAATGCGCATAGGAGCCTCCTTCAAGGTCTCTGCGGGAGAGGAAGCGGTTATAGCCGCCCTTATAGTCCCGACAGTGGCGGACGGTGCGGTAGAGAAGCACATCATTGCCGTCACCGGCGCTCTGGTAAAGACAGACATAAATGCCGCCTGTCTCCCACATCCCGATCAGGGTACACTCTCCCGATACGGCGATGCCGCCACTATTCGCGCTGACGGTCACATCATGAAGCCCAAGATCCCTTGCGAGGGCTCGCAGAAAAGCCTTCCCTGTATTGAGAAAAGCCTTCTTGCTACCGTTGGGACCGCATTCCCTTTCGCCGCCGATGAAGCTGAGGTCATGACTGAGCAGCGCGGATAAACGCCGCATATTGCTCTCCTGCGATTTCACTGACATAATGGTTCCTCCATTCTTAAAGATAGAAGAAAGGCAAGGAACGCTTTGCTCCTTGCCTTCTGCTCGCGCGGCTCATGCCGCGCCCTTCCAATTTCTTGCGGTCTGCGCAGATGCTTTGGCTTCGGTTACCGTGCCAAGTGGGATACGCTTGGCGCAGTATGCCTTCAGCCGGACGCTGCCGTTCTCGGTCAGAACGCCGTGATAGCGTTTTTCATAGAGAATGACATTGCCGTTTTCGCTGATCTGTGTTCTGCTCACAAAGATGATCTCACTCATAGGCGCTTACGCTGCGGGACGGAGGATGCGCTCGTTTTCAAAGTCGAACACGGGCGCGTTCTCCTCCGGTGTGCCGGGAATGAGCTTGAGGGTGTAGCCCTGCTCGCGCGCCAGCTTGAAGATGCCGACGATGCGGTTGAGCTCTTCATCCACGGCTTCCGGCTCGACGGCGCTCTCTTCCTCACGCGGCGCGGCCTGTTCCGCCTCGGGCTCCTGTGTTTCCTCCCGCGCCGATTCGGTAACACCCTCCGGCATCGCTTCGCAGGCGTCGGTCATGACCGTCGGCTCCTTTTGACCGTGGACGGTCAAGGCTGTCCAAAACGAGCGGAGCAGGGAAGCGAGGAGCGTACCGAAAAGCGTACGCTTTTTCGGCGTCAGGTTGACGACCTCCTCGGCCTTCACCTCGTCGATCTCGCTGAGTGTCACTGTCAGCCTTCCGGTCTCCACATAAGCTGCGGAGAGGAAGCAGGTCACGGCGGCGCTCTCTGAGGCGAAAACCTCCGGGGACTGCACGCGCTTGGCGAGCAGGCGCTTGCAGACGATGCTGCCGGCTTCCACATCATCGACGCGGATCACATCCGCGTCGATGGTTCCGGCGCTGATCGTCCCCTGGCCCGTGATCGTTCTGGCTTTGATGCCGTTGGACACCTGAAGGCAGCCGTGAACGACCAGATGCTCCATCATGAGCGACTCATAGCGGATGATTTCTCCCTTGGGAATGTAGACGGTTTTCATATTGCATTTCTCCTTTTCCTTATATGGGCAGCGTGTGCCTCCCATTTTTCTTTTGGTACTCAGGCAGCCCTCTCCTCACGCAGACGGACGGGCAGTACCAGCGCAAAATCGCTGCGTTCCTCCGCCTCGATCACGATGGGGGTGTAGATGCCGCTGAGCTTGAGGCGCACCTCCGGTTCCTTCCGAAATTGTTTTAGCGCCTCGAGCATATAGCGAAGATCAAAGCCTACGATCATATCGCCCCGTCCGGACATGGAGACATGGGTCGCCAAATGGCCGGAGGGCGCGTTCATGGAAAGCTTTTCTCCCGCAAAGCGCACATACGGATATGCGCAGACACCGGCGCACTCTTTGAGATAGGTAAGCTCACGGATCAGCTCATCCGTTCGCACCGTGATCACTTCCTGATACTTTTGGGGGATCGCGGTATCGGGATCATAGGTGTCCGCGCCATACCTGCGGGCATACAATTTCAGCGTGCCGCTCGAAAAGCAGACGGCACGTTCATCGACCTGTATCGTGACCTCGCTCTCCCCAAATGCCTTCAGGTGTACAAGCGCATTGCCCGAAAGTAGACACGGAAGGGGGAAAACGGTATTCGACAGCGTGTCACAGGCCATGCGGCGCCCATCCAGCGAGAAGATCCTGTCACCGCGAAACTGGATACAGGCGGCCTTCGGATTTGTGCTCGGATCGGCTCTCTGCACAGCATAGCGCACACGCTCGACGCTGCGAAAAAGCTCTGCGGCGTTCACACGCAGGGATGCATCATTTTCTACGGTCCTGCACTCCGGATAATCTTCATGGGAGGTAGCGGTGAATGTCGCAGCCCTTTGCCCACAGTGCAGTTCCAGCTTCCAATTCTTTTTGTCCTCCGTATCAAGGGTAAGTGCCAATTCCCCCTCAAAATGAGCGCAGGCTTTCATTACATCCTTTGTCCTCTGAAAAACGAAGGAAAGATCATCGCCGCAGGCCGGAAGCTCTGCTGCGAGCCATGTGTCCATGTCCGTCGCGGCCAGCGTACAGCATCCGTCCTTAACACTGACGGCGATCTCCTCCAGTATGGGGATCGCGCTCTTTTTCAGCACCCTGCTGACCTTGTTCATTGCCTCCGCAAACGCTTTCGCGTCCACTGTGATCTTCTTCATGCTGCCTTCCTCCTTGGCTGCTTTTCAAGTACCGTCTGCATACGGATCGTCCTTGTCGAAAAGTCCGTCTGAAGCGCGATGTTCTCTCCGTGCGTCAGGATGTTGTAGACCATCGTCAGGACAGCGGTGGCCGCCGTAACATTGGCGACGATGCTCTGCGGGTCCGCCTGTGCTGCTTCGGCGCAGCTCAGCTCTGACGGGAACTTATCCGTAATCTTCATCATTTCCGGGTGAACGCTGCCGATGGGCTTTCGCATGGTATGGCCGTTCCGCCGCACGCCGCAGACCACTTGACCGGTGTAGCTGCCGTTGCCACTGTCGATGTAGACGAGATCCTCGCTTTGGCGGAACGCCTCATGGCAGAGCTGGCGCGTCCGATTGTTGTCCACGCAGCCGAGCAGGATCACCATTTCCGCAGCGTACCGATTCCGAAATCCGTCGGTCTCCCACAAGTTCGGCGCAATCAGCGCCATCAGCTCCGGGAGCGTCTCGATGAAATTGGGGACGTATTCTGTTTCCATACCAAGGACTGTGGAATAGCGTTCTGCCAGAATACGGGCTTTGTTTTCTCCGAGATCCGCCGGGACAAAATTTTGCCGGTCAAGGTTCTTCAGCTCCACAATGTCCCCATCGCAGATGACGAAACGTGCCGGCCTATCAAGCATGTGAAGTAGGCGAAAGAGATAGGGCGCGACATAGCCGCCGGTCCCTCCCGCGCCCAGCATCACGATCTTGACCGGGCGATCCATCGGGAATTTCACCACTTCACCTCCGCGAGACGGTCCATGAAGCCGCGTTTCTTTTCCACTCTTACGCTCTCTTTCCTGCGGATGCTGACCTGCTCCAGCCACTCTCTCGGAAACTGGCGCTCCAACCCTTCGACGACCGTATCGGGGTCAATGGGAACAAAGCTGTCGCCGCAGAAGATGCGGGCCTTGATCTCTGGGTAGAAATGATCGAGCCTTCCGAGGACAAGGTAGAGCCCCGTGGAGCACTCGTCCCTATCATCCTTTCCGGAGAAAAAGGCGTCCATGCTGTTATGGGAGTGAATATCTGCATAGCAGATATATCGCTCCTCATCATCGTACGGGCAGTCGTGAAGATTGGCCTCAACCTCTTCTTTACATACGCTCTGCTTGGGAACATAGGCAAAAAAACGTTTTTCTGCCTTATCCCAATAGATCTGCGCCATCGCTTCATTTTCCTCGCTCTCCGTCATAAAGGAGCGGAAAAACGCAATGATCTCGCCCATGAGCTGTGCGGGGATCTTCGGCAGAGCTGGGATAAACCCAGCCCTGATCTCCGAAAAATCCACTACATTGTTTTTGGGGGCGATGAACTCGCCCTGCTCCATTTTGCGAAGCTCGTAGATCCTGCCGTCGCGGGAGGGGATCAGGCAGATGACCTTATCCGATTCCCGCGCCTCCTCCAAGGTGCCGAATCTGCCCTTGTAGGCGGCGTTGCCCTTGGTCTTCATCTCCACCTTGGGCTTAACATAGCAGCAGGGGTCCTTCTCTTTTGATTTTTTGAGTGCTTCCAGAAATTCACGGGAACGCTCGATGGTCTCCTTCATGGAAATGATCGTGGTACCCTTGGGGTCCTTGATCTCCTTGCGAATACCGCAGTATTCCACGCTCCAGGAAACGCGCTTGCCCTCCTCCAGATCGGTGAAGTCCTCAGATTTGCGGATACGAAGCTCTTCAAAGGTCATAGAGGCGTCCTCGATGTCCTCCTTCACGCCCTTATGATAGAAGACAGGCGGCTTTTCCAAAAGCCCCTTCTTGGTATTCTCCGCCGTTTTCTGCTCAAAAGCCGCGGCAATGGGGTTTCCTGCGGCTGCATTTGACTCCGGCTGTGCGGGAGCGGGAGCTTCCTTCGGCGGGGCAACAGCTGGCATCGGTGCGGCTGCTTCCACAGCGGGCGCCGCCGGCATTTCCTGCGTCGCAGGTGCCGGTGCGGGTGCTGCGGCAGTCGCCTGTACCTCAAAGGGGTTGCCCTGATTGGCTGTATCCGTGCTGTCTCCGAAAATCGCGTTAATGTCCAGTCCTTCCTCGGCAGGGATCTCGGTGAAGGGCCATGCGTTGGTACTGTTGAGTTCGCTCATAAAATGCTTGCTCCTTTCGATTTTGAGACAAAAAAAGACCGCAATCGCCCCTATGAGCAATTACGGTTTCATTCTTGTCCTTTATTGAGTTCCAGTTCGTTTGAGTCTGACGGAGGGCGCAATAACCCCCTTTCTGTCGCCGTTCCTCCCTAACTTACTCCGCCCTAACTTACTTCGCCCTGAAATACGGCCTTAGTGTATCAGACCTGCGCGGGGCTGTATAGTTGGAGTTTTTCCATAGCTGCACTGTGAGGCAGTTTGCTTTTTGGGGGGAGCTTGCTATAATGAGCTCAATATCCCCGTAGAGCTATCTCATTTTGGGAGGCGCATGAAATTCTTACAGGATGCGACATATCGCCGCACTCTCAAAAGCAAGAAAACAGCCTCCCCTGGATGTGGCCTGTACCCGCTCCGAAGCGCGAGCTTTTGGAGCTTACTTGCGCGGCTAATAACATAAGTTCCTTGCATGAGCCTCTGTGGGTTATTCCTGTGGGGGCGCTTTACTTTCCCAGTGAGGGCGGAGTGCTCTGCCCTCACTGTCGATCACCTCCGATCAGCACGATGATCCTTCATTCCCAAACCAAACCAAGACGAGAAAGGGAGGCTATTATGAGTGCTGATATGAAAAGCTATGTTTCTGAATTGCTGGAAGGCTACCGCGCCCGTGAGCGGAAGATCGCCGTTTTGCGCTATGATCTGGAGCACCCCTCCGAGGTTGGCGTGACGGAGCAAATCGAGGCCATGAACTATGGAAGCGGAGAATGTGTAGGTCATTCCAAAGGACATATTTCCAACAAGACACTCTATATTGCCCTCAACTATGAGGAGCAGGCCAAGCAACTGAATGCTGAATCTGCCAAGGAGATCGCCGATGAACTCTTTATTCTCGAACGGAGGCAGAAGAAGCTCCTATACTACATCTCGCTTCTTGAAAAGCGCCAGGCAGAGGTTGTGCGCATGGTTTACATGGAAGGGGTATCTACGAAAAAAGCGGCAGAACAACACGGCCTGACTGTTCGCACCATCGAACGGATCAGAAAGGATGCTGTTGAGAATCTTGCGGAAATGTACGCTTACTCGGAACGCTACAACGGGTAAGACGCTCATATTTTCAAAATGTCGCAAAAATGTCGCGGTTGATGTACTTGCGCTGTCGCATAGTCATGTGATATGATTATACTCGTCAAAAGAGGAGATGCTCCCGTTCGCGGGAGCATCTCCTCTTGTCGTCAGATGTTTTTTCGGCGTAAGGATTTCAAAATATTTGTGCCAAAGGGCGATGAGATATATTGATTAGCTCAGGGAGTTGTCGTAAAATAGCTTTATGAGTCAGCAATGTACCTCGAAAAATGAATAGACCTTGGCATGCAACGCAGAAAGGAGCTTTTTATGTGTGAAGCAAAATACGACTTTTTGACCGTGAGAGATATTCAGCGAACTCTCAAAATCGGGACAAATGTTGCTTATAATTTAATTCACAGCAAGGCATTTCCGGTCATCAAAATTGGGAAGAATTACCGGATACCGGCAGAGGGCTTTTACGCATGGCTCGAAAGCGCCGGCGTTGCGAAACAATGAGGCAAAATCTTCAATTATCATAATGAAAGATGAGAATTGGAGGTTACCATGGCAAATAAGCGTCGTGCAAATGGCGAAGGGAGCTGGTGGCAGCTCCCCGATCGCACATGGGTACATCAAATCACGATCGGCAGGAAAGAAAGCGGCTCTCCGGAAAGGAAATCGTTTAAGGGGAAAACAAAGGCGATCTGCAAGCAGAGAAAGGAAGAGTGGCTTGCGGAACAAGAACACATGAAGGCTTTGGAGGAGGCTTCAAAACGAGAGGATGCCCAAAAGGAAAAAATGCAAAAACGCCTTGGGCATTCAATGGAGTCGGAAGCGCAATTCAAGGATGCTTTTATGGACTGGCTTCGTCTTTACAAGTCCCCGCCGACCAGAAAGCCATCGACCTACGCAAGCTATTTAGACATCTACCACACGCACTTTGCTCCTGCCTTTGATGAAATGTTCCTGTATCAGATCAGTCCAGATGTGATACAGGAATATTACCAAAAGAAACAACTCAACGGTGCGCGTATGGACGGGCGGAACGGCGGACTGTCCCCCAAAACGATTCGCAATCATCACATGATCCTCAAGGACTTTTTCACATACGCTCAAAGCAAGTACAAGCTCCCGTGCAACCCGACACTGAGCACAACAAGGCCGGAGGTCGTCGCAAAGGAGATGCGTGTTTTGAGTCCCTCTGAAATGCAGATTTTTATGGAGGAGGTCATGAAGGAAACGCAGCGCATAGCGATCTTGACCGATCTGTTCGTTGGCTTCCGTGTGGGCGAGCTGCTTGCGTTGGAGATTGCGGACCTTGACTTGGAACGGCAGACACTGCGAATCAACAAAAATCTGATTCGGGTAAAAACGGAGGCACTGTCGTTGGATAATCCGAACATCAGGATTTTGAATTACGACCCGAAGAAGAAAACGCACCTGATCGTCCAAAGCACGCCCAAAACAAAGACATCGAACCGCGAGATCGCTATTTCGGACGGCTTGTGCGAGCTGTTGATCCGACATCTCTACACGCTTGCTCACTCCAGCTGGCCCAATCCAGATAATCTGTTGTTTCCGTCAAGAGCAGGGACGCACATTGACCCCAAGAGCTTTGAGATCCGACTCAACGCCATATCAAAGCGATGTGAGATCAAAAAGGTTAATCCTCATGCTCTGCGGCACACACTGGCAACGCGGCTGGTGGAGGAACGGACGCCGCTCAACATTGTTCAGGGGATCTTGGGACACTCGTCCATTGAGACGACAAGGAAGTATCTTCACAAGAGCGAGGACATCGAACGGGAGGCGATCACCTCCATGACGGACTACCTGAATGGAGAGCAGTTCAACAACGCGCCACGGCTCAACGGAGCGAAAAAAAGAGCGAAATTTGCCGGCATCCCGCTGCCGGATTTCTCGCAGCGGGAAAGAATAACAGCAAATAACGCTTGAAGGGAAATGCAATTCCCGTCGCACTGCCTACTTTACTGCAAACGCTAATAGCGGGCGGGCTGAAAAATTAAAATAGAACGACAAAGGAGATATTTTGTATGAGGGATAATATTTGATGAAAAAATGGGGCAAGGCTCTTCGGGAAAAAGAAATGCAAATTGCAATAGAGCAAAGAAAAAACCCCGAAACCGTTGAGATTTCAGGGTTTTCTGGTTGCGGAGACAGGACTTGAACCTGCGACCTCCGGGTTATGAGCCCGACGAGCTACCAGCTGCTCTACTCCGCGATATTCAGTTTTGCGCGGTTCCCGGCGCTGCCCCGAGAATGGAGGTAACTACTTGGGTTATGAGCCCGACGAGCTACCAGCTGCTCTATCCCGCGATATAGAATTGTGGAAATACTGGTGCCGGTGACCGGACTCGAACCGGTACAGTATCGCTACCGGGGGATTTTAAGTCCCCTGTGTCTACCTATTCCACCACACCGGCGGATATCGGCAACAATTAATATACCATATTTCGGTCACCGTGTCAACACCTGAAACGAAAAAATATAGCGAATGTTCCGTCGAACGGCGGTGAGAGGAGAAGTTTCGATGGACAAGCCCCGGTGCGTTTGCTATACTGAGAGCAGAATTTCCGCTCTTGCCGGCTTGTTCCGGCGAGGGGAGAGGAGCCGAGACTATGCCGCACATCATCGAAGTGACCGACCTAACTGCGCCGGAGCTGGACGTCTACGCCCGCCTGACCGAGGCGCAGCTGCGAAACCGTCTGGAGCCGGACAAGGGCGTTTTCATCGCCGAGAGTCCCAAGGTCATCGCCACCGCGCTCGACGCGGGCTATGAGCCGCTCTCGCTTTTGATGGAGCGGCGGCACATCGAGGGCGACGCGCAGCCCATCCTTGCGCGCTGCGGCGGCATTCCCGTCTACACCGCAGAGCGCGAAACGCTCGCACGGCTGACGGGCTTTGAACTCACGCGCGGGGTGCTGTGCGCCATGCGCCGGCCAAGGCTCCCGAGCGTGGAGGAGGTCTGCGCGAGGGCGCGGCGCGTGGCGGTGCTCGAGGGCATCGTGGACCACACGAATGTGGGGGCGATCTTCCGCTCGGCAGCCGCGCTCGGCATCGACGCGGTGCTGGTGACGCCGACCTGCTGCGACCCCTTTTACCGCCGCGCGGTGCGCGTGAGCATGGGCACGGTCTTTCAGGTGCCGTGGGCACGCATCGGCGAGGACGCCGCCGACTGGCCGCAAAAGGGCGTCGAACGTCTGCGCGCGCTCGGCTTTCGGACCGCGGCGATGGCGCTGACGGACGACTCCGTAAGCATTGACGACGCGTGGCTCGCTGCCGAGCCGCGGCTGGCCATCGTGCTCGGCACGGAGGGCGACGGCCTTTCGCCGCGCACCATTGCCGCGTGCGACTACACGGTGAAGATCCCCATGGCGCACGGCGTGGATTCGCTCAACGTGGCGGCGGCAAGCGCCGTGGCGTTCTGGCAGCTTCGGACAAAATGAGGACCGAATACCAAAGCCTATAAGAAAACGCTCCGACCGATTTTCGGTCGGAGCGTTTTTATCGGCGGAAGCAGTGCGCGGAGCCTTGCGCTCAAGCGGTCTTCCTGCTCTGCACGGAGCGGATGACCAGCAGCGTGCCGATGACCATGACCACGCCGATGGCGAGGCTGATGACCACGTTGCGGATGAACGCTGCGAGGATGTAGTTCACAAAGCAGATGGCAGCCACGGTGACGGCGTAGGGGATCTGCGTGGAGACATGGTCAATGTGGTTGCAGTTTGCGCCGGCGGACGCCATGATGGTGGTGTCGGAGATGGGGGAGCAGTGGTCGCCGCAGACCGCACCGGCGAGACAGGCGGAAATGCCCATGATCTGCAGGTCGGGAGCCGCGTTGAAGATAGGAAGCACGATGGGAATGAGAATGCCGAAGGTGCCCCAGCTGGTGCCGGTGGCGAAGGCCAGCAGGCAGGCGACCACGAAGATGATAGCGGGCAGCAGCATGAAGAGGCCTTCGGACGCCTGCTTCATCAGACCCTCCACATAATCGGCGGCGCCGAGGAGACCCGTCATGCTCTTGAGGGAGACGGCGAAGGTGAGGATCAGAATGGCGGGGACCATGGCGTTGAAGCCCTTGGTCATGCAGCCCATAGCGCCCTTGAAGGTGATGACACGGCGCGCGCAGAGGTAGATGATGGACAGGACCAGCGCGATCAACGCGCCCCAGGGCAGACCCACAAAGGCATCGGTATCACCGAAGGCTGCGATGAAGTCGCCCGCGTTGGTCTCGGGATCCCAGAAGCCGCCGACGTAGATCAGACCGATGACGCAGAAGATGATGAGCAGGATGATGGGAATGAGCATATCCCACATATTCGCGCGGGAGGAGCCCTCCTCCTGCTCCTCGCTCAGCGCGCCGAGGTCGCCGGTCTGGGCAGCCTTGAGCTCTGCCGCGGCCATGGGACCGTAGTCCACACCGAGAACGACCATGGTGATGACAAACACGATGGTGAGCAGAGAGTAGAAGTTATAGGGAATGGCCTCAATGAAAAGCTGAATGCCGGACACGCCGGTGTCGAGCTTCGCGGCGACGCCGGAGACGGCGGCCGCCCACGAGGAGATCGGCGCGATCATGCAGATCGGCGCGGCGGTGGCGTCGATGAGGTAGGCGAGCTTCACGCGGGAGATCTTCTGGCTGTCGGTCACGGGGGTCATGACGGAGCCGACGGTGAGGCAGTTGAAGTAGTCGTCAATGAAGATGAGCACGCCGAGGGCGAAGGTCGCGAGCAGCGCGCCGGCCTTGGAATGGATGTGGCTCGCGGCCCAGCGGCCGAACGCGGCGGAGCCGCCGGTGGCGTTGACGAGCGCGACCATCACGCCGAGGATCACAAGGAAGAGGAAGATGCCGGCGTTGTCGGCGATGGCGGCGGTCAGACCGTCGTTGATGATGGTGTCGAGCGCGCCGATGGGGCTGAAGTCGGTGGCGAGCAGGGCGCCGACGACGATGCCGATGAAGAGGGAGGAGTAAGTCTCCTTCGTCAGCAGGGCAAGGCCGATGGCGACGATTGGGGGAACGAGGGACCAGAAGGTGTTGACAAACATGAGGGATTCTCCTTTCGTGCGTCTGCACAAAAAATTTAAGCCATGATGCTTCCATCATGACTTAAACACAACACCCTTTGCAAATACGCTTTCGGTCGTATTCCGATCATGACAGCTCTCCGCCTTTCGGCGACAGTCCGACGGATGTTATCCCCCGGCCCGGTGAACGCACGCACAGGAATCCGTGTGTCCCCTCGGCGGCCGCCCCTTTCGCTCTCCGGTTCCTGCCGGTCATGCAGAGCTACTGATGTTGGCCGCGCCTCTATCAAGACTTATTAAAAACAAGGACAGTATACACCCTCACAACGTTTTGTCAAGAGAAAATGTAAAAATTTTGTGTCTTTTTTTGGTCATTCCGCGAATTCTGCCGCTTTCGGTGGGGTTCAGCTCTGCGGTCCCATGCAGAAGCCACGCGCAAGACAGCGTCCCAGCATCTGCACGAAGGTCACATGGCCCACGTCCTCGCCCGCGAGGATGGGCAGCTCGGCGACCGTGTTCCCCGCCGCGTCGCGCACCGTGAGCTGCCCGAGCGTGTCGCCCGCGTATACCGGCGCGGCGACGCTTTCTGCCAGCGCGACCTCCTTCGTCAGGCCGTTTGCCAGCGCCTTTTCCACCAGCAGGGTGTTCTCGCTCGTGAGCACCGGCTGCACCGTGCCGCGCACGCCGAGCATCACCGGTACGGGCGGCAGCACCTCGTCGGGCGTGACGGTCACGAGCGACCAGGTCGAAAAGCCGTAGTTGAGCAGGCTCTTGGCGTCGGAGAAGCGCTCGTCGCTTGTCTTACCCTTGAGCACGACCGCGATGAGCTCCATGCCGTTTTTCTCCGCCGTCGCGCTCAGGCAATAGCCCGCCGAGCCGGTCGAACCGGTCTTGAGGCCGGTTGCGCCGTCGTAGAAGCGGATGAGCTTGTTTGTATTTACGAGCATGGACTCTCCGCCGCGCAGGGAGTCCATCCAGACGGTCGTGAACTGACGGATGTCGGGGTGCCTGAGGATCAGCTCGCGCGACATGAGCGCGATGTCATAGGCGCTTGTGAGATGCCTCTCGGCGGGCAGGCCCGTGCAGTTGACAAAGTGCGTGTCATTCATGCCGAGCTCCTGCGCCCGCGCGTTCATGCGCTCCACGAAGGCGTCCTCACTGCCGGCAAGGTGCTCGGCGAGCGCCACCGCCGCGTCGTTGCCCGAGACGATGCACACAGCCTTGAGCAGGTCGCGCACCGTCATCTGTTCATTCTCCTTGAGCCAGATCTGGCTGCCGCCCATGCCAGCCGCGTGCGCCGAGCCCGTCACCACGTCGTCGTAGGAGAGCGCGCCGGAGTCGATGGCCTCCATCACCAGCAGCAGCGTCATGATCTTCGTCACGCTCGCCGGCTCGCGCGGCGTGTGTTCATCCTGCGCGAAGAGCACCGTGCCGGTCTGCTTTTCCATCAACAGCGCGCTCGGACAGCTCACCGCCGGCCCCACCGCCGCGGCGCTGACGCACAGGGCGAAGGCTGCCAGCAGAGAAAATACCGTTCGCCCCGGCAGCTTCAAGGGACTGAAAGAAGCCACCGCTGTTTTAAAAGACCTGGCCGCGGTGGCGAGGGCGCTGAACGAGCAGGGCGTAGAGGCCGAGGGCACGGTCTGCGGCGTGGTGCTGCTGCCGTCGGTGGAGGAAGCATGAGTGAATCTTGCGTGCAACCCCACACTGTTCGTTACAGTTACTTCTTTCGTTACCATACTCATTCTCCTAAAAACTCGTCGTGACAGCGTTTTCATTTTTCTGTCCGAACGCCGCATGGCTCATATTATAGCATAGCGGCCGATAATGCCGACAAATTAGCCGGCGATGCGG
>OHAQ01000377.1_pt1 | contig 34790 bp, 54 predicted proteins | sample 1577111 | NCBI WGS metagenome assembly OHAQ01 (sample SAMEA3541549, study PRJEB24748) | human gut metagenome | biome: human gut; feature: human-associated habitat; material: faeces | place: China | collected 2012 | reverse complement strand
AGAATTTTTCTTATATATTTCATTCTCTTTTAATACTCTTTTATAATCTGATAAAATATCTATACTTTCAATTAATGCCTTGATGTCTGGATTACAATTCATACAACTTCCGCCTGCACATTCTATTATTTCTTTTTGTTGTTTACGAACTTTTAACATTAATTTTAATTGTTTTATTGTTTCTTCTATACTATTTTTCATTCTTCCTCCATTTCTAATGTGTTTAGTAACATTTGTTTTAAATCATTTAAAACTGGTTTAATATTTTTATGTAACTCATCATTATAATACTTAAATTCTTCACTTTCTATCATATTTGAAAAGCTTGTACCAATATTTAATATTGGCTCTTTCTCATCATTTATTGTAATATAACATTCTATTTTTAATATATTAATTCTATCTTCTATACTATTTTCTTTCACTTAAAACACCTCCTAATCTATTTTGACTAATACTCTAAAATTACCCTTTCTTTCTCTTTTTCTATGTGCAGGACTTTGATAAAAATATAATGTTTCTCTTTTTACTTTATACTTTTTTTGCAATTCATCAAGCGTTCCTATATCTAATAAATTTTCTCCTTTGTATAAAGCGTATTCAGCTGTTTTCACTATGTATTACTCCTCTCCTTGAAAATTTTAGACGTTCTATTTCTTAAACCATCATATACAGTTTTTCTTCCTTTTTTTAAATCTCGCATAACTTCATCTGCTCTGTAAACGTTTTCTGGGCATTCTCTACACTCATCTATTAATTCCTCTGTACTTTGGTCTATATATCCATAACAAAAGTATCTAGGCTTGCCTTCAAAAACAAATTCTACACTTGGTTTACCTCTATCTTTTATATCTGGTCTTAATTTAGCTTTGCAACTCATATCTTATTTACTCCTCTCTTCAACATTAAAAGTTTTTAAATGTCCCGTATTATCAATTAAATTTTCAAATTCTACATCTGTTAAACCAAATATTTCTATATATTCATAATCATAACAATAATCAACCATTATTCCATCTTCATCATATACTGTTCCCATATTGTCACCTAGTAAGTTTCTTGTATTAAATGCCTGTTCGTTGGGATAATTTTCTTGTAAAAATATTTTTAATTTATCTATTTTATTCATATCTTATTTACTCCTTTATCACTAAATTTGCTTTGATTAAATCATAAGTTATATTATATGTTAAATTACATATATCTAATATTTCATATCTTTTGTTTCTAATGTCTATACATGCAAAGTCATGTTCTTCTTTTCTTAAAACTAGTAAATGTGTATATTCATATTTTTTAAATCCATATTTTTCAAGTTCTTTTATATCTACATCATCTCTTATTTTTAGCATATCTATTCTCCTTCCTCTAATTGCTTTTCTACTTCATTTAATCTATCAATAAATTCTTGTAAAATTTTATAATCTGATAAATCTATTTTTATAGTTTCCAGTTCTTCAAATTCAATGTCTGAAACAGTTCCATAAAACAAGTGTGGCTCGTTTTTCATTACTATTATTTGTCTATTTTTTATATTATTATGTAAAAATTCTTTGCATACTTGATATAACGATTGCAATGCAATATCTTTTTCATACAACTTTTCATTTAATATTGCTATTTGCTTTTGTAATGGTTCTCTTGCTTTTTCATATTCAGTTTTACTAAGATTACTATTTAATTGTTTTATATCAGCTTCTAATTTACTATCTTTATATAAAAACATATCTATTCTCCTCCTACTTTATAGCAATTAGCCATATAACTTTCTTTTGTTAGTATTGTTTTTATGTCTTCTGCTAAAATAAAATTTGTATATCTACTATCAACTCTTATTTCTATTGGGTCCCATAAATCTCTTGGTTTATGTATATCTAATACTTCCATTCCATTTACATAGTCTCCAACTTCTATCAAGTCTATTAGTTGTTTGCTGTGTTTTACTATTTTATCCATTTGAAATGATACTGGAAAATTATATTTATTATTCATATTTACATATATTGTTTCATTTACTATTCTTGATACTCTTCCTATTCCAATACAATTTCTGTTATCCATATTAATTCTCACATAATCGTTTACTTCTATCATCTCTTATGTTCCTTTCATTTAATTTCTTCTATTTCTAGAATAACTTTACTTGATTTTCCATATTCAAAATCATCTCTAAAACCTTTTACAAAGTTTCTATTATCATCTTTTAACTTTCCTGCTTTTACCATACTGTCTAATATGAACTTTTTGGCAAAGCATACATTGTCTAAATCACGCCTTTTGTTTTCTTCAACCCATATAAAATGGATTTTTATTGGATTTTCATATACTGGTAATAAGTTTATATACCAGCCTATGTCTTTTTCAACATTTTTCTTCATATTAGCCCCTGCATACTTGTTTCTTCTGCATTCATTTATGTACTGGTTCAACGATGGCAGCCTAAATGGTATTTCTATTTTGTTCATCTTTTGCCTCCATACCTAAAATTAATCTGTACAGCTTATCTGCTACTTGAACAGCATTATCAAATTCTTTTCCACTTAGTCTTGCTACATATCTTTGTCCTTGACTATATGTTGCAACTGTTCTTATAGCACCATCTATACCACCTGTTGTTCCAAATTTTTCAAATGTCTCTTTATGATATCTTTGTTGTACTTCTTGAAAAGTTAACAAACTTTGTGTTGTTTTTACTCCTTGTTCTTTTTGTAGTTCTAATACCCTTTTAGCAATTTTATCAATCTCTTCATCTGTCATTTTTCTTTTGCTCCTTTTCTATGTAATTTTCACATCTCCAAACTCCGTTTAAAGTTTTCTAATTCAAGTCTATTACAGCCTCTACATTTTACACATTTACCGTTCTAACGGTGGATAATTATATTTCATAAGCTAGTCCTCTTTTATGCCCAAGTTCTATGTTTTTCAGATACCCATTCGTTGCCATCATATTCTTCAATTTCATAATCTACGTCGTCTGGTATTTCAATTACTTTTAATTTAGAGCATATTGTGTTTGCTTTTTCTTTTAATTTTCCAACAACTTTTATTAAGTCTTCATCTGTTCGTTTTACTTTTTTTGCAGAGAAACAATGTTTTTCCCATATGTATTCTGATATTTCTTCTCCGTTAATAATTTCTCCGAGGTCTTTTGTAAAACATAATGTAAATATATCTTCTTTAAATGAACTATCTATTTTTTTATAATATATTTCTCTGCCATCACATTCTGTACTATAAAAATATGATTTCTTTCCCTTTAACTTTAAATATTCTTCCGTTGCCAACTTAGATAAGCCGAAACCACCATATTGTGCATTAATTACTATTTTCATAACTACCTCCCTAAATTCTTGGTATATGATTCATATTTATTGCAATAAAACCGTTTTCTGTTCTCTCATATACTGCTACTGTTTTGCCTGTATATTGGCATTTCTTTTTATCTATTGCTTTTACATATCCCATTTTTTCTAATTCTGTTAATCTTGGTGCTGTATAATTTCTTTCTGTACTTGGTATAAAACCCAAATCAAATAATTCTACTGCTAATTCTTTCGCTGACTTAGGCTTGTCTAGTCTATTTAAAATTTGTATATATCTTATTTTTGTTTTATCTTGTATATCATTAAAACTCATTTGTCTTGTTTCTGTTGTAATCATTTGTTTATCACTTCCTCTACTTGAATCTTTTATCTATGCTCATTAAATCCATAAATAATTGGTCTTGTTCCTCTGCTGTTAATAGAGCATATTCATTACAATTTTTACATTCTGATATTATTCTAATTCTTTCGTTAGCATGGCCTTTTTCAATCTCCGCCTTATATTTATTAAATAAATTAATATAAATATCTTTATCTTGTCTATTTATGTTGGACACATCTACTCCCACATCTACTGTCATATTTACTGTCGTATCTACTGTATTATTTACAGTAGTTCTATTATTTACTGTAAAATTTACAGTGGATATTTTGTATTTATTAGGTTTTGACTTTGTTCCTTTTTCATATTCAAATAATTTATTTTCTATTAGCTTATCTCTACATCTTATTAATGTTTTTTCACTATTCATTTGCATAATACTCATCAATCTATGGTTATCTACTGAAATCCATTCGCTCCACCCGACATTTATTGAACAATGCTATTAGCTTGTACCACAATAACTGCGACGAACTTTGCAAATAATTTGTTTCGAGCCACTTCTCGAAGGCATTAATTAAATCTATATAACTCATAATGTCTTCTCCTTTTGTATAATATAAGGGCAAACTTTGTTGTCTGCCCCTGTTGTCTATTTTTTAATCACTTAATCCTATTGCTGAACCTATTGCTATTCCTAACCAAGCAATAAATCCTCCTACTTCACAAAAAATTATTCTTAATATTCCTAATGCTATTCCTAATCCGTTTATTGGATTTATTGAATTAACTATTTGTATTATTCCTCCTACAAGCATTAGCCATATTCCAACATATATTCCTAATATAATTCCTGCAATCGCTATTAAAATCCCTATAATTTTTTTCATTTTCTTTACCTCCTAATATTTTTTATAAATAACTTTTTCCTATTAATTTTATAAATTCTTCTCTTGTATGATTTTTTTCATATTCTTTTTGACATTCCTGTTTTAATCTCAAATCTAACTCATGTCCATATTTACCATGTACTCCGTATGTTCCTCTATGTTCTAAATATGTTAGCCATACTTTGAATCCGTTTTGCTCTGATATTTTTCTTTTTCCTGTACCAAAATATATATGATGTTCTTCTAGTCCATAAGTTTGTTCACTGATATAGCTTTCTTTTTTGCTTTGTAAAATTGATTTCATTTCTTGTCCCACTCTTTCAATAAACTTTCTATTTCTGCATCTGATTTTGTTTCTATTCCATAAGCTTTACAGTCTTGAACTACTCCATCTATTAATCTTGACATTTGTTTTGAATTAAAAGAACTAGAGCCATAATAAGCATTGATTATTTTAAATTCTGTATCATCTATATATGTTGTATCTGCTATTTCGCAAAACCAAGCTATTCCTTGTGCTACCCACATTTTTTCAAATGTTTTTATATTCTCTGTTTCTATCCTAAATCTTCTGAATATTCCTAGTTTTTTTACTCTTCTTTTGTATTCTTCTATTGTATCTATTTCTGCTAACTCACATAATTCTTGCAAAAGTTTCCAAAAATAATTATTTGCATTAGTTGTTCTTTTCTTTATATATTTCTTTGCTTCTATTTTTAGTTTTAAGCCTTTTAGTTGTTCTATATCTGATAACTTGTCCTTTCCATCAATTAGAAAGCTTATTTTAGGTTTTCCTGTCTTATAATCTATGTTTATTTCTTCTAATGTTCCTGTAGTTTGCATTTAACCACCTACTTTTGTTCTTCTATATTCTCTTGATTTTCTTCTTGTGGCATTTCTGAACTTTGTTTATTTGCGTCATCTAATATCATCATTAAAGCCTTTTTTATAATTGGATCTGTTTTTTCATTACTATATAACCAGTCACAATAATTTCCATCTTTATGAACTAGCTCTATTAATGTTGTTCCTTTATATTTTCCAAAACTTAATTTAAGATTTTTAGCTTGTTCAATAGTTAGTGTTGCATCTTGTTCTTGTTGTATAAAATCTCCCATATCTTCAATATCTTGTGTAAATACTTCACTTAAACTAGCAACCTGTAAAACTGCATCTATAAATGCTCTTTTTTTAGCCATTTTTAATATTGTATTTACCAAACTGCATATATCTGGATTATTTATTTTGTATTTTGTTCTACCGTATTTGTCTGTAAATTGCTCACTTTGTCCAACATAATTTTCTGGTATTTCATCAACATTTATAAATCTGTATTTTTTCTCTTTACTATTACAACTTCCAACTCCTTGTGCAACTGGTTGTCCATTTCTAAATAATGTACATCTAATGTTGTAACTAAAAAATTCTTTGTCATAATCTTCTGTTGTTTGTAAAAACTCATATTCTGGATTCAATCCAAATAACATACAAATTTTTTCTCCACCTGGTTTTAATAATGTTGGTTTACTTGTTCCTGGTACTTCTCCAAAATCATGTCCTTTTTTCAAAGTCTTTTGAACAACATTTTGCATTTGTTGTATTTTGGCCATTGTATTGGCTATATTATCTATTTCAACTGTATCTATAATACTTAAAGCATTTATTTCATTACTCATTTTTTATTCCTCCTACTTTATTCTTAAACTTGTATTTTGTGTATTTATATTAACTCCTGCTGGTATTTCTCCTGTTGCTTTAAAATGTTCTTTTATAGATGTTTTATCTATTTTTACTGTTACAACTTCTGTTTTGTACTCGCTAGGTATTTCATCTTCATTTATAATTTCTACACTAGGCGGATTTTTTACTATGTTTAATGTCCCTAATGGTGTTTCTAGTTTTGTGAATCCACCTTGTTCCATACATTCTTTTACATATTCTTTAAATTTTGTAAGTCTGTTTTCTAATGTCTTTCTTTGCTCTGAAATTCGTTTTTCTTCGTTTTTCATTGCTTCAATAGTTAATTCTATATTTCTTGTATAGCCAATTAAATTTTGGCTTTTTTGTTGTAATAATTCTATTAATTCTCTTTCTACTTTCTTTTTATCTTCTTCTGTCATTTCTTCCTGTGCCATTAGCATTGGAAACGCATTTGTTATTTGATATAAACTTAAATCTTGCATTATTCTTCACCCAACCTTTCATATATTTCATCTTCATAATGTTCATCGTCTTTTTCTAGTAAATATTCTAGATAACTGTCATAATCATTGTTCGTTTCTATATAGTCACCTTCGACCATTCTATTTTCTAACATTTTCTTCTCCTTCTTGCATATCTGATTATTTTGTGTTAAAATAAATACAGATATGAATTTATATAAGTTTATGTTCTGAACTAATTTTCTGATTTGCCGTCTGAAATTAGTTCTTTTATTTTGTCATGTTTTGATACTATTGTATCTTTGTCATTCATTATTCTTGTTATTTTGTTTTTGAATAATTCGTTTTCTAAATTTTCATTTCTTAAATCTTCATTTGCATCTTTTTGCTCTGCTAATTTTTTTTCTGTTTCTTTCAAATACACATTGACTACTAATGCTCCTGCTAAGAAACCTATACACATTCCAAATATCATTTTTTCACCTTCTTTACTTTTTATTTTCCACCTGTTATAATTTTGTCGAAAGGTGGTGTGTCTTGTGACTGATAATGAGTATCATCAAAAAATTTATAATGCTAAAACACCTTCTGAACGTGAATTAATTAATAATGAGTTCTTAAAATCAAAACGTAAAATTAGAAAATTACAAAATTTTAAGAAATGGTGTTTTGACAATATGTTTAATATAATTAATGCTATCATTACCCTTTTAGCTTTAATAGTCGCAATATTAAGCTTACTATTGCAATTAAAAGAGCAGACACCGACATAATTAAATTTAATATTTGTAGTTTTGTTGGTTTCTGCCAACTTTTCTTTTTTTCATTCATATGTTTTCCCCTCCTAATAAGTCATTCCTTGCAAAAACATAAATATCGTTCCTGCTACTGATAATGACCAAAATATTAAAAATACTGTAGCTTGTCCTATTCTCATATAAACCTTATTTTTGTCTATTCTAAAATTCTTCCATGTTCTTTTCATTTGTGTTTACCTTCTTTCTAACTAAATTTTCTAATTTGATAAATATTAGATTTTTTCTTATTTAGCATTCCTTTTTCTTCAAGTGCTCTTTCTCTTTTTTGGTGATAATAATTGTCATAATCTTCTGCAAATACAAATATCTGCTTTCCTCTTTTTTCATGCGGTAATTCATTTGCTATTTCGTAAGCTTTATCTTTTCCGCATCCTTCTAATCTTTTAATTTGTTGTACTGTGTAATATCTTGATTTTATTTCTTCCATACTCTCACCTTCTTTCTTTTTAGTATCGGGTTGTGGTTATTTATTTTGTTTACTATTGTCAACATTTTTTATAAAAAAAATATCATCAAAGTTACAATTTAATGCTTTACATATATTAACTGCCAATTCTGGGCTTGGGTTTCTTTCTCCTTTTGTTAATAATGATATAGAAGTAGGATTTGAATTAGCTCTCCTTGCTAATTCTCTATATGTAAAGCCTGCTGTTACTATCTTTTCTATAAAATTATCTATGTCCTTTATATATACTGTTCTATTTGCCATTTATTTTTACACCACCTTTCTTGGTTGACTGTTGTAAACATTATATCATTAAGTTTTCGATTGTCAATACTTTTTTAAAAATTTTTTAAAAAATATTTACAATTGTAAATTTATATAGTATAATTACCTTTGTAAGGAGGTTGTCAACATGGAATTTTCAAAACTTGAACTTGCTAGATATTTAAAAAGCATTAGAGAAAATTTAGGATATAGTATATATGAAGTTAATAAATTATGCCAAATATCCCCTAGCTATTTATCTTTAATGGAAAATGGTAAACGAAGACCTAGTCCAATTATTTTAAAAAAATTATCTTCAATATATAATATAGATTATAATGATTTACTAACAAAAGCTGGTTTTTCTGAATTGATTGAAAAAAATGAAAAATCACAAAATAATGATTTTCGTTATGCAAATCATAACGGTATTAATACAGAAGGACTTGATGAAAATGATATTGAAGAAATAAATAGATTTGTCGAATTTATAAAAAACAAAAAGAAAAATGAAAAGAAATAATGGAGGCTACAATGAATAAGAATAATAAAATAAAAGAAAATAAAATTGTTTTATCAAAAGATAAGAAAATTATTATTATATTATCAATTTTGACTATATTATTATTTATGTTCGGAATTGTTCTTTTGATAAATATAAATAAAAATCAATCTCAAATTCGTGAATTGCAATCTCAAACTACCAATTTAAACTCTATTATTTCATCTTTAAATAATTCAAATAATGATTTATCTTCTAAAATTGAAAATAATAAATCAAAAATTGAGGAATTAGAAAATAATAATAATCAGTTGCAAAGCACTAAAGAAGAAATAGAAAAAGAAAAAGATTCATTAAAAAATAAAAATGCCAATCTTGAAACAGATATTAAACAATTAAAAAGAATTTATTCTTCTTTAAATTCAAAAATATCTTCTACACAAAATGCAGTATCAAACAATAAATCAGTTGAACAAGCTTACGAAGTTGGTATGTGGAGTAGTACAGTAACATATCCTGAATATTCACAAACTACTAATAAACGAGAAGAAGTTACTACTATAACAGAATATAACTTCAAAGATAATGGTGATTTTTATATTAATAGAGAAAAAGTTGGAACTTATAAAAATGGTTCAATCTTTTTTAAAGACCCAAATGATTCAAATTATAGAACCGCATTATATAAAATATATAATAATACATTGTATGTTAATCTGTATAAAACTAGTAGAAACATTTATGTAAGCACTTCTTTTTATGAATGCACAAAAAAATAAAATAAAAAAAGAGGATTTAGATGAATACTTTAGATATGTATAAAATCGCTGAGAATGAAAAAATAGATATTTTAAATTATAAGTGGACAAATACTAAGGCTAGAATATTTGAAATAGATAATAAATATTATATTGCTTTAGATAATAAACAAATAAATAATAGTATTGAAGAAAAAGAAATTTTAGCAGAAGAACTTGGTCATTATTATTGCAATGCTTTATATTATCTTGATACTGATAATATACAAAAGAAAAAATGTGAATATAGAGCAATTAAGTGGGCTTATTCAATTTTAGTTCCACTTCAAAAATTAAAAGAAAAACTCACACAAGGTCTTAATTTGTATGAATTGGCAGACTACTTCAATGTAGACTGTAAATATATGATTGAATGTATTGACTTCTATGTCGAAAAATATGGTGTATTAGTTTAATATAAAAAGGAATAGATGTAATCAAATCACCACAACCCGATACATTTATTCCCTACACACTATTGAAAGTGATTAGTATTATATTATCAAAAAATACCTTCATTTTCAATAGTTTATTAAAAATAAATTATAAAAAATGGAGGTATTTTATTATGAAAGTAAGTATTAGAACAAACAAATTAAAAAAGGGAAAAAGTTATACAGTCTTTATTGACTATGGAATTGTCAATGGAAGCAGAAAAAGAGAACCACTTGAAACCTTTTCCAAAAAAACAGATGCTGAAAATTATCAATCAAAAATTCAAACTGATATAAATAATAACACATTTATCAATATTCCCAATATAACTTTTTCAGAAGCAATAAATGAATGGATGGAAAATTATGTTGCAAATAACTGTGAACCCAATACCGCTTCTGGGTATAAATTAATTAATGAAAAATACTTAAAGCCTTGTTTAGGCCATATTCCTTTTAAAATTATTAGTAGTACAAAAGGTATTGACATTATTAATGATTACTATAAATATTTGAGATTTGATTTGTCTAATGAATTTGAAACAACAAAAACAGGCAAGAAAAAACAAAAGAAAAATTTATCTTATTCATCAATAGAGCATCACAAAGCCCAAATATCAGGCATATTTACATATTTTATGAATAATAAAAAGATTTCACGTAATATTTGTCTAAATACGGTTATTCCAAAAACAGAAGAAGAAAAAATGCGAGATACCGTAGTTGATAATATTGAAGATTTTGAAGATGACGAACTATATGAGGATGAAGAATTTATTACACCAGAACAAGCAATTCAAGTTTTAAATTTATTTATGAATACATGTATGATGGTTCCTGTTTGTCTAGCAACCTTTATGTCTTTAAGAAGAAGTGAAATCGCAGGGCTATTAAAAACCAAAGTAGATAAAGAACATATGAAACTCACTATAAATGCATCTCGAGTAAGATGTGGCAAGCAAACTATATACAAAAAAAGAAACAAAAATAAAACTTCAACTAGAAACTTATATATTCCTAAAATAATGTTAAATGTATTAGATGCAGATGAAAAAAGACAACAAAAAAATAGAGAAATATTGGGAAATAAATATATTGAATCCAAATTTCTCTGTGTTATGGATGATGGAAAACCTATCAGAGTTGATTATATTACAGTGAAATTCAAACAAGTATTTGATAAATTCATAACAGAGCAAACTGAAATAGCAAAACAAAAAGGCGAAAAATTTAATTTTCCATATATTACACTACATAAGCTAAGACATCTAAATATAAGTGCATTATTAGCAAATGGTGCATATCTAACAGATGTACGAGATAGTGCCGGACATTCAGATATTGAAACAACTATGCATTATACACATAATTACACAGAAGGAAAAAAAGAAATAGCAGATAAAATTGATGAAATATATACCCCTCTTTTTTATTTAAGATAAGTCGACAACTTATCTTTTTCTATTTTATACTATATTATACTTAGTGTATGGACAAGTTTTGGACAAGTATGTATATTTTGAAATAAAATAAAAGACTCCCAAATTAATGAAAGTCTTGATATTACTGGCTGGGGTACTGTGATTCGAACACAGGAATGTCGGAGTCAGAGTCCGATGCCTTACCGCTTGGCGATACCCCAATATAGAATCTAGTCTTATACTATCACAATTCAATAATTTTGTCCATAACCATATAAACTAAATTTAAAAAAATTATAGTTTTAGAATAAAATTTTATACTATTTTGAAGTATCACACAAGCAATACACTTATTTTATATTAAAAGTACCAACATCTTTATTCCAAGTATCTATAACATACTGCTTTTCCGTATTTGGAACCAAAGCAATTCTAAAAGCCGACATTGGTTTATCTTTTGCATACATACACTCTTGACCATTTGAACTAGTCTTAATCCAACCAACATTATCAACAAAAATTTGATAAACAATTGAAAAATACGAATAATCTTTCAATTTAAACCTTATACCTGAAATTCCATATTTATACTGACCTGCAATAACAGTAGGAATTGGATTATTTCCATTTAAATCAGTATTCCTATCACTATTTATTCCACTACCTCCTAATTGAAAATATTTTTTTTCTTGCATTGTTACCAAATCAGAAGATTTCATAGACTTGAAAGAGCCGTCCAATGGATTATATCCATAATTATATATAACATTAGAAGTTTTACATTTTCCATAACTACCTTCACCCCAATGTGTATAAATATATGAACTTCCTTGTACAAAATCCTCATCAACATTTCCACTAATATTAAATGCTAATGCTTCTGTTTTATAAATAGGATTTTCAGCTATCGCATTTTTTCCTGCAATATCATAATTTCCATATCCATATGACCAGCCTACCATTGAATTGTGTGAAGCATAGACAATATTAATATATGTAGCTTTTGTTATATTAATTGTAACACTTCCATTATTTCCTGCAAAATCTACAATTGGTAATTCATATGATATATTATTTGTAAATTTTTTCTCTATATCCAATCCATCTTTTGAAAATTTCCAGCCTTCAACTTTCCTTATTTGTTCACTTAATTTTATATTAGCATTTACTTTACCATCTGATATTTTATTTTCTATAAGTTCTCCTGTTGGAGCAATATTATCAATAGTTATTTTTGTATTAATTTCTAACAAATCGCTTTCAAGTTCTCCAGAATCTTTTGCAGTTCCTTCTAAAATATCTAATTTAAGTATTCCATTTCCTTGTAAACTACTTAATTCAATATCATATATTTTTCCATTTTCTATGTCTTGAATTTTATTATATTTTATATTTACATTTTTAACAATTTTATCACTTATTTTTACTTTCACATGCTCATTATCAAGAAAAACTTCTTTTAAATTCTTGTCCGTAACTTTTATTCTTACTGTTATAATATGTGTTTTATTTGCATAATTAGTATATTTCGAATTAGTATTTTTTATATCAACTAATTCTATTTTGGGTTTAGTTCTATCTATATTCAAATTTGCAAAACAAAATTCATTTTGAAATATATATTTAGCATATATAGTTGAATATGAAAATATTATAAAAGTTCCTATTAACAAACATATAATAGTTCTAATAAAAAATTTATTTTTTATTTCTATCACCTCCTACCATTCTTCTTCACCTAATACAAATACATTAAATTGGTATTTTCTTATATTTTGTGAATCAATAGTATCTTGAAAATCATTAATATCTGTATCAATCTTTTCTTCATAATCCCAATACCAACATACATTTATATTAATCTCTTCATTCTTTCTGATATATCCATATAATTTTTCAGATAATCCTTCTAATGTATTTGATTCTGCCAATAGTTTTTCACCTTGTAATGCTTTAAACTTTAAATTTTTAGGTTTTTCATTAATACTTTGGAATTTTATTTGATATTTCAAATTTTGATTTGAGTTTAATTGAATGTAAAAACTCCCTTTTGTTCCAGGTGCTATCTTTTCATTGATAGAAGTTTTTTTATCATATGTATCTAATAAATTTATTGATTTAAAATTCATATTTTTGTAATTAACTTTAAAAATATATTTTTCTTGATTTATTTGTTTTGAGCTATTTACTTGTGTACTAATATCTTCTCCTTTAAAAAATAATTTTAGGAATAAAAAATCATCATTTTTATGTACTTTTGAAAAATTAGTATTTAAAAATATAATTGAAAATATGATTATCAAGCTTAGAATAAGAATCAGTTTTATTAATTTTTCTTTATATTTCATACCATCACCTTATGCCTTTTCTTGCTCTGTATGAACTCTTACTTGAATTTTTTCCATAATATCATTTATTGTATTTGTCTTATTCTTATCATATGTTATTTTTATTTTGTAATTTCTTTCTTCTTTCTTATCCTTAGAAATTTTTATATATTCTGTTTTATTATCTATTAGATTTATTTTATTTTCATTTTGATATAATTCTATATTTATTGAATCATCTAAATTTGATAATATTTCAATATAGTATTTTAAATCTGTTTCTGATAATTTATTTTCTTCATTATAATTTTTCACTTTAAAACAGTATTCTCCATATTTTTTTGTTTCTGTAATATCTATACTCGGATTATTTTCAATAACCAATATTGGTTCAGCTATTTGAGCTTGTCCCCTTATTATTACTTCACCTATAATTTTAGCCATACTATATCCACAAAACATTAATAGTATTACAATTATAATCACTAATGTAGCTGTTAGTAATTTTCCATTTTTACCATCTTTGCTTTCATTTTTATATATTTTTCCTTTTTGGATTATTGGTACATCCATATATTTTGCATTTTCTTTTTTATTCATTTATCCTCCCATATTTTTATAAAAATAACATTTTCATATTTTTTATTTTTATTCTAATTTTGTGGCATAACTTGTGTTCCTGAAACAATTACATCAAATGTATAATTTTTAATTTGTTTTGCTTCGTCTGTATCTAATTTATCATTTTTTGCAATTTCTTGTGGTGTTGAACCTGTTTCATATTTCCAGTTCCAAGCTATTGTTATTGTTTTGATTTTTTCATTGTCATTTGAATTAATAGTTCCTATTATTTGATCTTGTAATTCTGTTAATGAATTAAATGTTTTTCCATCATATTCGAATTTTAAATTTGTAGGTTTTTTGGATTCATTTTCAAATTTGACATTATAATTAATTCCAACATCTGCACCTGTTGCATCTACTTTTATTTGAAAAGTTCCAGCTGTGCCTGGTGCAATTTTGTTGTTTACTAATGTACTATTATTTATGGTTGATTTTAATGAAATTGTTTGCATTTTTTCTGCATTTTCATTTACCTTAAAACTCCAACTAGCAACATCTGCTGTTCCATTTCCTGTAACTTTGGACATATATTTAGCATATGCTCGTCCTCCTATAAATGATACTAATATTGCAACAATTGCAATAACTATTAATACTATTTTTTTACTCTTTTTCAATAGCATTCCTCCCTTTTATTAAATTTTGTTTTTGGATTTTTTTAGATTTTAGATTTTTAAGCAAAGTTCATATGAACCGCTTTTTGAATTAAATTATAAAAAATATGAAAATGTAAGTTGATTATACTTCGGAATTTTTGATTTGTCAACAAAAACATTTCGACAAAAAACGACAAAAATAAGCAATATTACAGTTCAGTAAAAATAAAAAAAGTTGCTTTAAGATATAATATATCAATATTTAAAGTCAAAGACCCAATGGTAGACCCCAGATATGTTTTTGACTAAAAATATTGATATATTATCTCTTAAAACAATTTTTTCTTATTTTCTATTTACTCCAATTATACCTCCTAATATTCCAAATATAAATGCTGTTATTATCATTATAATTGATTGCAAATTCAAAGAAAACTTCCAATTCAAAATACTAGATACTAAATATATTATCAATATATATATTCCTCCTATTAATCCACCATTAATAAGTCCATTTTTCTTTATTTTTATATTTCCTATTGAACTTCCTATTAATATACTTATTGCTGTTATTATCATTATTACTGGATTTATAACATTTTCTTCTATATTTGTATATGTTAAAATAATAGAAAAAATAAGTAATAGCAAAACAGTTGTTATTAGTGATATTCCTACTCCTTTAATTATATTTTTTAACACACTATTTTCTTTTATCTGTAAATTTTCCATACTTTTCCCTCCATAATATTTAAATTATTAGATACTTTTTGTTACAGTTCAATAATGACTTTTTTAAATTATATGAAAAAGTTTTCAAAATATACTTGACAAATCAATAATAAATGAGTTAAAATAAAAAAGTGCCAAGAACAAGCACGGATAAAACTATGGTGGATGTAGCGTAGTTGGTTAACGCGCCAGTTTGTGGCACTGGAGACCGTGGGTTCGAGTCCCATCTTCCACCCCAGTATATATTGGACTGTAGCCAAGCGGTAAGGCACCAGACTTTGACTCTGGCATGCGCTAGTTCGAATCTAGCCAGTCCAGCCATTCGTATAAACAACTTTCAAAAAATGAAAGTTGTTTATTTTTTGTATGCCTAACCAAATATCTAATAACAAATAAATAAAATAATTGCTAAAAAACTCAACAGACACATCGTTGCAAAGTAAAAATTTTAATGCTATAATAAAATTGTCTATTAATACGAAAAATATTGAAAGGATCCAAATAAAATGGAAAAGAAAAGAAAATTATTTTGTGAATATGGACCAATTGCTTATAAAATATCCCTCTTTAAAGAAGCTAAAAAGAAAGATTTTATAGATTTTAAGAACGGAAAAAAATTTGCCAAAAAGAAAAATAAAGAAAACTTTGAATATATCTGGAAAGGAGACGCCAAAGTTTTACTTAGAAAATTACATGGAGTAGATATGCGGGTTACAAAAAAACAAAGTTAAAAACTTACAATTAGCAAGTCAAAAGATAGATGGAATAATTGTAAATCCAGGAGAAGAATTTTCTTTTTGGAATTTAGTAGGAAATGCAACAAAAAGAAAAGGATATTTAGATGGCTTAGTTATTAGTAATAGTCAAATAAAAAAGGGGATTGGAGGAGGCTTATGTCAAATGGCTAATATGATACATTGGTTAGTATTACATACACCTTTAAAAGTCACTGAATTACATCATCATTCAGACGCCTTATTTCCAGATGTAAAAAGAAGAGTCCCTTTTGGAACAGGAACTTCAATTAGTTATAAAGCATTAGATTACAGATTTAAAAATACTACGGAATATCCAATTCAAATAAGAGTATGGCTAGATGACACATTTCTTTATGGAGAAATCAGAAGTACAATTCCTTTAAAAGAAAAATATAAGATTATAGAAGAAGATAATCATTATTCTAAGGACAAATATGGAATTTTTTATAGAAATAGTAAAGTATATAGAATAACTACTGATAAAAAGACAAATCAAGAAATAAAAAAAGAATTGATATTAGATAATCATTCACAAGTTATGTATGATTATGATTTAATACCAAAAGAAGAAATTAGGGTGTGAATATGATTTTAGATGATATATTAAAAATATTAAAAGAAAAATCTAGTAATAAAGCATATACAATAAACAATAAAAGCTATTCTTATAAACAACTATATAAATTCGTATGCAATATATATCACTTTTTATTAAAAGAAAATAAAGAAAAAAAGCCCGTTGTCGTTTATGGACACAAGGAAATTTATATGAAAGCAACATTTATAGCATGTTCTTTTGCCGGAATGACTTATGTGCCAATAGATAATAGTATGCCTAAAGAAAGAGTGGAAAAAATTATAAAACAAATAGATCCGTTATTAATTATAGGAAAGAATATATCAAAAGAAAAAATTTATGAGATAATGAATGAAGATAGTTATAATGAGATAAATGATATATATTTGAAACCAGATAACATTTACTATATTATTTTTACATCAGGAAGTACAGGAGTTCCTAAAGGCGTAAAAATAACTTATAAAAATTTGAACTCTTGTATAAATTGGTTAAAAAATATAACAAAAATAAGAAAAGGTGTTGTCCTTAATCAAGCAAATTTTTCGTTTGATTTATCGGTTGCAGATTTATATTTGAGTTTGATAAGTGAAAGTGAGCATTATATAATAAATGAAATTTTACGGGTTAGATTTTAATAAAACTTTTGAACAATTAAATTTAAGTCAAGCAAATCTTTTAGTAGCCACTCCCTCATTTGTAGATTTATTGCTGTTAGATAGGTCATTTGGAAAAGAATTAATGCCTAATCTACAAACAATTTTATTTTGTGGAGAAAAATTATTAAAATCAACTATTAATAAATTATATTCTAGATTTGACAGCTTACAGATAATAAATAGTTATGGACCAACAGAATGCACTTTTGCAGTTACAAGCACCCATATAAGTAAAGATATGCTAAGTAGCGAAAATGTACCTGTGGGATTTCCAAAAAAAGATGTAAGCATATATATCGTGGATGAAAATAGAAATAAAATGCATGATGGAAAAATTGGAGAAATACTAATTACAGGTGAAAGTGTTGCAGATGGATATGTAGGAAATATCTCAAATAATTCTTTTTTTGATTATGATGGAAAAAAAGCATATTTAACTGGTGATTTAGGGTATATAAAAAATGGTATGCTATACTATAAAGCAAGAAAAGATAGGCAAATAAAGTTCAAAGGTTATAGAATTGAACTTACAGATATTGAAGAAAATTTGCAAGAATTAGATTATATTAATAAGGCTGTGGTAATTAGAAATGCTAATAATGATGACAAGGTTTTAAATATAATTGCATTCGTAAGTTTAAAAGACAATGTAAATAAAACTGAATTAGAAATTATACAAGACTTGCAGAAAAAAATACCAGACTATATGTGTCCAAAAATAAAAATTATTAAGAATTTTCCATTAAATACAAATGGAAAATGTGATGAAAAGAGACTTTTGGAGGAATTTTAAAATGGAAGAAAAAATTATAGCAATAATCGAAAATTTAACAGGATATACGAAATTAAAAGAAAATAGAGATATAGATCTATTAGAAAATGAAATTCTTGATTCCTTAGCATTTATTGAATTAATAACTACTTTAGAGGAAGAATTTGATATAGAAATTCAACCTACACAGGTTGAGCCTAATACATGGAGAAATATTAAAAAAATTTCTGATTTAGTAGAAAAACTGAAATAAAAACAATAAAAAAGTTTAAGGAGCATCAAAAAGATGCTCCTAAGATTTATACACTATTACAGGTATATTTTTTTCAATTGTAGCAAAAATTTCCTTAGCCTTTTCAGGCGGCAAATTCACACATCCATGTGAACCATTCTTAATATAAATATCACCACCAAATTCTTTTCTCCATGTTGCATCATGAAGTCCAATATTACCATTAAATGGCATCCAATAATCAACCCAAGTTTCATATTCTGGTTTACCATTTTTATCTTTTTCTCCAACTAACGTTTTTCCTTTTCTCTTATAATTAAGATAATACACCCCTGTTGGAGTTTCATATTTTTTATTTACGTCTCCTGTTACACAATCTGTTTCTATTTTCAACTCTCCATCAATATAGACCCAGACATGTTGTCTTGTTAAATCTATTTCAACATAAGAATTTCCAATTCCATCATTTTCTGATGAAACTTCTTCATTTTCGTAAACAGGTTTACGTATAACATTTTTACCTGATGACAAGTCTTGTGTTAACTGTAAAAGTTCAGCTTTTACATCAATCCTATATCCGTAATTACCTGGATTTACATCAACACTTTTCTTTTCATCAGTTGGTTTAAAACTTCTAACCTTTCCAGTAGTATCTACTAATGATTTTAACTCATTAGAAACAAATTCTTCTACATTTTGTTTCCAAATTTCGTCATCAAAATATGGTTCTCCTTCATCATCCAATGGAAGCCATAAATGTAAAATATCTGCATCTAATTTATATTTTTTTCCATTTGGAAGTAGATATTCTACATATGTAGAAATTCTATTATTATCTTCTAAATAATCCTTTGGATCTTCTACCTTATACAACTCATCTCCAATTGTAGCTGTATTTTCTCCGGCAGCAATCGCATTTTTTATTGCATCTATAACATCTTTTTTATCAAGATAATATGAATCTTTATTTGATGCAATAAATTTTTTCTCTTCTTGACTGTATGAACAAGAAGATTTTGATTTATCTTTCATATATTCTTCACTCATTTGTTCTAATGAATCAATTTTATTTTCTAGCATTGTTTCATTATATGAATATACTACTTGATATTCTCTTTTCTGTGCCTTACTATTCCAGGCTTTATCCTTCATTTCCTCCAATTTTGGTTCTATATCATTCAAGCAATAATCAAAATCATGAGCCTTTAATGAAACTATATCATTATTTTTTAATATAATTATAAACTCTTCATTTTGTTTTAATTTTAACAACTGTGTTGCATCATCAATTGTTAATTCTGAACAATCTAAACCATTAATAATAGTTTCTTCTGGAAATTGGTTCTTCTTTTTAAACATATCTAATACGAAGCAACCTAGTGTGATAATTAAGATCAATTCTATTACAAAAATTCTTACTTTCCACTTAATTTTCCGAAGTCTTTTTGCTTTTTCCCTTTCATTCATCTTCATAAATCCTCCTTAATCATTTAAAATTTTTATTATGATTTTTATACAGAACAATGTTTTTATTATAACTTTTATTTAACATAATGTCAACTTTTATTTGACTTATTTCTTTAACCTATGTATAATATTGTTACAGTTAAAAATGATTTCTATATAAGAAAGGACACTAAAATGAGAAATTATTTAGAAAAATTAGAATATCCAAAGATATTAGATATATTATCAAAACAAGCCCTAACATACATCGGCAAAGAAAAATGTTTAACACTAAAACCATCAAAAGACAAAAATGAAGTAGAAAACATGTTAAAAGAAACAGAAGAAGCACTCAACATTTTATATAGATGTAACACACCTCCAATCTCTGAAATAGCAGACAATACAAAAAATATAAAAACAATTGAATCATATGGAACACTATCTATAAAATCAATATTAGAATTAACAAACATTTTAAAGATGTCAGATGAACTAAAAAAATATTTTTACAATGATTTTTTAGAAAGCACTGAATTCACATATCTATCAGACATTTTCTCAAAACTATATTCAAATAGTTCAATAATTGAAAAAATATCTTACAGTATAATTGACGAAAACACAGTTGACGACAGAGCTTCAAAAAACTTAGCATCCATTCGTAAAAAACAAAGAAATATCGAGCAAGATATAAAAACAAAATTAAATACATTTTTACACTCACCTACATATTCAAAATACATACAAGAAAATGTTATTACAATTAGAAACGACCGTTATGTAATACCTGTAAAAGATGAATATAGAAGTCAAATAAAAGGATTTGTACACGATATTTCAAGTTCTGGCTCAACAGTATTTATTGAACCAATTTCAGTTTTCGAATTAAATAATGAGCTTGCTAATTTAAAAAATGAAGAAAACCTAGAAATAGAAAGAATTCTACAAGAATTAAGTAAATTATTTTATCCATATGCAAATGAAATAAAAGAAGATATCGAATGTATTGGTAAACTTGATTTTGCTTTTGCCAAAGCTAAATATTCTAGAAATATAAATGGTACAACACCTATCATAAATACACAAAAACAAATCATTTTAAAAGATGCCAGACATCCACTTTTAGACCCACAAAAAGCTGTTCCTATTTCACTAGAATTAGGCACCTCCTTTAACACATTAGTTATAACAGGTCCAAATACAGGAGGTAAAACTGTTACACTAAAAACAGTTGGACTACTAACAGCAATGGCATGTAGTGGGATAAATATTCCAGCATCAACAAAATCATCAATCTATGTATTTGACAACATTTTTGCTGACATTGGTGATGACCAAAGTATTACAGAATCACTTAGTACATTTTCAGCACATATGACAAATATTGTTGATATTGTAAAAAATTCAACAGAAAATTCATTAATTTTAGTTGATGAATTAGGCTCTGGAACAGACCCTGTTGAAGGTGCTTCACTTGCTATCAGTGTTTTAGATTTCTTTAAATCTAATTCATCTTTAACTGTTGCAACAACACATTACCAAGAATTAAAAAAATATGCGTTAACAACTGATGGTTTTGAAAATGCTTCTGTTGAATTTGATGTAAATACACTATCACCTACATATCATCTATTAATTGGTGTACCTGGAAAAAGTAATGCATTTGAAATTAGTAGAAAACTTGGCTTGCCAGCTTCTATTATTGATGAAGCTAAAAATAATTTAACTAAAAATGATATTGACTTTGAAGAATTGCTTAAAAATATTTATGATAATAAATCTAAAATCGAGAATGAAAAATTAGAAATTTCTAAAAAATTAAATGAAATTTCAGAACTAAAAAAATCACTAGAACGTGACAATGCAAAACTTAATGAACAAGAACAAGAAATTATTAATAATGCAAAAATACAAGCTAGAAATATTTTACTTGAAGCAAAAGAAGAAGCAAATGAAATCATTTCTAAAATGAATGATGTTTCTAAATCTAATATTGATTTAAATAATTTAAGAAACAAATTAAATACTGATATCAAAAATATTTCTGTATCTTATTTAAATAAAAATGTTAAAAAGGAGTCTAAATCTTCTATTTCAGTTGAGGAAGCTAAAACTAATACAGAAGTTTTTGTAACTACTTTGGGACAAAATGGAATTATAGTTTCTAATGTATCAAAATCAAATGAAGTTCAAGTTCAAGTTGGTAGTATGAAACTTAGTGTTAATTTAAAATATTTGGAAAAAATAAACAAGACTGAAAAAGCAAAAAATAAATCAACAAGTTCTTATAGTTCTGTATCTAAGGCAAAACATGTTAGTTCAGAAATCAATGTTATTGGATTAAATGTTGACGAGGCTGTTTTCATTATTGATAAATTTTTGGATGATTGTTGTATTGCAAATCTTCAAACTGTAAGAATTATTCATGGAAAAGGTACTGGAAAACTTCGTGAAGGTATCCATAAATTTTTAAAATCAGATTCCCGTGTTAAGTCTTTTAGAATAGGTACCTATGGTGAGGGTGAAATGGGAATTACAGTTGTAGAATTAAAATAAAAAAAATAGGGATTAGAAGCCAAGTCTTCAATCCCTTTCTTAATATATAATAATTACATTTTTATTTTAAATCAATTTCTATTTTCTTATTTTCTTTTAAATCAATCCTTCTATATTTAACTCCACAACAATCAAACAATTTTCTTGAAGCAATATTATTATCAGAATCAGCATATTTATCAGACAAATAAACAACCTCTTTAATACCTGACTGGATAATAATTTTAGCACATTCATTACAAGGAAATAAATCAACATATATCTTAGCGTTTTCCAAATCTTTCTTACTTCCTCTATAATTCAAAATAGCATTCATTTCTGCATGACAAACATAAGGATATTTTGTATCTAAGTTGTTGCCTTCTCTTGCCCATGGAAATTCTTCATCACTAAACCCATTTGGTGCTCCATTATATCCAATTGACAAAATTCTGTTATCATTACTTACAATACATGCTCCAACTTGTGTTGATGGATCTTTACTTCTCATTGCTGATAATTTGGCTATTGACATAAAATATTCTTCCCAACTTATATAATTTTCTCTCTTTTTATTTATATCTCCGCTCATATAAAAGCCTCCTTTAATTTCATCTTTTATATGAACATATTACTATATTATTTTCAAAATATCAATACTTTTAAACAATATACATTATCTCATTATTAGGAAAATATTTTTTCATTTGTTCCCTTAAAAAAATTTCTCCATCTTCTCTGTACTGATTTTTATACATATATTTTCCTTTTCCTCTACCTGTCATTAACTCTTTATTATACAGATTTATGGCATTTGGAAAGGCTTCTTCGTTTATTTTTGTATGAACAAAACTGTATGTCATAAAAATAATTTCAAAAAATACATCTTTTTTTACTTTTTCTGTTAACCCTTCTGAAAGTCGTTTTATCAATTCCAAATATAATTCTTTCCAATTTTCAACCATTATTACTGGTGCTATCAAAATTCCAATATTATATCCCGCTTCTTTTAATTTATTTATTGCCTCAATTCTTCCTTTTAATCTTGATGTTCCGAATTCAACTCTATTAATAATCTGTTCAGGATTCACACTCATTCTTACAGTTACTTTTCCTTGATGGTCAACGTCTAAAATATCGTTTACCATATCAAACTTTGTTGGAAATGTTAAATGTCCTTTTGGTGAGTTTTTGAAATTTTCTATTGTCCATGGCAAGTTTCCTGTAATTGTATTTTCTAGAATCAAATCACTATTACTTCCAATTTCAAATGTTAGGTCTTTTTCTGATTTATTTGCTACTTTTATTATCTTGTCTAGCATTTGCTCTCTATTTACAAATAATCTTAAATATGCGCATTTGTTATAATTACATACCAAATAACAATACATACATGCTGCTGTACATCCTGATGATGTATATGGTACTAAATAGTCTGATGTTTTATGATTATCTACAAATTTATGTGTTTTTCTAACTCCTATTATTAGGTTTTTTTTCATGTCCATAAATTCTTTGTTTTGTTTTTTTCTCATTTCTTCTATATTGTTGTGGTTTTCTATTTCTACTTTTGGTGTTTCTTTGTATTTTTCTAATAATTGTTTTCCTAATTCATATTTTTCAATTTCTTTTTCAAAATAAATAGCTTTAGGTTTAAACATATTTTTTCTCTCCATTCATTCAATAATTATAATTAGTTTAACCTAAAGCTTTTATTTTATTATTTATTTTTTTACATAAGTAATATACTCATATTTAAAATCATTAATTCCATCATCTGGACCTTGTTCTCTTGAAACCTCTTTCCAGTCATTTTCATTAATTTTTGGAAATAATGCATCTCCTTCAAAATCCTTATCCAATTGTGTAACATACATTTTTTTGCAATATGGCATTAACAAATTATAAATAATAGCACCACCAATTACAAAATGTTCTTCTTCATCATCCATATATGGTTGTAATTCCAATAAAGAATGAACGACTTTTACATAATCTGAATCTATATTAAAATCTGGATTCCTACTTAATATGATATGCATTCTATTTGGAAGAATACCACCTAATGATTCAAATGTTTTTCTTCCCATTATTATTGTATGCCCTGTTGTCTTTTCTTTAAATCTTTTTAAATCATCTGGTAATTTCCAAAGCATTGTATTATCTTTTCCTATTATATTATTTTTCGCTTTTGCTACTATTATACTTAACATTTCTTCTGCTCCTTTATTATATAATTAAATATTTTACTTGACACATTAAATTGCAACTGGGATTTTTCCAAGCTTAATTTCTTTATTATAATCATAGTCTTTAATTTCAAAATCTTCGACTTTAAACTCATAAAAGTCTTTTGTTGGATTATTAATAACTAATTTTGGACTACATTCTACTGGCTCTGCATCAATTAATTTCTTAATTAATGGAATATGTCTATCATAAATATGACAATCTCCAATATTATGTGTTAAAGTTCCAACTTCTAGTCCTGAAACTTGTGCAAACATACATAATAATGCAGCATATTGCATTGTGTTCCATCCGTTTGCTGCCAACATATCTTGTGAACGTTGATTTAAAATAAGATGAAGTTTTCCACCTTTTACTAACCATTGTGTAGAATATGCACAAGGCTCTAAATTCATATCTTTTAGTTCCGCATGATTAAATAAATTTGTCATTATTCTACGACTTGCAGGATCATTTTTCAGCAAATATAAAGCATAATCAACTTGGTCCATTTTTTGAATTCCTTCTTTTGTCTTGAATTCGTATTTTTGTGCAAATTGATACCCATATGCTTTTCCTATTGTTCCATCTTCTCCTGCCCATTGGTCCCAAATATGTGAATTTAGTTCACTCACTTTATTTGATTTTTTTTGCCAAATCCACAAAATTTCATCTATTGCTCTTTTTACAGTTTGACTATTATTTCTTAATGTTATCATTGGAAATTCTTTTCCAACATCATACACATTTTGAACTCCAACAATTGATATGTAGTTTGCTTCTGAACCATCTTCCCATCTCGTTCTTACACCAGTTCCTTCTGATGAATATCCTTCTTCTAAAATTTTTTTACAAGTTTCTTTAAAATGTTTATCAGCCTCTGTCATTTTAAATCCTCCTTTGGGGTACTTCTTTTATTTCAATTGAATTATAACATACCAAATTACATTTTTCTACATTTTTTTAAATAATTTTATATTTCTGCAAAAGCAAGAAAAAGTTTCTATCCAAGTAGTAATATATCAATATTTAATGTCAAAGACCCAATGGTAGACCCCAGATATGTTTTTGACTAAAAATATTGATATATTACCACTTGGATAACAACTTTTCCTTATTTCCACTAAACTGCAAAAATTAAATTTCCCACTTTGGTACATATTCTTCTTCATGCTCTCCAAGCTCTTGAATATAGCCATTTTCCAAGTCTAATCTATACAAATAATTTTCAATTTGTTCATACTCTTCCTTAGTCAATTTTCTATTTATATCATCAATATCTTTTGCCTTATATGTAGGAAAATATTGGGCCATAACACTAACATAAACATTATGCATATTTTCATTTATCCATTTTAATACCCTTCTAGAATTCAAAATATGATTAGGCAAAACTAAATGACGAATAATCATACCTTTTTGCATAATACCATCATCATTAAAAATAGATTTTCCTGTTTGTCTATACATTTCTTTTAAAGCCTCTGTCACGATTTCAAAATAATTATCCACTTTTGATAAACGTTTAGCTAATTCATTATCAAAATATTTAAAGTCAGGTAAATAAATATCAATATACCCTTCCAACATTTTTAATGTTTCAACTTTTTCATATCCATTTGTATTATAAACTATTGGTAATTTCAAACCATTGTTACGTGCTATTTTAATTGCCTCAATTATCTGTGGCACATAGCTTGTTGGAGTTACTAAATTTATATTTTCAACATCTTTTTCTTGTTGCTTAATAAATATACTTGCTAATTCATCTATTGAGATTTCTCTACCTTTTCCTTGTTGACTTATCTCATAATTTTGGCAAAATACACAATTCATATTACAATTTGAAAAGAACACTGTTCCTGAACCTTTTTTACCACTTATACAAGGTTCTTCAAAATTATGTGTTGAATATAATGCTATTTTAACAATATTTTTTGATTTACATCTTCCTATTTGATTGTTTAGTCTATTTATTCCACAATTGTGTGGACATATTGTACATTTTTCAAGTAATTTTACATCCATTTATTTACACCTTCTAATTATTAGTTATAATTTACAGTCTAATCAGCATTTTATTTTGTAAATACTAAAATGAGTATTTCAACAAATAAATGAGACAATTTAAATCTGTCTCATTTTACACTTTGAACATATATATTGCCATCTGAATCTTTAACTAAATTAACTGTTTTTGTTGTAAATTTATCTAAATTTTCTTTTACAATTTCCACAGATTTATTTTCAGCTTCATTATTTTTCATAGTTGCAATTGTATCCTGATTTAAGTTCTTTATATATATTTCATATATTTCACTTTCATCTTCTACTCCAAAAGAATTCTCGTAATCTTCTAAATATTCTACTATTTCAACTTCATATCCACTTTTTGTCTTCTTTATATTTTTTATAAGGAAACAATCATCAAGTGCATCTAAGCCAATTCCAGAAGTTAAATATTTTCCTAATTCATCATCATATTGTATATATTCTGTTCCTTCTTCTGGAAATTGTTTAGTAAATTGTTTTCCAAATAACTGTATTGCCTTTTGTTCAATCTCTTCATATGTTGCTTCATAATTATCCAAATTTTTCTTTACTACTTCCCATGTCCACACATCTGGTGCATCATTAATATTATCAAATTTTGGTAATGCCTCTTCTGTTACTTCTTTCCACATATATATTTTAGATATATATTCTTGAACATTTTCTACTTCTGTTGCTGTTACCATATTTTGAGTTGATTTATTTTTATTTATATACATTCCTATAAAAATTACCAATAAAATGCAAATTATTGCTAGTAGTTTTTTCATTAGCATACTTCTCCTATTATAAACTAATTTATCTTTTAATTTCTGTTTCCACTTTTTCTTCTACACCTGTTGCAATTACTGTTACTTGTACTTCTTCTCCCATGTTTTCATCAATTACTGTTCCAAATATAATATTTGCATCTTCACTTACTTTTTCATTAATAATAGAAACCGCACTATTTATTTCCATAAGTCCTAAATCACTATTTCCCTTAACATTGAAAATTACACCTTTTGCTCCATCAATTTTACTTTCTGTCAATGGGTTTTCTATTGCTTGTCTAACTGCTTCTTCTACCTTTTTTTCTCCACTTGCTCTACCAATTCCCATATACGCTTTTCCTCTATAATTCATTGTTGTTTTGATATCTGCAAAATCTATATTTACTTCACCTACTGATGTTAATAAATCTGTTATACTTGTAATTCCTTGTTCTAATATATTATCAGCTAGTGAGAAAGCACTATCCAATGTTACTTTTGAATCTGTTATTTTTAAAAGATTATCATTTAAAACTACTATTAAATCATCAACATTACTTTTTAATCTTTCTATTCCTTTTACTGCTCTTAAACTACGTGCTTTTCCTTCAAATAAGAATGGTTTTGTTACTATTCCGACTGTTAATATTCCCATTTCTTTTGCAATTTCAGCAACAATTGGAGCTGCACCTGTTCCAGTTCCTCCCCCCATTCCTGCTGTTATAAATACTAAATCTGCTCCTGCTAACATTTGCTTTATATCTTCTTTATTTTCAATTGCAGCTCTTTCACCTACTATTTCATTTGCTCCTGCTCCTAATCCTCTTGTAGTTTGAACTCCAATTTGTAATATATTACTTGTTCTTGATCTTTTTAATGTTCCTGTTTCTGTGTTTATCATATAGAATGATACTCCTCTTACATTATCTTCTATCATTCTTGATATTGCATTATTTCCTGCTCCACCTACTCCTATTACTTTTATTTTTAATGTTTTGTCTAAATCCATTATATCGCCCATTTTTAACTTCCTCCCTGTTTTTTTCTTTTTGTTTCGATTTGTTTCTTATTATATATAAAAAAAGTCAAAAAAACAACTGTTTTTTTGACCTTTTTTTAATTTTATTAATAATTTGTAACAGATTTCTTTTTCTTTTGAATTATCCATATATTTTTTAAACATATTAAAATACCTATTAAAAATATCAACATATGCCTATAAATGAATCTAAGATGCATAATTGTATGATTCCCTAATGCAAAATACCATACAAATGGTATTAATGATATCAGAAATATTGGAACATTTTCCTGAAAATAATCAGAAACTTTTTTCATTTTAACTTGATATTTTCTAGCCATCATTAATAAAACAATTATTGCAAAATCAAACATAAAAAATATATATTCCAAATTATTTATTAATAAAATTCCAACTATTTGTTGTATAGTTGCTGTCTTGTATTCATTATAACTTTCTGACCTATATCTCACTTGTGAAATAGCTGATTTTATTAATCCTTCATTATATATAACATCATATATAATCCATTTACTTAACCAAGTTATTCCATATCCAATTATCCATACAAAACTTGCCTTTACTATTATTTTTATATAGTCTTTACATTTTAATTTATTATCATTTTTTTGTTTATACAATATATAAATTAATAATGGTACACCTAATGTTATTAATGGAACTGTTAAATAATCTACAAAATTAGTTATACATGCAATTATAAAAATATACAAGTATAAATTTTTTATTTTATCTATTCTTTCTAATAATATTATACTTGATATCATCATAACCATAAACACAGGTGCACTTTCTAATGAATATGACACAAAAAAATATCCTTGTATTATTAATGAAATTGCAAAGATTATTGATGTAGCAATTCCTAATTTTTCTTTTAACAATTTTATTAACCATACAAATAATATTACAAAAACAAATAATAAAATTTTTCTTATTTGACTAACATTAAAAAATATTAACAATGGTCTAAGTATTGGTAAATAACCATGCCAATATCTAGCATAATTAACTGATGTAACTATATTTCCATCCAAAAAATCTTCTAATTCTCCTACTGGATCATAGTAATATGGACTATTAATTGAAATTGATTCACCATTAGTATCTGGAAGTGAATTTTCTGTGAGTCCTTTTTCATAATTTTTTCTTACGGCCATATATGAATATACAGGATTTGTATTATCTATTGAATATGCTTCATTTATCATAAGTACATCAGTATAATTATTATTTACAACATCACACCAATCAAAAAATTTATAAATATTATCTTCTTTTGTAAGTATCTTTGAAGATTCTTTTACATTTTTTTCTATTAGCCTTGATGGAAATAAGGAACTTGTAAATAATAGCACATTAAATATTAATAGTAGTCCACAAAAAGTTAATATATATTTAATTATTTTTTTCATTTCATCACATTCTTTCCTAAATTTTAAATATCTTAGGATTTTTCTTCCTCTTTTTTTACTATATATTTTCTTTTTTCTAATGCTAATTTGCATATTAAGTTCAGGTGCCTAAACCCATCTCTTATTGTCCTTAAATGGGGTTTTCCATTTCTTAAATCTTTTCTTAATATTGTTGGAACTTCTATCATTTTTAAATTATTAATTTTTGCAATTATTATCATCTCACTTGCATATTCCATTCCTTTTTGCGATAGCTTTATTCTTTCAATACTTTCCTTTTTATATGTTCTTAGTCCACAATGGTAATCTTTTATTGGTGTATGAAATATTAAATTTGAAAATTTTGATAATATTTGTACTCCGATTTTATGTGATAATGACATTGCTCCTTTTTCTATTCCACCTTTAAATCTATTTCCTACAACTAAATCATATCCTTCATCTAGCTTTTCTAGAAATTTATCTAAATGATAAAAGTCATAGCTTCCATCACTATCTCCCATTATGCAATATTTTCCATGTGAGTTTTTAGTTCCATTTATTAAGGCTGCTCCATATCCTTTTTCTTTGCATATTACTACTCTTACCCCATTTTTTTCTGCTATTTTCACACTGTTATCTGTACTATTATTGTCTGATACTAATATTTCTGCATCTAAGTTTTTTTCTTTTATATATTTTTGGATTTCTTTTATACAATATTCTAATGTTTTTTCTTCATTTAAACATGGTAATATAAATGTGTATTTTGTTTCCATTATCTTTTTTATTTAATCTCCAAACTTTATAAATTTTCTATTACATCTAATGGATATAATTTATTTTCTTTAAGCATATTTAGTGTTCTTTTTATTAATCTTTCATCTCTTAGTTTTTCACTATTCATGCATTCTAATTCCTCTTTTGAAATCCACTTTACATCTAAAATTTCATCTTTATTAAATGTTATTTTTTCTTCTACTAGTTCTGTTGTAAATGTTATTATCACAAACGTATTATTTTCGAAATATGAAGTAATTATTGGAAGCATCTTTTTTAATCTAACTTTACAACCTGTTTCTTCAAAAATTTCTCTGATTGCTCCTTCAAATACAGTTTCTCCATCTTCTAAATGACCTGCTGGTACATTCCATTTTCCATAACATTTCTTTTTAGCTTCTTTGACCATTAATATTTTATTGTCTTTTTCTATAATTCCACCTACAATAATCTGCATAACTAATTTCCTCCTTAAATTTTATCAACATCTATCCCTAATGCTCTAAAATTTTCATTTATTTTAGTCATATTTCTATACATACCTTGTTCTAATTCATATCTATAATTTTCTTTTTCAATATTTAGATTTTCATCTTCTAATTCTTTTTCAATATCATATGGTACTTTTATAAATTGAAATGATATGTCTGATGAGTATTCTTTACTTCCATATTCTCCCTCAATAATCAAATAATTGCTTTTTGTAGTTTCTAATGTATTACTATCTTTATTTTTGTTTCTTATAACATCAAAAGAATTTCCTACACTTCCTATATTTATTATAGTTTTATTGTATATTTTATCCATATATGGATGATGAATATGTCCATATATTACAACATCTGCAACATTTTGTGATTGTGTATGTTCACTTGGTAAGAACATTTGATATTTTTCTTCAATTTTATTAACATTTATTATTGCTTTATTGTTGATTGTTGGTGTTGCATGAAATAATCTTACTAAACTTCCACTCATGTAAAACTCATAACAGAATGGTAAATTTGATAGGTATTCTCTATCTTCTTTATTTATTAATGATTGATTCCATTTTATTCTTCTTTGTTCTTGCTCATTTAGTTGATTTATGTTTTTATGTTCCATTGAGAAGTATTCGTCACAATTTCCTTGTATGACTATTTCACATTTTTTTCTTATAAGTTCTATGCATTCTTTTGAGTGCACTCCTTTTGCTATTATATCTCCTAAACATATTATTTTGTCTGTTTTTCTTTTTTCTATGTCATTTAATGTTGCTTTTAATGCTTCTAGATTTCCGTGTATATCCGAAATAATTGCTATTTTCATTTTTTTTCCTTTCGATTCTTTAAATATAATTTACTATATCTTCAAATGTGTCATATCCACTTTCACTATTTATATGTCCTGCATTTGATATTAAAATTTGCTCTGTTGCAATCTTATTTGCAAAATCTTTTTCTACTTCATATTTTACATATGGATCATTATCTGAATAGAAACATATTATTTCATTTGCATATTGTTTTACATCTTCTAAGTTATCAAAATACATTGTTCTATTTACTGTATCGTATTCTTCATTTATTCCTAAATAGTTGTTAAATCCACATACAAATATTAACTTTTTCACTTTCACTTTATTATGTACTAAAAATTTGCAAACAAATACTGGTGCAATGCTATGTGCTATTATTGTTGTGTTTTCATTGATTAATCCTAAATCTAAATAGTATTTAAGTAGTTTGCTCCAATTTTCATAATTTTGATAATCAACTCCTATTGGAAATTGTGGTACATATACTTGTTTTCCATCTGTTGATATAAAATCTTGTACCCAACTAAACCAATTTCCAAATGGACTTCCAAAACTTCCATGTATTATAAAATAATTTTCCATATTCTACCTCCTTGTTTTATGCTATTTTTCAATTTCACTCTCATATGTATCTTTGTATTGCTCAAACTTAACTTTCGCTCTTTGTAATCCTGCATCAACTGCCATTTTTAAATAGTATTCTGATAATCTTAAATTCTTTTCTGTTCCAACTCCATTGTAATAAAAATTTGCACCTAAATCATATATTGCAGGTAAATGCCCTTGCATTGCACAAGCATGTATTAATTCAAATGCTTTCTTTTCATCTCTTTCAATATCGCCAAATCCAAAATAGTAATAAGCTCCTAGGCAAAATTTTGAAAATGATTGTTTCCTTGGATTTTCTTTTTCTTTCTTGATAAGTTCTAACAATGGTTTATAAGCATTTATATGTATTTGCTTTGCTTTTTCTTTATCTTGTTCTACTCCATCTCCAAAATAATAACAAGCACCAACTCCATATGTACAACAAGGATCTCCTAATTCTTTTCCTTTTTCATACCAGTACATTGCTTTTTCATAACTTTGCTCTGCTCCATTTTCCTCACTATCATAACTTCTTCCTAAAATATAGCATGCAAGTTTATCTCCATTTTTAGCTTTTCCTTCTAAATCTTTTAAATCAAAAGTCATTGGCTTTATACTATTATCCATTTTCTGTTTCACCTAATTTCTTTAATAAAATATATCTTTTTATATTTTTGTCTTTCTGATACCAAGTTTGTTCTTCATATCCTAAATCTTTTAAATTTCTTAAACTATAAACATTTCCAAAAGTTACTTCTGCAATAATATTGCTTATTCCTTTTTCTCTAGCTCTTTTTTCAAGATATTTTACTAATGTTTTCTGTAATCCATAACCTCTATACTTTGGTAATACTACAACACCATCTATATCTGCACAACTTCCATTTAAATTAGGAATCATTTGTTTTAATTCTTTCATTCTATTTGAAACTGATAAGAATATCCATGCTATCATTTTATTATCTATAAAAGTACCATATATCTCTCCATCATTTATTGGATCATTCAATATTCTTAAGTATGTTTCTTTTTTAAACGGCAAAAAATACCCCTTTTCTTCTTGTTCAAAATTCTCTATTATAATGTTTTGTATATTGTATATTTCATCAACATCATTAATAGTGCATTTTCTTATCTCTATATTTTGTTTTCTAATGTATTTAAAAAGATATTTATATTCTTCTTCATGTATTAATAATCCTTCTGCTTTTTCTTCGACCATTTTTTCTAAATCTTTGTAAAATACATATTTAACTTCTGATACTTCATTATCTTCAAAAATATATTCTTCAATCTCTTTATTACAATTTAATAAATATACATATTGAAATTCCATATTTTTAGGATTTTTCGTGCTTTTAATTGTTGCAATATATTGTAAATCTTCTTTTACTTCAACTCCCAATTTTTCCTTTAATTCTCTAATAGCTCCTTCAATTACTGTTTCTCCAGCTCTAATGTGTCCTGCTCCAGAAATGTCCCAAAAATTAGGATGAGATTTTTTTGTTGCACTTCTTTTTTGTAATAGAAGTTCCTTTTTATCATTCATAATCCAGACGTGTGCTGTTCTATGAAAATTCCCGTCTTCATGTGCTTGTGTTTTTTCTTTTATTTCTACCCATGAAGGCTTAGCTGCCTTTTCAATAACATGCGGTGTGGCAAAAATTGCTTTAGTCTCATTACCTGCAGCTATCTGCAGCATTTGCACCGACATATCCAGGTTTTTTGAGCCGTCGTCCAGGTTCCATAAAATATGTGCATGTGTATCCAGCAAATGATCACCTTTATCTGTTTTAAACTTTATTTTAACAATCAGTTTTGCAATAACTGTAATTCATGTCTTAATATTAGATAAAATAACTAATATATTCTTTTTATTAATTTTAGATTATATCACACTTGTACCCCCCCGCAAGACATAAGCACGTTTTCTTTTATATTTAAGTATGCTTTTTGCTCGTACTTATATTTTCATCGTACCTGTGCGGCAATATTTACAATCTCACTTGCCAGCACC